>WNFM01164419.1_pt1 | contig 27119 bp, 29 predicted proteins | sample 5400271 | NCBI WGS metagenome assembly WNFM01 (sample SAMN13153352, study PRJNA577476) | soil metagenome | isolation source: 60 cm saprolite on Douglas fir-dominated hillslope | place: USA:California | collected 2013-09-17 | reverse complement strand
CCGCCGAAGAACGGCTCGTCCTGTTTGGCGGAGGCCCGCGGCCCGCCGCCGCCATGACCCGATTCGTCCAGTGGGCGGGCGGGAGGGCGGCGCGAATCCTCGTGGTTCCCTGGGCCAGCGGCGAGCCGAAAGAGAGCTACGAGGCGCTGCGCGCGGACTTCGCACTTCTCGGCCCGGCCGCCCTCGAGTGTGCACCGCTGGCGCCCCTGACCGAGGCGACGCGGGTCGAGCTCCTCGAGCAGCTCGGAAAGGCCACCGGCGTTTTCTTCGGCGGGGGAGACCAGGCGCGCATCATGGACGTGTTGAAGGACGAGGAGCTCCTCCAGGCGATGCGCGCCCGGCACCGCGGCGGCGTCGTCTTCGGGGGCACGAGCGCGGGCACCGCGGTGATGTCGGCCCGAATGATCACCGGAGAGGGCGATTTCACCGTCCTCGACGGCGACAAGGTCGAGGTTCGTCCGGGCCTCGGCCTCCTGCCCGGAGTGATCGTCGACCAGCACTTCCTGAAGCGCCAGCGGCAGAACCGGCTCTTCGGCCTCGTCCTCAAGCACCCCGAGGAGCGCGGAGTGGGGATCGACGAGGGGGTGGCCCTGCTGGTCCAGGGCCACGAGGCCGAGGTCGTGGGGGGCGCCGTGATGATCGTCGATGCTCGGACCGATCCGGGCACGCTGCTCGTGACCGTCGTGCCGGCGGGGGGCCGCTTCGACCTCGCCCGCCGCCCCTGACGGAGCCGCCTGCCGGGCGCTTGCCGGTATACTTTCCAGTCGGAGAGCCCACGAAGATCCGTGTACATCATCATCTATAACGCCGTCCTCGCCCTCGGCTTCATCCTCGCCCTCCCCTGGTTCCTCTGGAAGGGGCGGGCGACCGGCAAGTATTTCAGGACGTTTCGCGAGCGGATGGGGCGGCTGCCGGTCTACCTGAACCTGGACGGCGACCGCTCGATCTGGATCCACGCGGTTTCGGTGGGGGAGGTGCTCGCCACCCGGCCGTTGATCCCGGCCCTGAAGCAACGCTATCCGAACCACAAGGTCTACCTGTCCACCACAACCATGACCGGCCACGAGGTGGCGCAGAAGAGCACGCGCGGCGTCGAAGGCTTCTTCTACACACCCTTCGACTTCCCGGGCCCGGTCAAGAAGGTGCTGGCGACCGAGATCTGGCCGAACCTCATTCACCAGGCGCACCGCCGCGGCACCCGCATCGCGATCGTGAACGGCCGCATCTCCCCGAAGTCCTTCGCGGGCTATCGCCGCATCCGTGGCTTCCTCCGCGGAGTGCTCGCCGAGGTGGACGTGTTCCTCATGCAGGGCGAAGCCCACGCGGAGCGCATCCGCGAGCTGGGGGCCCCCCCCGAGCGCGTCCGGGTGACCGGAAACCTGAAGTTCGATGCCGTCGAGGCCGAGCGCACTCCCGAGCGCCTGGCCCGGATCATCGCCGGGGAGTTCGGACGCCATCGGCCCCTCTGGGTCGCCGGCAGCACGGTGGCGGGCGAGGAGGAGCTCGTCCTACGGGCCTACCGGTACGTGTGCGAACGGGTGCCGCACTCCGGCCTGGTGATCGCCCCGCGCCACCCCGAGCGCTTTGCGGAGGTGGGCGCGCTCGTGGAGAGCTCGGGCTTCCGCTGCGTCCGCAGGACCACCCTCGACCCCGGCGCCTGGCGCGACGAGGATGTCGTGCTCCTCGATACCCTCGGTGAGCTGGCCCAGGTCTACTCCCTCGCCACCGTCGTCTTCGTGGGGGGCAGCCTGGTCCCGTCGGGAGGCCACAACATCCTCGAGCCCGCGGTGGCCGGAAAGCCGGTGATCGTGGGCCCCTACATGCAGAACTTCCAGGAGATCGCCGAGAAGTTCCGGGCCGAGGGCGCCATGGTCCAGGTGGCCTCCGCCGATGAGCTGGCCCGCGAGGTGACGAGCCTGCTCACCGACGAGGTCCGCCGGCGGACCCTGGGCGAGCGGGCCAAGAGCCTCGTCGATCGCAACCGGGGCGCGCTCCGCAACACGATCGACGGGCTGGCCGGCCTCGTCGCGTGAGGGCCCTCCTGGGCTTCGCCTACGGCCGCCTGGCCGCGCTCCGCGTCGCCGCCTACCGGAGCGGGATCCTGCCCCGGGCCCGCCTGCGCGGGCCGGTGGTGAGCGTCGGGAACCTAAGCGTCGGCGGGAGCGGCAAGACCCCGGTGGTCCAGCGCGTGGCCGAGATCCTGCGCGAGGAGGGGCTGCCGGTGGCAGTGCTCTCCCGCGGCTATCGAGGGTCGTTCGCGGGGGACGCGCTGGTCGTGAGCGACGGGTCGTCGGTGCTGGCTTCGGCGGCGGTCGCGGGAGACGAGCCGGTCATGCTCGCGCGCGCCCTGCCGGGCGTGGTGGTAGCGGTTGGCCGTCGCCGCGACCTGGTCGGCCGCGCCGTCGAGGCGCGCCTGGGCCCGCGGGTCCACGTCCTCGACGACGGCTTCCAGCACCTGCGCCTCGCGCGCGACCTCGACCTGCTGTGTCTCGACGTGGGGGACCTCGAGGACCAGCCGCTGCCGTTCGGGCGCCTGCGGGAGGCCCCGGGCGCAGCGAGCCGGGCCGACCTGGTCCTGCTCACCCGGCTCGAGGCGGCGTCCGAATCCGCGCTGGCCGCCCTCGAGCGGCGCCTGGGCCCCGACCGGACGTTTCGGGTGCGGCGGCGCGCGAACGGCTTCGTCACCCTCGACGGCCGCTCGGTGCCCGCGCCCACGCGGGCCTTCCTGCTGGCCGGGATCGCCCGCCCCGAGCGGTTCGCTGCGGACGTGCAGGCTTCCGGGGCGGCCGTGGTCGGCCGGGCCCTCTTCCGCGACCATCACGCGTTCCGGCCGGATGAGTTGGCGGCAGCCCACGCGTCCGCGCGTGAGGCCGGGGCGGACGCGGTCGTGACCACCGCGAAGGATGCCGTGCGCCTGCCCCTGTCGGCCTCGGATCCGCCCGTGCTCGTTTTCCGGATCGTGGCCGAGATCGAGGACGAGCCACGCTTCCGCGAGCGGCTGCTGCGAGCCGCCCGGAGGGCGGCTTGAGCTCGCCCCTGCTCGAGGCCCGCGCCGCAACCGCGGTGAGCGGTGTCCTCGCCGCTCTCCCGCGCCGCGCCGCCCTCGCCCTCGGCCGCGGCCTCGGCGCGCTCTGGGGCGACCTCGACCGGCGGCACGTGGCCATCGCCGCCGATCACTTGCGCCGCGCTTTCCCGGACTGGGACGAGAGCCGGGTGATGACCACCGCGCGCGGCGTCTATCGCCACTTCGGCCAGGTGCTGTTCGACGTGCTCTGGCTCCAGGGCCGTCCTCGTGAGACCGTGCTTTCGTGCGTCGAGATCGTGGGGCGCGAGCATGTCGAGGCCGCCATCGCCCCGGGACGCGGGGTCGTCTACGTGACCTGCCACCTGAGCAACTTTGAGGTCCTGGCCCTGGCCCACTCGTGGGTGTTCGGACCGGTGGGAATGGTGGTCCGGGCCCTCGACAACCCAGCCCTCGACGCTCGGATCGCCGCCTTCCGGTGCCAGGGCGGCAACACGCTCATCTACAAACAGCATGCGCTGGCCCACGCCCTGCGCCGTCTGCGCGACGGCGGCGGGGTCGCCCTCCTGATGGACCAGAACGTGCCGGCGGGGGACGGGATCTTCGTGCCCTTCTTCGGGCGGCCCGCCGCCACCACGACCGTGGCCGCGGCCCTCGCGGTCAAGACGGGCGCCGCCCTGGTGCCCGCGCACATGGAGACCCTCCCCGACGGCCGCTACCGCAGCGTGTACGAAGCGGCGCTGCCTACGAACCTAGAGCCGTCGAGGAATCGCGCGGAGGAGGTGGCGCGTCTCACGGGGGACCTGACCACGCGCATCGAGGGCTGGGTGCGCGCGAACCCGGAGCAGTGGCTGTGGACGCACCGGCGCTGGAAGACGCAGCCGGCGGCGGACGGGCCGCATTCCTCCGTGCTCGGCATTCAGCACGAAGCGGCGGGCCGGGGATGAAGGAGCTGCGCGACGTCCCTCGCCTCCTCGTACGCGCTCCGAACTGGATCGGCGACGTCATCTTGTCGCTGCCGGCGGTTCGGGACCTCCGGCGCAACTTCCCCGATGCCCGGCTCGAGGTGCTGGCCCGCGGCTGGGTGGCCGACCTCTACCGCGCGGTGCCCCAAGTCGACGCGATCCGGGAGAGCCGCGGGCACCGAGCCGATGTCGAGACGATCCGAGGCGCCTTCGACGCGGCCCTGCTCCTGCCCAACTCATTCGGGGCCGCGCTCGCGGTGTGGCGGGCGGGCATCAAGGAGCGCTGGGGCTATGCCACCGACGGCCGCGGGCCGCTGCTGACGCGCCGTGCGCGCGTGCCCGCCAGCGTCCGGGGCCGAAGCCAGGTGTACTACTATCGGGCCATGCTGGCCGAGCCTCGCTCGCGTGTCCCGCGGAGTGGAGCGCTCGGGGCGCGGCCAAGCTAGGAGACGGCGGCCCGTGGCTGGGGCTCAATCCCGGGGCGGCCTTCGGCACCGCCAAGCGCTGGCTCCCGGAACGCTTCGCGGCCGTGGCCGAGCTCGTCAGCCGGCGGACCGGAGCGAAGGTCGCGATCGTGGGCGGGCCGGCGGAGCGCCCGCTGGCCGAAGCGATCGCGGGGGGGATGCGGACGCCCGTCCGCGTCCTCTGCGGCGAGACGACGCTGCCCGAGCTGGTGGGGGTGCTCTCGCAGTTCCGCCTGCTGGTGACCAACGACTCCGGGCCGATGCACGTGGCGGCCTCGCTCGGGGTCCCGCTGCTGGCCGTTTTCGGGTCGACCGACTGGCGCGAGACGGCCCCGGTGGGCGAGCACGCGCGGCTCGTGCGCGAGTCCGTGGAGTGCGCGCCCTGCCTCCTGCGCGAGTGCCCGATCGATCATCGCTGCATGCGGCGGGTGACGGTGGACCGGGTCGCGGGGGCGGCCCTCGAGATGATGGACCCTCCGGTGTCCGCGTGAAGCCCGCCATCTTCATGGACCGCGACGGCACGGTCTCCCACGAGGTCGGGTACCTGAACCACCCCTCGCGTTTCCGCCTCTTCCCGTGGACGGTGGACGCGGTGCGGCACGTCAACCGCGCGGGTTGGCTGGCGGTCCTGGTGACGAACCAGGCGGGGGTCGCGCGCGGCTACTTCCCCGAGTCGATGGTCCACGAAGTGCACGCCCGCCTGCGTGCCGCCCTCGAAACGGGAGGAGCGCGCTTCGACGCGATCTACTACTGCCCGCACCACCCGTCGGTGGGAGAGGCGCCTTACCGGAAGGACTGCGACTGCCGGAAACCCCGGCCCGGGATGCTGCGGCGGGCCGAGGCCGAGCTGCAGGCGGACCTGGCACGGTCCTGGGCGCCCTCGTGAAGACCGGCTACGGCCTCGGCGAGGTCGAGTACGAGGCCCCGCGCTGGCCCCGCCAGCCGGACCTCGTGGCCGAGCACCTCCTCGAGGCGGTCGAGCGCATCCTGGCCGCGGAGGCGGCGTGACCCGCTTGACGCGCTCGCGCCCGGAAATCGCGGATCGCCTGCGCGCCGTCATCCGCTCGCTCCGCGGCCGGCGGGTGCTGGTGCTCGCCGACCTCGTGGCCGACGAGTTCGTCTACGGGCGCGTCGAGCGCATCAGCCGCGAAGCCCCGGTTCTGATCCTCCAGCACGACATGACCGACGTGCGCCTGGGCGGCGGAGCGAACGCGGTCCACAACATCCGCACCCTGGGCGGGGCGCCGATCCCTCTCGGCGTCCTGGGCAAGGACGCGCACGGGCTGCGGCTCCTCGCCATGCTGCGCGAGAAGGGGATCCGCGCGTCGGGGCTGGTGACGGATCCTGGCTATGCCACCCCCGTCAAGACGCGCATCCTGGCCGGGGGCGTCCACTCCACGAAGCAGCAGATCGTCCGGATCGACAAGGCCACGGGGCTTGCCGCCCGCAGCGCGGCCCGGCGAGCGGTGCTCGCGAAGCTCCGGCGCTTCCGTGGCCGCGTCGACGGCGTGCTCGTGAGCGACTACGGCTTCAACCTGCTGACCCGGGAGGTCGTGGAAGCGGCGGTTGCGTTCGCGCGGCGGCGCGGGATCCCGGTGACCGTGGACTCGCGCTTCGCCCTCCTCGCCTTCCGCGGAATGACCGCGGTCACCCCCAACGAGCCCGAGGTCGAGGCCGCCCTCGGCGTGCGCATCGGCCACGACAAGAAGCGGCTCGAGGCGGCCGGCCGCGCGCTGCTGCGCCGCCTGGGCGTGCGGGCCGTGCTGATCACGCGGGGCGGCGACGGCATGGCGCTCTTCGAGCCCGGGCAGCCGCCGCTCCACATCCCGATCTACGGCAGTGACGAAGTGGCGGACGTAACCGGCGCCGGCGACACCGTGATCGCCACCTTCACCCTGGCTCTCGCCGCCGGCGCGACCGCGGCCGAGGCCGCCCGGCTCGCGAACTACGCCGGTGGCATCGTCGTGATGAAGCACGCCACCGCCACCGTTTCGGCCGACGAGCTGCTGGCCGCGGTCGAGCGGGACCGATGAGGACCGCGCGCTCCAAGATCGGCTCGCTCGACGAGGTGCGCGAGCGGGTAGAGGCGGCGCGGGCGGGCGGCCGCACCATCGCCCTGGCCAACGGAGTGTTCGACCTGCTGCACGTGGGCCACGTCCGGTACCTGCAGGGGGCGAAGGCGGAAGCGGACGTGCTCGTGGTGGGAGTCAACGCTGACCCCTCGGTGCGGCGGCTCAAGGGCCCCGATCGACCGATCCTGCCCGCAGGCGACCGGGCGCTTCTCGTCGCTGCGCAGCGGGCGGTCGACCACGTGACGGTATTCGAGGAAGACGACGTAACACTCCTGCTTCTGGCCTTGAAGCCCGACGTCCACTGCAAAGGGACCGACTACACGCCCGAGACCGTTCCCGAGCGCGACGTGGTGCGCTCGTACGGCGGCCGGGTGGCGATCGTGGGCGACGCGAAAGAGCACGATACCCGAGCGCTCCTCGCGAGGCTCCGCGGTTGAAGGGACTCGTCTCGAGGCGGCGCCCTTGAAGGCTCTGCTCGTCCGGCTCTCCTCGATCGGCGACGTCGTGCACACGCTGCCCGCCCTGGCCGCCCTGGCCCGCGCCGGCCACCAGGCGGGCTGGCTGGTGGAGCCGGCGTCGCGGGTCCTCCTGGAGGGCCACCCGCTGCTCACCCAGGTCGCGCCGGTGCCCGCGGCAAAGGCGTTCCGGCTGGCCGACGCGCGCGCAACCCTGCGAGCGATCCGGGCCCAAGGCTACGACGTGGCCATCGACTTCCAGGGCCTCTGGAAATCCGCCGCCTGGGCACGCCTCTCCGGCGCGCGCCGGGCCGTGGGTTATGGGAGCGCCTGGCGGCGGGAGGCCCCATCGGCCCTGCTGATGGGCGAGCGGGTGGAGCTGCCGAAAGAGGCCGTCCACGTGATCGACAAGAACCTGGCGCTGCTCCGGCCGCTGGGAATCCACGCTCTTGGTCTACGCGAGTTTCCACTGCCCGAGCCACCGGCCTCGGTCGAGCGGGTAGACCGAGGCCTCGCCGGCCTCGGTCTCGGGCCGTTCGTCATCCTCAATCCGGGCGGGGGCTGGGCGAGCAAGCTGTGGCCGGCGGAAAGCTTCGGGGCCCTGGCCAAGGGACTGCGCGAGCGTGGGCTCGCGGCGGTCGTGAGCTTCGGGCCCGGCGAGGACGGTCTGGCCGATCGCGTGGTCGAGTCCGCGGAGGGAGCCGCGGTACGGTCGTTTCCGACGAGTCTCCTCGACTACGTCGCGCTGGCCCGGCGAGCGCGCCTCGTAGTGGCCGCCGACACGGGGACTCTGCACCTCGCGTGCGCGGTGGGCACGCCCGTGGTCGGCCTCTTCGGCCCCACCGATCCCGCGCGCAACGGACCGTTCTCGCCGCGAGACGAGGTGGCGCGTCGCGTCCCGCCCTGCGCCCCCTGCCACCGGCGCGTCTGCCCGAGCCACGCCGGGATCATGGCCACGGTCCCGGTGGCCGACGTGCTCTCGGTGGTGGATCGACGGCTCGCCGCTGCTGCGGGGCCCGGCCGCCTTGCCGTCTAGGCTCCGCGTCCCGCTCGGCTGGGCGGCCGGGATGGCGGCCCTGGTCCTCGCGCGACCGACCCCGGTTTCGCTGGCCCTCGGCCTGCCCCTGGCCCTCCTCGGCGAGGCGCTCCGCCTCTGGGCATCCGGCCACATCGAGAAGACGAAGGCGCTCGCCACCGGCGGACCCTATGCCCACACGCGGAACCCGCTGTACGTGGGCAGCCTGCTGATGGCCATCGGGGTGGCCGCGGCGTCGGCGAGCCCGTGGGTGGCCCTGGCGGCGGCCGTCTACTTCCTGGCCTTTTATCCGTCGGTGATGCGCGAGGAGGCGGACTTCCTGGCGAAGAAGTTCGGCGAGGAATTCGCCGGGTGGGCCGCGGCGGTGCCGCTTTTCTTGCCGCGGCTCGCCCCCGCGGGACCGCGGTCCTCGCGCTTCCACTGGGCGCGCGTGCGGCAGAACCGCGAATGGCGGACGGCCATCGCGGTTCCCGCGATGGCGGGGCTGCTGTTCGCCCGCTGGGCGCTGGCGCCTTCCTAGGTTGGGAAGGGCGGATGGAAGGAGCTGATGTGCCGAGAGAGCTCGGGCCTGGTCGGGCGATCATTGCAGCATGGCGGACGAACAACCGGGCGACGACGTACCTTGTCGAACAGCTCCCCCCTGCTGTCTGGTCGATGCAGGTCCCGGGCATCTCGCGGCTGACCGTCGGGATGATTGCCGCGCACATCCACAACAGCCGGTGCAGCTGGATCAGAAGCATAGGCGCTCGACATGGCGTCAAAGTGCCGCGGCTGGTCGACTTGCGTCGGGTCCGACCGAAAGAGTTGGTGCTGGCGTTGTCGCGCAGCAGCAAGGGGATGATTGGCCTCATCGAGCTGGGCATCGCCCGCGGTGGCCGCGTGCCCCGGGCGACGTGGCAGAACTTCCCGACGGACCTGGAGCACTTCCTGAGCTACTTTGCCGCGCACGAGGCTCATCATCGGGGACAGCTGGTCATGGTGGCACGGCAGCTGGGGCACCGGCTTCCGCGAACCGTCGCGGGGGGTGTCTGGCAGTGGACGAGGTTCGCTCGCGAGTAGCGCCAAGTGACTGCGCATGCCGACCGCCCACCCGGTGGGCAGTCCGGCGGCAGTCCGTGGTCGCGCCCGCCGAAGCTCGGCCCTTCAGTCGTAGCCCACTCAATACCTTGCCGTACCAGGCGGCGCGCCACCGCGTCTGGCATGACCCCTGCTCCTCGGCTGGCCATGAAGAACCTGGTCATCCCCGCATTCGCCGTTCTGGGGGCGTCGCTCCTGGTCGGGAACGTCCTTGCGGTCGAGGACGAGACTCCAGCCGAGCCGGGTCGCCGCACTGAGCTGAATGAAACGCTGGCGGCCAGCGTCAACAACCTCGGCCTCCAGAACGTCCTCGAGCTCTCCTGGAGGCGGCCGCTCTCGGCTTCCCGGAACCCCCTGCTGTCCGGCGCGCACACCGCCTTCGGCGTCTCCCACACCCTCACGCCTTCCTACACCCGGGTGGGCGCATGGGCGGAGCTGTCGCCGCTGTCCGTCCTCGACCTGCGGGTCGGGGTGGAGCCGACGGTCTACTTCGGCACGTTCCATTCGCTGATGAGCTTCGATTCGTACGGTGACACCTTCACTAACGACGCGAGGGACCGGCGGGGTGGGGCGGGCTTAGGCACGGCCGGGCGGGTCTACGTGTCGCCGACCCTGAAGATGAAGGCAGGTCCCGTGGTCGCGGTGGCCAGCGCCGACTTCGAGTGGTGGAAGTCCGGCGCGCACGGGCCTCTCTTCTACGAGCCGGCCCGTGACACGCTGCTCAAGGCGTCCGGGGACCAACTCTTGAATACCTCGAGCGTGCTGCTGTATCAATGCGACTTCGGGGCCCGCGGGCAGCTCGCGGGGGGGCTCATCCATCAGTGGACGTACGTCTACGCGGCCCCGGCAAACCAGATCCAGCGCCTGGGGGTGCTCGTGGTCCGGCAGTTCGGCGCGAAGCGCTTCGGGCTCAGCCACCCCCGCCTCCTTGCCACGGTGGCCTACTACCTCGACGACCCGTCGAAGAAGCACCAGGTGAGCGCGGCCGTCGCTCTCGGCTTCAAGAGCATTCGTTGAAGGCCCGGGGAGCCGTGGCCGGCGATCGGCGCGAGGTCTTCGGCTGGATGATGTACCAATGGTCGTTTCATGGCTTCGTGACCACCGTCCAGACGGTGTTGTTCGCCCCCTACGTGACGGAGCTGGCCCAGCAGGCGGTCGGCGAGAATGGCCGCGTCTTTGCCCTCGGGGGCCTCGGCGCCGTCACCGCAAAGTCCTTCTGGCCCCTCTGTGTTTCCCTGTCGGTCCTGCTCCAAGCCTTCCTGCTTCCTGTGCTGGGAGCCGCCGCCGACTACTCCAGCCGGAAGAAGCGCCTCCTGATGCTGACCGGGTACACCGGGGCGGCGGCCACGAGCCTGCTCTACTTCGTCGGCGCTGGCCTGGACTTCCGCTGGGGCGGCCTGCTCTTCGTCATCGCCAACCTCAGCCTCGGAGCCACCACCGTCGTCTACAACGCCTTCCTGCCCGAGATCACGGCCCCGGGGGAGCGGGACCGGGTGTCGAGCCGCGGCTATGCGCTCGGATACCTGGGAGGCGGCCTCCTGCTCGGCGCCAACCTGCTCTTCATGCGTTTCGCGAATGCACTCGGCTTCTCCACGAGCCATGCAATGCGACTCTGCCTCCTCTCCGCCGGCCTCTGGTGGTTCGGCTTCTCGCTCGTGACCTTTCGCCGCCTGAAGGCGCGGCTCCCCGGCCAGTCGCTGGCCCCCGGCCAAAGCTATCTGGCCGCGGGTTTCGCGGGGCTCCGTGACACCTTCCGTGAGCTCGTCCGATTGCCCCATACGCGGAAGTTCCTCGTCTCTTACCTCTTCTTCAATGACGGCGTGCAGACCGTGCCCACCATGGCCTCGGTTTTCCTGGCCCAGGAGCTGTTCGTGGCCCGGGGCCTGGAGGTGAACGAGGCCTTCCTGGTGGGCTTGATGCTCATGATCCAGTTCGTGGGGTTCGCGGGCTCGCTCGTCTTCGAGCGGATCGCGGCCGCGATCGGGGCCAAGAGCGGCCTCCTGCTTTCGCTCGGCATCTGGTCGGGGGTCGTCGTCTACGGCTATGCCCTCCTGCAGACCGAGACGCAGGCCTGGGGAATGGCCGCGGTCGTCGCCCTGGTCATCGGAGGCTCCCAGGCCTTGTCCCGCTCCCTCTACTCCCGCATGATCCCGCCCCGGCGCGAAGCCGCATTCTTTGGCCTCTACGAGATCGCCAACAGCGGAACGTCCTGGATCGGCCCTCTCATCTTCGGCCTCGTGGTCAGCGCCACCAACTCCTACCGCCAGGCCCTGCTCTCGCTGATCGCGCTCTTCGTGATCGGCTCGGTTCTGCTCGCTTTCACCGACACCGACCGGGCCATGCGGGAGGCGGGCCAGCCAGAGCGCGACATTTCCCCGGATTCAGGGTAAAATGGGTCTTTTGTCGATTACCGCCCGCTGACGGGTGACTCAGGGAGATGTGAGACAGGTGCTGGAAGGACCTCGAATCGTGACGGACGTGCCGGGGCCGAAGAGCCGTGCTCTGGTCGCGGAGGAGGCCTGGAACCTCGCTCCGGGCACCCAGTCGATTTCCACCCTGTCCGGGCTGGCGGTGGCCCGGGCCGAGGGCTCCGTCATCGAAGACGTGGACGGCAACCGGTACCTGGACCTCGCCGCCGGCATCTGTGTCAACGCCGTAGGCCACGGCCACCCCCGGTATCGCGAGATCCTCAAGCAGCAGATCGACGAGGTGACCGTCGGCTCGCTCACCACGGAGCGGCGGGCGCGGGCGCTCCAGAAGATCGCCACCCACACCCCCGAAGGGTTGACGAAGATCCAGCTCTACTCGAGCGGGGCGGAGGCGGTGGAGGCGGCCATGCGCCTCGCCAAGTCCCGCACGAAGAAGTACGAGTTCCTCTCGTTCTGGGGGGGCTTCCACGGCAAGACCGCGGCTTCCATGTCCCTGATCGGGGACGGAACCAAGATCGGGTTCGGGCCCTCGATGCCGGGGACGTACCTGGCGCCCTATGCCGATTGCTATCGCTGCCCCCTCAAGCTGTCCTATCCTTCGTGCGGCGTGGAGTGTGCTGAGTTCGCTCGCAAGGTGGTCAAGAACAACACCACCGGGGCCCTCGCCGCCATCCTGATCGAGCCGATCCAGGGGACGGCCGGGAACGTGGTGCCGCCTCCGGAGTTCATGCCCGCGATCCAGGCGATCGCCAAGGAAAACGACGCGCTGCTGATCAGCGACGAGATGATCACCGGCTTTGGGCGGACCGGCCGCTGGTTCGGGTGCGAGCACAGCGGGGTCCGGCCCGACGTGATGACCATCGGGAAAGGGCTCGGCTCGGGTTTCCCCGTGTCCGGGCTCATCTCGACGGACGAGATCACGCGGGCTGTGCCCTGGGCCAACCCGTCGGGCTCCAGCTCGAGCTACGGCGGCAACCCCATGGCGGGCGCCGCGGCCTATGCCTCGGTGACGATCATCGAGGAGGAAAGGCTCGTGGAGAACGCGCAAAGCCTCGGGGAGCTCATGCTCTCCCGCTTCCGCGACATGCAGGAGCGCCACGAGTTCATCGGACACGTGGACGGCAAGGGGCTGCTCATCGGCGTGGAGCTGGTGAAGGACCGCAAGACCAGGGAGCCTCTCGACAAGAAGGTCTGCGTCCGCATGTTCCAGGAGTGCCTCAAGAGGGGGCTCATCAGCATGGTGTACAACCCGCACTTCCGGGTGAACCCCGCGCTGTCCATCGATCGCGCCACCGCCGACACGGCCCTCGGGATCCTCGACGAGGTCTTTACCCTCGTCGGGCGTGAAGGAGGCTGGCGTTGAGGCTGCGGGGGGCGCTCCTCGGCGCCGGGAACATAGCGCTTCGTGGCCACGCGCCGCAGCTGGCCGAGGCCCTGCGGGGCGAGATCGAGATCGTGGCCCTCGCCGACCTCTCGCCCTCGAACCTCGACGCGGCCCGCGCTTTCTTCCCGGCCGCTACGACCTACGCCGACGCCGAGGAGCTGCTGGACCGCGAGCAGCTCGATTTCTGCGACATCTGCACGCCTCCTTCCACGCACCGTCCGCTGATCGAGCAGGCGGTGGGACGCGGGATCCACGTCATCAGCGAGAAGCCCCTGGCCCCCAGCATCACCGACGCGGAGCGCATCTCGGAGGCCGTGCGCGCGGCCGGGATCGTGTTCCAGCCCTGCCACCAGTACCACTACTCGCCCCAGTGGGAGGCGGTGCGCCGCCTGCTGCCGCGTCTCGGCCGCATCTACTTCGCGGAATACGAGGTGCACCGCACGGAGGCCAACGAGGGGAACGCGAACTGGTCGCCCGGCTGGCGCACCGATCGCGACGTGGCGGGGGGCGGGATCCTCGTGGACCACGGAGCGCACATCTTCTACCAGCTCCGCGCCCTCCTCGGCGAGCCCAAGACCGTCCAGGCCACCGTTCGCACCCTTCAGCACCACTCCTACCGCGTGGAAGACACGGCCCTCGTGGTCCTCGACTTCGGGGGGTGCCTGGCCCGGGTGAGCCTCACCTGGGCGGCGCGCCGCCGGGCGATCGAGTTCCGCTTCGTGGGCGAGCGCGGGGAGATGGTGGGCGACGATCGCAGCGTGCGCGTCCACGCCGATATCCAGGAAGACGTTTGTTTCGACGATGGTCTGAGCCGCGACTCCAGCCACTCCGAGTGGTACGCGCCCCTGTTCCGCGGCTTCGCGGAGCGCGTCCGGTCGGGGGACGTCGGGACGGACCCCCTCGACGAGGCGCTCTACGTCACGCGCCTCATCACCCGGGCCTATCAATCGTCCCAGGAGCAGAGGAGCCTTCGCCTCCTGGGCGCGCCCGACGCGATCGAAGTGGTGAGTGCGATGACCGATGAAGCCTCGACCTTCAGGCCCGACCTGGGCCTCGACCGCGGCACCGCCGACGGCCGTGCCTCGATGCCCACGGCCGAGCGGCGCTGGCGGACCCGCGTGCTCCGAGGCAGTGGCGTGGCCGCCCTCCTGGCCGCCGGCGCCTGGACCTTCCACGACGTGGCCCTGGGGCCGCTCTGGGTGGCCCTGACCACGGCCCATCTCGGGTGGATCGCCTTCGCCGCCGCGGTCAACCTCGGCGCGGTCGGGTTCCAGGCCGCCCGCTGGCTGGCCCTCGTCCGGCCCCTTTCACGCGCCGCGACCTACGGGCACGCTTTCAAGTCGTTGGTGGTGGGCTTCGCCGTCTCGACGGTCGTGCCCGCCCGGGCGGGCGAGCTCGTCCGCATGCAGTGGTTCAGTCGACGCACCGGACTCCCTCGGGCCTCGGTCGTAGGCTCGATCGTGCTCGACCACCTCGTGAACGCCGCCGGACTCCTGCTCGGATTGGCCGTGCTGCCCTTCTTCCTGAAGAACGTGCCCTTCTGGATCCGACCCGGGGCGTGGTTCACCCTGGCCATGTTCACGATGGGGGCGATGCTGGTCTTCGCCTTGCGGCCGCTCCGCGACTCCCCGGGCGCGGCGCCCTCCCAGAACCTCCCCGTGAAGGGCATCAACGGCATCCTGGTGAGCGTGCGCCAGGGTCTGGCGGCCACCGCACGGCCCTCCGCCCTCACCCTCTCCCTGGGCGCCTCGTTCGTGTCGTGGACGCTCGAGGTCAACGTGATCCTCCTCGCCATGAGGGCGGTGGGCCTGGCCCTGCCGGTGTCCGCGGCCATTCTCGTCCTCCTGGCGGTGAACCTGGCCCTCGCCTTCCCCTTGGCCCCTCCCGGCAACCTCGGCACCCTGGAGGTCGGCGCGACCCTGGCCCTGCTGGGGTTCGGGGTAGCCAAGGAGCAGGCGCTCGCCTTCGGCCTCGTCTATCACTTCCTGCAGATCATTCCCGTCGGGATCCTCGGGCTCGTCCTGGCCGGCCGCGCCGTCGATGCCCGCGTCCCCGCCTGAAGGCGAGGTCGGCCTCGTCGTCCTCGCCCTGGTCTTCGGCGCGGCCTTCCTGTCGATGGCGGTCTACGGCCTGCGGGGCCGTAAGCGGGATGCCGACGCCGACGGGAAGGGGGCACAGCTCTTCCTCGGCTTCGGCGACTTCCTGCTGCACTGGTTCCTCTGGGCGGTCGACCCGGCGGTAGGGCTCTCGCTGCGGCTGGGGCTGACTCCCGATTTCTACAATTTCGCGGGTCTGGCTCTGGGGTTGGTGAGCGGGCTCCTCATCGCCTACGGAGAGCTGCCGCTGGCCGGTTGGGCCATCGCCCTCGGGGGCGTCGCCGACATTCTCGACGGCCGCATCGCCCGCGCCACCGGCGTGGCCTCGGCGTACGGGGACTTCATCGACAGCACTCTCGACCGCTTCGTCGAGGTGTTCGTGTTCCTCGGGTTCGTCCTCTTCCTGCGCGGCCATGGCTACGGGCCGTTCCTGGCCGCGGCGGCGTTGGCCGGCTCGCTGACCGTGAGCTATGCCCGCGCCCGGGGCGAGGTCCACGGCGTGACGTGCGCGGGCGGCCTCATGCAGCGGGGCGAGCGCCTCGTGCTCACCTGCCTCGTGTGCCTCTTCGAGCCCACGTTGACCGCCCGGCTGGGCTGGCCTCCGGGCACCGCGGTCCAATGGATGCTGGGTCTGATCGCGGTGACCACCCTCGTCACCGCGGCGCACCGCACGGTGTGGATCTCCCTTCGCCTGCGCGCTGGGCCCCCGTCATGACAGGGATCTGCCTCTCGAGGGTGCGGCGCCCGTCTAGTCGTTCGAGATCCTGTACAGGTGGTGATAGCTCCGGATGTAGATCTCGCCGTCTGCGATCGCGGGCGACGCGTCGATGCCGTCGGCGAGGGTGTTCAGGGCCAGGACCTTGACCTGTGGCCCGGCTTCGAGAACGGCCGTGACCCCTTCCCGGGACGTCACGTAGACCCGTCCGCCGGCCGCCACCGGAGACGAGTAGACGCTCGAAAGGCCGGAGAGCCTCTCGGTGTAGCTCGGCTTGCCGGTGGCCGCGTCCAAACGAGTCAGGACGGCGGAGTTGGACTTCAGGAAATAGAGCCCGTCCTTGTAGAGCAGCGGTGACGGCACGTACGGGGTGTCCTGGTCGTAGCGCCATGCGATGGCGGGCGTGCCCGTGATGTCGCCCTTGGCGCCGGCGAGCCGGATGGCGAGGGCCGCGCTGCCCCGGAAGCCGCTCGTGACATACACGATTCCGTTGGCGGAGACGGGCGAAGGGATCACGTTCTGCGTCATCCCCGTCGTCTCCCAGATCTGCTTGCCGGATTCGAGGTCGTAGCTTCGCACCCGATTGGTCGCGCTCACCACGACCTGCGCCTTCCCTTCGGACTGCACCACAAGGGGGGTGGCCCACGACGTGGGCTCGTCGCGATCGGAGTTGCGCCAGAGCTCCTTCCCGGTCTTCGTGTCGATGCCGACCACGAAGTCCTTGCCTTCGTGGTCCCAGTTCACGACCAGGACATTCCCGAAGAGCGCGGGGGAGCTGCCTTCGCCGAAGCCGTTGCGCGTGCTCATCGTCCCCAGGTCCTTCTCCCAGAGGATGCGGCCCGTGAAGTCGAGGGCGTACAGGCCGCGCGAGCCGAAGAACGCATAGATCCGGTCGCCGTCCGTGAGGGCCGAGCCCGAGGCGTAGCTGCCGTCCTGGTGGGTCCCTTCGTGGGGCAGCAGCTCGCGCACCACGCGGCGCCACCGCACCTTGCCGTCGGCCCGGCCGAGGGCCAGCACCACGAACTCCTGGGGCGCGTCGGGCTTGATCAGGGGAAAGCCGCCCTCCACGGGCCTCGGCGCCGAGGCCGCCCCGCCCGCCTTCGGGACCGCGGTGGTCACGATCACGAGGTCGCTCCAGACGATCGGGCTGCTCTGGCCGCGGCCCGGCACCTCGACCTTCCAGCGGACGTTCTTCTGCTCGCTCCACTCGACGGGCGGCTTTCCCTGAGGGGCCTCGCCGGTCCCCAGGGGCCCGCGCCACTGCGGCCAGGAGCCTGCGAGGGACGGAGCGGTCGTCGAGCCGTCGGCGGAGACGAGCGTCGAAGCCAGAGCGGCGGCGAAAGCGACGGCAGCGATCAGGGGAACTCGACGGGTCATCAGGGGCCTCCGGGTTTTCAGAGTCCTCATGGTACAGGCAGAACGGTCTCGAGCCTCGGTCCCGCGCGCCTCCTTGAACCTCCGCCGGGAGGGGTTTACGATCGCCCCGCCTTTCTCGGGAGCCCGTTCCTCGCAAGCACGCCGGACCGCTGAATCAAGGAGCCTGCCCATGACCGACAAGCTGAGTCGCCGTGATTTCGTGCGGAAGACCGCCGCCACGGCGATGGCCGCCGGGGCGAGCCCGCTCCTCGCCCAGGCCCCCGCGGTGCGGACGCGCCGGACGACGGGCCCAGTGGTGATCGCGTCCGAGAACGGGCACCAGTTCAAGAACGGCGGCCCGCGCACCTGCGTGGAGGAGGCCTACCGTCGGATGGTGGCGGGCGAGGACGTGCTCGACGCGCTCATCGCGGGGGTGAGCATCGTGGAGCTCGATCCCACGGAGGACAGCGTCGGCTACGGCGGGCTGCCCAACGCGGAGGGCGTCGTGCAGCTCGACTCCTGCTGCATGCACGGTCCCCGGAAGCGGGCGGGCGGGGTGGCGGCCCTCGAAGGCGTGCGCACCCCGGCCCAGGTGGCGCGGGCGGTGCTGCAACAGACGGACCACCACCTGCTGGTGGGCCACGGGGCCCAGCAGTTCGCGCGGAACATGGGCTTCGCGATCGAGGCCGACCTGAACACGGAGAACTCGCGGAAGAAGTGGCTCGACTGGAAGAGGCGCATCGACCCCGAGCACTACCTCGACCCCGCGAAGCGCTCGGACGCGGCCGACGCGGCGCGCCGGCAGATGGTGGCGGAAGGCCTCCTCGATCCGTCGCACCTCTGGGGGACGATCAATTGCGACGGGTTGAACGCAAAGGGCGAGATCTGCGGGGTGACTACGACCAGCGGCCTCGCCTGGAAGATCCCGGGCCGCGTGGGAGACTCGCCGATCCTGGGAGCCGGGCTCTACGTGGACGGAGACGTGGGGGCGGCCGGCTCTACCGGCCGGGGCGAGGCCAACCTCTACAACCTGTCGTCCTATTTCATCGTGGAGAACCTCCGCCGCGGGTTGACGCCCAAGGACGCGGCGGTGGAGGCGCTCAAGCGCATCCGGGCGAACACGATCGAGAAGCGCCTTCTCAACGCCCAGGGGAACCCGCGGTTCCAGCTGACCTTCTACGTCCTGAACCGCGCCGGCGAGCACGCGGGAGTGGCCTTCTACAGCAAGGTCGGAAAGTCGGCGGCTCGCTATTCGTTCTGCAACGAGGACGGACCGCAGATCGTGGCCTGCGAGTCGCTCCTCGGCGAGATCGCGGCCGAGTGAGCGACGGGCCCACCCTCACCGCGATCCGGGCCGCGCGGGAGCGCCTGGGCGATCGCATCGTGACGACGCCGGTGCGGCTCTGGCAGGAGGGCGCGCTGGCGCGGACCGTGGGAGCGGACGCGCGCGTCTTCCTCAAGGAGGAGCTCTTCCAGCGCGCGGGCAGCTTCAAGCCGCGTGGCGCCTTGACCGTGATGCTCGATCTCACCGCCGAGGCCCTCCGGCGCGGCGTCACCGCGGTCAGCGCCGGGAACCACGCGATGGCCGTCGGCTACGCGGCCCGGGTACTCGGCACCACCGCCAAGGTCGTGATGCCGAAGAACGCCAACCCGTTCCGGGTGGCCGCCTGCCGTGACCTGGGCGCGGAGGTGGAGCTGGTGGAGGACGTGCACCAGGCCTTCGCGCGGGTCAAGCAGATCGAGACCGAGGAGGGGCGGAGCTTCGTGCATCCCTTCGAGGGGCCGCTCACCGCCCTCGGCACCGCGACCCTGGGGCTCGAGCTCCTGGAGCAAGTCCCGGATCTCGACGCGGTCATCGTCCCCATCGGAGGCGGTGGGCTCTGCGCTGGGGTGGCGGCGGCGGTGAAGCTCGTCCGGCCGTCCTGCCTGGTGTTCGGGGTCGAGCCCGAGGGCGCCGACACCATGCACCGGAGCTTCGCCGCCGGCTCGCCCCAGAGCCTCGACAAGGTGCGCACGATCGCGGACAGCCTGGGGGCGCCCCACGCCGCGCCCTACAGCTTCGGCCTGTGCCGGCGCTACGTGGACGACCTGGCGCTGGTGGACGACGACGCCCTGCGCCGTGCCATGTGGCTCCTCATGACCTCGGCCAAGCTCGCCGTGGAGCCGGCGGGAGCGGCGGCCACCGCAGCCCTCTGCGGTCCGCTCCGCGAGCGCCTGCGGGGCAAGCGGGTGGGCCTGATCGTCTGCGGGGCGAACATCGATGCCGCGACGTTTGCCACCCACGTCACCGGGTCCGGCAGCGGATAGAGTCGCCGTCTCATGGCCTCGTCGGACGATCGCCTCTTCACCAGGCACTTCTTCACGATGTGCGGGTTCACCTTCACGGTCTTCATCTCCGCCTTCCAGCTCCTGCCCACCGCGCCCTTTCGCATCCTCGATCTCGGGGGCACCACGTTCGCGGCCGGGCTCTTCCTCGGGCTGCTGACCTACGCCTCGGCGCTTTCCGCGCCCTTCACGGGAGCGCTGGGCGACCGGATCGGCAAGCGCCGAATGTTGATCCTCACCAGCCTGGTGCTGGCCGGCTTCATGGTCGCTTACGGCTTCAGCCGGACCTACGTCGTGCCCCTGGTGCTGGTCTTCTTCCACGGCGTCTTCTGGTCGGGTCTCCTCTCCGCCTCGTCGGCCTACATGACCGAGTTCATCCCCGAGGGCCGCCGGGCGGAGGGGATCGGCTACTGGGGGATGTCCACCATGCTGGCGGTGGCCTTTGCCCCGAGCGTGGGCTTCTGGATGTACCGGCACGGCTGGGGCTGGCTCTGCGCGGAAGCGGCGGTCCTGAACCTGGGGATGGCGGCCATCGCCTTCACCCTCGAGGAGACGAGCGTGGCCGCCCGGCGCCCGCGGGAGAAGTTCTTCACGCGCGACCTCGTGGAATGGCGGATGGTGGCGGTGAGCTTCTCGCTCTTCCTCTGCTCGTTCGGTTACGGCGGGGTGACGAGCTTCGTGGCCGTCTACGCGGAGCGGAACGGCATCAGCCCCAAGGGGATCTTCTTCACGACCTTCGCGATCGTGGTGCTGGTGACGCGCGTCTTCTCGGGCCGCCTGGCCGATCGCATCGGCCATCGCCGCTTCTTCCTGCCCTGCCTGGGGCTCGTCACCGTGGCCCTGACCCTGCTCGCCCTGGCGCGGACGCGAAGCCTGCTCGTGCTGGCGGCCGTCGTCTTCGGCATGGGCTTCGGGAACATGTATCCCGCCTTCGTCGCCCACGTGGTGAAGTTCGTGAGCGATCAGCGGCGCGGCGCGGCCTTCGGGGGGATCCTCGCCGCCTTCGACACCGGCATCGGCACCGGCTCCATCACGATGGGCTTCCTCGCCCAGCGCTTCGGATTCCCGGCGGCGTTCGCGGTGGCGGCTCTCTTGTCCGCGCTCTCCATCCCGTACTTCCTGTGGGCGGAAAAACGCTTTCTTGTTGAGCTGGGGGGTGCTGCGCCGCACCCCCCAGGGTATTCCGATCGCCATTAGCGCTCGTCATGAATTGCGAGGCGCGATCGGAATACCCTGCCCAGACCCCCCGCTCGCTCCGCCGAGATGAACCCGGCTGCGCTCGCAGCTCTTGGCGAGTGCTCTTAGGGTTTGGTGTCGCATCGTCACGGTGCGTCCGACCTGTCGAGTCGCGGCAGGAAGAGGCCGAAGGCGGCGGCCTTGCGATCCCGTACCCCACCCACATCGCGCTCCTCCAGGTTCGATTCCAGGGCCAGCTCGGTCCGACCCGCCGGGAGGGATAGCGTGAGGTCAAAGGGCTCGGGCCAATCGCCCTCCGCCGCCCGTGACACCGTGCCGATCGCGACTCCTTCCCGTGAGACGGTCACCGTCTCGCCGGAACGCAGCAAGAGCTCTCCCCTCAGCACGTAGCCGCCGGGCTGGCCCACGACGAGACCGAGCACTCCCCCCCGGCGGGCCCACGCGAAGACCCGTCCCTCGCGCATCTCCGTCCGGTGGAAGCCGAATCCTTCCCTTGCGTCGGCCACGATCCGCGACGAGAGCGCGGGCGAGAGGTCCCAGACGAAATGGAGGAACTCGCGATAGGCGCCCCAGATCTGGGGGTCCGCCCCCCCGTCACGCAGCGAGGTCTTGAGCCGGGCCGTCTGGTCGTAGACCTTGGGGAACCAGTCGGAGTGGAGCGAGATCTCGCGATAGCGCGGCCACTGGGCGACGTTGGCCACCGCCACGAGCACCAGGGCGCCGTGGACGACCCTCCGCATGCGAGGGCCCAGCCGTGGCAGGAGGTCGCTCAGCAGAACCAGCAGACCGAACACGAGCAAGGCCTGGAACGGCCACGGGAAATACCAGAGCCGGTGGTCCGTCCAGTCGTACACCATCGGGTATCGCCAGACCATCACTCCGAACATGAAGATCTGGGACGTGGCGAACAGGAGCAACAGCAGGAGCGCGAGCGGCCTGCTGCCGCCACCCGGCGCCGCCCCCTCCGCGGTCGCGGACCGTCGCACGTGCACCCAGAAGGCGCCCGTGAGCGCCGCCGCGACGAGGAACAGCCAGACCGGCAAGCCGCCGAAGAGCGTGGCCGCGTAGCCTGGCAGCAGCTCGGCCGCCTTCAGGTAGTACTGAGGATCGATCAGCTTCCGGATCGGCGTGCGCTGGACGTTGAAGCGCGGCCAGTAGCCGTTGATCGCGTGAATGAGCCAAGGCCCCAGCAGGTAGTTGTACACGGTGTTGGCCCCGGCCGCGGCGATGCTGCCCAGCAGCAACGCCCCACCTCGCCGGCGGAAGAGCCAGAAGAGGCCTAGACCCCCGGACGCGACCACGACGTAGAAGAACCCCTGGCGGTCGAAGGCGCTCATCAAGCTGCCGAGGACGAAGGCAACGACGAAGTCCCATGCCGCGCCGTCGGATTCGGCCGCGGCAGCGCCGAGCCGCCGCCAGACGTAGAAGAGGAAGCCCAGGAGGACCGGCACCACCATCGGCTTCGTGGCCCGGTAGAAGAGGCCCATCGTCGTCAGATATACGTAGTTCGTGAAGAGGACGAGGAGGAGCAGCGATCGGGTCGTGGCGGAGACCCCGGGGAAGGTGCGGGCCGAGCCTCGCGCCCACACACCCCAGGTGAGCAGCGCGGCGGTGACGGCGCTCAGCGGAATGAGGAGCACGCGACCGGTCCTCAGCAGTCGTTTGAAGACCTGGGCGTCCAGGAGGTCGACGAAGTAGCTCAACTCCCGGGCCTGGTAGTTGTCGAAGTCGATCCCACGGGGATCGAAGACCTTCTCCAGGACGGAGCGCTGGTCGAGGTAGTGGTCCAGGAAGACGATCGTCTCCTCTTCGAGCACTCCGCCCCGCCAGAAGACGGCGGGGGCCAGGATGAGGGCGGCCAGAGCGAGGCGCAGGACGAGGGGGCTTCGTGACGTCGGATCGGGGGCGGGTCGAGGGGAAGAGGTGGGAGCGGCGGTCACCACGCGCACTCGAGCTCGGCGATGAGAGAAGGGAGACCCATGACCTCCCTCGATGATACGCGGCCTCGTACTCCGCGGGTGGCACGTAGCCGATCGGTGAACCGCACGGCTGGTGCTACTCGATTTCCTCCGGACCCCAAAGCCAGGCGGCGCCGCGCACGCCGCTCGAGTCGCCGTGGGCTGGTGAGACGAGGCGGGTGACGAGCGCGTCCGAGAAGGCGTAACGGGCCAGAAGGGGCGGCACGTTCGTGTAGAGCCGGGAGAGTTGGGAGATGCCTCCGCCCAGTACAATGACGTCCGGGTCGAGGATGTTGACGACGCCGGCCAGGGCCCGCGCCATCCGGTCCTCGTACCGGACGAGCGCCGCTTCTGCCGCGGCGTCCCCCGCGGCGGCGCGAGCCACCACATCGGGGGCGGCGAGGGCGCTTCCCGTCGCCTCGCGATAGTCCCGGGCGAGGCCGGGCCCGGAGAGGAAGGTCTCGACGCAGGCGCTCTTGCCGCAATAGCAGGGCGGCCCCGGCCACTCGCCTTCCCGTGGCCAGGGCAGGGGGTTGTGGCCCCATTCGCCGGCGATGGCGTTCGGGCCGGTGAGGATTCGGCCGTCGACCGCGATCCCGCCTCCCGTGCCCGTACCCACGATCACCCCGAAGACGACGCGGGCGCCGGCCGCCGCGCCGTCGGTGGCCTCGGACAGCGCGAAGCAGTTCGCGTCGTTGGCGAAGCGGAGGGGCCGGCCCATGAGGCGAGAGAGGTCGCGGTCGAAGGGCCGGCCATTCAGCCAGACGGAGTTCGCGTTCTTGACCAGGCCGGTGGCCGGGGAGATGGCCCCCGGCATGCCGATCCCGACCGTGCCCCGCGCCCCTGCCTCGCCTTCGACCTCCTCGACGAGGCCGGCGAGGGCACGCAGGGTGGCCGCGTAGTCGTCGCGAGGGGTGGCCACGCGGCGGCGAGCGCGAGTGGCGCCCCCGGCATCGAGGGCCACCGCCTCGATCTTCGTCCCGCCAAGGTCGAGCCCGATCCGCATGTCCATGGCAGCGGCGATTCTAGCCCCGCCCGCGGCCCCGTTAGAATGGCCCCGAAATGCTGGAGCCTCCGGATCGCACCGAGCCGCCGCTCGGGCGTGCCTGGATCATCGTCGGAGCCCTCGTGGCGAGCGGCCTCGCGATGTACCTGGCCCTCGTCCTCGGCGCCTGGGGCTTCGACTTTCGCCGCACCTCGCAGCACGAGGGCCGCCTCCGGAGGCTCGTCCAGCAGCATCCGACCCTCGCTCGGGTCGCGCAGGGCCTGGCGGACGATGGCAGCCCCCTCATCGACTCGCCCGATGGGCCCGCGGCCCTCGAGGCCGTGGCCAACCGATATGGAGGGGCGAAGGCCGGGGATGTTCGCACCAAGGGCAGTCGCTGGCCCACGACCCGCGTCTTCCGCGCCGGCGACATGATCTACTTCCTGTATTTCGACGGCGACGACGTGCTGCAGGACTACACGTGGGTCAGCCGCCGGTGAACCGGCGAGCGTGCGTCACCCCGGCTGACCTCGACTGAGCTAGGAGCGCCGGAAGGGAAGGACGCGCGCCCCGTCGGCAGGGGCCGGTTCCCCGGGCCCCACGAACTCCTCGAGCAGCCGCGCGAAGCGCGGGGCCAGGATCAACCCGTAGGTCTCCTCCTTGTCGGGGAACAGCTCGAGGGCCCGGCGGCGCGTGGCCGCGACCAGGTCCTCGGCTTCTCGCCGGCTCAGGCGGCCCTGCATCAGCACGGCCGAGGTGAGGTCGACGACCATGCGGAGCTGACGGACCTGTCGGGCTTCCGCGGCGACCGCCCTGGCATGATCATCGTCCTGCATGCGGCGGTCCCTCAGTGGATCTCGGCGATCGTCTCGAGCTTCTCGCGCTGCTGGCGGAGGAACCGCCGCTCGAGGTGCTCGCAATACCGGTCGGCCAGGCGGCTCGCCGTGTGGTAGCGCTCCTGCCGCTCGGACGAGAGGCCCTCGGCGAGCCGGTAGCTGTGGAAGAGCAGGTGGCGCAGGTGGGTCGATACGGCGCCTTCGTTCTGCAGGCTCAGGAAGAAGGCCGCGGTCAGGTACTTGTCCACCTCGCCCTGCAGCTCCAGCTCGAGCTGGGTCACGGGGCGTTCACGGCGGGCGCGATAGAGCAGGTAGAGGAAGTGGCTGACTTCCTCGGTCAATGTGGAGAAAGAGCCGAGGTTCGCGGCGTTCAGCTGCACGCGCGGATCGGCCCGCGCGAGGTGCTCGCCGACCTCCTTCTCGAAGATGACGGCCAGGGAAACCTCGTCGCCCTTCTGGCTGACGAGGGTCCGGCTGCCGCCCCCCGGCAGGAGGGCGGCCTCGTGGTCGGCGATCAGGAAGTCGGTCACCGGCGCCTCGGGATCGAGCGCGTACAGCGCCTCGAGCTGGCGTTGCACGCCGACCAGCAGCTCGCCAAAGGGCGCGTCGTCGTCGGCCGGGGCGTTCAATGGATCTGCCCTTCGCCGGGCACCACCGGCGCGATCCCTTTCGCCGCGAGCAGCGCGGCCGCGCGGCGGCTTCCCGTCTGGACCCAGCGCTCGTAGAGCTTGATCACGGTGGCGGGGTGGGCGAGGCGCGAGAGCTCCGACACCTCGGACAGCACGTCCGCGAACTCGCGGAAGCGGCCGGCCAGCTCGGAGAAGACGCCCGGGCCGATGGGGGACACCTGCTCGTGGTCGTGCGAGAGGCGGGCGTAGGCGCGGCCGCCCAGGGTCGCGTAGTAGCGCGCGTCGCCTTCCTTGCCGGAGAGGCTGTCCGCGAAGAAGCCCGACACGAAGAGGGCGGTGTCGCCCATGACGCGCAGGCGCCGAGCCCGCTCAAAGCGCGTCGCTTCCAGGGCCCGGAGGTACAGGAGGCCGAGGGGCATTTCGTCGAATCCGGGCTCCCGAGCCGGCATGGCTTCGCCCTTCATGTAAGCGGCCAGCAGGTTGACCAGGTAGTGCTCGGTGAAGGCGGAGGTAGCGATCCTCTGGTGCTCCATCGCCTTGACGAGCTGCTCACGGAAGAACTCCACGGCACTCTCGTCGCGAACGATCGACTCGGGCATCGGGCTTCCTCCTCCCGGCCTTGGTCACGGCCACCCACCGCTCATGCACGAACCGTGCGAGCACTCTCCCCGGCGGAGCGCCACCTGGAAGGGGCTCGTAGGCAGGCCTTTGCGGTTTTCGAGTGTCCGGAACGGCGGCCTTTCTAGTCTTCCGGGGCGTCACCTCCCGTGACAAAGTGCGTCACGGACGAGTCCAGTTCCGTCCCAGGAGCCGGGCGTGGTCCACCATGAGACAGCGGTCCATCACCACGGCCGCGCCGGCCGCGGCCGCGCGCTCCGCCCCCGCGGCGTCGATGCAGCCGAGCTGGAACCAGAGGGCCGGCGCATGCGCGGCCAGGGCGTCGTCGATGACCGCGGGCAGCTCCTCGCTGCGCCGGAAGACGTCGACGAGGTCGACGGGGCCCGGGACGTCCTGAACGCGGCGATAGACTCTCTGGCCCAGGATCGTCTCCTCACGCGGGTAGACCGGAGCGATCCCGTAGCCGCGCTCGAGGAGATAGCGGGCCACGCGGTTCGAATCCCGGTAGGGTTTGGGGGACAGGCCCACGACGGCGATGCGGCGCACGCTCTCGAGGAGCTTGCGGATCGACTCGTCGTCCGGATTCCGAAAGGGTTCCAGCATGCGGAGATTCCCTTTCCAAAGACTCCGGGCGCCCGAGGTGTCGCTCGGCGCGGGATCCCGTTGGCGGATGCTAGCACGGTGGCGCGGGCGCCGTTTGGCAGTCGGCCGCGGCCACCGCCAGCATCGAGACAACCTTTGACAGAACGCCCGTCCGGCCTCGCCGTAATACTTGCTGAGGCAACCATTGCTCGAGCAAGAACCTCTGGCCAGGCTCATCGGCGCCACCCGACGCCGGATCAACCAGGCCGTCGGACGCCGCCTGCGCTCCCACCGGCTCAACCCTCAGCGGTTCTGGGTGGTCGTAAACCTGTTGGAGGCGCCGGGGTTGTCGCTGCGCGAGCTGGCCGGCCGGCTGCGCATGGACGAGCCCTCCCTCTCGCGGATCATCGCCAGCCTCGTGCGCCGCCGCCTGGTCGGGGCCCGAGCGGACCCGGCGGACCGACGGCGCCGAAGCCTGGAGCTGACCGCCTCCGGCGAGTCCCTCGCCCGCTCGCTGGCTCCGGTGGCCGGCGAGGTCCGGCGGGCGGTGGAGGCCGGGTTCACGCCTGAGGAGAAAGAGACCCTGCGCCGGCTGTTGGGCCGCGTCATCGACAACATGGACGCGCTGGAACGGCAGCATGCGGCGGACCCGGGGGGGAGCCGCCGGCAACCGACGATCGAGCCCCTGGCAGTTGTGGAGAGCGAGCGATGACAGTCACTGGACTGCAGGAAGTCGTCGATGCCCGGAGCGGCACCAGCGTGAAACGGCCACGGCGCGTCTGGCCCTGGCTCGTGGGGGTCGCCGTCGTGGGCGTGATCCTCGCGCTCAGGACGCTGGGGGCGCGGAGCGCTGCGGCCGAGAGCGCGGGCAAGGGGCGGGACGCGAGGCCGGGCCCGGTGGGGACTGCGGCCGCGCGG
>WNFM01249060.1_pt1 | contig 27145 bp, 24 predicted proteins | sample 5400271 | NCBI WGS metagenome assembly WNFM01 (sample SAMN13153352, study PRJNA577476) | soil metagenome | isolation source: 60 cm saprolite on Douglas fir-dominated hillslope | place: USA:California | collected 2013-09-17 | reverse complement strand
GCGGCGCCGGCCAAAGCCGAGCCTGCGACGGGGATGAACGGAAAACAGAGCGCGATCGCCAGCGCGAGAACCAGCAGGAGATTGGCGATCGGCACGGCGATCAGATTCGCCAGAAGCGCCACGGGAGCGAGCCTCTGGAAATGGAGCCCGGTGAGAAGCGTGGTGGCGGCGAGCGCGGCCCCGGAGAGACGCACCGATCTCCTCAGATGATCGACGATGAAGAACAGGGAGACCGGACGTCGCCCCGGACGGGGGGGCGCAGCCGGCGGGCCATAGAGCATCAGCCCGAGCGTCGCCGCCATGCTGAGCTGGAATCCGGCATCTTCGAGATAGGCCGGCCGCCACAGAACGATCAGCCACCCGGCGACGCCCGCGGCGCCGAGAACGCTCACGCGGCGCCCGGCCAGGGCCCCCGTCAGGTAGAGCGTCGCCATCAGCGCGGCCCTGACCATCGAGCCGCTGTCGCGCGCCAGGCCCGCGTAGAGAAGGATCGCCAGGAGCAACGCGAGCCTTCTCAGCGGCGCCGCGATCGGCAGCGGGCGCAGCAGCATCCCGCAGAGGAGCGCGACGACTGCGACGTTCAGTCCGGAGAGCGCCACGACGTGATAGACGCCGGATCGGATGAGCGCCTGCTCCAGCGGGGGGGACAGCTCCTCCCGCTCCCCGACGAGCAGGGCCGCCAGGAACGACGCGGTGGCCGGGTCCTTCCCTGCTGTTGATCGATCGAGCGAGGCCACGATCGCCTCGCGACCTTCGCTGAGGAGACGTCTCCACGAGAAGACCGGACGCCGCACCCTCCGCACGAGAAAGGGACTCTTGATCGTCCCCACGAGCGCGATGCCTCGCGCTTCGAGATAGGTCGCATAGTCGAACGACCCCGGATTGCGGAACCGGCGCGGCGGACCGAGGCGCGCGGTGAGGTCGAGAAGGTCGCCGACCCGGAAGGCCGCGGGCTGGAGCGATGGAGTTCGGCCGAGCGTGAGACGCGCGCGCACTCCGGCGACGGGCGTTTCTTCAGGCCGAAGCGGTCCCGCCGGCCTCGCTTGAAGAAGCTCCACGGTGAAGGCCTGTCGTTCGTCGGCGAGATCCTGCCTGTCGAGAAGCCGAACCCGCAGAGCGACCGGGGTGCTGAAGGGGTCATACCCCGCGCCGACCCAGGCTCGCAGGAGCGCGGGGGCGGGGTCGAGCGTCTGGTGCAGCGCGGCGGCGATCAGGCCGGCGAGAAACGGCAGCAGGAGATCGCGTCCGGGGCGGACCCTGCCGCCGCCGGATCCTCGGCGCGGGGACAGCGCCGCCAGGAGGAGCAGCAACATCACGTGGGCGGGCGCGGCGATGCCGAGGGCCTGGGAGGGGCGCCGCCAGAGCGTCGAACCGACCGCGGCGGACAAAGCGGCAAGAAGAGCCCGGAGACCGGCGCGCGACGGGAGAGCGACGACGGGAGGGCGCACGCGGGCACCTCGCGAGCGGCTCTCCATGCCGGGCGAGGATCGTACCGGCGGGCGTCCGGACGGTCAAGCGCGGATCAATCGAACAGGGTCAGCCGGGGCAGTGAGAGGGACTCGCGCAGGGCGCGAGAGAGGAACGCCGCGCGCGTGGCGTGGTACGCGGCGGGGGTCATGCGGGGCCGATCGGAGGCGAGGGCGCGATCCGCCTCGCCGTCGATCCGTGCGATCGCTTCGGCGGACAACGCGGCCCGCCCGGCCTCGAGCAGCCCCGCGTCGAGAGCGCGCAGCTCGGCGTCGAGCCTCAGGGGGTCGACCGACCCGGTCCGGGCCTCGGCGCGCAAACGTGTGAGCTCCGATCCGCAGAGGGCGATCGCCCCGACCAGAACGTCCCGTCCCTCGTTCGAAGCGCGGGTCATCGCCAGGCGAAGGCGGCGGTGCAGGCGCCCGAGATGACGCACGAGGAGGCGTCCCGCCCCGGCGGCCGTCGGTTCCGCTGCGGGCCGGCCCGCCTCGACGCCGCGCAGGCTGTTGTGCAGCTCATGCAGTGCCAGGACTTCCTGCCGGCAGTAGGAAAGCGAGTTGATGCGCCGGCCGCCCGGCGCGCGCAGGGCGAAGCTGTCGAAGACATTTGCGAGGGCCTGCAGCACGAGACGCAGAGGGACGCCGGCTTCGCGCCACTCTGTGATCAACGCCCAGTCCTTGGGGGAGAGGAGCAGCGCGGCCCCGCGCCTCCGGACGAACTCCTCTTCGATCGCGCGGACGTATTCGTCCGCGTCGTCGGGCGGCGTCATCGGTTGCGTTCGTAGAGCAGCCGGAGACCTTCGAGTGTGAGATTCGGATCGAGCTCGTCGAGAATGGCGCGCAGATCGGCTTCGAGAGGGGTCACCAGCCCTCCGGTGCCGATGCTGCGGGCCGGCGTCCCCAGCTCCTGGCGCATGCGGGTGAGGATTCCCTGAACCAGGCTGAGATATCCATGGAACAGCCCCGACTGCACGCTGTGAACGGTGTTTCGGCCGATGACGCTCGGCGGACGGCGGATGTCGACCCGCGGCAGGCGGGCCGCGCGCTGGAACAGCGCCTCCGCCGAGATCGTCAGACCCGGGACGATGGCACCGCCCAGGTACTCCCCGCTCGCGGTGATGGCGTCGAATGTCGTGGCGGTGCCGAAGTCGACGACGATCAGCGCCTGATGGTGACGCTCGTAGGCGGCCACACCGTTCACGATCCGGTCGGCGCCGACCTCGAGCGGATTATCGTACAGGATCGGCATGCCCGTCTTGATGCCCGGCTCGACGAACAGCGGCTTGAGGTTGAAGTAGGCGCGCGCCATCGCCTCGAGGACGCTGTTCAGGGGCGGGACCACCGAAGAAATGATCAGGCCGTCGATCGCGGCGGCGTCGAGCTGCGCGAGAGAGAGGAGATTGCGCGCCAGGATTCCGTACTCGTCCACGGTCCGATCGCGGATGGTGGTCAGCCTCCAGTGGGCGACCAGCCGTTTCGCGTCGTAAACGCCGAGAACCGTATTGGAATTGCCGACGTCCATGACCAGAAGCATCAGATCGGCTCCACGATCTCGCCGAACGGCACGCGCAGGGACACCCCGTCTGCCCCCTCGAGGAGCAGCGCCCCTTCCTCGTCGACACCCCGCACCCGGCCTTCGGAGGCCCCGCCGGGACCATCGACCCGGACACGGTCCCCCGGCGTCAGCGGGCCCCTGCCGCAGCATCCGCGCGTACCGGCGCTCGAACCCTTCGAGGATGAGGGCCAGGATCGGCGCCCGATCGACCGCGATCCCCCGCTCCACCCGCACCGAGGTGGCGCGGTCCCCGATCTCGGGAGGGAAATCGACGCCGCGCTGGTTGACGTTGACGCCGAAGCCGACGACCATTTCGCGGATTTGCGGCGCGCCGCCGCGGAATTCCCCGAGAATCCCGGCGATCTTCCGCGTGCCGATCCGGACATCGTTCGGCCATTTGATCCGAGCCTCGAGACCGGCTACTTCGCGCAGGGCCTCCGCGACCGAGACCGCGGCCATGAAGGTGAACAGCGGCGTGCGCGGTGCGGCAATCTCCGGCCGCAGGATGAGCGACGCATAGATGCCGAGCCGGGCCCGCGATGACCAGCTGCGCTCGCGGCGTCCGCGACCGGAGGTCTGTTCCTCGGCCAGGACAAGACCGCCTTCCGGCTCGCCGGCGGCCGCCAGCTCCAACGCGCGATCGTTGGTGGAGCCGAGGCTCTCGTAATAGAAGATACGATGCCCGAAGACCGGAGATCGCAGCTGCTTCTGCAGCGCAGCGGGCGTCAGGAGGCAGGCCTCCGACACCGGCGGATCGGGGGGAGGCAGGAGGTCTCCCCCCGTCTGTGCGGGCGGGGGCGGTTTCAGGCTCATGCGGGTCCCACCTCCAGGGCGATGTCCGCTGCGCGGACCGAATGGGTCAGCGCGCCGAGGGAGATTCTGTCCACGCCGCTCTTCACGAGGCGCGGAATCTCCTGCTCGAGCACACCGCCCGACACCTCGAGAAACGCGCGGCCGCGCGCCGCAGCGATCGCTCTCGCGAGCGTGGCCGGATCCATGTTGTCGAGCAGGAGCGCCTCGGCCCCCGCCGACAGCGCCTCCTCGACCTCCTCGATCGTCCCGACCTCGATCTCGATCGGCTTCCCCTCCGCCGGCGTGCCGGGCGCTCCGGCGCGGGCCCGGCGAAGCGCCTGTCCGACCCCGCCGGCCAGCCGCCAGTGATTGTCCTTGATCAGGATCGCGTCATAGAGGCCGGCCCGATGATTGGCGCCGCCGCCGGCCCGGACCGCTTCCTTGTCGAGCGCCCTCAGGCCGGGGGCCGTCTTGCGCGTGTCCGCGATTTCGACGCCCGACCCGGCGGCGAGATCGACGAGACGGCGGGTCATCGTCGCGATGCCCGACATCCGCTGCAGAAAATTCAGGGCGGTCCGCTCGGCGGACAGGATCGATCGCGCCGCGCCTTCCACGGAACCGAGCGCCTGATTCCGATCCCGCGCTTCGCCGTCCCGCGCGGCGGCGTCGAGGGTGACCGCGGAATCGACCTGGAAGAAGACTTCGCGCGCCACGTCCATGCCGGCGACGATCAGCGATTCGCGGGCCACGATCCGTCCGACGGCGCGGGCCTCCGCGGGGACCACGAGACGGGACGTGAGATCGCCCGCTCCAAGGTCCTCATCGAGGGCCGCCCGCACCATCCTGGTGAGGCTCTGCGGGTCGATCATCGGTGCGCGGATTCTCCCACAGCCGATCCGGAGGGTCAAGGCTCGCTCCCCCGGCCGGCGTCATCCCAAGGACTGGAGCGTGCGGGTCAGGCGCGCGATCTTCTCCAGGAGCTCCTGGTCGATGCGCCGCTCCTTGTCGATGATCTCGGGCCTGGCCTTGCCGAGGAAATCGGCGTTCGAGAGCTTGCGGGCGTGACCCTCCTCCTCGCGCGAGAGCTTGTCGATGTCGCGCTGCAGGCGCCGGCGCTCGCCGTCCAGATCGAGGACTCCTGCGAGGGGGATGGCGATCTCGCATCCGGCCACGACGGCCCGCGCGCAGGCGCCTTCCTGGTCGAGGCGGTCGACGCGCGCCAGCCCTTCCAGGCGGGCGACCGCGGCCAGGATCGCCGCCGAGCCGTCGAGGGTGGCGGCGATCGCGTCGTCCGAGGTGTGGTAGAGGAGCCGGAGACGCCGCCCCGGATCGATGTTCAGCTCGGCGCGCAGGTTGCGGACGCGGGTCACGACTTCCATGAGGAGCGCGATCTGACGCTCGGACGGTTCATCGATGAGAGCCGCGTCGGATTGCGGATAGGCGGCCAGGGCGATCGTCTCACCCTGGTGCGGCAGCTTCTGCCAGATCTCTTCGGTGATGAACGGCATGATCGGGTGAAGCAGACGCAGGACCCGCTCCAGGACGTTGACCAGCACCGCGCGCGACGATTCGGCCTCCCGCCCTCCTGCGAACAGGGCCGGCTTGGCCATCTCGAGATACCAATCGCAGTACTCGTGCCAGAGGAAGCGGTAGATGGCGTTCGCCATATCGTCGAAGCGAAACGCCTCGAGGGAGGCCCCGACACTCTCCTCCATGCGCGACAGCCGGCTCAGGATCCAGCGCTCGGGAAGCGTCCGGTGTCCGCGCTCAGGCAGGGCGGGCAAAGCGGCTCCGGGCGGCGCATCGCCGAAATTGAGCAGGACGAACCGCGCGGCGTTCCAGAGCTTGTTGGCGAAGGCGCGATACCCGAGCATCCGCTCCTCCGCCAGCGGCAGATCGGATCCCGGCGTGGCCATGGCGGCCATCGTGAAGCGCAGCGCATCGGTGCCGTGCCGGTCGATCAGCTCCAGGGGATCGATGACGTTCCCGCGCGTTTTCGACATTTTCTGTCCCGCGGCATCGCGCACCAGCCCGGTGATATACACCTCGCGGAACGGGACATCGTGCATGAAGTGCAGGCCCATCATGATCATCCGGGCGATCCAGAAGAAAAGAATATCGAACCCGGTCACGAGGACCGTGGTCGGATAGTAACGGGACAGGTCGGGCGTCGCCTCGGGCCAGCCGAGGGTCGAGAACGGCCAGAGCGCCGACGAGAACCAGGTGTCGAGCACGTCGGGGTCCTGGCGGAGCTCGTTGCGGCCGCAGGCGGAGCAGGCGGAGGGCGTCTCCCGCGCCACGGTGATATGGGCGCAGGCGAGGCAGTGCCAGGCCGGGATCTGATGGCCCCACCAGAGCTGCCGCGAGATGCACCAGTCGTGGATCTTCCCCATCCATTCGTTGAAGCTGCTGACCCAATGTTCCGGGGTGAAGCGAACCCGCCCCGACGCCACGGCCTGAACGGCGGCATCGGCGAGCGGCTGGATTCGCACGAACCACTGGGTGGACAGATACGGTTCCACCACGCTGTTGCACCGCTGGCAGTGTCCGACGTTGTGGAGGTGATCGACGACGCGCTTCAGGAAGCCGCCCGCCTGGAGATCGGCGACGATACGCTTCCGGGCCTCGAAGCGGTCCAGGCCCCGGTAGGGGGGCGGCACATTGTCGTTCATGCGCCCCTGCTCATCCATCACCACGAGAGGCGGGAGACCGGTCCGGCCTGCCGCGGCGAAATCGTTCGCGTCGTGAGCCGGAGTGATCTTGACCGCCCCTGTGCCGAACTCTCTCTCGACGAACGTGTCGGCGACCACCGGAATCGTACGGTTCGTCAGCGGCAGGAGGACCCGGCGCCCGACCCAGCCCCGATAGCGCTCGTCCTCGGGATGGACCGCCACGCCGGTGTCGCCCAGCATCGTCTCGGGACGGGTGGTCGCAACCTCGATCACCCCGCCACCCTCGGCGGCGGGATAGGCGATCGTATACAGATGCCCCGCCGTCTCCTCGGGAATCACCTCGAGGTCCGAGATCGCGGTGCGGCAGCCGGGGCACCAGTTGACGATGAACTTGTCGCGATAGATCAGCCCTTGCTCGTACAGGCGGACGAAGACCTCGCGCACGGCGGCCGACAGGCGCGGCTCGAGGGTGAAGCGCTCGCGGCTCCAGTCGCACGAGGCGCCGAGCCGCTTCAGCTGCGCGGTGATCGCCCCGCCGTATTCCTCTTTCCAGGCCCAGACGCGCCGCACGAAGGCTTCCCGGCCGACTTGCTCGCGGGTCAGGCCCTCTTTCTGCAGCTCGCGATCGACCACCATCTGCGTGGCGATCCCGGCATGATCGGTGCCGGGGATCCAGAGGGTGTCATGGCCGCGCATCCGATGCCAGCGCGCCAGAATGTCCTGAAGAGTGTTGTTCAGGGCATGACCCATGTGCAGACGCCCGGTGATGTTGGGAGGTGGGATGACCATCGAGAAAGGCGCGCGGGCGCGCGCCGTGGCATCCCGCCCGGCGGTGAAAACCCCGAGGCGCAGCCAGTGGGCGTACCAATGGCTCTCGCAGCGGGACGGTTCGAACGCCTTGTCGAGTTCAGGCATGGTGTTGGACGGCGAGCCAACGCGCAACAAAAAACGTAGGCGCGAAACCTACGTCTCTCCGGGGAGGACTCCCGGCCTGCGCACGTCGGTCGATGCGTGCCTCAGCGGCTCTCGTCCTCCTCCAGCTCCTTGATCCGCCGCCGGACCAGCGCCTCGGCGACCTGCGGGATCACTTCCCAGGCGACCTCCCGGACGACCCGGTCGGACAGCCTCTCGACCACTCTCTCGGCGATAAGGTCGATCGCTTCCGGCGTCAGGTTGAGGGGCGCTCCATCGCGAGGGACCGGCGCCGGGCTCGGGGCCGGAAGCGGCGCGAACGGCGCGGGGGCGGCCGAAGGTTGACCGGCCGGCTCGGAGGCCGGCTCCTGCCAGGTTTCGGCCGGCGGTGCCTCGGGCGGCGGAGCCCAGACCGGATCGGGGTCGGGAGCGCCCATGACGGCAGCCTCATGATGAGGGGGCACGCCGGCCGATCGATGCTCCTCGAAGGCGCCTGTCAATCCCTCGATCGGCTCATCGGAGAGGTTGAAGGAGCTCGGTGGCTCTCCCCCGGCGTCAGCGTCGGGAGCCTCGATGACGTCTCCGCGGAACAGATTTTCCCGCTGCACCCTTCGCGTTGAGGTCGGCGTGGCCTCGCCGGCATCGAAGCGATCGGGAACGATTTCCGCCTCCTCGGACGCACCTGTGCTGAGATCGGCGAAGCCGACGTACGAGCCGCCGTCCTCCGGGTTGGGCGCCACCGGAGCGGCGCGCGGCCACGGCTCTTCCTGCGGCTCGGGAGCGAGGTGCGCCCCGCCGAGTGGAGGCATCGGATTCGCGGTTTGGCCCGGAGCCGCCGATCCGGGGAAGGGCGGGGCCGACGAGAGCCCGGCCGGAACCGGCGCGGCGGTCGGCTGCATGCTCTGCTGCGGCCGGGCGGGGTCGACATGGTAGACATCGCCGCCCGAAATGACGTCCATGCCGCCCGCCTCGGCGCTCGAGACACGGGGGGTCGCGTTGATCATTTCCTCGACCTTGGCCACCAGCACCTGGGATTCGAAAGGCTTGGTGAGATGACCCTGAGCGCCGGCCGCCTCCGCCTTTTTCTTGTCGAACGGCTCGAAGGTGCCGGTGAGGAGGAGGACCGGAATGGACGAGGTGGCGGGGTTCCGCTTGATCTGCTCGCACACCTCATAACCGTTCTTCTCGGGCATGATCACGTCGAGCAGGACGATGTCGGGGCGGCTCTCTCCGACCTTCTTGAGCGCCTGGGCGCCATTGCTGACGCAGACCACCTGGTAATCGCCCTCCGAAAAGGTGAGCTCCACCACCTTCTGGATGGTGATGCTGTCATCAGCCAGCAGGATTTTCTTCACGCTCGTCCTCCCTGGTGCTGCGGAAGCCATCCGCGGGCACGCCCAGCGACGCGAACAGCCTCTCCGGATCGAGAAGGGCGATGCTGCGAGCGCCGCTCTTCACGACTCCCCTGACGAACTCGCGCCGGATGGGGTCCTCCCCCGCCGACTCCGGCGTTTCCGGCTCCACCCGCTCCAAGAGATCGGTCCTGGCACCGAGAAGCGCCACCACAACCTCTCCATACCCGACGATGATCAGATGCCGCGGTTGACCACCTCCGGCCGCGGACGTCGGCGGATCCCAGAAGGCGGGAAACAGCCTCAGATCGTAGACCGGAACGGCCACTCCGCCGCTGAGCGTCACCCCGGCCACATGCGGGTGGCTGCCCGGCACCGGCACGATCGGAGGGCAATCAACCACCTCACGGACCATCGAGAGCGGCAGCGCCGCGTGCGCCTCGCCGACCTCGAAGGTCAGGAGCGGGTCGGCTCCGCCGCTCACAGAAAGGTGTCCAGGTCCAGCAGCAAACGGGGTGTCCGGCCGTCGGCGAAGATCCCGCGCACCGGCCGGCGGGCGCCCGCAAAAATAAACGTCGGCAGCGGGGCAATGGCCGTCCCCGAAACATCCTGGATCGATTCGGCGCTGTCGACCGGCATCAACGCCCGGGCGCCGCCCTTCCCCAAAAGGAGATACAGTCCGCCGGCGCCCCGCGCGCCGGGATCGATTTCGACGACCGGGTATCGCGTTCCGTCATGGATCGCCTCGGCGGAATTCCCCTCGTGACGGAAGCCGGGGTCGAGCGCCGGGTCCATGATCTTCGCCACGGCCTCGGCCGCGACGGCGTAGCGCCCTGCTCCGACGCTCACCATGAGAAGCTTCATCGCCTGCGCCGAAACCTAGCCGAAACGCCATGACCTGTCAAGAAGAACGGGACTCCGCGCGGCGCCGATCCGCTCATCGAGGTCCGGCCGGAGCGGGCTCGAAATAGACGTCGGTCGGCCGGAATCTGGCGTGCCTCACGAAGCGGGCCCGGACCTCCATGCCGATCCGGATCGCCTCCGGCGCGATGCCCGACAGCCGGGCGAGAAACAGGGTGTTGACCCCCTCGAATTCGACCAGGATCAAATTGAAGGGACAGTCCGGCAGGAATTCCTCGCTGCCGAAATAGCAGGTCGTGTAGGTGTGCACGCGCCCCACCCGCGGCAGCTCGACCCAATCGGTCTCCGCCCCGCAGGTCATGCAGGCGAACCGCGGCGTCGCATAGGTGTAATCGCAGCGACGGCAGCGGGTGCCGAGAAGGCGCCCGTTCGCCAGGCCGGCAAAAAACGGCGAGTCCTGGCCGAAGGAATGAACGTAGTCGATCCGGTACGGCTGCTTGATGATGATCGGACTTTGGCCCTTGAGATCCTCCAGGTTCTCGGGAAACGGAACCCTGAAGACCACGGTCCCGTCGAGCGTCTCGGGCCGTCGGGCGGGGATCGCGGTCTCCGGACGGCTCTTGACGCCGGTGGTCGGGGCTTTGCGGCGCTTCGCCGCAGGAGGGCGGCGTGAGACCGGACGCCGGGATGCGCTACGACGTGTCGCCATGATCAATTCTCCCGTTCGAGGATGCTCACGGTTACGTAGGTCCCGGTGCCGGCGTGGCTGTGGATCGCTCCTCGCCGGGCGTTCTTGACTTGAAGCGCGGGGTCCTTGAAATGCTCGGGGATCGTCCCCTGCAGCTGCCAGAGCGCGAAGACCGCCTGCATCAGGCCGGTGGCTCCCACCGGATGACCGCAGGCGATCAGGCCGCCCGAAGGGTTGACCGGAATCGTCCCCTGGCCCCGCAGCTTGAGCCCGTAGTCGACGACCGGCATGAACGTCTTGCCCGAAGCGGCGAATGGTCCCCCCTCGCCATATCGGCATAGCCCCATGTCTTCGTAGGTCTGGATTTCGGACGACGTGTAGGCGTCGTGCAGCTCGATGAAGCTGAGGTCGGCGGCCGGATTGGCGATTCCGGCCATCGTATAGGCCTGTTTGGCGGCCATCCGTCCGGCCCGGAACGAGTGCACGCCGGGGTACTTGAGGTTCTTGTAGTCGGACGCCTTTTCGTGAGGCAGCAGGATGACGTCGTCGTGGGGCCGGTCGGACATCCGCATGGCGTCGGTGCCGCGTCCCACGCCCGTGACGGTCACGCGCGGCAGGGACCGGCCGCTTTCCTTCTCGATCGCGGCCAGGCCTTCCTCCGAGGCAAGCATCACGCAGGCGGCGCCGTCGGACATGACGCAGATGTCGTGACGGGTGAGCGGGTAGGCGACCATCGGCGACTGGCGCACGTCTTTGATCGTCAGCTTCAGGCGCTTCTGAGCGTAAGGGTTGTGCAGCGCGTTGGTGTGATTCTTCACCGACACATGGGCCATCTGCTCGACCGTGGTGCCGAATTCGTGCATGTGGCGCACCACCATCATCGCGTAGTACCCGGAATAGAACCCTCCGACCGGGTAGTCGAAGGAAACGTCGGACGCCAGGGCGATGAACTCGTTCCCCTTCCAGGTCTCGACATGCGACATCGTCTCCCATCCGAAGACGAGACAGACATCCATCAGACCCGAGGCGACGCTCTTCCACCCCTCCTGAAAGCCGAGCCCGCCGGTCGCGCCTCCCCCTTCGACTCGGTGCGAAGGCTTCGGACAGAGGCCGAGGTAGTCCTGGACCATCGTCGCCGCCTTGAGCTGGCGCATGAAGTGATCCGAGAAATAGCATCCGACAGTGCCGTCGATGAGCGCGTTCGCGCGCGGAACGTCGAGACCGGCATCCCGGAGCAGCGCATCGAGCGCCTCCTTTACGATCGGTTGAAAGGTCCGATCCGGGCGGGCTTTGGCGAATTTGCTGAGGCCGCCGGCGACGACGTAGACGGGACGCATTCCTTTGAGAGCCATCTGCGGTGTCTCCTATCGCGAAGTGTGGAGGCCCGGAACGGCGCCTACCGTCGTCGCGGCGTAACGTTGGCCGAAACCCAGTCGATGACCTGCTGGGTGGTGGTTCCCGGTCGGAATATGGCTTTCACGCCGGAGAGTTGCAACGTGGCGCTGTCCTCGTCGGGTACGATGCCGCCCCCGAAGACGACGATGTCCTCGCTCCGCTGGGCGCGCAGAAGCGCCAGAATCTTCGGAAAAATCGTATTGTGGGCCCCCGAGAGGATGGAGAGCCCGATGCCGTCCACATCCTCTTGCAGGGCCGTCGCGACCACCATCTCCGGCGTCTGGTGCAATCCGGTGTAGATCACCTCGAAGCCCGCATCACGCAGCGCCCGGGCGATGATCTTGGCGCCCCGGTCGTGGCCGTCGAGCCCGACCTTGCCGACCAGCAGTCGCACCTTCGTCGCGGCGGCCATCAGAGAGGCACCGAGGCTTCGCGGTAGACTCCGAACAGGTCGCGCAGGGCGTCGCAGATCTCGCCGACCGTCGCGTGCGACTTCACCGATTCGATCAGGCGGGGCATCAGGTTTTCGCGCGTCGCGGCCGCGGCGCGCAGCGCCTGCAGGGACGAGGCGTGACGGGCGGGGTCGCGGCGCGCCCGCACCGCGGCGAGACGCTCCCGCTGGGAGGATTCGACGCGCGGGGAGATCTTCAGGACCGGGATCGAGGGCATCCCCTCCACGGCGTAGCGGTTCACCCCGACGACGACACGCTCTCCCGAATCGACCTGTCGCTGGTACAGGTACGACGCCTCGGCAATCTCGCGCTGCGGGAATCCCTGCTCGATCGCCGCAACCATTCCTCCCTGGGCGTCGATCCGCTTCAGGAGTTCCCAGGCGGCCTCTTCCGTCCGATCGGTGAGCGATTCGACGAAGTACGAACCGGCCAGCGGGTCGACGGTGTTCACCACCCCCGACTCCTCGGCGAGAATCTGCTGCGTCCGCAGTGCCAGCCGGGCCGACTCCTCGGTCGGCAGCGCCAGGGTCTCATCGAGAGCATTGGTATGCAGCGACTGGGTGCCGCCCAGCACCGCGGCCAGCGCCTGCACCGTGACCCGCACGACATTGTTGTAAGGCTGTTGCGCCGTGAGGGAGCAGCCGGCGGTCTGCACGTGTGTCCGCAGCATCCAGCTGCGGGGGTTGCGGGCCTGGAAGCGCTCGCGCATGATCCGGCACCACATCCGGCGCGCCGCGCGAAGCTTGGCGACCTCTTCGAACAAATCGTTGTGGCTGTTGAAGAAGAAGGACAGACGGGGCGCAAAGGTATCCACCGCGAGACCCGCGTCGATGCAGGCCTGTACGTAAGCGATGCCGTCGCCGAGCGTGAAGGCCAGCTCCTGGACCGCGGTCGACCCCGCCTCGCGGATGTGATAGCCGCTGATCGAGATGGTGTTCCAGCGCGGCACGCTCCCGGTGCAGAAGGCGACCAGGTCGGTGATCAGCCGCAAGGAGGGTCGCGGCGGATAGATCCACTCTTTCTGGGCGATGTACTCTTTGAGGATGTCGTTCTGCAGCGTCCCCTCGAGCTTCTCGAGGGGGACTCCCTGGCGCTCGGCGATCGCCAGGTACATGGCGAACAGGACAGCCGCCGGCGCGTTGATCGTCATCGAGGTGGAGATCTTCCCGAGCGGGATATCGCGGAACAGAAGATCCATATCCTCGAGGGTGTCGATCGCCACGCCCTCGCGGCCGACCTCCCCTTCCGCCAGCGGATCGTCCGAGTCGCGTCCCATCAGGGTCGGAAGGTCGAAGGCGACCGACAGTCCGTCCTGACCATGCTCCAGAAGGTAGCGAAAACGCCGGTTGGTATCCTCGGCCGTGCCGAAGCCGGCGAACTGGCGCATCGTCCAGAGGCGGCCGCGATACATCGTCGGGTGAAGTCCGCGCGTGAACGGGGGCTCGCCGGGGAAGCCCAGCTTGCTGTCGCTGTCCCACCCTTCCAGGTCCGCTGCGGTGGCGATCCGCTCGATCGGCACATCGGAGACGGTCGAGAAGACCTCGCGCCTCTCGGGATATTCTTGAAGACTCTTGCGCAGGACGCGCTCTTCCCAGTCGCGCCGGGAGCCCCGGCGCGCGGCGGCGGCGGTTCGTGCGGCGCGCGTCTTCACGCTCCGGCACCCTTCAGGATCTCCTTGGCGATGACCAGTCTCTGAATCTCGGAGGTCCCTTCGTAGATCTCGGTGATTTTCGCATCGCGGAACAGACGCTCGACGGTATATTCGTTGATGTAGCCATACCCGCCGTGGATCTGGACCGCCTCGCGCGCGGCACGCATGCAGGCCTCGGACGCAAACAGCTTCGCCATCGATGCTTCGGGACCGTAACGCTCCCGGTGGTCCCTGGCCCAGGCGGCGCGCCAGGTCAGCAGCCTCGCCGCGTCCAGCTCGGTGGCCATGTCGGCGAGCTTCCACTGGATCGCCTGCAGGTCGGCGATCGGCCGTCCGAACGCCTCGCGGCTCAGGCTGTATCCGATCGATTCGTCCAGGGCGGCCCGACCAATCCCGAGGGCCTGCGCGGCGATCCCGATCCGGCCGCCGTCGAGGGTCGCCATGGCGATCTTGAACCCGTCCCCTTCGTTCCCGAGTCGATTGCCGGACGGGACCTCGCAGTCCTCGAAGACGATCTCGGTCGAGCCGGAGCAGGTGATGCCCATCTTGTGCTCCGGCTTCCCCTGTCGGAGGCCCGCGAAGCCGCGCTCGACGATGAAGGCGCAGATTCCTTTGTGTTTCAGCTTCGGATCGAGCGTCGCATAGACGATGAACGTGTCGGCGGCGACGCCGTTGGTGACGAACACCTTCGTGCCGTTGAGGCGATAGCCGTCCTTGTGCCGTGTCGCGGTGGTGCGCAGGGCCGCGGCGTCCGAGCCCGAGCCGGGCTCCGTCAGGCAGTAGGCGCCAAGCTTTTCACCGCGGGCGTGCGGACCGAGATAGCGGCGCTGCTGGTCGGGGTTCCCGAAACGGTGGAGCGGCACGCAGACCAGCGAGTTGTTGACCGAGAGAATCACCCCCGTGGAGGCGCAGGCGCGTGACACCTCCTCGATCGCGATGACGTACGAGACCGCGTCGAACCCGGCGCCGCCATGCTCCTCGGGGATCATCATCCCCGCGAGATTCATCTCGGCGCAACGGCGATAGTTGTCGATCGGGAAAGCTCGCGTTCGATCGAGCTCGGCCGCCCGCGGTTTGAGCACCTCCTCGGCGAAGGCGCGCACCGTCTCCCGGATCATCTCCTGCTCGGGGGACAGGGTCAGGTCGAACGACACTCAGACCTCCTCTTCGACCAGCCCGAACCTGCCGTCCGGTCGCCGGAAGATGACGGCCAGCTGCTGCGACTCGACGTCCCGGAACGCCAGGAACGGATCGCGCGACTCGCGGAACTGCATCATCGCCTCCTCGAGCGACATCGGCTTGGCGGGGATGCGGCCCATGCGCACCAGGTCGGCGCGGCCTCCGCCCTCCGGCGCCGGGCGCGGCCCGTTCCGGGCCGGGGTCGCGTACCCCCCCCGCGGCGAAGCGTGACGGCCCCGACGCTTGCGCTCGCGGGATCGCAGCTCGCGGTGCTTCTTCCCCTGGGCGATGAGACGATCGACCGCCACGGCGATCGCCTCATGAAAATCGGCCGCCTCGGCCTTCGCCGTGAGGGCGGCGCCGTCACCCTTGAGGACGATCTCCGCCAGGTGGCGGTGCCTCTCGGTGGAGACGACCAGATGCGCCTCGCCGACCTGCCCGAGGAAGCGCTGCAGCTTGCCGAGCTTCTCCTCCGTGAACGCTTTCAGTGCCGGGGTCAGGTGGGCCTTGCGGCCGGTGTAGGTGATGGTCATGCGAATCTCTCCCTCAACGGAACCCCTGACGGCGTTCGTTCGACGAGGGGATGCGCAACTCCTCCCTGTATTTGGCGACCGTGCGCCGGGCGATCCGGAGACCGTGGTCGCTCAGGATCTGCACGATGGCTGCGTCGGAGAGCGGGTGCTGCGCGTCCTCCTCCGAGACGACCTTCTTGATCCTCTCCTTCACGGTCAGGGAGGAGACGTCCTCCCCCTGCGTCGAGCTGATACCGGAGTGGAAGAAGAATTTCATCTCGTACAAACCACGCGGCGTGTGCATGTATTTGTGGTTGACCACCCGGGAGACGGTCGATTCGTGCATGCCGATATCGTCGGCCACGTCCTTGAGAATGAGCGGACGAAGATGCTCGTAGCCGAGGTCGAGAAATCCCTGCTGGTACTTCACGATGCTCTTGGCGACTTTGTAGATCGTCCGCTGGCGCTCTTCCAGGCTCTTGATCAGCCGGAAGGCCGAGCGGAATTTCTCCCGCACGTAATCGCGGGTCTCCCGCGTCACGTCGGGGTTGCTCCGATCGATCATGCGCCGGTAGAACGGGCTGATCCGCAGACGCGGCAGACCATCCTCGTTCAGCAGGATGGTGTACCCCTTGTCCACCTTGACCACGTAGACATCGGGGATCACGTAGTTGTTGGATCCGGCGTTGTACTTCTTCCCCGGCTTCGGATCGAGGGCGCGGATGGTGTCGACGTAATGCATCACCTCGTCCTGCGTGCAGCCGAGAACCTGGGACAGATCGCGGAACCTGCGGCCCTGCAGCAGGTCCATATGCTCCTTGATGATCGTCTCGGCCGGCGTCCCTTCCATATCGTGGAAGGCGAGCTGGATCAGCAGGCATTCCTTCAGGTCGCGGGCCCCGACCCCCGTCGGATCGAATTCCTGGATGAGATGCAGCGCCAGCTCGACTTCGTCGGTGGCATAGGGGCCCATCCCGGCGATCTCTTCGATCGACGCCTGCAGATACCCATCCTCGTTCAGGTTGCCGACGATCGCGCGGGCGATCTCCTTCTGGCGCGGTGAGATGACCGTCATGTCGAGCTGCCAGAACAGATGATCGGCGAGGCTTTGGGGCTTGCTCAGGACCGCGTCAAGGGGGCGGGCCTCCTGCTCCTCGGCCTCGGCGCGGAACTGAGGCGCGTAGCTCATGTCCATATAGTCCTGGAAGTACGATTCGTAGTCGATCTCGTCGAAGGAGTCCTTTTCGTCCGCCGCGCCCGCCTCGGGCTCCGGCATCTCGGCGGCCTCGGCGGCGCCGGACCCGTCCGCCGGCGAGGACTCCTCGGCCTCGGTCTTGTCGGTCTCGGCCTGCCCCTCCGCCAGTTCTTCCAGGAGCGGGTTCTCGGTCAGTTCCTGAGTGACTTCCTCCTGCAGCTCGAGCTTGGTCATCTGCAGCAGCTTGATCGCCTGCTGCAGCGACGGCGTCATGATGAGCCGCTGCGACATCCGGAGGTTCAACTTCTGTTCGAGCGCCATCCCGCACCTTTCCGCGAGCGGCCCGGAATCGAGGGTCCGGGCCGTTCAGTCGGCCGGCGTGACGCCCGGTGGCGTCTCGACCGGTTCGTGCCCCAGGAGCCTGAAGTTAGCGCCCAGGTAAATCTCTCTGACTTTCGGATCGGCGGCCAGCTGGTCCGGGCTGCCTTTCCTGAAAATCCGGCCCTCGGCGATAATGTAGGCCCGATCCGTGATCCGGAGCGTCTCCTGAACATTATGGTCGGTCATCAGGAGGCCGATCCCTTTCCGCTTTAATTGATAAATGATTTTCTGGATGTCTGCAACCGCGATCGGGTCGATTCCTGAAAAAGGCTCGTCCAAAAGGATGAACGAGGGGGAAATCACGAGGGCGCGGGCGATTTCGGCGCGCCGGCGCTCGCCGCCGCTGAGGTTGTAGGCAGGGCTCTTGGCGAGATGGGAGATCTTGAGCTCTTCCAGGACTCCCGAAGTCCGCTGGAGGATCTCTTCCCTCGGCATGTCAAGCGTCTCCAGGATCGCGATCAGGTTCTGCTCCACCGTCATGCGGCGGAAGATCGACGGTTCCTGCGGAAGGTAGCTGACGCCGCTGCGGGCCCGCAGATACATCGGCAGGCGGGTGATCTCCTGCCCCCCGAGGAGCACCCGGCCGGCGTCGGGGCGCACCAGACCGACAATACAGTAGAAGGTCGTCGTCTTGCCGGCGCCGTTCGGCCCGAGCAACCCGACCACCTCGCCGCTTTGAATCTGGAGAGAAATGTCCTGGATGACGGGCCGCCCGCGGTAACCCTTGGTCAGGCCCTCAATAACGAGTTTTCGGCTCAACGGAGGGAACGTCCTTGCCTTCCGGCGTCAGCGTGATCCAGGTCCGGCCGCCCGCGGACTCCGTGAGAATCCTATCCCCCGCCAGATCGAATGTCAACGTGCGCCCGCGCATCGTCCGGCCGGTCGGGATATCGACGACCTCCGCGAGGCCCGCTTCATCGCGCAGGATGAGCAGGTTCTCGTCGCTCAGATACTCGGCCGAGCGCGCGGTGCCGTAACTCCCCGCCCTTTTGACGGCGACCGATCCGGTGGCCTCGACCCGCTGCAGCTCCCGACCCCGGTCGCCGGGCGCGGAGAGGGTGGCGTCCATGGCGTCCGAAGTCAGCGTGGCGTCCGGGCGGGTCAGCCGGACGTCGCCGCGATACGAGGCCAGGCTCCGGCCGTCGTCGAGGATCATGGTGCGTGAGGTGATGGTCGAGACCGCGGGGCGGGCTGCGGCCCGGCCCGCGGGCGGCCGGGCGTCGGTCCACCGCGCCATGACGCTGCCCGAGGCGCGCAACTGCTTGATCGCCTCTTCGAGGACCAGCTCGTCGGCCTGAATGCTGTTCCCTTCCTGCCAGGCGCGGGCCGAGCCGCTGTAGACGGCGCGGTGGTCCCGCTCGTCGACATGCAGTCGCTGCGCCTGGAACGAGATCGCCGATCCGCTCCCGAAGCCCGGCATGGCGGGCCCGCCCCCGGAGGGGAGCGAGACCGTTCGAACATCGCCCCGTGCCTCGAGCTGGCGGAGGTTCGGATGAAGATCGATCTCCTGCGCCGCGATTCGATCGCGCGCCGTCAACAGCACCGGCTCGCCCCGCAGCTCGACGCGATCGTCGGCGCGCCGGAAGCGGGCCGACGTGCTGCGCGTGGTGTAGGGTCCGGAGAGGACCCGGCAGCCTCCCGAAGCGTCCGCCTCGTCGATCGACCCGTCCGCCCCGCGGAAGCGTGCTGTCAGGCTGTCGGAACGCAACTCGCTTCGCTCGCCTCCGTTCGGAGCGCCGAGCGTGGCGACCACCTCTCCGAAGGCGCTGAGCCCGGTGAGGTGCTGCCGGGTCTCGTCAAAGGTCAACTTGACGTAGTTTCCCCGCAGCGTCTGGACGCCGCGCACCAGACGGACGTCGTCGGTGAAGACGGCGGTGTTCTCGCGCAGCGCGGCCATCAGGTCGCCCGAAGTGATCGTCAGAACCGTCGGCGCGCCGGCGTCGCGGACTTCCAGGCGGACCTGATCGGGGATCTTGATCTGCCGATCGCCGACGAGGTAGTTGAGACCGCGCCCCTGACCCTCGAGACCGCCGAGGGAGAAGGTGACTTCATCCCCCGTGAAGATGACATCGCGGTCGGTGTCGTAATAGAGGGTGCCGGTGGTGAGCGACAGCCCCTGCTGCCCGCGGATCACGACATGACCGGACAGGCGCGCACGGCGATCGGCGGCATCGAACTGCCCCTCGTCGCCGGAGACCTGGAGCTCCGCGCCCTCCTCTTCGTGCAGGACGAGATGCACGTCGTGCAATATTTTCCGGTCTCCCGCGTATCCGGTGACGGTGCGCGCCTGGAGTGTGAAGGCAGGGCGGCCCTCGCGCGATCCGTCGATCTTGAACTGCTCCGCCTGATCCAGGACCGGTCCCTGGCCCGGAGTCGCCGGCGCGGCGGGGGCGACGGTGATCTCCGCCTGCGGCTTCGCACGCCGGCCGCCGTAGCTGGCGATCAGGGCGAGAACCAGGCCGCACAGCACGACCAGGAGCGCGGTGCGCAGGGCCGACACCGCCCGGTGCGGCCGCAGGTGAACGCCGTGAGGTTCCTCGGTCATGCCCGGCCCCGCCCTTCTATCGTCCCCGGAAGACCGGCTTGCGCTTTTCGAGAAAGGCGCCGGTTCCCTCGCGCATATCGTCGGTCGCGCAGGTCAGCCCGAACAGGGCCGCCTCGAGCGCCAGTCCTTCGTCGAGGGACCCCAGGAGGCCTTCGTGAACGGCCTGGAGCGCGCAGCGCAAGGCGATCGGCCCGCGGGAGCGGAGCGTGCGCGCCATGGCCTCCGCGGCGCTCAGGAGCTGCTCGGCCGGCACCACGCGATTGACCAGGCCGATCCGATGTGCCTCGCGGGCGTCGATCGGCTCCGCGCCGAGGATCAGCTCCAGCGCCCGCCCCGCGCCGACCAGGCGGCTCAGCCGCTGCGTCCCCCCGTAGCCCGGGATGATCGCCAGCGAGGTTTCGGGCAGCCCCAGCCGCGCCGTCTCCGCGGCCAGGCGGAGCGTGCAGGCAAGGGCCAGCTCGAGGCCGCCTCCGAGCGCGTAGCCGTTGATCGCCGCGATGCTCGGTTTGCCAAGCCTCTCGAGGCGGGTGAAGACGGTCTGGCCCCGGCGCGCGAAGGCGGCGCCCTCGACCGGCGTCTGGGCCGCGAGTTCGGCGATGTCGGCGCCGGCCACGAAGGCCTTGTCGCCGGCGCCCGTGAGGATGAGGACGCCCACGCCGGGATCGGCGCCGGCTTCCCCGATCGCCTGGTCGAGCTCCTGGAGGGTGGCGCGATCCAACGCGTTCAGCTTCTCGGGGCGGCTCAGCGTCAGGCGCGCCACGCCTTCCTTGACCTCAACCATTACCCGCTTCTCGGCGGTCATCGTCGCTCCTTGCCCCTCCGGGTCCGCCCCGGGCGCTGTCAGCGCGCGGCCAGAAAATCGTTCGGGGTCGCCGGATCGGAGCCGTAGTCGTAGAAGCCCCGGCCGGTTTTCCGTCCATGAAACCCTGCCAGCACCATCCGCTTCATGAGAGGCGGCGGCGCGAAGCGTCGCTCGCGGAACTCTTCGAACATGATGTTGGCGATGAAATAGGTGGTGTCGATGCCGACCAGGTCGAGAAGCGTCAGCGGGCCCATCGGGTGACCGCAGCCGAGCGTCATGCCCCGATCGATGTCGGTGATCGTGCCGACCCCTTCCTCGAAGGCCCGGATGGCGTCGAGGATGTAGGGAACCAGCAACCGGTTGACGATGAAGCCGGTGCGGTCCGAGGTGTGGATCGGGGTCTTGCCGAGACGGCGCGCGAAATCGGTGACCGCCTGGACCAGGGTTTCATCGGTCTCGATGGTACGGGCGACCTCCACCAGCTTCATCAGCGGCACCGGGTTGAAGAAGTGCAGGCCGAGGAAGCGGCGCGGACGCCCCGTGGAGGCGGCCATCTCGGTGATCGACAGCGAGGAGGTGTTGCTCGTGAACACCCCTTCCGGCTTGACGATCTTGTCCAGACGGCCGAACGTCTCCTTTTTGAGGCGCAGATCCTCCACCACGGCCTCGACGATCAGGTCGCAGTCGGCCAGAGTCTGCAGATCAGTGCTCCCTTGCAGCCGGGCCTGGGTTGCCTGTTTCTGTTCCGGAGTGACCTTTCCCTTGGCGACGCCGCCGGCGAGAAACTGATCGATCCGCTTCAGGCCCGCCTGCAGCACCCCGGCGGAGACCTCGACCACCGTCGTGGAGTAACCGGCCTGGGCCGAGACCTGAGCGATGCCGGAGCCCATGAGACCGCAGCCAAGGACTCCGACCTTCTTGATCTCGATCATCAGGATCTCCTCTCGACGACCAGCGCGATGCCCTGGCCGCCGCCGATGCAGGCGCTGGCGACGCCGTATCGGCCGCCCCGGCGCCGGAGCTCGAGCAGCAGTGTGAGCACCAGACGCGTCCCGGTGGCGCCGAGCGGATGTCCCAGCGCCACCGCGCCACCGTTCACGTTGACCCGCTCTCGATCGAGATCGAGCTCCTTCTCCACCGCGAGGTACTGCGCGGCGAAGGCCTCGTTGATCTCAAACAGGTCGATCTCCTTCAATGACAACCCGGCTCTCGAGAGGGCCTGGCGGATGCTCGGCACCGGACCGATCCCCATGATCCGCGGCGGGACGCCGCAGACGCCATGCGCGATCACCCGCCCGAGCGGGACAAGGCCGGCGTCGCGGGAGATCCGATCGGACATCATCACCACGGCCGCCGCTCCATCCACGATCCCCGAGGCATTCCCGGCGGTGACCAGCCCGCTCCCGCCGAACGCCGGAGGAAGCTTCGCGAGCGCTTCCAGCGTGGTCTCGGGTCGTCGATGGTTGTCCTCCTCGACCAGAACGTCCTTCTTCCCATCCTTCGACCGCACCGTGACCGGGACGATTTCCTCCCGGAGGCGCCCCGCGCGATGCGCCGCCTCGGCCGCCTGCTGACTGCGCAGCGCGTAGCGGTCGGCCTCGGCGCGCGTGATGCCCCGCTCGCCGGCCAGGACCTCGGCCGTCTGCGACATCGTTAACCCGCAGACGCCGTCCAGCAGACCGGCGACCAGCTGATCCTGAAGGACGACGTCACCCAATCGCAATCCGGAGCGCAGACCGCGGATCACGTGCGGGGCCTGGGTCATGTTCTCCATGCCGCCCGCCAGCACCACGTCGGCCTCATCGAGAGCGAGGAGCCCGGCGGCCGTGACGATCGCCTGGATCCCCGAGCCGCAGAGGCGATTGACGGTCAGCGCCGGAACGCTCTCGGGAACGCCCGCTTTCAAACCGACGTGTCGGGCCCCGTACAACGCGTTATCACTGCTCTGCATGGCGTTCCCGAAGACCACCTGATCGACCTTCCCCGGCGGGATGCCGGAGCGCCGCAGCGCCTCGCGGCCGGCGAGGGCGCCCAGCTCTCTCTCGCTGAGATCCTTGAAATGGGTGTTGTAGGTGGCCATCGGAGTCCGGGCGCCCGAGACGATCAGCGCTTCCGTCCGGCGGGTCGCGGGGGCGACGCTCATGAGTGCTCCCGATCGCGCGGACGCGCCTGCGGTGGCATCGCATGAACCGCCCGCTTGACCTTGTTGCGGAAGTCTCCGGCCTCCTGATGATCGGCCCTCACGACCTTCTGCCGGAAGTCTCCGGCCTCGATCGCGACCAGATGACACATTTCGTGCAGGCGTGAGCGCACCCGGTAGCCAATCCGCTCCTCGAGCGTCTGCAGGGCGGACCGCTCGGCCTGGCTTGGCTTGCCGCGTGCCGGCGGCTCGTCGAGAAAGTTGGTCGTCACGAGCGTCGCCTTCTTGTCGTTGTATCGGGTGGTGACGATATGCGCCAGGGTCTCCTCGAGCCAGGGGCTGAACTGACGGCCTCCGAGATCGTCGAGCAGGACGAGCTCGGTCTGCAGCACCGGCTGCAGAAGCTCGAGCTGGCTCATCCCCGACTGGCGGTCGAAGGTGGCCTGCAGCTGGCGCAACAGATCCTGGACATCGCAGAACAGCCCCGGCACCCCCTTCTCGATCATCAGCCGGCGCAGGGTCGCCACCGCCAGGTGGGTCTTGCCGACCCCCGGCGGTCCCATGAAGAGCAGGCCGCGGTCGCTGAGCGGATACTCCTCGGCATAGCGCACGGCCCGCGATCGCGCCTCGGCCAGTGACAGGTTCCGCTCGTCATAGACGGCGAAGTTGTCGAACTCGCACTCCGCATAGCGTCGCGGAACCTTGGCGGCATCGAGAAGCGCGGCCGCGCCTCCGGCGGGGGCGGCGGGCCGGCGGCAGGCGCAGGGTCTAGCGCGGCTCCGGCCTCCATCCTCGGCGATCAGGAAGCCGATTCCGGCGCACAGGGGGCAGAGCGCGTCGGAATCCATCACGCCTCACTCCGGGAGCCTGCCCGGGCCGCGGCCTGGTCTCGGGCGGCGCTTCGTCGTCCGTTCAGTTCAGATAGCCCTGGAGCTGCTGGCATTTCTGCGACCGGTTCAGCTTCTCGAGGGCCTGCGCCTCGATCTGGCGGATCCGCTCGCGCGACAGACCCATCATCTCGCCGATTTCCTTCAAGGTCTTCGGCTCTCCTTCGTCGAGCCCGAAACGAAGACGGAGCACCTTCTGCTCCTTCGGGTCGAGCTCATTGAGCACGGCGTACAGGTGGTCTTTGAGAGACGACCGCAGAAGCATGACATCGGCCGCCGGGATGACGTCCTGCTCGAGCTTGTCGGAGAGATGGAACTCGTGCTCCTCGTCGATGACCGTCGACAGAGAGACGTTCTCGTCGGCGACCTGAAGTAGGTTGACCACCTCTTCCACGGTGATCTCGAGCTTCTGCGCGATTTCGTCGGGCGTCGGGCTGCGCTCGAGGTCGAGGGTCAGCTGGGAAATCGTCTTGCCGATCCGATAAAGGAGGTTCGCCTGCTTCTGCGGCAGCCGGAAGGCGCCGCTCTGATCGGAGAGCGCGTGGATGATCGCCTGTCGCACCCACCAGACGGCGTAGGTGATGAACTTCACGTTCTTCGACGACTTGAACCGCTTGGCGGCCTCGATCAGGCCGATGTTCCCTTCGTTGATCAGGTCGAGAAAGGAAAGACCGCAATTCCGATATTTCTTCGCGAAGCTGACGACGAAGCGCAAGTTGGCCTCGACCAACGTTCGCAAGGCCTCTTTGTCCCCTTTCTGGATCCGCTCACCGAGAATCTTTTCCTCCTCGGGAGTAATGCGGGGAAGCTTGGAGATCTCCTGAAGGTACTTCTTGAGGGTCTCTGATGATGACGAGGACGACCCGGCACGTTTCGCGTATGAGCGTTCCTCTTCCACCCATCACCCCTTTTTAATTTTGATGACGCGACCCTGGGCGCCGACCCGCACCAGAGCCTGGCTGCCTCCGCCCGGGCCTTGCGAGCGGTGGCGTACGACTTCTTCCTGGAGGCCGGTGACGAAGCGGTCCATCTCGGCCTGCATCGATTCCATCTTCTGACGCATGTTCAGGATGATCTCGACTCCTGCCAGGTTGACGCCGAGCTCGCGCGTCAGGTTGAGGATCAGCTGCAGCATCTCGAGATCCCGATCGGAGTAGAGACGGGTGTTGCCTTGCGTCCGGGACGGTTTGAGAAGCCCTTCCCGCTCGTACAGCCTGAGCGTCTGCGGGTGAACACGAAACTGGTGCGCGACGACGCTGATCATGTAATAAGCCTGATCCCTCTTGCGCGACATGCCCTTCTTCCCTGCGCTCACGGCCGCGATGAGAACAGATCACGGCGGATCGCGTCGCCGGGATGCAGCGCCCCAAGCTCTTTCAGAAGCTCGCGGGAGCGCTCATCGGCCGTCGGCGGTGTCGCGATCCGGACCTCGATGTACGCATCGCCGCGTCCTGTGCCGCGCAGCGAGGTCACTCCCTTGCCGCGCAGCCGCAGCTTCTGGCCGTTCTCCGTGCCGGGTGGAATGCGGACCTGAGCCCGTCCGTCGATGGTCGGCACCTCGAGCTTGGTCCCGAGCGCCGCTTCGGTGACGGTGATCGGCACGGCGCAATGAATATTATCACCGATCCTCTGGAAGAACGGGTGCGGCTCGACCTGCGTCACGATCAGGAGATCGCCGGAGGGTCCCCCATTCCGACCGGCGCGTCCCTTGCCGGGAACGCGGACGCGCGAACCGTTGTCGACCCCGGCCGGAATGTGGACGCGGATCGTCTCAGGGTGATGCAGGACCCCGGTGCCCTGGCAGTGCCCGCACCCTTCGTACGCGAGGACACCCTCGCCGCGGCACCGCCGGCAGGTCGAAGCGAAACGGAGTTGTCCCGAGAGGTGGCTGATCCGGCCGGTGCCCGCGCAGTCGGGGCAGGGGCGACGGGTGCGCGACGGCACCCGTCCCGAGCCGCGACAACGCGGGCACGAGGACTCGCCATCGATGGTCAGCGAGGTGGTGAGCCCGCGCACGGCGTCGAAGAAGCCGAGCCGGAGCGGGTGCGTGACATCCTCGCCGCGTCGCGGAGCGTCCCCCTCCGCGACTTCGCCGCCGCGACCGCCCAGGATCTCCGAGAAGAAGGACGACATCCCTCCGAGGCCTCCGAGGTCTCCGAGGTCGAAGGTGGCGGTGAAATCGGGTCCATCCCCGGCGCCAGCCGCAGCGGCCGCGGGCGCGGCGCCCTCCATGTCGTACGCCCTGCGCTTAGCCGGATCGCCGAGGACCTCGTACGCCTGGCTGATCTGCTTGAAGCGCTCCTCCGCCGGCTTGTCTCCGGGATTCAGGTCGGGATGGTATTTGCGCGCCAGCTTCCGGTACGCTTTCTTGATTTCGGCGGTGCGCGCCTTCCGGGGCACACCGAGGATTTGATAGTAGTCCATGGATGGAAGCGCCACCTCCAACCCGGCGAGCCGCCCCCCCGAGGAGGCGTTTGGGAACCTGTCCGAGTCCTAGCTGACGTTGATCTGAATCGGTCGCGTCTGGGCGTCCGGAGACTTGGGGACCGTCACCTCGAGCACGCCCAGGTGGTAGCGCGCGGTCACCTTGGCAGCGTCGATCGGTGAGGCCAGGTGGAAGGAACGCGCGAAGCGGCCGTACGAACGCTCGATGCGCAGGTGGTCGGCGTCACGCGCCTCTTTCTCCATCGGTCTCTGCCCCTCGATGATCAGCATTCCGGGCTCGACGCGGATCTGCAGCTCCTCGCGCCGAACACCGGGCAGCTCCGCGGTCAGGACGTACGACTCCGCGGTCTCGCGAAGGTCCGCGGCGGGGATCCAGCCGGGCACCTCCCCTTCCGAGAACTCTCCCTTGCGGAGCACCGTCTCGAACAGACGATTGAACCGCTCGCGCAACGTCAGGAAATCGTGCAGCGGATCCCACGCGGGCGCGGCCGGATCACGGCGAGGAGGCCGGTCGCTCATCGTTTCGACTCGTCGACGTCGACATACTCGGCATCGATCACATCGCTCTCCTTGCCGCCGGGCGCGGAGGAGGCCTCCGGCCTGTCCGCCGCCGGTCGGCCCTGCCTGTCCGGTCTTCTGGTACAGGAGCGTGGCGACGCGGTGGCTCTCCGCCTCCAGCTTCTTCAAGGCGGCCTCGATCTGCTCCTTCGTGCCGGAGCCCATCACCTTCCGGACCTCCTCGATCGCCGCGCGAATCACCTGCTCGTCCTGGGCCGGGACTTTGTCCTTGTTCTCTTCGAGGAGCTTCTCGATCTGATAGACCCGCGTGTCGGCGGTGTTGCGCGTTTCGATCTCCTCGCGCCGCTTGCGATCCTCCTCGGAGTGGGCCTGGGCCTCCTTGACCATCCGGTCGATGTCGTCCTTGGTCAGGGTGCCGGTGCCGCTGATGGTGATCTTCTGCTCCTTCGAGGTGGCCATGTCCTTGGCCGAGACGTTCAGGATGCCGTTGGCGTCGATATCGAACGTCACCTCGATCTGCGGCACCCCCCGCGGGGCCGGCGGGATACCGACGAGGTGGAAGCGCCCGAGGGTCCGGCTGTCCCGGGCCATCTCGCGCTCTCCCTGGAGCACGTGCACCTCGACGCTCGTCTGACTGTCGCTCGCCGTCGAGAAGGTCTCGCTCTTGCGCGTGGGGATGGTCGTGTTCCTCTCGATGAGACGCGTCATCACCCCTCCCAGCGTCTCGATGCCGAGCGAGAGAGG
>WNFM01001557.1_pt1 | contig 27156 bp, 23 predicted proteins | sample 5400271 | NCBI WGS metagenome assembly WNFM01 (sample SAMN13153352, study PRJNA577476) | soil metagenome | isolation source: 60 cm saprolite on Douglas fir-dominated hillslope | place: USA:California | collected 2013-09-17 | reverse complement strand
TACTCAAGCCCGCATCTGCCCCTATCGTCGGGACCCGGATTGCCTGCCAAACGGCGACCGAACCAGGGAAGGGAAGCGATGGTCCAGGCGCAGCAGCGCAAGCTGACCTCGATCGACGTCAGCGACCCCCGACTTTATCAGGACGACACCTGGCACGAGCCGTTCGCGCAACTGCGCCGTGACGATCCCGTGCATTATTGCGAAGCCTCGCCTTTTGGGCCGTACTGGTCGGTAACGCGTTACGACGACATCTTTGCGGTCGAACTCGATCACGCCAATTATTCGTCGAGTTCCGAGCTCGGCGGTATCCAGATCACGGACCAGCCAAAGGGCCAGGAGATTCCGAACTTCCTCCGGATGGACCCGCCCGGCCACACCGCGCATCGCCGCACGGTCGCCCCGATCGTGGCGCCGTCCCATCTCGCCAATTTCGAGCCGCTGATCCGCAAGCGCACGTCCGATGTGCTGGACGCACTGCCGCGCAACGAGACTTTTGATTGGGCCGAGCGGGTCTCGACCGATCTCACCAACATGATGCTGGCGACCCTGTTCGATTTCCCCTGGGAAGATCGCATGAAGCTGACCTGGTGGTCCGATGTCGCCATTGCTAATGTCGATTCGTCCGAAGCCGTGGTGCATTCCGACGACGAGCGGATTGCCGAGTTGACGAAGATGGCGGAGTATTTCCGCAAATTGTGGGACCTGCGTGCCGCGGCGGCGCCGACGTTCGATCTGATCTCGATGCTGTCGCATTCCGAAGCGACGCGAAACCTGCAAGCGCGCGAATTCATCGGCAACATCGCGCTATTGATCGTCGGCGGCAACGACACCACCCGCAATTCCATGACCGGCGGGCTGATGGCGCTGGCGGAAAATCCCGAGCAGTTCGAATTGCTACGCGGCCGGCGCGAGCTGGTGCCGAATCTGGTGTCCGAGATCATCCGCTATCACACGCCGGTGCTGCACATGCGCCGCACCGCGCGCACCGATGTCGAACTCGCCGGCCGCAGCATCGCCAAGGGCGACAAGGTGGTGATGTGGTACATCTCCGGCAACCGCGACGAGAGCAAGATCGATCGCGCCGATGAATTCATCATCGACCGCGCCAAACCGCGCCAGCATCTCGCCTTTGGCGCCGGCATCCACCGCTGCGTCGGCGACCGCCTCGCCGAACAGCAAATCCGGATTCTATGGGAGGAAATACTGCACCGCGACCTCCGTTTCGAGATTATGGGCCCGCCGCAGCGGCTGTATTCGAATTTCATTCGCGGGATAAGGTCGCTGCCGGTGAGGATCGTGAAATGAGCTATCCGCCGTCATTGCGAGCGAAGCGAAGCAATCCAGTCTTTCTTTACACGGCAAGGCTGGATTGCTTCGTCGCTGCGCTCCTCGCAATGACGGGGAGATAGAGAGAGCCCACGATGAAACGGCCTTGCGTATACATGATGGCGAGCAAGCGCAACGGCACACTGTACGTGGGGGTGACGTCCGATCTGCCGAAGCGAGTTTTCGAGCATCGAGAGGGGGTAGTGAAGGGCTTCTCGAAAAAGTACGGTTGCAAGCTGTTGGTTTGGTATGAACTTCACGAGACCATGATCGCTGCCATCACGCGAGAAAAGCAGATAAAGGCAGGTAGTCGCGCCAAGAAGCTGGAGTTGATTGAGATGCTGAACCCAGAATGGAATGATCTTTATGAGACCTTGGCGTGAGGTTGCCAGAAACCCACCACCGTCATTGCGAGGAGCGGAGCGACGAAGCAATCCATCTTGCCGCGGAAAGAAAGACTGGATTGCTTCGCTACGCTCGCAATGACGGAAGTAAGGAACAAGAATGAAGCACGAACCTGTTGACGTCCTGATCATTGGTGCCGGCGCGTCCGGTGCGGCGGTGGCGTGGAGTCTGGCCGATACCAAGATGCACATCCTCTGTCTCGACCAGGGCGACTGGATGAAGCCGTCGGAATATCCAAGCACCGGGCGCGACTGGGAGGCGAAGTTCTACGGCGAATGGTCGACCAGCCCGAACATCCGCGCCCGGCCTGAGGACTATCCGATCAACGACGACAACTCGCCGATCAAGGTCGTCAACTTCAATGGCGTCGGCGGTTCGACTGTCATGTACACCGCGCACTGGCCGCGGCTGCATCCCTCGGATTTCAAGGTCAAAACGCTCGACGGCGTCGCCGAGGACTGGCCGATCGATTACGATGCGCTCACGCCGTTCTTCGACGAGAACGACCGGATGATGGGCGTGTCGGGATTGTCCGGCGACCCGCTGTCGCCGCTGACGCACCCGCCGATGCCGCCGCAGCCACTCGGGCTCTCCGGTCCCGTCATCGGTAACGCCATGAACAAGCTCGGCTGGCACTGGTGGCCATCCGACACCACGGTTGCGACGATGGATTACGAGGGCAGGGCGCGTTGCATCAATCTCGGCCATTGCACGCCGGCCTGTGCGCAAGGCGCCAAGGCCTCGACCGACATCACCTATTGGCCACACGCGATACGCGCCGGCGTCGAGGTCAAGACGCATTGTCGCGTGCGCGAGATCACGACCAACGAGGACGGCATGGCCTCCGGCGTGATCTATTACGACAAAGACGGCGTCGAGCAGTTCCAGCCGGCCGAAGTCGTCATCGTCGCCTGCAATGGTGTCGGTACGCCCCGGCTGCTGCTGAACTCGAAGTCCGCGCGTTTTCCGGACGGCCTTGCTAATTCGTCCGGCCTGGTCGGCAAGAATCTGATGTTCCATCCCTATGCGCAGATCTACGGCTTCGTGACGGAGCCGACCGACAGCAACCGCGCGCCGCCGACCTGCCTCTGGAGCAAGGAGTTCTACGACACTGATGTCTCGCGCGGCTTTGTCCGCGGCTACGGCATCCAGTTTGGCCGCGGCGCCGGACCGGTGTTCGAGGCTGTCGCGAGCGAGCAGAAAGGCATTTTGCCGTGGGGCGCGGATCATCACCGCGTCTTTCGCAAGCTCAACGGCCATCGCATCGGGGTCTCCGCCATTTGCGAAGATCTGCCGGAGGAGCACAACCGAGTCACGCTCGATCCCGTGCTCAGAGATGGCCACGGCATTCCGGCACCGAAGATCGATTACACGATCAGCGAGAACAGCCGGAAGATGATGGAGCATGGATTGGCGCGCGGCCGGGAGATTCTCGAAGCCGCGGGTGCTACCGACATCTGCATCAACAACCCGATCCCATGGGGCGGCTGGCATCTGCTCGGCACCGCGCGCATGGGCACCGATCCCGCGCGCTCCGTCGTCAACGAATGGGGCCGCTCGCACGATGTCAAAAACCTGTTCATCGTCGATGGCAGCGTGTTCGTCACCTCGGGTGGCGTCAACCCGACCTCCACCATTCAAGCCGTCGCGCTCTATATCGCCGATCAGATGAAGCAGCGCCTCGCCAATCTGTTCGATTGAGGAAATGATGTCCGAACCAACTCTGACCCAGCGTCAGCGCGACGATCTCCGTACCGTCGCCGGCATGATCATTCCGGCAAGCGATGAGTACAAGGTGCCCGGCGCCTCGGACGCGACACCGCGCCGGTCGCTGCCGCACTCGATCATCTCGCGCGGATCGCGGGCAAGCCGCTGGCCGATCTCGATTCGGCACGGCGTAACGAGGTCGCCGAGGAATTCCGTGCCACCGGCGGCGCTGCCGCCGCAACGCTCGTCCGCGTCGTGTTGCAATGCTACTACCGCGACGATCGCGTATTGCGCTCGCTCGGACTTGAGTCCCGCGCACCATTTCCGCTGGGGTACACGTTGGAGCAGGGCGACTGGTCGCTGCTCGATCCTGTCAAGGCGCGGCCACCGACGTTGCGGCGGGCGCAATAGGGGTCAGGGCAGCCTTGCGGCCAGCGCGGGGGCACTTGCGGCAACGAATTCCGGCCACCATCTGAGGTGACCGAAGGAATTCGTCATGCTGGATGTTACCTCAGATATCGCCGACGACCTGCCGTCGTCGGGTGTGCCCGAACCCACCCCCGTCAACGACCAGGCGTTGCTGGATGCCTATTCCAACGCCGTAATCGGCGTCACTGAACGCGTCGGGCCGGCCGTGGTCCGCGTCGAAACCGGCCCCAAAGTGCGCACCGCCCGCGAGCGCGGCGGGCTCGGTTCGGGGATCGTGATCTCGCCGGACGGGCTGGTGCTGACCAACAGCCACGTGGTCGGTACGTCCAAGGAGATCCGGCTGCGCGACACCGAGGGCTTCATCACCGATGCCCACGTACTCGGCGTCGATCCCGACACCGACCTTGCCTTGTTGCGGGCCGATGGCGCGCGCGATTTACCCTATGCCTCGCTCGGCAATTCCAAGAGCTTGCGCCGCGGCCAGTTGGTGGTCGCGATCGGCAATCCCCTGGGCTTCGAATCGACGGTGACGGCCGGCGTGGTGTCGGCGCTCGGCCGTTCGATCCGTTCGGTGAGCGGCCGGACCATCGAGGATGTGATCCAGACCGACGCTGCGCTTAATCCCGGCAATTCCGGCGGGCCGCTGGTGTCGTCATCGTCGGAGGTGATCGGCATCAACACCGCGGTCATTGCCGGTGCGCAGGGTATCTGTTTCGCGGTCGCCAGCAACACCGCGCAGTTCGTGCTGTCGGAGATCATCCGCCACGGCTATGTCCGGCGCGCTTATATCGGCGTCTCCGGCCAGACCGCGCCGATCCCGCGGCGGCATGCGGTGGTTGCCGGCGTCGACAACGCCATGGGCGCGCTGCTGGCGCAGATCGAGCCGGATGGTCCGGCGGCGCAGGCAGGTCTGTTGCCGGGCGACGTCGTGATCAAGCTCGACGGCGTCGGGATCAACGGCGTCGACGACCTGATCCGCGTGCTCGACCGCGACCGCATCGGCCGCGCGTTGTCGATGGATGTGCTGCGCATGGGCCGCCTGCGCGCGATCGATATTCACCCGGTCGAGCGGAAGAAGGCTGCGAGGCAGTAAGATGCGGCGCCGAGGGCTGCTTTCCCTCTCCCTTGTGGGAGAGGGTGGCTTCGCGAAGCGACGACGGGTGAGGGGTCTCTCTCAACTCGTAGAGACCTATCGCGCGGAGACAGACCCCTCATCCGGCGCGCTGCGCACGCCACCTTCTCACAAGGGGAGAAGGGAGTAAGTTGAACTTACCGCAACGCCGCCAGCAATTCGTCGGGCGCTTCGACCATCATCATGTGGCCGGCGCCCGGCAGCACCACGGTGCGGGCGTTCGGCGTCGCGGCAGCGAGGGTCTTGCCGGCCTTGGCTGGTGTCATCATGTCGCGTTCGCCAAGAACGAACGTCGTTGGCACCTTGACCTGCGCGGCCGCCGTGAGCGCGTTCTGATAGGAATTGCAGGCGTTGAGATCGCTGAACAGCACGCCAGGGCGCGACTGCTGCAGCACGCGCTGTGCGCCCTGATGCATCCACAGTCCCGGCGCGAGGCTGCCGCCGAGTTCGGCCGCGAAGCCGAGGCCCCAGATCGACACCATGTCGAACGCATCGGGATCGTTGGCCTGGGCAGCCTTGAGCAAATCGGGCCCGACGGTCATCGTCGCGGCGGTGCCGATCAGGCCGAGGCCAGAAACCTTGTCCGGATGCCGCGCCGAGGTCTCCAGCGCGATCAGCGAGCCCATCGAGTGGCCAATCAATCTGGCCTTCGCCGCGCCGGCGGCATCGAGCAGGGCCGCGGTCCAGTCCGCCATATCGGCAATCGTTGCAAGCGCTGCGCCGGACGAGCGGCCATGAGCCGGCAGATCCGGCGCCAACACCGAATAACCGTGATGAGCGAACCAGCGGCTGTGCAGCGCCCAGGTCGAATGGTCAAAACCGGCGCCGTGCAGCATCACGACCGCGGGCAATGCCGGATCGAACGGACGGCCGCCGGTGGCGACGAACGTGTCAATTCCATTGACGGAAAACTGCATGGCTCAAACCCTCTGCGATGCGCGAAGCGCCTGGCCGAGATCGTCGATGATGTCGGATACGGTCTCGATGCCGACCGACAGCCGCACCAGTTCCTCGCCGATCCCTGCGGCCTTGAGCTGCGCCGCGTCCATCTGCTGATGCGTGGTGCTGGCCGGGTGAATCACCAGCGTCTTGGCGTCGCCGACATTGGCGAGATGGCTGATCATACGCAGCGTCTCGATGAATTTTTTGCCGGCGGGCCGGCCGCCCTTGATGCCGAACGAGACGATCGATCCGGCGCCGCGCGGCAGCAGCGTCTTGGCAAGCTCGTGATCGGGATGATCTGGAAGTGCTGGATGCAGCACCCACTCGACCGCCTTGTTGGCGGTGAGGGCTTCCAGCACCGCCAGCGTGTTGGTCATGTGGCGCTCCATCCGAACGCCCAGCGTCTCGACGCCCTGCAGCAACTGGAACGCATTGGTCGGCGACAGACAGGCGCCGAAATCGCGCAGGCCTTCGGTGCGGGCGCGCATGATGAAGGCGGCCTGGCCAAATTGTTCGTCGAAGACGATGCCGTGGTAACCGGCATAGGGCTCGGTGAGCTGGGGGAATTTGCCGCTGGCGTGCCAGTCGGGCCGCCGATCCATTTGGTCGCGGAGTTCATCACGATGTCGGCGCCGAGCTCGATCGGGCGGCTGAGGAACGGCGTCGCAAAGGTGTTGTCGATCAGGAGCGGAATCCTGGCGTCATGCGCGATCTGCGCCACCGCCGGAATATCCAGTACCTCCAGCCCGGGATTGCCGATGGTCTCGCCGATCACCAGCCGCGTATTCGGCTTGATGGCGGCGCGAAATTCGTCGAGCGCGCGCGGCTTGACGAAGGTGGTGGTGATGCCGAAGCGCGGCAGCGTGTGCGCCAACAGGTTGATGGTGCCGCCATAGAGCGAGGAGGAGGCGACGATGTGGTCGCCGGCATTGAGCAGCGTTGCGATCGCCAGATGCAGCGCCGCCATGCCGCTCGCGGTGCAGACCGCGCCGACGCCGGCTTCCAGCGCTGCCAGCCGCTCTTCGAGCACCGCGGTCGTCGGGTTGGAAATGCGGGTGTAGATATGTCCGGCGCGTTCGAGATTGAACAGCGCCGCGGCGTGGTCGGAATCCTGAAACACGTAGGACGTGGTCTGGTAGCGTTTCGAAGGCAGGCGGCTTGGGTGCGGGCATGCGGAACTCGTCAAGTCGATGGGTCTTGGATGGATGTGCGGCCGTTTAGACGTGCACGGCGGTGCGGACGCGGCCGGCATTGCCGAACACGCGCAGATAACGCTCGACCTCGGAAGCCGATCCGGTGGCCTTCTCGGGATTATCCGACAGCTTGACCGCGGGCCTTCCGTCGACCGACGTCACCTTGCAGACCAGCGAGATCGGATCGAGATCGGCCGATCCATCCGGCGCGCAGCCGACGAAATCGTTGGTGAGGTTGGTGCCCCAGCCGAACGAGATGCGGACGCGGCCGGCGAAATGCTTGTACGTCTCCTCGATCGAACCGACATCCATGCCATCGGAGAACACCAAGAGCTTCTCGCGGGGATCGCGGCCCTTCTGCTTCCACCATTTGATGATGTCTTCGCCGGCGGCGATCGGCGGCGCGCTGTCGGGACGAAAGCCGGTCCAGTCGGCGACCCAGTCCGGCGCGTCGCGCAGGAACGGCTTGGTGCCGAAGGCATCGGGCAGGGCGATCAAGAGGTTGCCGCCATAGGTGTGACGCCACTGATCCAGAATGCGGTAGGGCGCCCAGCGCAATTCGGTGTCGTCGTTCGCGAGCGCGGCAGCCACCATCGGCAATTCATGCGCGTTGGTGCCGATCGCCTCGAGGTCGTTGTCCATCGCCAGCAGCACATTGGAGGTGCCGGTAAAGGAGGAGCCAAGGCCCTCCTTGACGGCCTCGACGCACCAGCGCTGCCACAGAAAACCGTGGCGGCGGCGGGTGCCGAAGTCGGACAGCCGCAGGCCGTCCAGTTTGCGCAGCCGTTCGACCTTGGACCACAGCTTGGCCTTGGCGCGGGCATAGAGCACGTCGAGCACGAAGCGGCCCTGTCCCTTGGTCGAATGCCGCGAACGCAATTCGTTCATGATCGCAAGCGCCGGGATCTCCCACATCGTGGTGTGGGTCCACGGGCCGTGGAAATGCAGTTCGTACTGGCCGTCCACCTTGTGCAGTTCGTATTCGGGCAGGCGGAAATTGGCGAGCCAGTTGATGAAATCAGGCGAGAACATCTGGGTCTTGCCGTAGAACGTGTTACCGGCGAGCCAGATCAATTCTTTCTTGGCGAAGCGGAGGGAGCGGGCGTGGTCGAGCTGGGCGCGCAGCTCGCCCTCGTCGATCACCTCGCCGAGCCGGACATGCTTGCTGCGGTTGATGACCGAGAAGGTCACCTGCTGCTCCGGATAAAACTCCCGGATCATCTGCAGCATCAGCAGCTTGTAAAAATCGGTGTCGAGCAGGCTGCGCACGATCGGATCGAGCCGCCAGCCATGGTTGTAGGTCCGGGATGCGATATCGGTAACTGCCATGAGGGAACTCTATCGTGCCGGAGGCCGCCCAACCAGTGGGTTTTGGCCGCGACATGGCTGGTCAGCGCGCAATATCCTGCCGGATACGCCCAATGGTTGCGTGGATATCGGTCCAGGCCGGCTTATCCGGGGCAAATTGCCGCCGCAGGTACGAGGCCAGTTCGGCGACCTGGCCGTCGGTAAAACTGTCCTTGAAGGCGGGCATATAGCCGAGGTCGGATGAGGCCGGTGCCGCAATGCCGTGGAGGATGACCTGAACCAGGTTGTCCGGATGGGCGCTGTGCAGGTTGCTGTTCAGCGCCAGCGACGGCCGGCTGCCGAACAACGGCGCGCCGCCAACCTCGTGGCATACCGCGCAGGCGCCTTCGTACAGCCGGGCGCCGACGCTGGCCGGCGCCGATGCGCTCGTTCCGGTCGCGGCTTCGAGTTTCGCGGCGAGGGCATGTTGATCGATGGCGGTCTCGTTAAAGGACGCGAGATAGACCGCCATGGCACGAATATCCTGGTCGGGCAGCGCGCCCAGCTCCTTCACGACCGGCGCCATCGGTCCGGCTGCGACGCCGTGAAAGCGGGATTCGCCCGAGCGCAAATAGGCGAACAGTTCGTTCTCGCTCCACGGGATCGGTGCCTGCGACAGCGACGTCAACGACGGCGCTTCCCAGCCTTCGGCAAAGCCGCCGGCGAGATAGGCGTTCGCCCGTTCCGCCCCCAGCGCGTTGCGCGGCGAATGGCAGGCGCTGCAATGGCCGAGACCCTCGACCAGATAGGCGCCACGATTCCATACCTCGGATTTGGTCGCGTCAGCCTGGAATACCTTGGGCTTGTGGAACAGCGCGTTCCATCCCGCCAGCAGCGGACGCCAGTTGAACGGGAACGCCAGCGCGTTCGGCCGCGCCTCGGCGCGCACCGGCGATTGCGCCATCAGATACGCATACAGCGCCTGCAGATCGGCGTCGCTGGTCCTGGCGAAATGCGTATAGGGAAAGGCCGGATAGAGCTGCCTTCCATCGCGATGGATGCCTTCGCGCATCGCGCGTTCGAAGGCGGGATAGGACCAGGCGCCGATCCCGGTTTCGACGTCGGGCGTGATGTTGGTCGAATAAATCGTGCCGAACGGCGTCTCCAGTGGCCGGCCGCCGGCGTTGAGAATGCCGTTCGCGGCGGTGTGGCACACCGCGCAATCGCCGAGCCCTGCGAGCTGCTCGCCGCGGGCGATGGTTGCGGCTGAGTAGACCGAAGCGTCCGGCCGCGCGATCGGCGCGATTGATCGCCACGGCAGCACGGCGGCGCCGATGCCGACGACGGCCGCACACAATGCCACGGCAGTCGCCAACACGCCGCGTCGTCCGGCAAATGGATTTTGCCAAGTCGCCAAAACGGGCGGTGGCGCGGAAGCAGGCGCAGGCAACGCCTCCGGCGAGGCGGGCGCGTCGCCGCGCAATCCCTTCAGGATTCGTTCCGGCGTGAACGGCAATTCGCGAAACCGCACGCCGGTCGCGTCGTAGATCGCGTTGGCGATGGCAGCGGCGCTGGGGACGGACGCGGATTCGCCGACGCCGAGCGGCGGCTGGTCCGGCCGCGGCAGCATCAGCACATCGATTTTGGGCACGTCGGGGAATTTGATGATGGGGTAGGCGCCCCATTCGCGCGCGGTCACGGAAGAACGGTCGAACGAGACTTCCTCCATCAGCGCGCGGCTGGTGGACTGGATGACATTGCCGTGGATCTGATGGCGGACGCCGTCAGGATTGATCATCAGGCCGGAATCCTGGCCCGCGACGACGCGGGTGACGCTGACATCGCCGGTCGCCTTGTTGACGGCGACGTCGGCGATCCACGCCGACCATGCGGCGCCGTAGCCCGGAAACTTGCTGTGGACGTAAAGCGCGTAGGCGAAGCCGCGCCCGCGTACGATATCGCCTTCGGCTTCGTGCTCCTGGCGGACCGGCCGTGGCTTCCAGCCGGCACGTTCGGCGACGGCGTTGACGAGATCGATCGCGCGCGCGTCTTTCAGATAGCGCAGGCGATACTCGATCGGGTCGACGCTGGCTTCGGCCGCGACCTCGTCGATCCAGGACTCATGCGCGAACGTGTTCGGCAGCGCCGAGACACCGCGCAGCCACGAGGCGCGCACGATCGGCGGCATGTCGTGTGCGACCACGCGCAGGTTGTCGTAGTCATAGGGCGGGATCGCGGTGCGGTCACCCATCTCGAGCACCGCAGGCGTATTCGGGACTTCGCCGGTCAGCAGCAACGCCAGCGTCGGTGCGCCGTTGGAGGGATAGCGCGTCGCAAAGTCATAGCCTGCAACGCTGCCGTCGGCATTCATCCCGCCATTGACGTCCATCAACTGCGCCGCGCCCTTGGGTTCCCAGGCGTGTTCCTGCTCGCGCGTCAACTGCACGCGGACGGGGCGGCCGACCGCGCGCGACAACAGCACCGCGTCCGCGGAAACATCGTCGGCGCAGTTGCGGCCGTAGCATCCGGCAGCTTCCAGCCGGATCACCTCGATTTCGGCTTCGCGCCGGTGGATCAGCCGCGCCAGCTCAGTGCGCAGATGGTGCGGGTTCTGCGTGCCGGACCAGACCCGGGTCTGATCGTCCTGATAATCCGCAACCGCGCAGGACGGACCGATCGAGGCGTGCATCTGGTACGGCCAGACATAAGTCCGCGGCATGGCCTTGGCGGCACCCGCAATCGCCGCATCGACGTCGCCCTTGTCGATCAGCGTTCGCGGCTCGGAAGGATTGGCGCGCAACGCGGTTGGGATGTCGCCGAGATCGGGCAGTGTCGGCGTCGGCTTCCACGTCACCTTCAACTGCGCCGCGGCCTTGATCGCGTTCTCCTCGCGCTCGGCGACGACGCCGACGAAATCGCCGATCCGGACCACAGCGACCAGTCCCGGGATATCGCGCACCGAGGCTTCGTCGACCGCGATCAGGCTGGTGCCGACGAAATCGCCGCCATCGACGCCGGCATAGGGCGGCCGCACGACCCGTCCATGGAGCATGCCGGGGACGCGGACATCGTGAACGTAGACCAGTTCGCCGGTCGCCTTGGCCGGTAGATCGACGCGCGGTACTGACTTCCCGACGATGGAGTAGGCGTCGACGTCCTTCACGGCGACATCGTCTGCCAGTTCGAGGCGGATGGTGTCGCCTGCGATCAACTCGCCATAGCTGACACTACGGTTATCCCTGCCGCGCACCAGTCCGTCTTCGATGGTGAGGTCTTCAACCGTAAGTTCCAGCCGTTCCGCCGCACGCGCGACCAGATACTGCCGCGCCTGCGCTGCGGCCTTGCGCAGCGGCACGGCCGTGATCTGAATGGTTTCGCTCGCGATCGTCGCGCCCTGGTTCGGAACGCGCGAGGTGTCGCCCAGTACGACCACGACACGGGCAAAGGACACGTCGAGCTCTTCGGCGACGATTTGCCCAAGCGCGGTGCGGATGCCGGTGCCGAGATCGACGTGGCCGTTATAGGCGGTGACCGATCCGTCTGATGTGATCTTGATGAAGGTCTCGAACTTGACGGCTTCGACCGGAGAGGCGGGACGGACGACGCTCAGCGTTCCCTGCGGCCGTGCGTCATGCTCGGGAGAGTCCGGCGCGGCCATCAGCTCTGCGCCTCGACGACGTGGCCCGCGGCGCGCATTGCGGCGCGCATGATTTCGATATGCGCGCCGCAGCGACAGAGATGATGACGCAGCGCTTCCATCACCTCGGCTTCGGAAGGCCGGGCGTTGCGATTGAGCAGCGCTTTGGTGGTGATGATCATGCCGTTCAGGCAATAGCCGCATTGCGCGGCCTGTTCGCTGATAAAGGCTTGCTGCACGGGATCGGGATGTTCGCGCGAGCCGAGACCTTCAAGTGTCACAATGTCGCGGTCAACACAGCCTTCGATTGGGATGACGCAGGAGCGCGCCGCGACGCCGTCGATCAGCACGGCGCAGGCGCCGCATTCGCCGAGCCCGCAGCCGTATTTCGGGCCGTTCAAAGCGAGGTCGTTGCGCAAGACATAAAGCAACGCGGTGTCGGGAGCGGCATCGACGTCGCAGGTCTTGCCGTTCACGGTCAGGCGCATCTTGCTCTGCGTCATGCTCCCAAGGTCCTCGTTGCGCTGCAAAATCCTGCGCCGGGTATGAGGGAAAGATACCGTTTGTGTACAAACGTGCAAGCCGCGCGTTCCCGCAGCCCAGCGCGCTGCCCGCTTTATGAACAAGGGGCGAGGCAAATGAGTTTTTATGCGGCAATCCGGCATTTTCGCTTTTGTTGCCGCTTGACAGGATTTCGGTCCACGCGCAACATCGTTCGTGTACGAACAAATGATGGCATCCGCGAGAGAGCGGCTGCGATCGCCGCCTCCCGAACTGCAGGCTTGTTCATGACCGACGTTTCGACCGCCGCCATCGGCGACAAGATCCGCTGCGATGCCTGTCCGGTGATGTGCTACATCAAGCCGGGCGCGGCGGGCGCGTGCGATCGCTATGCCAATCACGACGGCGTACTGGTGCGTGTCGATCCGCATATCGTGCTGGAGCGAACGGTGTCGCATGGCGGACGGCTGGTGCCGTTCCAGGCCGGCGGTGACTGGGATGGCAAACTGGTTCATGAACCCAGCGTGTTCGTGACCGCGATCGGCGCCGGCACCACCTATCCCGATTACAAGCCGGCGCCCTTCATCGTGTCCTCGGAAGTCGATGGCGTCGACATGGTCACGGTCGTGACTGAAGGCATTTTCAGCTATTGCGGCGTCAAGGTGAAGGTCGACACCGACCGCTATCTCGGCCCGGAGACGGCAACGGTGCGTGCCCAGGGCGAGGCGATCGGTCACGTCACCACCAGCGAATACGGGTCGCAGATGCTGTCGCTCGGCGGCGTGCACCATCTGACCGGCGGATCCAAGAAGGAAGGCCGCGTCACCTGCGACGCGCTGATGGACCTTTCCAATTGCAAGCCGGTGGAACTGACCATCGATGGCGGCGCCACTGTGGTGGTGCAGGCGGGCTATCCGCCGATCGTGAACGGCGTAGCCGAAGAGCGCATGCGCGTCGGCTGCGGTTCGGCCACCATCGGCATGTTCGCCAAGCAGTGGCACGGCAAGGTCGATGAAGTCGTGGTCGTGGACGACCACATCACCGGCGTGCTCTCGGAGCATCAGGCCGGCAAGCTCTTGGACATTCCTGATACCGGAATCAAGATGAAGGGCCGGCGCTCGACGCCGGGACGCTATTTCCAGGTCGCCGAGCCCGGCACCGGCTGGGGTGGCACCAAAATCTCCGATCCGCTGTCGGTATTGGGTCCGTTCGATCCCAAGGAGGCGCGGCCGGGACTCACGATGCTGATGGTCTCGACCACCGGTGAGCACGCGGCCTATTACGAACTCGACGAGGCGCTGCATCCGCTCGAGAAGCTGATGCCGCCCGATCTAAAACTTTCGGTCGAGCGCATCCAGGAAAATTGCGAACCGGCAATGTGCACGGTGCTGTTCATGGGCGGCGCCGGCGGCTCGTTGCGCGCCGGCGTTACCGATAATCCGGTGCGGCTGACGCGGTCGGTGAAGGACGCGCTGACGCGGGTCACCAGCGGCGGTGCGCCGGTTTACGTGTGGCCCGGTGGCGGCATCACCTTCATGGTCGACGTCACCCAGATGCCGGCAGGCGCCTTCGGCTATGTGCCGACACCGGCGCTGGTTGCGCCGATCGAGTTCACGCTCAAACTATCCGATTATGCCGCGCTCGGCGGTCATATGGACCATGTCCGTCCGCTGGCGTCGCTGAGCGACAATACCGAAACCCGGCCGATGCCGCACATCCCGGGACGGCGCGCATGACACGCCTCCCGCAAATCGCGCTTCTTCCTGACGGCAAGCGGCTGCATTTGCAGGATGGTCCGATTGATCTGATCATCGAAGCCAAGGGCGACGACGCGGATGTGCGTGTCGCCTATGACGCTGCGGCGCGTCGCTTCACTGGCCTGCTCGATGAACTCTGCGCCGAACTGGTTGAATTGCGTCAGCCAGCCGATCCGGCTCGCTGCACACTGAAAGGCATCGTCGCGCGCCGCATGCATGCGGCCGTGGCGCCGTTTGCCGCCGATCACTTCATCACGCCGATGGCCGCGGTGGCAGGTAGCGTCGCAGAAGAAATTCTTGACGCCATGCTGGGCGCGGCACAGCTTGACCGTGCCTATGTCAACAATGGCGGCGATATCGCGTTGCATCTGGCGGATGGCGAGCAATTCACCGTCGGCCTGATGGACCGGCCGGACCGGCATGGCCTGTTGCGCACGATGACCATCGATGCCGACGATCCGGTGCGTGGCGTGGCGACCAGCGGACGCCACGGCCGCAGTTTCTCGTTGGGGATTGCGGATGCCGTCACCGTGCTGGCGCGAACGGCTTCGCAGGCCGATGCTGCCGCCACCATCATTGCCAATGCCGTCGATCTGCCCGGCCATCCCGCGGTCATCCGTTGCCCCGCGAACGAATTGCAGCCCGATAGCGACCTCGGATCGCGCCTCGTGACCCACGATGTCGGTCCGCTCAGCGAAGATGAAGTCGAGACCGCGTTGAGGGCAGGGGCCGGTAAAGCACAGCAGTTATTCGCGGCCGGATTGATCGAAGGTGCGGCCTTGCGCCTGTTGGGCGAGACGGTCGGTGTGGGAACAGCGGTAATCGGGACACGCGCGTTGCCGGCGCTTCATGGAAACGCGATACAGGATACGATGCATGTCTGATCGGGAGCGAGGCTAAATAAATGAGCGCGATCATTCGCAAAATCGTCACGGTGGTCGAGGAGACCCATCTGGAGATGGGGCAAAAGGTCGCGCCGCCGACCCGGCGGGCGGCGGCGATCGCCGTGATCGAAAATCCGTTTGCCGGCCGCTATGTCGAGGACCTCTCGCCCTTGATCGCGATCGGCGAGGAACTCGGCGAGTTGCTGTCGAAAAAGGCGGTAGCGGCGCTCGGGATCGACGGCGCCAAGGCGCACAGCTACGGCAAGGCCGCTGCGGTCGGCGAAAACGGCGAACTCGAACATGCGGCCGCGATCTTGCATCCCAAAATGGGCGCACCAGTGCGCAAGGTGCTGAGCAAGGGGGCGGCGCTGATCCCGTCGTCGAAGAAGCGCAGCGGACCGGGGACCACATTGGATATCCCGCTCGGCCACAAGGACGCAGCCTTCGTGCGCAGCCATTTCGACGGCATGGAAGTGCAGATCAACGACGCGCCGCGCGCTAACGAGATCATGGTCGCGGTGGCGGTGACCGACAGCGGCAGGCCACTGCCGCGGGTCGGCGGATTGACGGTTTCTGAAGTCAAAGGCGAAGACGGTTTAAGATAGTTTATCGGACACTGGAGGGTTGAGGATGCAACGTAGACATTTGCTCGGAGCGGGATTGGCGATCGCGGTCGCAGGCTTTGCCAACAACGCGATGGCGCAGGCCGAAATCAAGATCGGCGAGATCAACAGCTATTCGCTGTTGCCCGCCTTCACCGAACCCTATCGCAAGGGCTGGCAGCTCGCGGTCGAGGAAGTCAATGCTGCGGGCGGTATCGGCGGCAAGAAGCTCGTCGTCGTCTCCAAGGATGACGGCGGCAAGCCGGCCGACGCGCAGACCGCGGCCAACGAGCTGGTGTCGAGCGAGAACGTGGCGATGCTGGTCGGCACCTTCCTGTCCAACATCGGCCTCGCCGTCAGCGACTTCGCCAACCAGAAGAAGGTGTTCTTCCTGGCAGCGGAACCACTGACCGATGCGGTGACTTGGTCCAAGGGCAATCGCTACACCTTCCGTCTGCGCCCCTCCAACTACATGCAGGCGGCGATGCTGGTGGAAGAAGCGGCAAAACTGCCCGCCAAGCGCTGGGCGACGATCGCGCCGAACTATGAGTATGGCCAGTCCGCCGTCGCAGTGTTCAAGAAACTGATGGCGGAGAAGCGGCCCGATATCGTCTGGGTCGACGAGCAGTGGCCGCCGCAGGGCAAGATCGATGCGGGCCCGGTGGTGCAGGCAGTTGCCGCCAGGGATCCCGAGGCGATCCTCAACGTCACCTTCGGAGCCGATCTCGTGAAACTCGTGCGCGAAGGCAATACCCGCGGTCTCTTCAAGGATCGCAAGGTGGTTTCGTTCCTGACCGGCGAGCCGGAATATCTCGATCCCTTGAAGGAAGAGACGCCCGAAGGCTGGATCGTCACCGGTTATCCCTGGTACGACATCAAGACGCCGGATCATGACAAGTTCCTGAAAGCCTATCAGGCCAAGTACAACGACTATCCGCGCCTCGGCTCGATCGTCGGCTACCAGACCATCAAGGCAGCCGCGGCGATCCTCGCCAAGGCCGGCTCGACCGATACGGAGAAGTTGATTACAGCGGCCGAGGGATTGTCGATGCCGTCGCCGCTGGGCGAAATCACCTTCCGCAAGATCGACCACCAGTCGACGCTTGGCGCCTATGTCGGCAAGACCGCGCAGAAGGACGGCAAGGGCGTGATGGTGGATTCGGTCTATCGCAAGGGCGGCGATTATCTTCCGAGTGATGCCGAAGTCGAAAAGCTTCGCCCGAAGGAGTGAGGCGTTCGTGAACTTCTCCCTCGCCCAGCTCTTGCGGGGAGAGGGTTGGGGTGAGGGGCTCGATCCGCGAGTCTTGTGCGAGTTGATAATCCTGTACCCCCTCACCCGGATCGCAAGAGCGATCCGACATCTCTCCGCAAGCGGGGAGAGGTTAGTCAGAAAGACCTCATCCTGAGGAGGCGCGGAGCGCCGTCTCGAAGGATGGTGCCGACCACTTGAACAATGCCTAACCCGGACCACCCATGGCCTTTTATGTCGTTCAGTTCCTGACCGGTCTTGCCAGCGCGGCGTCGCTGTTTCTGGTCGCGTCGGGACTGTCGATCATTTTTGGCGTCACGCGCATCGTCAACTTCGCCCATGGCGCGTTCTATATGCTCGGCGCCTATGTCGCGTTCACGCTGACCGAACGGTTCTCGGGCGCGCTCGGCTTCTGGGGCGGCGTTGTCGCCGCCGCGCTGATCGTTGCCGCCGTCGGCGTCCTCGTCGAAATGGTGCTGCTGCGGCGGATCTATCATGCGCCGGAGCTGTTCCAGTTGCTGGCGACCTTCGGCCTGACCCTGATGGTCGAAGACCTCGTGGTGCTGATCTGGGGGCCGGACGATCTGCTCGGCCGCCGCGCCCCTGGTTTCAAGGGCGCGATCGATTTCTTCGGCCAGAACATTCCAAGCTACGATCTGTTTCTGATCGTGATCAGTCCGGTGGTGCTCGGCGGACTCTGGCTATTGTTCCAGCGCACGCGCTGGGGCGTGCTGGTGCGCGCGGCGACGCAGGACCGCGACATGGTCGCGGCGCTCGGCGTCAATCAGAAATGGCTGTTCACCAGCGTGTTCGCGCTCGGGGTTTTTCTCGCCGCGTTGGGTGGCGCGCTGCAGATCCCGCGCGATGCCGTGCATCATGCGCTGGACTTGCGAATCATCGTCGACGTGTTCGTCGTGGTCGTGATCGGCGGGCTCGGCAGCATCATCGGCGCCTTTGTCGCGGCGGTGCTGGTATCCGAACTCAACGCCTTCGGCATTCTCATTTTCCCGAAGATCTCCATCATCCTGGTGTTCCTGGTGATGGCGGTGGTGCTGATCGTGCGGCCCTGGGGCCTGTTCGGCAAACCGGAAGCTGCGGCGCGGCGCACGCCCGGCCTGACGGTCAATCCGTGGCGGCCGCTGACTTCGGGCGAGCGGCTGGCCTCGCTCGCCGCGCTGATCGTGGCGGCGGCGCTGCCATTCGTGGCCGGCAATTACGCGCTGACGGTCGGAAGCGAAATCGCGATCTTCGTGATCTTTGCCGCCAGTCTCCACTTCCTGATGTCGGTCGGCGGGCTGGCCTCGTTCGGCCACGCCGCCTATTTCGGACTCGGCGCCTACGGCGTCGCGTTCCTCGCCAAGATGGCGGGGCTGCCGATGATCGTTTCGCTGCTGCTGGGCCCGCTGTTGGGCCTGCTGGGGGCCGCCGTGTTCGGCTTCTTCGCCGTGCAATTGTCGGGGGTCTACTTTGCGATGCTGACATTGGCCTTTGCGCAGATCGTGTGGTCGATCGCATTCCAGTGGGTCACGGTCACAGGCGGCGACAACGGCATTCTGGGAGTTTGGCCGGAGAAATGGGCGGCCAGCCCTTCGAGCTTCTACTGGTTGTCGCTCGCAATCGCCGCGCTTGCAGTCGCGGCGCTCAGGGTGATGGTATTCTCGCCGTTCGGCTTTGCACTCCGCGCCACACGGGATTCCCCGTTGCGCAGTGAAGCGATCGGCATCAACGGCAAGCGCGTGCAGTGGACCGCCTTCGTGATCGCGGGCACGGTCGCCGGCGTGGCCGGCGCGCTGTTCGCCTATCTCAAAGGCAGTGTGTTCCCGGACAACCTCGGTATTTCGTTGTCGGTTGACGCGCTGGTCATGGTGCTGCTCGGCGGCGTCGAGACGGTGTCCGGCGCGGTCGTCGGCGCCATCGTCTACAAGGCGCTCAACATCTGGCTGGTCAGCCAGACCGATCTGTCCAAGCTGGTGTTGGGCGGCTTCATCGTGCTGATCGTGGTGGTTTTCCCGAAGGGCATCGTCGGCATGCTGGAGACGATTAAAAATCGTCGGCAGTCTTCTGCATCGAAATCCGCGCTTCTGACCTCACGGATCGAGACCGCCGAATGAGCATGGTCCCCACATTGCTGTCGGTCGAAGGCCTGAGCAAATCCTATGGCGGCGTTCATGCCGTGCGGGGCGTTTCGTTCGAACTGCGCGCCGGTGAAATCCTGGCGCTGATCGGACCCAACGGCGCGGGAAAAAGCACCTGCTTCGATATGCTCAACGGCCAGAACATTCCCGACAGCGGCCGGATCAATTTGCTCGGCGAGGATACGGCGGGCCGAAAGCCGCGCGCGATCTGGCGGCTCGGCGTCGGCCGCACCTTCCAGATTACGGCGACGTTCCCGACCATGACCGTGCGCGAAAACGTGCAGGTCGCGCTGGTGTCGTATGGCCGGCAATTGTTCAATCTGTGGACGTCGACCGCGGCGTACGCGCGCGAGGAGGCTGGCCGGCTGCTCGATCTCGTCGGTATGGGCGCCTATGCCGAGCGCCCCTGCGGCGAACTGGCCTATGGCGATCTGAAGCGGTTGGAGCTTGCGATCGCGCTCGCCAACCAGCCGAAGCTGCTGCTGATGGACGAGCCGACCGCCGGCATGGCGCCGCGCGAACGCATTGAGCTGATGCGGCTGACCGCGCGCATCGCCCGCGAACAGTCGATCGGCGTGCTCTTTACCGAGCATGACATGGACGTGGTGTTCGAGCATGCCGACCGCATTCTTGTCTTGAACCGCGGCACCCTGATCGCCGAGGGTTCGCCGGAGGAGGTGCGCGGCAATCCGCAGGTGCGCGCCATCTATCTCGGCGAGGGGCTGGTCTACGACGCGCGCCACCGCGAGGGAGCCGGCGCATGAAACTGTCGGTGAAGGATCTCAACAGCTTCTACGGCCCGGCGCATATCCTGTTCGATATCGCGCTCGAGGTCGGCGAGGGCGAGGTGGTCGCGCTGCTCGGCCGCAACGGCGCCGGCAAGTCGACCACGTTCCGCTCCATCGTAGGACTTGTGCAAAACCGTTCCGGACGGATCATGTTCGAAGGCAAGGACGTGTCGACCGAGCCGACGCATGCTATCGTGCGCGGCGGGCTCGGCTACGTGCCGGAGGAGCGGCGGATTTTCACGGATCTGACGGTCGAGGAGAACCTCGAAGTCGGCAAGCAGCCGAAGCGGCCGAACGCGCCATACTGGACGCGCGAAAAACTGTTCACGCTGTTTCCGAATCTCGGCGAAATGCGCAATCGCCCGGGCGGGCGTATGAGCGGCGGCGAGCAGCAGATGCTGACGATCGCGCGGACGCTGATGGGCAATCCATCCCTGGTGCTGCTCGATGAGCCCTCGGAAGGGCTGTCGCCAAAAATCGTCGAGCAGATGGTCGACGCGATCCTGGCGATGAAGAAGGAAGGCGTCAGCATCGTGGTGTCCGAACAGAACCTGCATTTCGCGCGGTTGATTTCGGATCGCGCCTACATCATCGAGCGCGGAAAAATCTGTTTCGGCGGCACGATGGCCGAACTCGACGCGCGACCGGATATCCGGGACGCGCATCTGTCGTTGTGATTGGCGAAGAGAAGAGGCGGGGAGCGAATATGGGAAGGGCCAGTTTGCCGAAACGAAGCGTCAAGCCGTCGCGGCCGTCCTACATTCTCGACGAGCAGATCGGTTTCATCCTGCGCCAGGTCTGGCAGCGCCATGCCACGATATTCGCCAAGGAGATCGGCATCAACCTGACCTCGGCGCAGTGGGCGGCGCTGGCGAAATTGACCGAGACCGGGCCGTGCTCGCAGAATCTGCTGGGCCGGCTGACGGCGATGGACGTCGCCACCATCAAGGGCGTAATCGATCGTCTCACCGCGCGCGGCCTGACTGAGACCAGCCCCGACCCCGAGGATGGCCGCCGCCTGCTGGTCAGCCTCACCCGCGCCGGCCAGCAACTGACGGAGAAGGCCGCGCCGAACGCCCTGGCGATCACCAAGGAAACGCTGGCGCCGCTCGACGCCAAGGAGCGCGAGATGCTGATGGGGTTGTTGAACAAGCTGCGGTGACGGGGCCGTTACCGGGCTGTTGCACTGCCCTCGTGGGAGTGAATTGCCGTTTCCGCCCAGGCGGGGCGCGGGCTTCAGCCGAGAGCAATTGACTTGCTCTGGACGATTAACGTAGGTGAATGCTGTATTTTCCGTTGATTATGCCACTCGCAGGGCATTCTTTGCTCATACGAGTTCTATCGGCTGCGGCGGGCCAGAGAGGGATCGTGACCGAAGTCAAGTCGATTGGACAGCAGATCCCCAATCCCGGGATCGAAGCTCGGCCATGGCGCAATGCGGTGCGATGGGCCGTGCGCTTCGACGTTTACGATATGGCCACCGCGGCTCTTCTGGCAGCCCTCGTTCTGGTCGCGCTGTTCACCTACAAGGACTATGCGATTTCAAACGACGAGGGTGTGCAGCATCGCTATGGCGAGCTGATCATCGCCTATTTCGCGAGCGGCTTCGAAGACCAACGCTTGTTCCATTTCCTGAATCTGTATCTTTATGGTGGCCTGTTCGACATCGTCGCAGTCGGGCTCAGTCATGTCGTGTCGATCGATCCCTATGATCTCAGGCACATTCTCTGCGCGCTGATCGGGATTGGAGGCATCGGGGCGGCGGCGGCGATGGCTCGGCTGATCGCAGGCCCGCGGGCCGGGCTGATCGCCGCGATCAGCCTGACGCTGTGCGGTGCGTGGTATGGGTCCATGTTCAACCACACCAAGGATATTCCTTTTGCGGTTGCCATGATGGGAGCTACGTTGCTTCTGTTCCGCATCGGGCGCGCGCTGCCTTCGCCTCGCATGGCTGACGTCGTGGCGTTCGGCATTCTGGCTGGCGCAGCGCTTGGCGTTCGAAGCCTCGGGTTGCTGATGGTGATCTATATCGGCTTTGCCATTGCAACGTACTTGCCGCCGCCACGGGAACGCGCTGGCCGTCCGCCATGGCGTTTCGCAATGGCATCGGTCGTGGTGCTGCTTCCGGCCCTGATTCTCGCCTATGTCATCATGATCCTTGCCTGGCCGTGGGCCGGGCTCGCGCCGTTCAATCCGGTCCGGGGCCTGCTTGCCTTCACCGAATTCAACTACTCCATCCGTACCTTGCTTGCGGGCAAGATCTACGACATGGCGGACGTGCCCCGACTATATGTGCCGATTTACATCATGATCAGGCTGCCGCTGCTGATGTTGTTCGGAGCAGCGCTGGGGATGTTGCTTGTATCACCGCGGCTCCGTGATGCCGACGCGGATCCGCGGCAAGGCCGGGAGATCGCGCTGTTGTCGCTGATGGTGATTTTTCCGCTGGCCTGCCAGATCATCTGGCACGGTCCAGCCTTCACCGGACTGCGTCATTTCCTGTTTCTGATTCCGGTCATCGCTGTGTTGTCGGGTATCGGCCTGGATCGGGCGCTCACGCGGTTGGAATCGCGCGGTCAGATGTTGGTTTCCGGCGCAATCGCGGTCATCGCTGCATGTTTTTTCTGGAACGCCGTCATTTTGTTCAGACTGCACCCTTACGAATATCTGGGCTACAACGCGCTGGTCGGGGGCCTCGACGGGGCGTCGCGGCGCTACGATCTCGACTATTGGTTCAACAGCATGCCGGAGGCGATCGGCGAACTGGAAGCCTATTTGCGCCGCACCGAGCCGGCCGATACCGGAAAGCCGGCGCCGGTCTATTCCGTCGCCGTGTGCGGCGAACGCCTTGCATTCGAGAAGTCGCGGACGCTTCCTCAGCTTCAGTGGGATTTCAAGCAGGAATGGAATCAGTCGGAATTCTTTATCGCGCCAACCCATTTGAACTGCGACGCCGATCTCGACGGCAAGGTCATAGGCACCGTCGAACGGCTCGGCATCACCATCGCCTATGTCAAGGACCGCCGTGCCTTGATGGGGTTCGATCGCGTGGCGATCGAACGGACCCGCTGCGTCGGCGATGACGGCAGCCGCCGCACCGTCAGTTCTTTTGCAGCTTCTGGCGCACCAATTGGGTCAGCCTGGCTTTGATATCTTCGGCAGCCTTGCGGGCGCCGTCGTCGCCGACCTGAATGCCCTGCTGTAGAATGGCCGGCGACTTTTCCAGGAATTTCTGGCCAGCGGGCCGGCGATAGAAGGCGTCAATTTCGCGCAGCTCTTCCACCGAAAAATTGCTGGCATAAAGGGTAGCGAGGCTTTCGATCATGGCCTTGTAATAAGGCGTGTACGCGTCCGCGACTGTTGCCGTCATCGCATCGTAGTCGCGCTCGATCTCGGGCCTGTCCTGCGTCAAGGCGGGCTTGATGCTGAGCAGGATGGCCGGCAGAAGCGCCTTGTAGCGATCGGAAAATTTCAGTGTCGCCACGAGGTTGCCTGCCGCCGTCATGGCTTCGGGCGACGGCGCTTGTGCCGGTGCCGCGCTGGTCCAGCACAGAAGCATGCTGCCGATAATCAGCAACTGTTTGACCGGGTGGTTGGACATGAGCTGCTTCCTCCGACGGATGATCACGGGCCCCCCTGTCTCCGGCGCTGCGTCACGCTGCACTTGGTTCGCTGGTCGCCGCTGTAAGCTTTTCACTCGCATCGACGAACAAGACCGGGACCTTGCCGACCTGATCCAGCAGCCACGCGAGCCCAACCATGCCGGCAATGCCGCCGAAGCTGACGAACAACTGCATCAGGACGCTATGGGAGTACTGAACCAGTATCCAGTGCGCGCCAAAGGACAGGAATACCCCGAAACAAAACAGCGGAAGCGAATGCTGGCCGCACAGCACCAACGGACGCAACCATTTCGAGGAAAGGATTTCCGCCTTGCGCGGGAAATACCGCGCGACCATCAATGCCAGCGCAAGGAAGTGCGTGAAACGCAGCATGTCGAGGTCGGTCTTGTCGATCGGATAGATCGCCTTGACCATCCATTTCGGTATCAGGGATTCCAGGTACGGGCTGTGCCAGGTCATGACGATCAGGAACGCAAATGCCATCCAGGCGACCGCAACCGCTTGCGCCGCGCGGGACTGGATGAATACCTGCAGTTTGGCGACGCCGCCAATGCCGCACCATGCCGCAAAGAAGAACATCAGCTGCCAGGCGAACGGGTTGAAGTACCAGTGAGTTCCAGGCGGATACGAAGCGAAATTCCAGTCGAATATCCGTGCCCCGATGTACAGGAGAATTGAGCCCAGCAAGGTCCAGTTCGGGCGGCGGACCATGCACCAAAGGACCATCGGTGTAATGGCAATCAGGGTTATGTAGAGCGGCAGCACATCGAGATCGACGGGCTTGTAGCGCAGGGTAAGCGCTTGTCCGATCAGGATGTCAGGGTGCTCGAGAAAATTGTGAACGTTAAATTCATCCGCATACATCGGATTGTCGAATTTCCTGACCGTACGCGAGATTTGCGCGGTGAAAAGCAGGAACAACATGATGTGGGCGACATACATCTGCCAGACGCGTGTCCACAGCCGCTTGGCGGCCGCGATAAAATTGCCCGCCGCAATAATTGGACCATAGATGAAGCCGGCCAGATAACCCGATATGAACACGAAGAACTCGGCGGCATCGCTGAAGCCGTAGTTGCGCAAGGTCAGCCAGGCAACGACGTCGTCCGGAATGTGATCGAGGAAAATCATGCACAGCCCCAGGCCGCGGAACAAGTCAAGCCGGAGGTCGCGCTCAACAGCGAGCGAGAAGGGGGCACTATCCTGATTTGCCATCTTGCTTGTCCATTCGTTCAGTTAGCTATCGAATAATTGTCGCCAGGCAGAGCGGACGCCCATGGGATGAGACCCATGCTGCCAGTGTGGCGGCGGGCCGTCCAGATCCACTGTTATGGAATCCTATGGTTGCGATGCGTGGGCTCAATGCTGCTAACCTTGGAAATATCCGGGTCAGAAAACGGTCGGATCAGATGCGCTATATTGTGTCACGTCAATCCCCCCGATCCGGCCATCCCGACGGCTTCAGGAGTCCGCTCAAGCCGCCTTGCCTCGCTTGGCTCCCTTGTCGACGGACTTTTTGTACCACGACAAAAGCCACGCCATGGCGGACATCAGCCCGACCCCGCAGATGCCGACCAGGACATGCAGGGCAAGCCCGGCCGATGCTTCCATCAGGATAAAATAGCCGGCAAAGGCCAGCGCGACGCCGAGGGCGAACATCTCGAGGGAATGCTGCCCGCACAGGATCAACGGCTGCAGCCATGGTGATTTCAGGCCGGGCCATCCTGCCGGTACGAAGCGGACGGCGATGACGGCGAGCGCCAGGAAGTGGGCAAAACGCAGCACGTCCAGGTCGGGTTTGTTGATCGGGTACATCCATTGCTCAAGCCACTGCGGCAGGTGGAGGTGCTGTGGGAAGTACCAGGTCATGGTCACGCCAGCCGCCGCCAGCAGGTAGGCAAAGCAAATCCATAGCGTGACGGGTGACGCCAGGAGCCGCGATATCCTTGCTGCACCGCCGAGCGAACACCAGGCGCCGAACACGAAAAGCATCTGCCATGCGAACGGGTTGAAGGACCAGAAACCGTGAGGATAGGCGACGAGATGCAGGTCGAACCGCCAGGAAATCACGTACAGCGCCACCGAAGCGGCCAGAGCGAGATTGGCGCGCCACTTCATCATCAACAGGACCAGCGGAAGGAAAAGCATCAAGACGATGTAAAGCGGCAGCACGTCCATATTCAGCGGCCGATACCTGAGCAGCAGCGCCTCGATCATGGAGATGCCGGGCTGCTTGAGGAATTCCGTGATCCCCACCTCTTCAGCGTAAAACGGCTTATCGAGGACGATGCTGACGTAGGAAACTTCCGCGACCAGGACGGTGAACAGGAGAATATGCATCGAATAGATCTGCCAGACCCGGCGGATAATGCGCGCGGTCGCAATCACAAAGCCGGACTCCAGCAATGCACGGCCGTAGACGAATGCCGCGGTGTAGCCCGAGATGAAAATGAAAATCTCGGCGGCGTCGCTAAAGCCGTAACTGCGGATCGTGAACCAGGTAAGCACGTCGGGCGATGCGTGATCGATGAAGATCAGCCACAGCGCCAGGCCGCGAAACATATCCAGCCGCAATTCGCGCACGCCGGCGGCGGGAAGGGCGAATGCCATGCCCTGAGCGGCCGGCGCCGCTGCGCCTTGTGGGATCGCGTCTGGTGCGATCGCAATCGGTGGTCCGTCAACTCGGCCGGAAACCAGGGTCATCTGACTGTCTTGAAAAAGAGGTGCAAAGACTACAAAGGATGATATCGGACGGACATTTGCAAGCCATCATGGGAGCTCGCAATGCCCTTTTCGCGGATTTGGCCGGTCACCCCGTGGGGCTGCCAGCCGTCCGCCGACCCGCTCCGGCGGACGCCGGCAGCGGTGGGCCTGGCCCGGGCCGGCCCGTAAGTGACGAAGAGCCAACGCCCAACGGATTGGCCTCGGGGCAATTGCTAGGGGCGCGGGGCGAAGCGCCAATTCGCTAGGTCAATGCCCGCTGACGATCTCCGGCCCTCTTCCCGCCGGCGGGGTGTTGCGCTGCGCTGGGTGCGGACGATGCCGTCGATGATCGTCATGCCGATGCCGGGGAGATCGCCGAGCTGCACGCTGTGCAGAATGTTCCTGCCGGGCGAATGCTGCGCCATGTCCATGATAACGAAGTCCGCCGAGCGGCCGACCTCGATGATCCCGCAATCGAGCTCACGCATCCGGGCGGTGTTGTCCGGTGGACGTCTGCTTTGGTGCCGACAACGGACTCAAGTCCGACATGGTCTCATGTCCGAAAAGTGCCATGTGTGGACGGCTCCGGATTGGCAAGAGCTTTCGTCACGTTTTGCAGCATTGGTCGGTGCAGCCATGTGTTCGGCCTTTAGGTGCGGCTCACATGACCGCTGGCCATAATGCCCTCCGCGGATCAGGTCCCGACCAACAACTCGCATTCAAGAAATGCCTTGGCACAAGTGGGTTGTCCTGATCGCCGGATCGACCGGCTCTGCATTACGTGCTGTTCGCCCTCCCAACCTTCACATCACGCCGGTTGTCCGGCGCGATCTCGTTTACCGCGCAAGCGCGACGG
>WNFM01114399.1_pt3 | contig 27169 bp, 27 predicted proteins | sample 5400271 | NCBI WGS metagenome assembly WNFM01 (sample SAMN13153352, study PRJNA577476) | soil metagenome | isolation source: 60 cm saprolite on Douglas fir-dominated hillslope | place: USA:California | collected 2013-09-17 | reverse complement strand
CTGCGGCAAACCCAATTGATCGAGCAGCCGGCTAAAACCGGCCTTGCTGTGCGCGGTGCGATAACTGACAAAATTCGGCAGCGCCAGGGCGACGCGGTCCTCCAGGCGTCGCCGCACCCGCGCGAACAGGAAACCCTGTTCGTGGATCGGCAGCAGCACGTCGAAATGCCGCATGGCCAGCAATGTCTCGACAAAGCACAGGAACCCGGCCGGATCGTCCCGCATGGCGGGACAGCGATGAAATTTTGCGACAAACCGCGAGAATCGCGCGAGGCAGTATGGCGAGGGATCGCAGACCTCGACGCTATGACCCGACAACCCCAGGATTGTTATCGCCTCCCGCGCCGAGGTGCTGTTTCCTTCTGACAGGAGCACCCGGAGCGGCTTTGCGACATGCATGGGGTCGGCCATGCGGGGCATCATTCCCGCCTCCCACGTCTTTGTCTCTTGCCTTAATGACGCATCGCCTTTGTTGCGGCGCGCTTCGCCGTAGCTGCTATGCAGCTGCGTTCATGGACAAATAACCGGCAGCCGGTAATTTCGTGAGGCCCTGCCGGGCCGTACCACAAACGGGGTTTTCATCAGACATGGTCGACGTTCTGGCCGCACCGCAACATGCGAAGACGGACGCATCACTACGCGCGCTGGCTGCGATTTCGGCTGCCCATTGGGTCAGTCATTTCCATTTTATGGCGCTACCGATGCTGTTTCCGTTCCTGAAACAGCAGCTCGGCGTCGGCTATATCGAGCTCGGCCTTGCGCTGACCGTTTTTGCGGTGATCTCCGGGCTGACGCAGGCGCCGATGGGCTATCTGGCCGATCATATTGGCGCCCGCAAGATCTTGCTGATGGGCCTGACGCTCGGCGGTTTTGCGCTGATCATGCTCGGCCTGCATCTCAGTTACAGCTGGCTGATCGCCAGCGCCGTGCTGCTGGGACTCGCCAACAGCGTCTATCATCCGGCCGATTATGCGATCCTTTCCGCCCACATGGATGAGGCGCGGATGGGCCGCGCATTTTCGATCCATACCTTTGCAGGGTACCTTGGCGGCGCGGTCGCGCCAGCCATCGTGGCCGCATTGGTGGCGACGACCGGAGGCTATGGCGCCCTGATCGCGGCCGGCGCAGTCGGCCCGCTGGTGGCGCTATTGCTGGCCGCCGTTGGGATTCCCGATGCCAGCGCCGCCGATCACAAGATCGATGGCGAGCGGGCACCGCCGCAAAGCATCATCACACCGACCCTGATCGTGCTGACCATCTTCTTCATGCTGCTGAGCCTGTCCAACGCCGGGATCGGCAATTTCGGCGTAGTGGCGCTGATGAGTGGCTATGGCGCGTCATTCTCGAACGCCAACATCGCGCTGACGGCGTTTCTTGGCTTTAGCGCCGTTGGCGTGCTGGCGGGCGGCTTTCTCGCCGACCGCACAAGGCGCCATGGCCAAGTCGCCGCCGCCTGTTTTGCTGTTAACGCCGCCATCGTGCTTGCCATTGCGACTGTCACGCTACCTTCACTGCTGTTAGCGACGGCAATGGGCATGGCGGGATTCCTCGGCGGCGTGATCGCCCCCTCGCGCGACATGCTGGTGCGCAACGCAGCACCATCAGGCGCGGCCGGCCGGGCCTTCGGCATCGTCACCACCGGTTTCAACCTCGGCGGCATTGTCAGCCCGTTATTATTCGGCTGGATCATGGACCAGAACGCGCCACATTGGGTGTTCGGCGCTTCCGTCGTGTTCATGGTTCTCACGGTGCTGCTGGCGCTTGCCACCGACCGCAACCCGCAGGGGAGTTCCGAGGCGCCGGATGTAAGGCTGATGCAGCCCTGAGCCTCACTGGCGGCAGTTGACAGCTTCCGGGAAGAACCCATGATGCGCCAACAAAACCAATTTATGCGCCAACAAAACCAATTTCGGGATGAAACGCCATGGCCTCTAATCCAGACCTCGTGATTCGCGGCGGCAACATCGCCGACGGTTTTGGCGGCGAACTGTTCGAAGCTGACGTCGCGATCAAAGACGGCCGCATTGCCGAAGTCGGCCGCATCGCGGCTAAGGGCAAGGAAGAGATCGACGCGCGGGGAAAACTGGTCGCGCCGGGTTTTGTCGACCTGCACACCCATTATGACGGTCAGGTCACCTGGAGCCACGACATCACGCCGTCGTCGCAGAATGGCGTCACATCAGCGGTAATGGGCAATTGCGGCGTCGGTTTCGCGCCCTGCCGGCCGGACGATCATTTCAGGCTGATTCAATTGATGGAAGGCGTCGAGGATATTCCCGAACCGGTGCTCAGCGCCGGCATCCCCTGGGCCTGGGAAAGCTTTCCGGACTACATGGACTGGCTGTCGCAACGCAATTTCGACATGGACATCGGCGCGCAACTGCCGCACGCGGCACTTCGCGTCTATGTGATGGGCGAACGCGGCGCGCGTCGCGATCCCGCAACGCCTGAGGATAACAGCGCGATGGCGGCGCTGGCGGGAGACGCCGTGCGCGCGGGGGCGCTCGGGTTTTCAACCTCGCGCACCCTCAACCACCGCACCTCGACCGGCGATTACACGCCGACGCTAAAGGCCGGCGAGGACGAACTGACGGCGATTGCGGGGGCGATGCACAAGGTCGGTCGCAGCGTCCTTCAGTTCGTGCTCGATCAGGCCTCGATCGAGGAAGACCTGCCGATGATGTTGCGGGTGGCGGAAAACACGCGCTGCCCGATCTCGTTCTCCGTGGCACAAGCCGATCGCGCGCCGCGGCGCTGGCGCCAGACGCCCCGCGGCCTTTCGATCACCGCGCAGATCGCCGCGCGCCCGGTCGGGCTGTTGCTGGGTCTGGAATTATCGCGCAATCCGTTCCAGACCCATCCGAGCTACAAGGAGATCGCCAAACTGCCGCTGGGCGAGCGCGTGACGTGGCTGCGTCGGCCGGAGGTGCGCGCGGCGATCCTGAGCGAAACCGCAACCGCGACCGACGATCCGCTGTTCTTCCGCCCGAACTACGACAAGATGTATCTGCTCGGCGATCCCCCGGACTACGAACAGCCGCCGGAGAATGCGCTGGGCGCACAGGCCCGCCGCCAGGGAAAACAGCCGGAAGAGCTGGCCTATGACGCGATGCTCTCCGATGGCGGCCGCGGCATGCTCTATGTGCCGTTCCTCAATTATGCCGACGGCAATCTCGATGCGGTGCATGAGATGCTGCGCGATCCGCATTCGGTGCCGGGATTGAGCGACGGCGGCGCCCATTGCGGCATCATCTGCGACGCCAGCTTCCCGACTTATCTGTTGACGCACTGGACGCGGGACCGCAAGCGCGGCGAAAAACTGTCGATTCCCTTCGTGGTGGCGGCGCAATCGCGCAAGACTGCGTTGTCGGTCGGTCTCTACGATCGCGGCGTGATCGCGCCGGGCTACAAGGCCGATATCAATGTCATCGACTACGACCGGCTGCACCTGCATCCGCCGAAAGTACATTACGACCTTCCAGTGGGCGGCCGCCGTCTGCTGCAACAGGTCGACGGCTATGACTTAACCATCGTCTCCGGCGTGGTGACCCAACGCGGCGGTGCCGCCACCGGCGCCCGTCCGGGCAAACTGGTGCGCGGCGCGCAGGGGAGTTTGCAGTAAGCAACTCGGTGTCGTCCCGGCGAACGCCGGGACCATCAACCACCATCGCTAATTGTTACAAAGGCAGCTACCCCATCGCCTTACTGATAGGCCGCGGCGTATGGGTCCCGGCGTTCGCCGGGACGACGGGAGACTGTCACGCAAAACAAGCCGGAAAAATGATCCTTTGCCGGAGCCCCTTGGGCGAGCGGTTCTGCAGCGTTAGCTTGCCGCCGTGGCGCTCGACGATCTCCTTGGCGATCGCGAGGCCAAGGCCTGCACCGGCTCCAAACTTGCGCCGCGCCGGATCGGCTCGGAAAAAAGGTTCAAATACGCGCGACATGCAGTGGGCGGGAATGCCGGGCCCCTCATCATCGATGGTGATCGACGCGGTGCTGTCGGGTTCCAGACCTACGGTGACAAAAGCGCCGCCGCCATGGGTTGCCGCGTTGATCACGAGATTTCTGACGGCCCGCGTCAGCGCCAATGGAGCCGACGAAATGGTCACCGCCTCCATTTTCAAGATGGTGACCGACGCCTTCATCGATGTGAGGTCCCGGCAGATCTCGCTGGTGATCTCATCGACCCGGACTAACTGATTTCGTTCCCGCTGGGTTTCCTCGCGCACGAGCTGGATCGCGCTGTCGGCAATGTGATCGAGTTCCTCCAGATCGCTCAACCACATTGCGCGATCCTCTTCGTCGAGAAATTCCGCCCGAAGCCGCATCCTGGTCATCGGCGTACGCAGGTCGTGCCCGGCGGCCGCGACCAGCCGCATCCGGCTTTCGGCCGCATTCTTCAGCCTCGCCGTCATGGTATTGAGCGCGCGCGCAGTCGCCCTCAGTTCGGCCGGTCCGCTCTCCGGCAATTGCGGAAGGACACCATCTGCATCGATCGTTACCGCGACGCGTTCCAGGACCGCGAGATGGCGGGTGATACGGTAGGCAAACCATAGCGCCACACCGATGGTCCCGGCGGCGACAAGCAAGAACCAGCCGGTGAGAGCGAACAGAATTTCTCCGCGATGGCGCTCCGGCACTGGAAGTGCAAGCCAACCCGATTTCAATTTGATTGACACCAACAAGTGAGCGGTCCCGGTGGGTTGCGTTACAACAACCTCGAGATCGGATCCGGCGCTGCGCAATTGAGACTGCAGCAGGTTCGTCAATTCCGGGCGCGGCTGACCCGGTGCGGGGCCCGATCCCAAATGCGAGAGCCTGTCGTTTTCGTCGCCAGCGAACAATGGTGCGATCAGCAGGATCGCCTCAGAAACCAATTGGGCGTAATCGCCTTGTTCCTTTTGTGCGTGCCCCTGCCGCATCCAAAATAATGTCGCGGTCGCCATGACGACGACGCAGATGATCGACAAAACGAGCGTAACGACAATGCGCGCCCTCAAAGAAGTCATGCGGTGGCCCCAATCTTCTCCACATGGGCGGTAAACACGTAGCCTCCGTTTCGCACCGTCTTGATCAGCTGGAATTCATTGTCGCCGAGCTTTCGGCGGATCCGGCTGAGCAGCACGTCGACGGAGCGGTCGAAGACATCGCCATCGCCGCGGTTGGTCGCGTCCAGGAGATATTCGCGCGAGAGCATCCGCCCCGACCTTGCCACCAGCGCATGCAGCAGATCGAATTCGGCCGAGGTCAGGTCCAATAGCCCACCGCTCGAGTTGAAAACTCGCCGCAATCCCGGTTGCAACTTGAATCCCTCGAAGCGGTATTCGTGGGGAGAATGCACAATCTGGCCCGCCTCATTTTGACGACGAAGCACCGCGCGAATGCGGGCTGCGAGCTCCCGCGGATTGAACGGCTTGCCGAGATAATCATCGGCCCCGATCTCCAGCCCGATGATCCGGTCGACGTCCTCCTTCAGGGCGGTCAGAAGAATGATCGGAATATGCGAGTTCTCGGCCCGCATGTCCCGGCAGATTTCCAGCCCTGATCCATCCGGCAACATGACGTCGAGCACGATCAGTTTAATATCGTTCGACTCCAGCGCGGCGTTAAGGGTGCGCTTGTCGGAAGCCAGCGTCACCCGAAATCCCTGCTCGGCCAGATAGCGGCCAAGCAGCTTTCTGATCTGCAGATCATCATCGACAATCAGGATGTGCGATTCGACGTGCACGCGTTACGTCCTCATCGAAACTGACTTTCTGATCGAAACTGACTTTTTCATCGAAAAGGTCTTGGACCGAATAACGCAATTGCCCAAGGCTTTCAACGAGGGAACAGTCAAACCGCCCTTTCCAGCAACATTGAGACATATTGGGCCGGAGGTGGGGCAACGTTCGGACATTGATGGCCCTAATTTGGGGATTACCGGGGCGCTAAAGCTGCAACGCTTCGAATGATCCGTTGATGCGTGAAAGTGAGCAGTCATGATGCCTGGTTTTACCAGAAGCCGAAAGCGTGTTCTGATCTGGGCTTTCGTTAAACTGTTTCTGACGGTCTGCGGTGGGCAAAACGACGCGCCCGCGGCGACTTCGCTGGATCAACCATTGTCGGTGGCGCAGGCAGCCCACGAAGCGGTGAACGACCATTTGCACTGAGCTACACGGAAGGAGGCTCTGGAACCAGGCAGCGTGGTTGCTGCCTACGGTGACGGTCGCCATTTATTTCGGCGAGCTTGTTTTCGCGATCGCTGTTGCCATCGTGTTGCTGGCCACCTCAGCCTTCAAGCCATCCATTACCATTGTTCTCTTCTGTTGCGGCCTCGGGGCATGGACCTTGGCCGAATACATCACGCATCGCTTTGTGTTGCATGCCATCGCCCCAAAGCAGCACGGGATTCATCACGCCCGCCCGCACGACGCCATCGACAAGGTCTTCTGGCAAATATGGCTCGCCTTCGCCGTCGTCTACCTGACGACGGGAGGCGCGGTTCTGGCCGGCGCTCTCCCCGCCTACGCCTGGTATTTACTCGTCCACTATTGCGCCCATCACAATCCGGCAGTTCTTCCGGCTTCCTTGCTGAAGCATCACCTCGATCATCACAGGTTTGCGAACCGCAACTACGGTGTCACGACGAAAGTTTGGGATCGCGTTTTCGGAACGATGCTTCCGTGACGCCAAGCAAGCTTCGATCGGATAGTGAAGGGTCGAGTTGCGCCGAGATCACTTAGTCTTGATGCGCAATGTGTCCGCGGCGCGACGAACCGATGGATTTGGACGCATCGCGCAACATTCGGAAATAGAGCGGCAAATTTCGCAACAAGCTTCGGTCGCAAATCACCGGCAACAACGCCATCGATCCAGCCCTGTGGGCGGTGAGCGAGATGAAGACAGCTATTCTGACAAATGATGACGCTCGCAGGCGTTCGGCCGAGGAGTTCATCAAGAACACCTACGCTAATAGCTATGGCGCCCGACTGGGGACTTTCCCTTCCCGGATCATCGCCCTTTTCGACCATGACGAGATTCTCTGCGCGGCCGGCCTTCGTTTCCTCGATGACGGATTTTTCTCTGAGCGCTATCTCGATACCCCGATCGAAGATGTTGTCAGCGCGATCTCGGCGAGAGCCGTAAATCGGAACGCAATCTTCGAAGTGACGACGCTTGCCAGCCGGGCACCGCGGGCAACGGCAGAGTTCATTGCGGAAATCGGGGGTTTTGGCGAGAAGGCCGGATTTGAGTGGTCTTTCTTTACCCTGACACGCCGCCTTCACCTCTTGGTCAGCCGGCTAGGTATCGCAGCAACTTTTCTTGGTGAAGCCGACCGCCGGCGCATCGCGGATTCCGAGCAATGGGGGTCCTACTACGCTTGCCAACCGAACGTATACGCCGTTGCCAGCCAGCGCCTGAAGACGGGCTGCGACGGCTCTCTAGGAGAGGAGCAGTATGCGGCAGCTATTTGACTCCATGAAGCACTATGCGTCGGAGGCGGGCGAGTTGCCTGCCGTAAGCGACCCCCACGGTCAATTGTCCCGCCGCGAACTGTTTGCCAGAGTGATCGCGCTTGGCGCGGACCTGAGCGATCAACCTCATCAGACCGTCGGTATCTACGCGCCAAACGGGGTTGGCTGGGTGATCGCTCAGCTTGCCTGCGCATTTGCCGGCAAAATCGTGGTGCCTTTGCCGACGTTTTTCAGCCCGGCACAACTCGGCCATGTCGTTCGTGACGCAGCGGTCGAGCTTATTCTGGCCTCTGAGCAAACCGCAGCGCTGGCCGTTCGATCAGGCGTACCGACCAATGTGATCGATGTTCATCGGGTAGGAGCGGGCCTGCCGGATGTGATCGATGGCTTTGGCCAGATCATCTATACCTCGGGAAGCACCGGTCAGCCCAAAGGTGTCCGCCACCTGAGCGGACAGATCGCCTGGTCGGCCGCCGCGTTGGGGTCGGCGACCGCGGCAAGCGCAACGGACTCATATCTCTCCGTGCTTCCGTTGCCGCTGTTGTTGGAGACGATCTGTTCGATTTTTATTCCGGCCGAGCTTGGGGCATATGTGCATTTTGACAGCGCCCTCGCGGAACTGGTCGGCCGCGGCAATGCGACCGGCATTGCGAAGGCATTCGAAACTCATCGCCCCACAATGAGTGTGCTGGTTCCACAATTGCTGAAGCCCTGGGTCGCGGAGCTTAAGGCGGTCAACCAAACCGCGCCGTCTTCCCTTCGATTCGTCGCGGTGGGAGGCGCCCCTGTCCCGAAGCAGATTGCGAATGCCGCCTGGAGCCTGGGAATTCCTGTCCACGAGGGCTACGGCCTTTCGGAATGCTGCTCGGTCGTCGCGGTCAACCGTCCAAAAGAACGTCGGCCTGGCACTGTTGGTGAAGCATTGCGCGGGCTCTCGGTGTCGATCGACGATGGGGAAATCGTCGTCGACGGACCTTCGATAACCGACGGTTACCTCGGTCAAGAACCCGCAAAGCGACCATGGCGGACAGGTGATCTCGGAGCGATCGATCCGGACGGCTTTATCACCATCCACGGACGCAAGGACAGTCTCCTCGTCACGTCCTTCGGCAGGAACGTCAGCCCCGAATGGATCGAGACCATGCTGCTTGCCGATCCGCGCATTGCGTTCTGCGTTGTGACCGGTCACGGCGAGCCGCATTTGACTGCCCTGCTCATCCCCTCGCCTCAGGGCGCAGCCTGGTTCGCCAAGGCGACCCGCGCGGATATCCGGAAGCTGTTGTCCGACTACTGTGCGGACGCTCCGAACTATGCGGTGCCGCGCGACTGCATTGTGGTCTCCTTCCAGGAGGCGTTGAACAATCAATTGCTCAGTAATGGACGGCCTGTTCGCAAAAAAATTGGCAGGTTCGTCCTGGAGAGAATGGCCGCTTCGCTGACGCCTCTCCTCCCAACCTCGCTTCCAATCTGAAAGGCCCAACGATGAGCTTCTATGAGCAACTGATCACAGAGACCGCCGACAGCCGTGACGCTTTCCTCTCAATTCCGCTAGTGCGAAGCACGCTTCGCAACGGGGCGCCCCGCAGTCTCTACCTCGATTTCCTCGCCGAGGCTTATCACCACGTCAAACATACGTTTCCCCTGCTGGCTTTGGCTGCGTCACGCACTTCGGACGAGCGCTATCAAGACGCCCTGGTCGAGTACATGGAGGAAGAGCGTGGTCACGAGAAATGGATTCTCAACGACATCCGCGCGCTTGGCGGCAATCCGGATGCGGTACGCCATGGCCAGGGGGGACCGGCCTGCCGGATCATGGTCGGTTACGCCTACTACGCCATCGAGCATATCAGCCCGTATGCATTTCTCGGAAGCGTGCATGTCCTGGAGGGGATGTCCGTATTGCTGGCTGACCAGCTCGCCGATGCAATGAAGTCGTCTCTCGGTTTAGAGAGCGATGCCGGATTTACCTATCTTCGAACTCACGGATCACTCGATGGCGACCACGTCGCTTTCTTCCGAAAGCTGGTCGATGGTTTCGATGATCGAAAAACCCAGCGCATCATCATCGACAATGCAACGATCTTCTACCGATTATATGGCGCAATCTTTCACGACCTTGGCGCCCGCGCGGAGCTGAGCCATGCTGCGTGACCAAAAATGCGTGCTGATAACGGGAGCAGGCTCCGGGATCGGGCGCGCTTTGTCGGTAGAGGCAGCCCGGCGCGGGATGGCCGTTGCGCTGTGCGGGCGGCGCGAGACCGCACTTGAGGCAACAGGCGCGCTGCTCGACCAGGGACATCAACATCTGATCATTCCGGCGGATATAACAAATCCCCAACATCGCCGCCGGATCGTCGAGATCATCAGCGAGCAGTGGGAAGCACTCGACGTACTCGTCAACAATGCGGGCGTGGTCGAGGGCGGCGCCATCGAGAAATTCGACGACGACGCGATAACCAGAACATTTCTCACCAACGTCATCGCGCCAATGGCGCTGACGCGCGATCTGATGCCTCTGTTGCTGGCAGCCAGGCCATCGAGGGTGGTCAACATCGGCTCTGTCTTTGGCGACATCGCCTATCCAAAGTTTTCCGGCTATTCCGCCTCGAAATTCGCACTGCGCGGCTTTTCGAATGCGCTGCGCCGGGAATGGAAGCAAGCCGGCATTGGCGTCACCTACGCGGCCCCGCGGACAACCCGAACCGATGCCGCGGTCGCTTTCGACGACCTGATCGCACATGCAAAGATGAACGTCGACGCTCCCGCGAAGGTCGCCCGGCAAATATGGCGGTCGGTCGCAAGCGGTCATAATTCCATCTACGCGCCGGCGCCGGAACGTATCTACGTCCTGATTCAGCGCATCTTCCCGCAAATCATCGATTGGGCGCTCTCACGGCAGGCGCCCTCGCATTAAACAAATCCAGCTGACCGAAAGACGCATCCAGTTGATGAGAAGGCGAGCTATGACCTTGAGATCCCGGATATCCCTGTTGTCATTGATCGCCTTACTTGTCGCGGGCCCCTGCACAGTCTCCAGCCAGGCGGCGGACGCCTTGTCGCCCGAAGTCCGTCGCCTGCAAACCAAGTGGGAGGCGATCAAGTTTGGCGTTCCCGAAGGCGACGAGCAAACCAATCAAATGAACACACTTGGTGAAGAGGCTGACGCAGTCGCGACGCGCTCTCCAGCTGTGCCCGAGGCTTTGATTTGGGATGGCATCATCACGAGCGAGCGCGCCTCGATGGCAAGCTCGTTTTCTGCACTCGGTTTTGCCAAGCGCGCCCGCGACATCCTCGAACAGGCCTACAATCTGGACCCCGCGAGGATGGATGCCGGCGCCACGACCAGCCTTGGCGTGCTGTACTATCGCGTCCCCGGCTTTCCGATCGGATTCGGCGACAAGGCGAAGGCACGGCAGTTGCTCGAACAGGCCGTCAAGCTGGCGCCCAATGGACTGGATGCCTGGTATTTTTACGGCGACTTCCTTTACACGCAAAGCGAATATCCGAAGGCCGTCGAGGTCTTTCAACACGCCCTCAAAATACCACCGCATCCGGATCGTCCGCTCTGGGACAAGAACCGCCGCCTCGTGATCGAAGAGCTGCTGGCGAAGATCGAGGAGAAAAGGTGACACTTCCTCGCCGCGCGTCCGCGATCACCGATGCAAAACCGCATCTGCGTGTGAGCGACCGGCTGTGGCACGCCCTTGGTTGCCAACTGCGAAACCCGAGCGGCGCCGCTGGATCGATCGTTGGCTGGCTGATGGCCTGGATCAATGACGAACCCAACCGGCTCGCCATCGATGCCCTCGACCCTGGCCCAGGTGAAACGGTCCTTGAACTCGGCTTCGGCCCTGGTTGGGGCCTTCGAAGCATCGCGGCGCGCGCCCGCGGTGCCCGGGTGTATGGCGTGGACCAATCAGCCCGGATGCTCGAGCAAGCCAAGCGTATGAATGAGGTCGCGATATCCCGAGGTCGAATGGTGCTGGTGCGGGGAGCCTTCAGTCCGCTGCCCTGGATCGACGAGATGTTCCATAAGGTTTTGCTGGTCAATGTTGTTTATTTCTTCGACACCGCCGGCTGCGATATTTCAGAAGTCTACCGCGTGCTGCGATCGGGGGGCCGTCTCGTTATCTACGTGACCTCGCGGGAGACCATGGAAAAATGGCCGTTTGCCGGACCCGAGACACACCGGACGTTCGACGCGCACGATCTTGCCGGTCTTCTTGAGGATGCCGGATTTAGCCGTTCGCACATAACAATCACGCATGCCGAGCTCGCACTCGGCGTCAAAGGTCTCATCGCCGTCGCCGAAAAATCCGGGCGCTCGATACGGTGTGATGAAATGGCGCCGGGCCGGGCACGCCGCAGCGACTCTAATGCTGTGAGATACAAGGTGCCCGCGACCGATCCAATGATTTGAGTATATCAGGCAACGTTCGGAAACAAAGCGCGAGGTTGGGAACAAGGTTCAGTCGCAAATGACCGGCAAGAACCAGGTGAATTCAGTCCCGTTGCCGGTAAATGAAAATGCGCAAGACGGCCCGTCCCGCGAATGACCTTCCTCGAAGGCCAGCGGCCGACGAATTCATTAAGAAAAATCGCGAATTCATTAAGAAAAATCGCCGAGACAACCACACTGAAATTCCCTGGGCGGCCATCGTCTTTATGGCGTTGATGCTGGCGCCGTCCGCAGCAACGGCGGATCCTTTGGTCACGTTGCCGGCTCCCCCGTTTGAATTGCCGGTGCTGCCGCCGGTGTCCGGGACCTGGACGGTCATGGTCGGCGTGGGCGGCGAATACAAACCCGATTTCGAGGGCGCCAAACGCAGCATGCTCAGCCCGGTCCCGATTTTTGCCATCCGGCGTGCCGGCTCCACGGAGCAGTTTCGCGGGCCCCGCGACAGCGCAAGCATTGCGCTGATCGACTTCGGCGACCTGCGTGCCGGCCCCGCCGGCAAGTTCGTGTCATCACGAAAAGCCAACAACTATTCCGAGTTGAATGGCCTCGGCGATGTCAGCACCGCGATCGAGCTCGGCGGCTTCGTCGAATACTATCCGGTCGACTGGTTTCGCACCCGTGGCGAGCTGCGCCAGGGATTCGGCGGCCACCACGGCGTCGTGGCCGACTTGTCGGCGGACTTCATCGTGCCCGTCGTTCAGCGGTTCACCATCTCGGGCGGCCCACGCTTCACCTGGGAAAGCACCAAGGCGACCTCGCCCTATTTTGGTATCGATGCGGCGCAGGCGATGGCGACGGGGCTGCCGGTATTCGACGCCAAGGGCGGCGCGCATTCGGCCGGCGCCGGCGCCCAGGTGTCCTACCGGATCGATCCGCAATGGGAAGTTCATGCCTATGTCGAGTACCAGCGATTGCTTGGCGACGCCGCGAAAAGCCCTCTCGTGACCGTTCGAGGCTCACCGAACCAGACGACCGTAGGCATCGGCGCCTCCTATTCATTCGACGTCAGAATACGATAGGCAAACAGGATCGCAACGCCATGCGCCGCAGCAGTCCATGCGCGAGCTTCGCGACGGTTGTCCTTCTTGCCGTCAGCGTCGGCGGCTGCGCGATGCTGGAAACCCGCGAGACCAAGCTGCAGGCGGTCAAGACCGTCGGCATCATCTCGGCGGTCGGCGACGAGATGAGTTTTGCACGAGTGGGGCTGACCGGGCTGAATAACGCCAGTCAGAACTACCCGATCGCATCCTGGGGCCTTGATGACCTGATCGTGCAGCAGGCAACCACGGCATTGAGCGGACGTTTTCAGGTGCAACCGGTCAGCTATCAGCGCGCCGCCTTTGCCGCGATCAAGGATTCGCCGGTCGCGCCGGTCAATCTCGTGCGTGGCAATCCGTTCAAGAAACTGCTTCAGACCGAAGTGACACCCCAAGGGCTCGACGCCTACATCGTCATCACCAAGGCTAAATCGAATTTCGGCAGCGGTGCCCGAAAGGTCGAAGGCATCGGTTTTATCAGCTACGGCACGCTGCTCGCGTCCTACAGCCAAATCCATGCGCTCTATGAAATCAGGGTGTTCGACGGCAAGACGTTCGACGTCATCGAAAAGATGGCCGCCCAGCCTTTGGACAATGCGGAAAGGATCGGGCTCACGGGCCCTAGCCGCGTGGTCGACGAGAGTTTCTCGCCAGGCGCCGGCGATCCCGCCCGCAACGAGAATCTGCACGGGGCGATCACGGACCTGATCGCCCGCAGCCTCCCGTCGACCTTGAACGACATGCACCTCGCGGATGTCCGTTGATCGGAAGCAACAATGTTAAGGAGAATGTGATGAACGTCGCGCGTCTCTGCCTGGCTCTGACGGTATTTCTGCTGACCACGAGTCTCGGCCTCGCAGACGATATCCTCGGTACCTGGTTACGCGACAGTGGTGATGAGCAAGTCAAGTTCGGACCGTGTGGCGATGCCCTCTGCGGAGACATCGTGTGGCTAAAGCCCGGTTCGGATTTGAACGCCAAAGTCGGCAAGCGTCTGTTCTTCGACGTGCGGCCCAGTGGAGCTAATGCCTGGACCGGCAAAGCCGCTAGTTCCGACACCGGGTCAACCTATTCAGGCAAAATGTCTGTTGAAGGCTCTACCCTCATCACTTCGGGCTGCATCGCCGGCGGACTGATTTGCAAGTCGGCGAATTGGAAAAGGGTGCCTTGACGCGGAATCGGCCGACACCGTTCCAGCAATCAGAAACAGAAACGCCAACAAAATGATAGGATTCTTTGATGCAATGCGCACATAGACGACGATAATCGCGCTGGTGAGGACAAGATCAATGTGTCGCAATCGGATAATCCTTCATTCCACACTGCAATGCTGCCTCCTGGTGACAATTCTTGCCATGTCTCCAGCTCGCGCCGAGCAGAGTTTCGATAACGTGGCTGGTTCGTGGTCGGGTGGCGGCACGATGAAGCCCTCGGATGGGCCGCGTGAACGCGTCCGGTGCAAAGTTGACTACATTGTCAAGAACGCGGGCCAATCCGTGAAAATGAATGTGCGTTGCGCCAGCGATGCCTACAAAATGGATTTGAATGCCAACATCGATCAAAACGGCACCGCCCTTTCGGGCAACTGGTTTGAAAGTCAGTATCGCCAGGGCGGCAAGGTTTCGGGGCAAAACGTCAACGGTGTTATCGAAGCGAAGGTCGAGGGCGACACGATCACGGCCTTGCTGACCGTTCAAACCAAAGGCAATCACCAAACGTTCGTCATGGATGCTCCGGGAATGTGGGTCTCGCACGTTTTGATCGATCTTGTCCGAGACCCCGGCTTTTCGCCGACGACGAGACGGTCACGCAAATTTCGGCTGCGACACCTCTCGCGTCAACCGCGCGCGCTCGGTATTGGGCCATAGCAGCAGCAGGCCGAGCAACCCGGACGTGACCAGGATGACGGCGTTGATAGTAAAACCCGTCATGTAGCCGTCGAGCGGCACCGCCGCACGCTGGATCACGCTGCCCATCACCTTTGGGGCGATGATGCCGGCGAACGTATAGATCGCGCCATAGATCGCGATCACGGCGCCGCGCTGTGACACCGGCGTGAATTCGCTAAGCATCGGCGCGCAGACCACATAGATCGATCCGCAAAGCCCGGAGCCGGCCACCAGAAGCGCGATCTGCAGCCCGACGCCCTCGACATGTGGCAGAACCGCAATGATCGATCCGCCGACGATCAATGGCGTCGCGCCGAGCACGCCGCGCGCGCCGCGGGTGGAAACGCCGCGCGCCATCAACACCTGCGACAGCCACCCGGTGAGCAGCACGACGGTGGCGCCGGAAATCCATGGCAGGATCGAAATCCACCCCGCATCCTGTTGCGAGAAGTGCAGGCCCTGGATGATGAACGGCGTGAACCAGGTCAGGCCGAGCGACAATGCCCAATAGGCGCCGAAGGTTGCCGCGCAGCAGCCGATAAAGGTGCGCGAGGTCAGAAGCTGGAAATAGGGAATGCGCGGTTCAGCCTTAGCCATCGCGACGGTTTGAACCAGCGGACCCTCTTTGCCCAGGATCAGCCACGCCACCACCCACATCAGCCCGACCACACCGAGCGCACCGAACGCATAGTGCCAGCTATGATTGACGATCACCCAGTTCAGCGACGGTACCGCGAGGATCACGCCGAATGCCGATCCCTGCGACAGGATCGCGGTGGGCAGCGTTCGCTTCTCGTCGGGGAACCATTTGTAGATTGAGTGGACCGCGACCGAACCCGCCGGCCCCTCACCTGCGCCTAGGATCACGCGGCAGATCAGGAGCGTCGTGAACCCGACCGTTCCAACCATCGGAAATTGCGCCAGCGCCCATATCGCCGCGAGAACCAGAAGAACCCAGCGCGTGGCGACGCGATTGACGATAAAGCCGACGATGATCGCCGAGATCGAAAACAGCAAGAAGAACGACGAGCCTAAAGTACCGAACTGGTCCGGATCGAGTTTCAGCTCGGTCATGATCGGCACGCCGGCCAGCCCAACCACGATCTTGTCGGCGAAATTGACCAGCATGAAGAGAAACAGCAGGAATGTGATCTTCCAGGCGCCTTTGGGCGTCGGTTGGGTGGTCATAGGTTCTCCCCGATTATCGTTGCGTGCCCTGTTGATCGGCCCCGTCGGATGCTACCTGCGCGGTGTCAGGCAATGCAACTGTGCATTTTGGCCGGGGCGCGTGCGCTGCAACTCAATATCCGCCTCGCGGAATAGCGTCTGACGCGATTCCGTAAGCATCCTGCAACCGGATCACGATCGCGTCGCTGTCACGATTGAGACCGTGATCTCCCGCCATGGTCTTGCTATGCTCCGCGACAACCTGCCAGGGGATTTTCATGACCGGATCGATCCATCGCCGCGCGAAATTCATCGGCGCGCTTACCTCGCTTGCCGTGGTCGCGGGATGGGGTACGGCCTCAGTGGCGGCCGAGGGCGCAAAGGCGCCGGATTACGAGGCCATCGTGGCCTCGGCGGACCGCAGTGATGCCGACCGCCAGACCGATCAGCGCCGTCAGCCCGCCAAAATGCTCGCCTTCACCGGCGTCAAACCCGGCATCAAGGTGCTGGATATGGAGGCCAATGCCGGTTACAGCACCGAACTATTGGCACGCGCCGTGGCGCCTGATGGCGTGGTGTACGCACAGGATTCCGCCGAGATCATCGAGCGGTTGGTGAAGGACAAGTTCGATATAAGGGCGCAAAAACCCGCCATGAAAAATGTCGTGCATGTCGTGCGGAATTTCGACGATCCCGTACCGCCTGACGTCAACGGGCTCGATCTGATCACGTTCTTCTTTGCCTATCACGATGTGACCTACGTGCCGGTCGATCGCGCCGCGATGAACAAAAAGATGTTCGCCGCGCTAAAACCCGGCGGCTTCCTTGTCGTCGCCGACCATTCCGCGCGTCCTGGCGATGGCACCACGGTCGGCAAGACGCTGCATCGCATCGAGGAAAGTACGTTGCGCCAGGAGATCGAGGCGGCCGGTTTCAAGCTCGCGGCCGAGGCCGATTTCCTCAGGCATCCCGAAGATCAGCGGGACGCGGCGGTGTTCCATCCGCCGGTCCCGGTCGATGAATTCGTCCTGAAATACCAGAAGCCGTTGTGAGGCATCGCGCACGCTTCGCATGACAACCGGCAACCCCATCGTGCTGAGCGTTCGCAATCTGACCAAGTCCTATCGCTCTGCCGGAGAGCAAATCGAGGTGCTGCGCGGGGTCAATTTGAGCATTGCTGCGGGCGAGCGCGTCGCGCTGACGGGAGAATCCGGCAGCGGCAAGAGCACGCTGTTGCATCTGATCGCAGGCCTCGATCGTCCCGACGGCGGCGAGATCAGGCTCGCCGACACGCCCGTGACCGATCTCTCCGACGCCGGCCGCGCGGCGTTGCGGCGCGACCGGCTCGGCCTGGTGTTTCAACAGTTCAACCTGATCCCGAGCCTGAATGTCGACGACAATCTCGCATTTCAATCGCGCATCGCCGGCTGTTACGATGCCGCCTGGCATGACGAACTGGTGGAGCGGCTGGGCCTCGGCACTTTGCTCAGGCGCTATCCCGAGCAATTGTCCGGCGGCCAGCAGCAGCGCGTCGCGATCGGCCGGGCGCTTGCCGTCAAACCGCTACTTCTGTTAGCCGACGAGCCCACCGGCAATCTCGACGAGGCGACCGCCGATGAGGTTCTCGCGCTGGCGCGCGATCTGGTGGAGCGGACCGGCTGCGGCTTTTTGATGGTGACACACTCTGCGCGGCTTGCCGCCACGCTCGACCGGCAAATCAATCTCCATGCGGGGCTGATCGCATGAGCCGAATCATCTGGATTCTGGCGGTACTGTTGAGCCATTGGCGGCGGCATCCGATGCAGCTCGCGACCTTGCTGATCGGACTGATTTCGGCGACCGCGCTGTGGAGCGGCGTGCAGGCATTGAACCAGCAGGCGCGCCTGAGCTACGACCGCGCGGCCGCAGCTTTCGGCGGCACCCGAACGGCCATGCTGGTCGGCCGCAATGGCAAAACTTTCCCGCAAAAACTCTTTGTCGACCTGCGCCGCGCCGGCTGGCCGGTATCGCCCGTGCTGGAGGGGCGGATTCAGATCGGCGGACGGTCGTTCCGGCTGTTGGGCATCGAGCCGGTCACGATCCCCGCGGAAGTCGGCAATGCGCCGGCGATCGGAAGAGCCGGCTTGCAGTCCTTCGTCGCGCCGCCCGGCGAAATGCTGGTGGCGCCGGAGACGCTGACCGATCTCCATCTGCCGGCAGGCGCGACGCCATTCGCGAGCGACGGCACCCCGCTGCCGCCGCTGCTCGTGCAGCCGCAACTGGTGCCGGACGTGCTGGTGGTCGATATCGGCATTGCCCAGCGGCTGCTCAAAATGCCGGATCAGGTTTCGCGCCTCTTGGTCGGCAAGGCCCAGACAAAACGCGCGGCACTCGAGAGCGTCACCGGTGACAAACTTCGCCTGGTCGAGCCGGATGCCGAGACCGATCTCGAACGCCTCACCGACAGTTTTCATCTCAACCTGACCGCGTTCGGTCTGTTGTCATTCGTGGTCGGACTGTTCATCGTCAACTCGGCCATTGGCCTAGCCTTCGAGCAGCGCCTGCCGATGCTGCGAACCTTGCGCGCCTGCGGGGTATCGGCGCGCATGCTGAATTCGGTGCTGGTGGTTGAACTAGTGGCGCTGGCGATGGTCGCGGGCGTGGTGGGGCTAGTCTGCGGCTACCTGATCGCAGCCTCGCTACTCCCCGATGTCGCGGCGTCCCTGCGCGGACTTTACGGCGCGCAAATTCCCGGCCAATTGACGCTGAGGGGCGAATGGTGGATCGCCGGCATCGTCATCAGCGTCGTCGGCGCGCTGCTGGCGGCGGCCACGAGTCTAATGAAAGCGGTCCGCCTTCCGGTGCTGGCCGCAGCCGAACCCTATGCCTGGCAACAGGCGCAGCACCGCTGGCTGATGCTTCAGAGTTCGCTGGCGCTGGCCGTGCTCGCCGCCGCGGGCTTCTTGCTGTGGTACGGCGATTCCCTGGTTTCAGGATTTGCCGTGCTGGCGGCATTGCTGCTTGGCGCGGCGCTTATCCTGCCCGCGATCCTGGAATTGGTGCTTTCGCTCGGCCAGCGACGCGCAGACCGCGCGCTCACGGTTTGGTTCTGGGCCGACAGCCGGCAGCAGCTTTCGGGATTGTCGCTGGCGCTGATGGCGCTGTTGCTCGCGCTCGCGGTCAATGTCGGGGTCGGCACCATGGTCGAAAGCTTCAGCCGAACGTTTATCAGTTGGCTGGATGGACGGTTGGCGGCGGACGTTTATCTCAACGCCACCGATAATGCGCAGGCGGCCGAGATCAAGGCCTGGCTTCGCGAGCGTCCCGAAGTCGAGGCGATCCTGCCCGGCGGCCGGGCCGAGACGCAAATCGATGGCGCGCCGATCGAAATTTTGGGACTTGCGGATAGCGCCACGTTACGGGATCGCTGGCCGTTGCTCTATTCGACAGCAAACGCCTGGACCCGCCTTCGTCCTGGGGATGCCGGTTTTGTCAGTGAACAATTGGCGCGGCGTGCAAAACTCGCGATTGGTGATTTCGTCGAGGTGCCGGCGCCAGGGGGAAATTGGACGCTCGAGGTGGTCGGCATCTACGCGGATTACGGCAATCCGAAGGGACAGATCGCCGTCAATATCGCGGCGCTGACCCGCCGTTTTCCCAACGTCCCGCTGACGCGATTAGGCCTGCGCGTCGCGCCAGCTTCAGTGCCGTCGCTGATATCGGCGCTGCAGGAAAAATTCGGCCTCGATGGCCGCAACCTGCTGGATCAGGCCACGCTGAAAGCCGAGTCGACGCGGATTTTCAATCGGACTTTTGCGGTGACGGCGGCGTTGAATGCCTTCACCCTCGGGGTCGCCGGGGTCGCCCTGCTGACCAGCCTGTTGACCCTGAGCAATTCCCGGCTTCCCCAGCTTGCGCCATTGTGGGCGATGGGAATCACGCGGCGGCGGCTGGCGGCGATCGAACTATTAAAGACCATGTCGGTTGCGCTGATCACCACGTTGCTCGCGCTTCCGCTAGGTCTATTGGTGGCATGGTGCCTGATCGCGGTGGTGAACGTAAAAGCTTTCGGCTGGCGGCTGCCGTTCCATGTTTTTCCATTGCAACTAGTTGAGCTGCTGAGCGTCGCAATGGCGGCCGCGCTGTTGGCTGCGCTGCTTCCGGTCATAAGACTGGCGCGCATGCAGCCGACGAGCCTGATCAAGATTTTCGCCAATGAGCGATAACGCCTCGATATCCCGCCGGACCTTCACGGCCGGCCTGGCGCTCGTCGGGCTTGGCCGCAAGGACGTGCTGGCGCAGGGTTTTGCCGGGCTTGGCATGAGCGGCGAAGGGTTTGCGCCGGTTACTCCGGGCAAGATTTTCAGTTTTCCAGAAGATAACGGCCCGCATCCGGACTTCCGGATCGAGTGGTGGTACGTGACGGCTAATCTTGTGGATTCGACCGGCGCCGCCCATGGCGCGCAGTGGACCTTGTTTCGCCAGGCGATACAGCCGGGCGCGCAGCAGGAAGGCTGGGCCAATCAGCAAATCTGGATGGGCCACGCGGCCGTGACACGCGCCGACACCCACCGCTACAGCGAAGCCTTCGCGCGCGGCGGCGTCGGCCAGGCCGGCGTCGAAGCAAAACCCTTTCTCGCCTGGATCGATGCCTGGGAAATGCGCGGGGTTGAGCCAATGCGCGACGACATGATCGCGCCGCTTGAACTCAAAGCGTCGGGGGTGGATTTTGCCTATGCGCTGCGCTGTGATGCCGGTCGCGCGCTGGTGCTGCAGGGCGATGGCGGTTACAGCAAAAAATCCGAGCGCGGCCAGGCCTCGTATTATTTCAGCCAGCCTTTTTTCAAGGCGAGCGGCAGCGTCACGATCGACGACAAGCCCGTAGAGGTCACAGGCCAGGCCTGGATGGACCGGGAATGGAGCAGCCAGCCGCTCGCCTCGGATCAATCCGGCTGGGACTGGTTCTCGCTGCATCTCAATTCAGGCGAAAAGCTGATGCTGTTTCGGCTGCGCCAGACCGACGGCAATAATTATGCGTCCGCCAACTGGATCTTGCCGGATGGCAAAGCCCGGCAGATCGCATCCGCCGATATCACCATGACGCCAAAAAACCCGACCGAGATCGAAGGACGCAAAATTCCGACTACATGGGACATTGCGATCCCACGTCTTGGGCTGTCGATTGCGTGCGTCCCGTTGAATGCCAAGAGCTGGATGGGAACGAGCTTTCCCTATTGGGAGGGCCCGATCAGCTTTGGGGGTAGCCACAGCGGCGTTGGATATCTGGAGATGACCGGGTATTGAGGCCACAACCACAGCCGTCATTCCGGGATGCGCCGATCGAACTCGGGTTTACCCGAGTTCGGCACTATGATTGTCCAAGTCGGCAACAGCCGACTTGGATGCGCAGGCCCGGAATCCATAACCCCCAATCGTGGTTATGGATTCCGGGCTCGTTCGCTTCGCTCGCGCCCCGGAATGACGGCGCTGCTATTTTTCAAATAGGGGATCCTCGCGATGTATCATTTCACGGCACTCGTCACCTGCCTCGCCATCTTGTTTTACTTTTTCACCACCATCCAGGTGTCGAAGGCGCGCGTGGCGTTCGGCGTGAAGGTGCCGGCGATTTCAGGCAGTCCCGATTTCGAGCGGGTGTTTCGCGTGCAGATGAACACGCTGGAATGGATGCCGATTTTCCTGCCCTCGCTCTGGCTGTTTGCGGTCTATGTCAGCGATCCCATCGCGGCCGTGCTCGGCCTCGTCTGGATCGCCGGCCGCTTCCTCTACATGACCGGCTATTCGCAAGCCGCGGAGAAGCGCGGGCGAGGTTTTGGGATTCAGGCCGGCGCTGCCATCATTCTCTGGCTGGGCGCGTTGGGCACGATCCTCTGGCGCCTTTTTCATGGATAATGAACGAGGTACGCACTTAAATATCTTGGATAGCCGGTGTCTGGACAAACTTGAACCCCGCTGGCACCTTCGCAAGATTGATCCGCGCGAAAAGGCCCGCTTGAACGCGAGAGTCTGCATGTCGGGAGACTCAATTTTCGAGTTTCATCGCGTGATCAGTCATTGGAGGAAGCCATGTCCGGACGCCCGTGGATCGTCGCCAGCCTGCTTCTGTTTTCAATTTGCGCTTCACCGGCGCAAACTCCCTCGCCCGACGCCATGACCGCGGCGCGCAGCCTGGTGACGACAATGAAGTTGTCAGATCAGTACAAGGCGCTTCTGCCGGCCATCCTGCTGACCCTCAAGCCCGCGCTGGTCCAGGACAGGCCGGAGATCGAAAGCGACTACGATGCGATGATGCCGATGATCGAGAATACTTTTACGCCATACTATAATGCGATGGTCGATGACGTCGCCACCGTCTATGCCACCAATTTTACGCTCAGTGAGCTCCGCGAAATAGAGGCGTTCTATCGTCAGCCGGTTGGACAAAAGCTTCTCGAAAAGACGCCGGCTCTCACGCAGCAGAGCAACCAGGTCAGCCAGGATGCGAGCCGCAAGGCAGCCGAGGATCTACGCACCCGTTTGACCGAAGCGCTGCGCCAGAAAGGCCACAAGCTATGATCGCACGTCGTGCGGCAACTTGACTGACCGGGATCACGCTTTCGCGGGCTCGATTGCCGCCTTGGGCGCTTCGAACTCGCTGGCATCGACGAACAGGTTGGGAACCTTCGCCGCCCGATCCAGCAGCCATGCAGCCGCAATCATGATCAGGATGCCGGCGCCGCTGACGACGAGTTGCTCCCAGACGCCCCTGGTGTACTGCATCAGGATCCAATGCGCCCCAAAGGACAGGAATACGCCGAAGCAGAAAATCGGCAGCGAGTGCTGACCGCACAGGATCAGCGGACGCAGCCATTTGGAGGTCAGCGGCGCCCAATTGCGCGGGAGATATCGCGTGACCACGAGCGCCAAAGCGAGGAAGTGAGTGAAACGCAGCATGTCGAGGTCGGTTTTGTCGATGGGGTAGATCGCCTTGATCATCCATTTCGGCACCAAAGACTCCAGGAACGCGCTGTGCCAGGTCATGACGATAAGGAATGCAAACACAATCCACGCAACCGCCACGACCAGCGCCACGCGAGACTGAATCACGAATTGCAGCTTGGCTACGCCTCCGACACCGCACCATGCCGCGAATACAAACATCAATTGCCATGCAAACGGATTGAAGTACCAGGTGGTCCCGGGAGGATATGACGCGAGATTCCAGTCGAACCAGCGCGCCAAAACATACAACACGGCCGAGGCAGCCAAGGTCCAATTCGGGCGGCGCACCAGACACCACAGGATCAGCGGTGAGGCCAGCACCAGCGATATATAGAGCGGCAAGACGTCGAGGTTGACCGGCTTGTAGCGCAGCGAGAGCGCCTGCCCTATCAACACGTCGGGGTGCTGGAGAAAATTATGAACGTTGAATTCATCCTCATACATCGGGTTGTCGAATTTCCTGACCGTACGGGCGATCTGTGCCGTAAAGAGCAGGAACAGCATGATGTGGGCGACGTACATCTGCCAGGCTCGCATCGCCAACCGCTTGGTGGCGGCGAGAAATTGGCCGCCGCGCACAATCGGACCGTAGATGTAGCCGGCAAGATAGCCGGAAATGAACACGAAGAACTCGGCAGCATCGCTGAAGCCGTAATTACGCAGCGTCAACCAGGCAACGACGTCGTGCGGAATGTGATCGAGGAAAATCATCCACAGCCCCATGCCGCGGAAGAGATCGAGCCGGAGGTCGCGCTCGACGGCCCGCGAGAGAGGTATCGTATCCTGATTGGCCATCGTGCCTTATCCACTTTGTCTTGTTGGGTATCGCGGCAAGGGTAAAGAGGCGACGTCGGAAGACTTGCGAAGGCCTGACGCCGCCAAACAATCAATGCGTTCAGGGTTTGCAGCTGATCTCAGGGAAACCGTCGGCTAAAAATATATCCTTGGGTCGATCGACGAGTGTTATTGATACCTACCTGGATACACTGACGTCAATATCCGGTACACCCCCTGGTCAAATGGCCGGGAAGCGGCGGCGCGCCATCAGGTCCGGAACGGGATTGGCGAGCCCGCCGATTAGATCAGGGAGAACCAACAAAATGGCCCGACTGCCCTATCTCGAAGCCGACCAGGTCGCGCCCGAATATCGTGACATGCTCAAGCGCAACACCAATCTGCACAAGCTCCTGGTCAACTCGCCCGACATGGCGCGCGCCTTCAACGGCATCGGCGGCTATATCCGCTTCAAGAGCAAGCTCGACCCGCGCCTGCGCGAACTTGCCATTCTGCAGGTGGGCTGGCTGGAGAAATCGGAGTACGAATTCACCCATCACGTGAAGATCGGCAAGGAATTCGGCGTCACCGACGCGGATATTACCGGCATGATGGCCGAGACCGAGGGCAAGACTTCTCAGCTCGAGCCACTGGCAAAAGCGATCCTCAAGGGCGCGCGCGAGATGGTGCGCGAGCTTGCGATGTCGGACGCCACTTTTGCCGAAATCAAGAAAGAGCTCTCCGACGAGCACATGACCGATCTCGTGCTCACCATCGCCTTCTATTGCGCGGTGGTCCGCGTGCTGGCTACCATGAAAATCGACAACGAGCCCACTTACAAAGAGGTACTGCAACAGTACCCAATCCCGGGAGTGAAATGACATGCGTTTGAAAGATCGCGTCGCCATCGTCGTCGGCGCCGGCCAGAGCCCCGGCGAAGGCATGGGCAACGGCCGCGCCACGGCCCTCACCTTCGCGCGTGAAGGCGCGAAAGTGCTTTGCGTCGATCATCATCTCGACTCGGCTCAAGAGACCGTCGATATGATCGCCGCCAAGGGCGGAACGGCGGTCGCCATCAAGGCCGACGTCACCAAAAATGCCGAGCTCAAGGCCATGGTGGAAGATGCGCGCGCCCGCTGGAGCCGCATCGACATCTTGCACAACAATGTCGGCGTCAGCCTCGCGGGCGGCGACGCCGAGCTGCTCGACATCACCGAGGAGGCGCTCGACCGCTGCATCGCGATCAATCTCAAGAGCTGCATCCTCGCCGCCAAGCATGTGATCCCGATCATGCGTCAACAACAAAGCGGCACGATCATCAACATCTCCTCGATGGCGGCGATCACCACCTATCCCTACGTCGCCTACAAGGCGACCAAATCGGCAATGATCGCCTTCACCGAGCAGCTCGCCTACCAGAACGCGCAGTATGGCATCCGCGCCAACGTCATCCTGCCCGGCCTGATGAACACGCCGATGGCGGTCGACACCCGCGCCCGCGAGTTCAAGAAAAGCCGCGCCGAGGTCGAGGCCGAGCGCGACGCCAAAGTCCCGCTCCGCAAGAAGATGGGCACCGCCTGGGACGTCGCCAACGCCGCCTTGTTCCTGGCTTCCGACGAGGCCAATTTCATCACCGGCGAGCGTGCGGCGGGGCTAGGTTCTGGCAGTCGCATCGAACATCTCAGAACGTAAAAAGAATCGAAGCGTACCAGGAATATTGGTCGGTCTCGTTGGCGTTCTCAATTCCTCGCCTGACATAGCCGAGCAGATGGTAGGTATCATTGATGTCGTACCGGGCCCCGAGCCCCACGCTTGTCCTCGCCGGCGTTCCACTGCCGTCGGCGGTCTGGTGAGATAGTTCGACGCCGAGCTGCAGTTTTGGAAGCAACTGGTAGGTGACAACGCCGCCCGCCAGGCAAAAATTCTGCGCGGCGTGGGCGTTGATCACACAACCTCCTCCGCCGAAGGCCGACCATCCCCCGCTCCAGTCCTTCTGGACCCATACGGGCAGCAGCAGCGAGGGGGTATTGTTGCCGATGTTCTTGGTTGGGCTCGGCAGAAACACCCGCGGAAATACGCTGACGTCCAAACCGAACGAGTCCTGGTGCAGGAAGCGGTATTTTGCGGCCAGTTCGATATTGCTGGGGCCGAAACTCGCATTGCCTCCTGACGGATTATCGAAGGCAAAAGGCAAGGTGGCCGTCAATTGCAGATCCGGCGCCGCGCCGTAGTTGAAATCGATCCCCGATGCGCCGCCGATGTCGCCTCGCGTGGCGGTGCCGCTACTGAACGTATAAATTTCAAAATGCTTGTAATCGGTCGGCTCTGGATCGTCGGACACATAAGGCGGTCCGGCGAGAGCGGGACGCGCCATCAAAACCATCGCAACGGCGATCATTTTCGATCTACGCAACATCAGACATCCCTAGCGTCACGACTTGCTGCCGCTCCCTTGGGCTTTTTCTGGCGTGCTTACGGGCCCTATGCGGCAGGAAAGCGATGCTGGCGCTCCAGAATAACCGCGTGAAACATTCGATGTCGCCGCAATTCTAATCAATCAAAAACGCCATAGTGATTTCCGCGACCTTGCCTAGGCCATTTTGATGTTTCATGGATGATCTTCCAGCGCGTTCGCCCCGATGCCAACCTGAACCAGCCATCCGAAATCAGACGGTCCCCATGCAACAAATTCATTTGCCGACACTTGGCGCGCGATATTGGGCTGCCCTGTGCCTTGCCAGCATCTTCGGCGCCAATATGGGCGATCTCTTTGCGCATAATCTGGGATTGGGGCACGTCGCCGGATTGCCGTATCTCGCGCTCGCTCTCGCCATCGTCCTCGTCAGCGAGCGCTTCGACCGGTCTACCCACCAAGTGTATTGCTGGACCGCCATCATCATCATCAGGACCGCGGCGACGAATTTTGCCGACTTCGCCCAGGGCGATATGAAAATACCGCGGGCGCTGGTGATGGCCGGACTTACCGCGGCCCTGGTCATCGCGCTTTTTGCAAGCTGGCAGTTCGTCTGGCGCCGGGAGTCGGGCAAGGACTTTGCTTCCGGCAAAGATTCGGCCTCGGATACGGTGCTTCGCGCCGATGCGGGCTATTGGATCAGCATGTTCATTGCCGGCACGCTCGGGACCGTGATCGGTGATTACTGCTCGCACAATCTGCAACTTGGTGACGGGGGAGCCTCGCTGCTGCTGGTTCCCATCCTGGCGCTATTGTTTGTGATCGCCCGCAACGGCTTGCTCCGGTCGCTGCCGTATTACTGGCTGACCATCGTGATGGTCAGGGCGGCCGGCACCGCCGTCGGAGATTACGAGGCCGGCCGCCATATGCTGGGGCTTCCGCTTGGTACGCTCGTCACCGGCACCCTGTTCGTTGCGCTGCTTGCGGTGTGGCGG
>WNFM01351490.1_pt1 | contig 27203 bp, 29 predicted proteins | sample 5400271 | NCBI WGS metagenome assembly WNFM01 (sample SAMN13153352, study PRJNA577476) | soil metagenome | isolation source: 60 cm saprolite on Douglas fir-dominated hillslope | place: USA:California | collected 2013-09-17 | reverse complement strand
CCGCGCGGCTCGCGGTAGATGAGCTGCCCGTGGCGATTGAAGAAGAGGCTCTCCTCGTTCTCGATCGCCACCGCGCGCAGTCGCTCCTCCAGGCCGAGCGCCGAGAGCTCGCGCATCGCGTGGGGCAGGAGCGTGATGCCGACGCCGAGCTCCTTGATCTGCGGCGCACCTTCGAATACGCGGCAGGTGAGCCCGCGCGCGTGCAGCGAGAGCGCGAACGCGAGGCCCGCGATCCCGCCGCCGACGACGAGGATCTCCACCGCCTACTCGGCCCTGATGCCCGCGGCCTTCACGACCTGCGCCCAGCGCTCGGCGTCGGCCGCCATGCGGCTGCGAAGCTGCTCGGGAGTGCTCGTCAGGACCTCCATCCCCTGCTGCGTGAGGACCGCACGGACGTCGGCCATGGCGAGCGCCTTCTGCATATCGGCGTTGATCCTGGCGATGATCGCGCTCGGGGTCCCAGCGGGCGCCCACAATGCATACCAGACGTCGGTGTCGGCGTCGCGCAGCCCCAGCTCGGCGAGCGTCGGGACGTCGGGCGCGAGCGGCGAGCGGGTCGCGCCGCCAGTGGCGAGCGCGTTGAGCTTGCCCGCCTTCACCTGCGCGATGGCGACGTGGACCGGAAGGAACATCAGCGGAACCTCACCGCCGAGGAGCTGCGCCAGCGCGGGACCGGTCGCCGAGAACGGGATGTGCGTGATCGACGCGCCGGTGCGCGCCTTGAAGAGCTCCATCGCCATGTGATGCGGCGTCGCCACGCCTGGAGAGGCATAGTTGAGCTGGCCCGGTTTTGCTTTTGCGCGTGCCACGAGATCTTGCACGCTAACGATGCCGAGCTTGGGATGCGCGACCAGCAGCAGCGAGGCGTTCGCCGCGAGCCCGACCGGGGCGAGGTCGGTCATCGGATTGATCGGCATCGCCTGGTAGAGCGCCGTGTTGATGACGATGGTGCTCGCGCCCATCATCAGCGTGTAGCCGTCGGCGTTCGCCTTGGCGACCTGGTGCGCGCCGAGGTTCCCCGAAGCGCCGGGCTTGTTCTCGACCACCACCGGCTGCTGCCACATTTCGGAGAGCTTCGGCCCGAGCGTGCGCGCGAGGATGTCCATGCCCGTACCCGGGGAGAACGGCACGACGACCTTCACCGCCTGGGCGGGCCAACCCTCGCCGTACGCCGGACCCGCACAGAGCGCGACGATCGCGACGGCCGCTGCCGCGATCGCGCGCATCACGTGTTGGGCAGGGTCATGCCCGAGGAGCGCCCGATCACCGCCAGGAACTCGCGCCGGGTCGAAGGATCGTCGCGGAATGCGCCCAGCATGCGGCTAGTGACCAGGGCGACTCCCGGCTTGTGCACGCCGCGCGTGGTCATGCATTGGTGGGCGGCCTCGATCACCACGGCGACCCCCTTGGGTTGCAGGATTTCCTGCAGGGTGTCGGCGATCTGCACCGTCATCTTTTCCTGCACCTGGAGGCGCCGGGCGTAGATCTCGACCAGCCGGGCGAGCTTCGAGATGCCGACCACGCGGCGATCGGGAAGGTAGCCGACATGCGCCTTGCCGATGATGGGCACCATGTGGTGCTCGCAATGGCTTTCGAAGCGGATGTCGTTCATGACGATCATCTCGTCGTAGCCGTCGACCTCGCTGAACGTGCGCGCGAGGATGGCGCGCGGGTCCCTGGAGTAGCCGGCGAAGAACTCCTCGTACGCGCGGACGACGCGCCCGGGCGTGTCGCGCAGGCCTTCGCGGGCCGGGTCATCGCCGGCCCAGCGGATGAGAGTGCGGACCGCGGCCTCGGCTTCCTCGCGCGCCGGACGCTTCGCCTTTTGTTTCGCGCGGGCTATCGCAAGGCCCTCTTGTCGGCGAAGCGCTCGCGGAACCAGCGATCGAGCATGCGCTTCTCGTACGCAAGGCTCTCGTTCGAATAGGCGAAGCCGCGGTAGGTGAGGAAGCCGGTGTCGGTCACCGACTCCTCGCGGCTGTCGAGGACCTTGCCGCCGGAGGTGAGTGTGTAGCGCACCTTCATGTACGGCGAGTCGCCGCGATCGTTGACGATGCGGATCGGCCGCGCGCCCGGCGTCCAGCGAACGCGCCCGGCGAGATCCACGTCGAGGACTTCGATCGCGAGCGATTCGTCGCGCGGCAGGTAACGCTCGCCCAGGCGCACCAGGTGATGCGAGATATCGTCGAGCGTCTGCTGGCGATCGGAGGCGTTGGACGCCTCGATGTCGGTGAAGCGGCTGGGATCGCTGAAGGACACGTCCACGGCCGCGAAGGCCGGCGCGGCACAAAGCGCCAATGCCGGGAATAACCAGTGAAGACGATTGTTACGCATGGCTGCCTCCTGTCTGTCTTCCCCTTTGACCTCGCGATTTCACGCTGGTTTATCGGCGGCGTCAATCGCGAGCGCGGGTCTCATCCGGCGGCGCGGCCTTGCAGTGAGCGCAGCGTCGCGGCGATCAGGTCGTTGGCGGGCAACTGCCCGTTCGGCGAAAGATGATCGACGATCTGCGGAAGGTGTTGCGCGACCTGGTCCGCGGCCTGTTGCGGATCCATGCCGAGTTGCTGCGCGAGCTGCGCGACGCGCCCCTCGCCGAGCACTTCGAGCACATGCTGCGCGGAGATCGGCAGGTTCGCTCCGGTGCCGACCCACGACTTGACCTGCTCGGCGAGGCCCGCCTGGTCGAACTTCGCGAGCAGCCCGGAAAGGCCGCCGTGGTCCTGGGCCAGTCCCTGCACCACCGCGAGGATCCCGCTTGGCGAGCTGTCCCGGGTGCGCAGCAGTTCGACCGCACCGCTTCCTGCCTTGACCAGCGATTCGAACAGGGACATTGAGACTCCTTCGGGATTGATCGATGCGGAATCGCATTATGCAGCACGCCGATATTGTCGGAGGCGATGACGTTTCCTGATCCGCGTTCGGCTACAGATGCCGTCGAGCGTTGGCGACGCCTGCAAACACGACGCGCGCGTCGGAACAATTTGCCCGCAACGATTACTGCCGAACGCGCGACGGGCGCGGCGAGTGCGCAGAATCGCGCTCAACGCGCCGTGGAATCGGCACGCGCATTGCTCGTCAGTTTCCTGCAAGCCTCCACATACCCACTCAAGAAGGGAAACACGTCATGAAGCTTCAGAGAACCGCAATCGCCGCAGCAATCGCCCTGTCGATGGCCGGCACGGCCTTCGCCGCGGCGAACACGACTTCGTCGCAGTACCCGACGAGCACCCCGCCCTCGACGACGACGTCGTCGGACAGCTCCGCCGCGGCCTCGACCCCCAGCCAGAGCCCGAGCGTCTCGAGCGACACTTCGTCCACGACTTCCGCGTCGTTGGGCGCCAACGACCAGGCGCTGGTGCGTGATGCCCAGCAGGCACTGAAGGACAAGGGCTTCAATGCCGGCAAGATCGACGGCAAGATGGGACCCAAGACGCAGGCCGCGCTGAAGAACTTCCAGCAATCCAAGGGCCTCACCACGACCGCCAGCCTGGACTCGCAGACCTTGTCGGCGCTGGGCGTGCAGGGCTCATCGGCCTCGCCGAGCTCCAGCAGCGCGCCGAGCAGCTCCGAGAGCACGAGCAGCAGCTCCACGCCGGCCAGCACGCCGTCGACGCCGTCCAGCACCCCGTCGACATCGTCCAGCACGCCGTCGACGTCATCGGCCGACACCACTCCCCCGAGCACCTCGCCCAGCACGAGCAAGGACACCAACTCGGGTTCGGCGTCCGGCAGCGGTACGAAGTAAGCACGCTCGCAGTTGACGGCGCATCGAATCGCCGCGGACCTAGAGTCCGTCGCGATTCGACTGCGTCCGCTTTTTCTAGAGCTGTGACAGCGCGGCGCGGTAAGCCGCCGCGGATTCGCCCGGCTTCGTGACCGTGGTGCCCAGGTCCCGCAGCAAGCCGTCCTTCAAGCCGTAAACCCAGCCGTGCACGGACAGGTGCTGGCCGCGATCCCACGCGTCGCGCGCCACGGTTGTCTGGCAGACGTTCGCCACCTGCTCGATCACGTTCAACTCGCAGACCCTGTCCACGCGTTGAGCCGGATCGGTGAGGCCGGCGAGGCGGGTCTCATGCTTGGCGTGGACGTCCTGGACGTGACGCAGCCAGTTGTCGGCGAGCCCGACCCGCTCGCCGCGCACCGCGGCGGTCACGCCACTGCAGCCGTAATGGCCGCAGACGATGATGTGCTCGACCTGCAGCACCTCCACCGCGAACTGCATCACTGAAAGGCAATTGAGGTCGCTGTGCACGACGACGTTGGCGACGTTGCGGTGCACGAAGAGCTCGCCGGGCGCGAGGTCGACGATCTCATTGGCCGGCACGCGGCTGTCGGCGCACCCGATCCACAGGTAGCCCGGACGTTGCTGGCGCGACAGGCGCTCGAAGAATTCCGGATTGCTGCGGCGGATTCGCGCCGACCACGCGCGATTGTTTTCGAACAGGTGGCTGAGCGAGCTCATCGGGTCAGTTGAGCGTGATGTTCGCGGTCTTGATGAGCCTGCCCCACTTTTCGCTCTCGGCGCGGATGTGCGCGGCGAATTGCTCCGGCGTGCCGCCCACCGCTTCGACGCCCATGGTGGCGAATCGCTGCTTCACGTCCTCCATTTTCAGCACGCGGCCGACGGCGGCGTTGAGCCTGTCGATCACTGGGCGCGGAGTTGCGGCCGGAGCGACCAGGCCGCTCCACGAAAGCGACTCATAGCCGCGCACGCCCGTCTCGTCCAGCGTCGGAACGTCCGGAAGATTGGGCAGCCGCCGCGTGCTTGTCACTGCGAGGGCCCGCAGCTTGCCCTGCTCGACGAACGGCAGCGACGACGGCGCGTTGTCGAAGAGCATCGTCACCTGTCCCGCGATAAGGTCGATCAAAGCCTGGGAGCTTCCCCGATAAGGCACGTGCAGGATGTCCACGCCGGCGAGCGATTTGAAGAGCTCTCCCGACAGGTGCGTCGAGCTTCCCGCTCCCGACGATGCGAAGGTGAGCGAGCCGGGCTTGCCCTTCGCGAGCGCGATCAGCTCGGCGACGTTGCGGGCGGGCACGCCGGGATTGACGACCAGGATGTTGGTGATGAGCGATGTATAGGCGACGGGCGCCAGATCCTTCGCCGGGTCGAACGGCATGTCCTTGTAGAGGTGCGCGTTGATGGAAAGCACGCCCGTCGTCCCCATGAGCAGCGTGTAGCCGTCCGCCTGCGCCTTCGCCACGGCGTCGGCTCCGATGTTGCCCGAGGCGCCGGCGCGGTTGTCGACGATGAAGGTCTGCTTGAGCTCGGCGCCGAGCTTGTCGGCGAGGATGCGCGCGACGACGTCGGTGGACCCGCCGGGCGCGAACGGCACCACGATCTTGACCGGTCGATTGGGATACTCGTCGGCGGCGGCCTCGAGGCAGCACGCGAGGGCCGCGAACAAGAACGCGGCGATGGAAACTGCGCGCAGTTGCATGGTGCACTCCTGGAAAGCGCCCATTCTAGCCGTGCCGCACCCGTCATGTATCGTTGGCGCGATGGATCGTGACCACCCCTTGCGCCGCGCGCTGCCGCTGATCCTGCTGTCGGGGATCTTCTTCAGCACGCTCGACGCGACGGCGAAATACCTGGTCCACGACCACACGCTGTTCGTAGTCGTGTGGGCGCGCTACGTCGGCCAGATGCTCGTCACCACGCCGATCGCGTGGCATCGAGGCGGCGCGCAATTCTGGCGCACGCGTCACGCGGGCGTGCAGTTGGCCCGCTCGCTGTGCCTCGTCGTCGCCACGGCGTGCTTCTTCGGCGGCCTTCGCTTCCTGCCGCTCGCCGAGGCTTCCGCGATCACCTTCCTTGCGCCGATGTTCGCCATCGTGCTGTCGATGCCAGTGCTGGGCGAGCGGCCGACACGCGCGCGCTGGCTCTCGGCCATCGGCGGCTTCGCCGGGATCCTCATCCTCGTGCGGCCCGGATCGGCGGTATTCCATCCGGCGACCGGGTTGCTGGTGATCGCCGCGGTTTCCAACGCGCTTTACCAGCTCCTCACGCGCAAGCTGCCGAACGATTCGCCGCATACGACGCTCTTCTATTCCGGTCTCGTGGGCACGGTCGCGCTGTCGCTCGCCCTGCCCTTCGCCGACCTGCCGGGAGAGATCACTTCACGCGATGCGATGTTCCTGGTGGTGCTGGGCTTGCTGGCGGGGGTTGGCCATTGGTTCCTGATCACCGCGTTCCTGCGCGCGCCCGCTTCGCTGGTCGCGCCTTTCACCTACCTGCAGATGATCTGGGCAACCCTGTACGGATACCTGGTCTTTTCGCAGCTGCCCGACGGGCTCTCGGCGCTCGGAATGGCGATCATCGTGGCGAGCGGCGTTGCCCTGGTGGTGCACGAACGGCGGGCGGCCGCGGGAATCCGGGGAACGTTGGCGCGGTGACGTGCTCCAACCGGCATAGCCCCCGGAGGAGCCCCCATGACAACGATTTCAGCGACCCGATTCTTACTTGGAGCCTCGGCCCTCGTGCTTGCCACGCACGCCGCGGCCCAGATCACCTTTTACGAAGGCGAAGGCTTCCGCGGCCGGGCCTTCACGACCTCCCGACCGATCGGAAATTTCGAGCGCTTCGGATTCAACGACCGCGCCTCGTCGGCCGTGGTCGATCGCGGCCGCTGGGAGGCGTGCGAGGACGCGGGCTTCGGCGGCCGGTGCATCCTGCTGCGCCCCGGAAGCTACGACTCGTTGGCCGCGATGGGCATGAACAACCGCATCTCGTCGGTTCGCCCCGCCGACCCGCGCCGGCAATACGATAACGAGGCGCCCGCGCCGGTTGCCGCGCCCACCTATGAATACCGGCGTCGGCCGGAGGAGCGCGTGTTCGAGGTTCCGGTCACGTCGGTACGCGCCGTGGTAGGGCCACCCGAACGGCGTTGCTGGGTCGAGCGTCAGGAAGTGCGCGACCACAACCCGGGCGGCGCGATCGCCGGTGCGATCATCGGCGGAGTCCTCGGCCACCAGGTCGGCAGCGGCCGCGGCAACGATGCGGCGACCGTGGGCGGCGCCCTCGCGGGGGCGGCGATCGGCTCGAACGCCGGCGGCGACCGCGGCTATGCCCGGGACGTGCAGCGCTGCGAGAACGTGGCGAGCGGCCCGCCCGCGTACTGGGACGTCACCTATCGCTTCCGTGGCGAGGACCATCTCATACAGATGAGCGCCCCCCCGGGACGAACGATCCTCGTCAACGGGCGTGGGGAGCCGCGGCAATAGCGATACGCGTCATCACCGGGTCGCCCCGGACCTGAAGCATCTCGGCTCGTGGTCGTCGACCATTCCCACCGCCTGCATGAAGGCATAGCAGATGGTGGCGCCGACGAACTTGAATCCGCGCGCCTTCAGGCGCTTTGCCATGAGCTCGCTCACGGCGATCGCTTTCCGGTGTTCCGAGTGCGCCAGTTGCTTGCCGTCGACGAACTGCCAGATGTAGTTGTCGAATGAGCCGAATTCGCGCTGGATCGCGAGGAAGGCCTTCGCGTTCTCGACCACGGCGTCGATCTTCAGACGATTCCTCACGATGCCCTCGTCCTTGAGCAACGCGGCCTTCTGGCGTGCCCCGAACCGGGCGACTTTCGTCGCGTCGAAATTGCGGAACGCGCGCCGGTAGCTCTCGCGCTTCTTGAGGATCGTGAGCCAGCTCAACCCCGCCTGGGCGCCTTCGAGGTTGAGCATTTCAAAGAGCAGCCGGTCGTCGTGGACCGGAACGCCCCACTCCTCGTCGTGATACGGAATGAAGAGCGCATTGGACTGCGCCCACTTGCAACGGACGAGGCTCATGCCGGAAAAGGCCAGGCACCTCTCAGTGCGCCGAGGCGTCGCCTGTATCTCAGAAGTCGGCCTTGAACTGGGCCCCCCAGGTGCGCGGCTCGTTGATCATGCCCGTGAGGTTGTTGAAGTCGATACCGCCGATAACGCGGATCTGGTTGGTGATGTTGCGACCGAACAGCGCCACCTCGTACTTGCCGTGGGACCACTTGTAGCCGAGCCGCAGCCCGCCTTCGAGCAAGGCCTTGCCGCGAAACTCGGTGGACTCGTAGAGGAAGAAATTGATCTCGCTGCGGTAGGCCCAGTCGGTAAGGACGTAGTACTCGCCGTTGCCGGCGGGCATCGAGTAGCGCAGCGCGGCGTTGTAGACCACCTTGGGCGCGTTGGGCAGCGGATTGCCGTTGATCGAGACGGTGGGCGCGAACTTGAAGGCCGCCGGGTTGGCGGGGGCCGTGATCGGATCGAGGACCGTGCAGCCCGAGCCGCAAGCATCGATGCGCAGGTCGGGGTCCTTGATCTCCGTCCGGTTGTAGCTCGCGCTGAGCATGCCCATCAAATTGTTGGCGAGCAGGGCCTGGAAGTCCAGCTCCGCGCCGCGCCCAGTCGATTTCTTCGCATTAACCAGGCGGTTGAAGTTGGCTGCGCCCCCAACGGCGGTCAGCTGCTGGTCGCGGATGTCGTAGTTGAAGACGGTGAAGCTGATCCGGCCGCGCTTGTTCCAAAGATCGCTCTTGAGCCCGCCCTCGAACGACGTGACGTGTTCGGAGTTCGCCACCGATAGCGTGTCGCCGAAGAGGATCCGGCCCTGGATGCTCGGCGCCCGAAAGCCGCGCGCGACGCGCGCGTAGAGGTTGGTGTCGCCATCGAGCGCATAAAGGACGCTCAGGTCGCCGGATACGTCGGAATCGCTGGGGTTGGCCGTGAGGCGCCCGGTCGCGCCGCCGCCGATGGGCGATTGGAAGCGCTGCGCGGCGAAATCCTTCTTGTCGTGCGTGTAGCGCAAGCCGGCGCGCACGCCCACCTGCGAGCCCAGGGCCAGGTTGACCGAACCGTACGCGGCGATGGCCTTGTTCTCCTGCTTCTGCTGCGCGTAGCCGTTGACCGCGCCGGCGGCGAGCGTGTCGTAGCTGAAGCTGTCGATCGTGATGTCTTCGTTGAAGTAGTACGCGCCGAGCAGCCAGTTGAGCGATCCGCGGTTGCCGGACTCGAGGCGGAACTCCTGCGTGAGCTGCCGGTGCTTCGGCAGCCCATCGGCGGACTCGGAGGGAAACGGAATGAAGCCGGGGCCCATCGGCGGAGCGAAGACCGCGCCGAATCCGCCATCGATGTCACCCCGGCTGAACACCTTCACCTTCTCGTAGCCGGTGATCGAGTTGAGGGCCATGTCGCCCCAATCCCAGCGCAGGCGCACGCTGCTGCCGAATGCGTCGAGATTCTGCTCGTTGCGCCCGTCGATGGAGATCTTGCGCTCGTCGAAGCCGTCGGCGAGGTTGTTGGTCCCCGGCTTGATGATGTTGGCGCGGAAGAGGCGCGCAGTGCCGTCGAGGCTGCGGCCATGCACGTTGAAGAGCGCGCTGAACGATTTGCCCGGTGCGTACAGGAGCTGCGCGCGCCCGGCCTTGTCGTCGTAGCCCTCCAGCGACTTGCTGGGCCCGTTGAAGGTGTTGTCGACCCAGTCGCCCCGATGCTGCACCTGCCCCGCCACGCGCAGCGCCCACTGGGAGTTCAGAGGCGCATTGAAAGCGCCATCGAGATTGGCCGCCGAGAACGACCCGGTGCCGACGTTCACGTAGCCCTCGGTAGCCTGCCGCGGCTTGATGGATTCGAATTTGACCACCCCGGCGGGCGAATTGCGGCCGAAGAGAGTGCCCTGCGGTCCGCGCAGGACCTCGATCTGCTCGAGGTCGAACAAGGGAAAACCCTTGAGGATCGGATTTTCCTGGACCACGTCGTCGAACAGGAGCGAGACCGGCTGCGAGGCGTTGAGGTCGAAATCCGTGTTACCGAGGCCGCGGATGTAGAAGCGCGGAAAGGCGCGCCCGAACGACGACTCGATGCTGAGGCTGGGCACCCGCGCGGAGAGCAGCCTCACATCCTGGCCACTGGAGTTGAGAACATCGAGGTACTCGCCGCGCACCGCCGACACCGAGTTGGGTACGTCCTTGATGTTCTCCGAACGTCGCTCAGCGGTAACGGTGATGGTCTCCAGCTGGGAGCCGCCGGGCCTGCTCTCCTGCGCGAGCACTTGAGCCGCGACGGTGCTCAGCAAGGCAGCGCGCACCATCAGCGAGCAAAGTTTGACCTTCGGCGTCCCCGGCAAGCTCGGCATGACTGTCTCCCTGGGTAAGGTGGCTCGGCGCGCCCCCGGCGCTAACCGCTGCAGCGTTCGCGAAGCTAACTATTGGCGAAATCGTTCCGCCATGCAAGAGACAGGCGAACTTGGTCGGGTGGGTTCCTATTTGCCCTTGCGCTGCTTTTCCATGAGCTCGCGCTTGCGCGCCAGCGCCTGTTCGCGCCGGCTCAGCGCCGTGCCCAGGTCACCGCGTGCCGTGGCCGAGCCGATGCCAAGGACTTTCTTGCCTTTGAGCTTTTCGAGATCGGCTTTTTTCATGCTCGCAAGGTTAGGGGAACGATCGCAGGTTTGGAGGCGGGGGTCGGAATCGAACCGGCGTACACGGCTTTGCAGGCCGCTGCATGACCACTCTGCCACCCCGCCCGGGGTGCGGCCGCAAGGCGGCCCCGATGTGACGCGGGGGAAACCGGTTGGTTTCCCCCGCTGCGATTGGAGCGGCAGAAGAGTCTCGAACTCTCGACCTCAACCTTGGCAAGGTTGCGCTCTACCAACTGAGCTACTGCCGCGACGAACTGCGAATTATATCGTCCCGACCCCTCCCCGCTCAACCTCGAAGTCGTCGCATCCCTCGGAAAGACAAAAGAAATTCAGCGCCGTTCGAAGCCCTTCGAGGATGCCGATCGGGACAAGACTATAGTTAAAGTGATTTCTAGATAGTTACTATAACACATTGTTATATATCTAGTGTTTTTGCTCGCGTCGCCCAAGCTGCCTGCAGATAGACCACCATCGACCAGAGCGTGATGAAGGCGGCGATCCAGATGAGCACGCGTCCGACCGGATTGGTATGGAAGAGTCCGAAGAGCACGCCGTTGTAGAGCAGGAACGGAATCGCGATCAGCTGCGACACGGTCTTCACCTTGCCGAGGATGTTGACCGCCACGCTCTTGCCCTTGCCGATGTTGGCCATCCACTCGCGCAACGCCGAGATGGTGATCTCGCGCCCGATGATGATGAGCGAGGCGAAGGGGTCGACGATGCCCTTCTCCGTGAGCACGATCAGGGCCGCGGCGACCATCAGCTTGTCGGCGACCGGGTCGAGGAAGGCGCCGAACGGCGTCTCCTGGTTGAACTTGCGCGCGAGGTAGCCGTCGGCCCAGTCGGTCACGGCAGCGCCGATGAAGATCCACATCGAGACCACGTTCTGCGTGTGCTCGGTGAGCCAGTCCTCGGGGAAATAGAGCACCGCGACGAACACCGGGATCGCGACGATGCGTAGCCACGTGAGGAAGAGCGGCAGGTTGAAGCGCACGGCCTAGTGGAGCTCCTGGTAGATGCGCTCGGCGAGCTTGCGGCTGATGCCGTCGACGCGCGCGAGGTCCTCGACGCTCGCCGCGATCACGCCCTGCAGCCCGCCGAAGTGCTCGAGCAGGCGCTGGCGGCGGCGTGGGCCGACCGCCGAAATCTCCTCGAGGCGCGAGGCGGTGCGCGCCTTGCCACGGCGCGCGCGATGGCCGGTGATGGCGAAGCGGTGCGCCTCGTCGCGCACCTGCTGGATGAGGTGCAGCGCCGGATGGTCGGGCGGCAGGCGGCGCGGCTCCTCCTCGCCCGCCACGAAGAGCTGCTCGAGGCCGGGCTTGCGCTCCGCGCCCTTGGCGACGCCGACCATGCGGATGTTGTGCAGCCCCAGGTCGGCCATCACTGCCTGCGAGGCGTGGATCTGGCCGAGGCCGCCGTCGATGAGGATCAGGTCGGGCGTGCGGCCTTCGCCGTCGGCGAGCTTGCGATAGCGCACGCCCAGCGCATAGCACATCGCGCCATAGTCGTCGCCCGGATCGACCCCCTTCACGTTGTAGCGCCGGTATTCGGAAGATTGCATCGCGCCCCGATCGTAAACCACGCACGAGGCGACCGTCGCCTCGCCCATGGTGTGGCTCACGTCGAAGCACTCGATGCGCTGGATCGGCGACTCGCCGCCGAGGAATTCCTGCAGCGCGGCGACGCGCACTTCCTGGGTCGCCTGCGCCGAGAGCCGCTGGCCGAGCGCGAGGGAGGCGTTGCGGCGCGCCATGTCGAGCCACGTGCGCGCTTCTCCGATCGGCCGCGTGGCGAGCTTCACCGCGCGACCGGCGAGGCTCGCGAGCAACGCCTCGGTCTCGGAGCCCTCGACCAGCTGGTCGGTGACGATCCGGCCCGGAACCGGTTGCTGCGCGTAGTGCTGGCCGATGAAGGACTCGATCACGGTGGGAGCGTCGCTGCCCGCGGCGTTCTGCGGGAAGAAGCTGCGATCGCCCAGGTGCCGCCCGCCGCGCACCATGGCGAGGGTCACGCACCACACGCCCTCGCGCTCGACCGCGACGATCACGTCGATGTCGCCTTTGGCGCTCGACTCCACCGCCTGTGAGGAGAGGATGCGCTGCAGCATGCGGATCTGGTCGCGGTATTGCGCCGCCTGCTCGTAGTGGCGCTCCTCGGCGGCGCGCTGCATCTTCGCCGACAGGTCCTCGATCACGTCGCTCTCCTTGCCTTCGAGGAACTGCTCGGCGTGGCGCACGTCGAGGGCGTACTGGCCCTCGGTGACTAGCTCGACGCACGGACCGGAGCAACGCCCGATCTGGTGGAGCAGGCAGGGGCGGGAGCGATGGCTGAACACCGTGTCGTCGCAGGTGCGCAGGCGAAAGATCTTCTGCAGGTGCCCGATGGTCTCGCGGCTCGACCACGCGCTGGGATAAGGCCCGTAGTAGCGATTGCCCTTCATGTGCGCCCCGCGGTAGAAGCGGATCTGCGGGAAGCGGTGGCCGGTGACGAGGATGTAGCCGTAGCTCTTGTCGTCGCGGAAGATGACGTTGTAGCGCGGCGCGAGGCTCTTGATGAGGTTCGACTCGAGGAGCAGCGCCTCGGCCTCGGTGCGCGTCACCGTGGTCTCGGCCCCGGCGATCTGCGACACCATCAGCGCGGTGCGCGGGCTGGCGAGGTTCTTCTGGAAGTACGACGACACGCGCTTCTTAAGGTCGCCGGCCTTGCCGACGTAGATCGCCTCACCCGCCGCGTTGAGGAAGCGGTAGACGCCAGGCAGGTTGGGGAGCCCGGCGAGGAATTCGGACGAATCGAACCTCACGCCGATCGGATGCGCGCCAGGTTCTCGGCCGCAGCGAGGTAGGCGGCGTTCGCCTTGAGCGCCGCGGTCGATATCGCCTTGCCGCGCATCTTCTCCAGGCGGCGCGCGAGCGTTGGCGCCACCGGGCGGCGCTCGAGGCCTTCGAGGAGCGTGTCCTGGGCGCGCGGATCGTTGCACAGCAGCACCATGTCGCAGCCGGCATTGAGAGCCGCGTTGGCGCGCGCCATCACGCCGCCCGCGGTGCTCGCGCCTTCCATCAGCAGGTCGTCGGAGAACACCAGGCCCTCGAAGCCGAGCTTCTCGCGCAAGATCCTCTGCAGCCACACGCTCGAGAATCCCGCCGGCTTCGCGTCGACCTTGGGGTAGATCACGTGCGCGGGCATCATCCCGCCCATCCCGGAGCGCGCCATGCGCTGGAACGGCACGAGGTCCCGCGCCGAGATCTCGGCGAGGGTGCGATCGTCGATCGGCGTCTCGTGGTGGGAATCGGCGCCCACGTAGCCGTGGCCGGGAAAATGCTTGCCGACGCTCATCATGCCGGCGGCATTGAGGCCCGCCTGCAGCGCTTCGGCAAGCACCGCGATCACGTTGGGGTCGGAGTGCAGCGCCCGATCGCCGATCACGCTCGATTCGCCGTAGTCGACGTCGAGCACCGGGGCGAAGCTGAAGTCGACGCCGTGCGCCTGCAATTCGCTGCCGATCACGAAGCCGCAGCCGCGCGCAGCGGCGATCGCCTGCGCCGGATCGCGATCCCACAGGCGGCCGAGCTCGCGCATCGCCGGAATGGCGGTGAAGCCGTGGCGGAAGCGCTGAACGCGGCCGCCTTCGTGGTCGGCGGCGATGAGCAGTTGCGGCGCACGCAGCTCGCGGATCGAGTGCGCGAGCTGGATGAGCTGCAGCGGCGCAGCGAAGTTGCGCGCGAAGAGGATGACGCCGCCCACCTGCGGGTGCTGCAGGCGCTCGATGTCGTCGGGCGTGAGCTCGAGCCCGGAGACGTCCACCAGCACGGGACCCAGGCGCATTACTTTCCCTCCAGGACGACGAAGGCGACCGCCACGCCCGCATCGTCGGTAAGCGAGACGTGGGCGCTCGTGACTCCCATGCGCTTCAGGTGGCGCGCCATCACCTCGCCCGGCTCGATTCCCGGCTTGCCCTTCGCGTCGCGGGTGATGGTGACGCTCTGCCAGGTGAAGGGCGCGTGAATGCCCGTGCCGATCGCCTTGGCGAAGGCCTCCTTCGCGGCGAAGCGCTTGGCGAGGTGGGCGGACTTGGCCCGCGTCCTCGCATAGCGGACGCGCTCGTGCGGCGTGAGGATGCGCTTGACGAAGCGCTCGCCGAAGCGCTCGAGCGTCTTCTGGATCCGCTCGATCGAACAGACGTCGGTTCCGATGCCCATGATCATGCCGCGCAACCGCGCATCAGCGCCTTCATCTCGCGCACCGCCTCGCGCATGCCGACGAACACAGCGCGGCTGATGATCGCGTGGCCGATGTGCAGCTCGCGCACCCCGGGAAGCCCCGCCACCGGCTCGACGTTGGCGTAGTTGAGCGCGTGCCCGGCGTTGAAGCGCATGCCGAGCCGGCGGATCGCCTCCCCCGCCGTGCGGATCTTGGCGAGCTCGGCCACTACCGCGGCGCTCTCCGCGTCACGGCCTTTCGAGTGGAAGGCATGGGCGTAGGGGCCGGTGTGGATCTCGCAGACGCGCGCGCCGATTCGCGCCGCCGCCTCGACCTGCGCCAATTCCGCGTCGATGAAGACGCTGGTCACGATGCCCGCCGCCGCGAGCTTCGCCACCGCCTCCTTCAGGCGCTTTTCCCGCCCCACGATGTCGAGGCCGCCCTCGGTGGTGACCTCCTCGCGGCCTTCCGGAACGAGCATCGCCATTTCAGGGCGGATCGCGCGCGCAATCTCGATCATCTCGTCGGTCGCGGCCATTTCGAGATTGAGCTTGATGTGCGTGAGCTCGCGCAGCCGCCGCACGTCTTCGTCCTGGATGTGACGGCGGTCTTCACGCAGGTGGACGGTGATGCCGTCCGCGCCTCCCAGGTGCGCCTCGACTGCGGCCCACACCGGGTCGGGCTCATAGGTGCGCCGCGCCTGGCGCACGGTTGCGACGTGGTCGATGTTGACGCCTAGCTCGATCATCGCCGAATCTTAGCCGATCGACCGCATTCGGGCATACTTCGGGGCGCAGTCGCGCCCTTTCCACAACCACAACGAGGCCAATCACTTGAACATCGCCCAGGCACGGGCCGCACTCGTCGCGGCCGCCGGCCTCGCACTGGCGTCGGTTTCCGCCGGTGCCCAGCAGTCGCCGGATCCGTACACGAGCAACTCGTTCAACGACCGCACGGTGTGGATCACGATCTACGACCTCGGCAAGACGCGCCAACTCGACTACGGCTGCGTGAACGCGGCGGGCACTCGCAAATGGGGAAGCGGCGGCTATGCGTTCGGCAGCTTCTACTACATTCGCGCCGAGATCATGACCGAGGAGGGCTGCAAGGGCGCCAAGGTTTGCGACACGACCGTCCAGTTCAACCCGCAGGCCAACCTCACCGGCAAGAACGAATCGGGGTTGATGTACGACAAGCCTTACAACACCTACTGGACCATCAAGGGAGACGGCCAGGGCAAGTGCTACTGGGATCAAGCCTCCAGCCGCCCGCAGGTGACCAACGGCATCGCACTCATGAAGGATCCGGTACCGCAGCCGTGCACCGGGGAGTTCAAATACTCGACGTTCCAGCAGAAGGTCGGCATCACGAACCACGTCGCGAAGGTCCCGGGCAGCTGGGCGCAGACCTGCCGCGGCTGCACCTACCGGCCGCCGTTGCAGGCCGGCGAGCGCGAGATCGCGTGCGACCCGATCGATGGGTGCCCCAAGCGCGACATCCTCGCAGCCGAGTGCAAGAACATGGCGGGGGTGTGGCCGCGGACCTCGCTCGGCGGCGTCGCCGCCTGCAAGGCGGGCACGATCTGGAACGACAACGGCGTCCTCAAGTGCACCAGGTGAGCGGCTAGAACCCGTCCTCCAGGCGCTTCAGGTCCCGCACCATCGCGCGCGTGGCGAGTTCCTCGCCGCCGAGCGAATGGTTGATGAGGAGCCGCATCAGCTGCTTCGATTGAGCGACCGTCGCGGCGTCGTCGAAGCGCCCGCATTCGAGGTCGATGAGCGTGAGGCCACTCAGCCTTACCGCATTCGCCGGAGCCTCCCCGGCGCACGCGGCGATCGGGCCGCGCTCGACCACGTAGTCGTACGCGCGCTCCGCCACGATCGGCTCGCGGGTCACCGCTTCGCGCGCGAGCTCGAGCGCGAAGCCCAACTCCTGCAGCATGCGCAGCTCGAAGCGGCGCAGCACCGGCTCGACATCGCGGGCGGCGCGGCCGCCGCGCGAAATCTCGCGCAGCTGCGTGATCGCCGTGTCGTAGGCATCGAAGAGCCCCTCGTGTGGATCGTCGCGGTGCGTGAGCTTGAGCAGCAGTTCGTTGAGGTAGAACGCCGACAGCAGGCTGTGGCCGTTGAGTGGCGTCGCCGGAACCGCCGGCTCCGCGGACTTGAGCGTGCGCAGCTCGCCGCGACCGAACCAGGACAGCGCGAGCGGCTGGAAGGCGACCAGCACCGCGCGGCTCGGGGATTTCGGCCGGCGCGCGCCTTTCGCGACCATGCCGAGGCGCCCGTGCTTCTCCGTCCAGACCTGGAGGATCAGGCTCGATTCGCGGTACGGATAGCTATGTAAGACGTAGCCTCGATCCATCCCGGCTCATCTGTGTTCATCTGTGTTCATCTGTGGTTCCTATCGGTATCCAAGCTCGCGCAGCGCCGCGTCGCTGTCGGCCCAGCCGCGCTTCACCTTGACCCACAGCTCGAGGTGCACCTTCGAGCCGAACAGCGCCTCCATGGCGTGGCGCGCCTCGGTGCCGATGCGCTTGAGCGTCGCGCCCTTCTCGCCGATCACGATCGCCTTGTGGCCGGTGCGGTCGACGTGGATCGTCATGGAGATGCGCCGCAGGTTGCCTTCGGTCTTGAAGTCGTCGATCGTCACCGCGATCGCGTACGGCAGCTCGTCGCCCAGGAGGCGAAAGATGCGCTCGCGCACGAGCTCGGCGGCGAGGAAGCGCTCGGGCCGATCGGTGATCTCGTCGGCGCCGTAGGCGGGCGGGCCCTCGGGCAGGCGCTTGCGCGCCTCGTCGAGCAATCCCGCGAGCTGCGTGCCCTTGGTCGCGCTCACCGGCACCAGCGCCGCGAAGTCGTGCTTCGCCGCGGCAGTGGTGAGCGTGGCGACGACGCGGCTCTTGTCGGCCACCTTGTCGACCTTGTTCAGCGCGAGGATCACGGGGGCGCCGGCGGGCAGGAGCTTGAGCAACGGGTCGTCGCGTGAATCCCAGCCGTGGGCGTCGATCACCATCACCACCACGTCCACCTCGGCGGCGACCTGCCCCGCCGTGCGGTTCATCACGCGGTTGAGCGCATTGGCGTGCTGCGTCTGGTAGCCCGGCGTGTCGACGAAGAGGAATTGCGCGCGCGCGTCGGTGTGGATACCGAGCACGCGGTGGCGCGTGGTCTGGGGCTTGCGCGAGGTGATGGCGACGTGCGCGCCGACGAGGCGGTTGAGCAGCGTTGACTTGCCGACGTTGGGCCGCCCGACGATCGCGACCGTGCCGCAGCGAAAGGGCTCGCTCTTCATGGCTTCCTGCGCCGCGAGACCTTGTCGACCTGCTCCAGCACCGACTGCGCCGCAGCCTGCTCGGCCGCGCGGCGGTTCGCGCCGCGGCCGGCCGCGGCGAGCCCCAGGTCGTCGACGCGGCATTCGACCACGAAGGTCTGCTCGTGCGCCTCGCCCTCGGTCTTCTGCACCGCGTAGCGCGGAAGCTGCAGCCCGCGTCCCTGGAGATGCTCCTGCAGCGCGGTCTTCGGGTCCTTGTCGACGGGCGCGTCGGTCGCGCGCTCGAGCTTGCCGGAAAACAGGCGCGCCACGGCCTCGCGCGTCGCCTCGAAGCCGGCGTCGAGGAACACGGCGCCGAGCACCGCTTCGAGCGCGTCGGCGAGGATCGAGGGGCGGCGGAAGCCGCCGCTCTTGAGCTCGCCCTCGCCCAGGCGTAGCCGGTCGCCGAGTCCCAGCTCGAGGGCGACTTCGCTGAGCGAGGCCTGGTTCACGAGCGCGGCGCGCAAGCGCGACAAGTCGCCTTCGGGAAGGCGCGGAAAGCGTTCATAGAGAAGTGTGGCCACGGCGCAGTTGAGCAACGAGTCGCCGAGGAACTCGAGGCGCTCGTTGTGGGGCGTACCGAAGCTGCGGTGCGTGAGCGCCTGGCGCGCGAGCTCGGGATCGACGAAGCGGTAGCCGAGGTGACGCTCGAGAGCGGCGAGGTCCGTGCCCTCGCCGCCGCGTGCCGCCTTGCGAGTCACTTGCCCGTGGTCACCATGAAGTCGAGGCACGCGCTCGCGTTGCCGACCATCGGCACCTTCACCGCCCAGGTCGCCGTGATGACGGTCTCGCCGCCTTCCTTGGTGACCTCGAGGTCCTCGCCGCGCACCGATTTCACGTCCTCGATGGCGTTGCGCGTGTCGAAGCCGCGGCGGATGTCGCGCACCGACCCCTTGAGGTCGCCCGCCTGCTCCATCGTCGCGAACATCTTCTTCACCGAGAAATACTCGATGTACGCGGGCATCAGCTTGGCCGCCATGACGCCGAGGAAGCCGAGGCCGCCGAGCACCACGATCAGGCCTATCAACGACATGCCGCGTTGCTTCACCATGAATTCCCCCTTGCGTTTTCCCACGTTGCACCAGGTCAATCGATGCCGTTTCCGATCCTGCGGAAGTCGCCGAAGTTCATCCACACCAGGAATGCCCTGCCCTTGATGTGGTCGTCGGGCACGAAGCCCCAGTAGCGGCTGTCGCTGCTCTGGTCGCGGTTGTCGCCCATCATGAAGTAATGGCCGTCGGGGACCGTGCAGCTGAAACCGTCGTCATTGTATTCGCAATTCTCCCGGTGGGCGAACTGGCGAACCTGCGCGAGATCGACCGGCGGCTGCGACGGAACGATCATCATCTGGTGATTGCGCTCGCCGAGCTTTTCCATGAAGGTCGGCAGCCTCAGGTAGTTGAGCTCGGCGTCGCTGTAGAAGCCCGCCGCCTGCACCGCGACCGGCTCGCCGTTGATCATGAGGCGCTTGCCCTTGTAGACCACCTTGTCGCCAGGAAGCCCGACCGCGCGCTTGATGTAGTCGACGCTCGGGTCGGCGGGGTAGCGGAAGACGACCACGTCGCCGCGGCGCAGCGCGTTCACCTCGATCACCTTCTTGTTCACCACCGGGATGCGGATCCCGTAGACGTACTTGTTGACGAGGATGAAGTCGCCCACGAGCAGCGTCGGCTTCATCGACCCGGAAGGGATCTTGAACGGCTCGACCCAGAACGAGCGGATCAGGAACACCACGACGATCACCGGGAAGAAGGCGCGCGCCATGTCGACCACGATCGGCTCGGACTCCCCGGCGGTGCGCCTGGACCGCGCCCATTTCGCGTCGTAGAGCCACACCAGCCCCGAGAGCACGGCCGCGATCAGCAGCACCGCGGCGAAGTCGGTGAACTTGAGCAGCAGCCCCATGACGGCGATGAAGAGCACCGGCCAGGCGACCTCGAGCAGGCCCTTGCGCGCATCCGAGCGCGGGCCGCCGCGCGTCGCCATCCAGTCCCAGCCGATGAACGCGCAGCTCCCCACGGCCGCGACCATCGCGATCATTTCCCAGTCCAGTCCTCCCTGCGGCATGCGGTTATCGCTCCTACTTGGATTCGGTTTGCAGGATGGCGAGGAACGCCTCCTGCGGGATCTCGACGCTGCCGACCTGCTTCATGCGCTTCTTGCCCGCCTTCTGCTTCTCGAGCAGCTTCCTCTTGCGCGTCACGTCGCCGCCGTAGCACTTGGCGAGCACGTTCTTGCGCAGCGCCTTCACGTTCTCGCGCGCGATGATGTCGGCGCCGATCGCCGCCTGCACGGCGACGTCGAACATCTGGCGCGGGATGAGCGCGCGCATGCGCGAGGCGAGGTCGCGGCCGCGATAGCGCGCGGTCTCGCGGTGCACGATGAGCGAGAGCGCGTCGACGCGCTCGCCGTTGATGAGGATGTCGAGGCGCACCAGGTCGCCGGCCCGGAACTCCTTGAACTCGTAGTCGAGCGAGGCGTAGCCGCGCGAGTTGCTCTTCAGCTTGTCGAAGAAGTCCATCACGATCTCGTTCAGCGGCATGTCGTACGTGAGGATCACCTGGCGGCCGACGTACTGCATGTTGACCTGGACGCCGCGCTTCTGCTCGCACAGCGTGATCACCGTGCCGACGTACTCCTGCGGCATCAGGATCTTGGCGCGGATGATCGGCTCACGGATCTCCTCGATGCGCGACGGATCGGGCAGCTTGGACGGGTTCTCGATGTCGAACACGGTCCCGTCACGCAGCAGCACCTGGTAGACCACGGTCGGCGCCGTGGTGATGAGCTCCATGTCGTACTCGCGCTCGAGGCGCTCCTGCACGATGTCCATGTGCAGCAGCCCGAGGAAGCCGCAGCGGAATCCGAAACCGAGGGCCTGCGAGGTCTCCGGCTCGTAGCGCAGGCTCGCGTCGTTCAGGTGCAGCTTCTCGAGCGCGTCGCGCAGCGCCTCGTACTGGTTCGATTCCACCGGATAGAGGCCCGCGAAGACCTGCGGCTGGATCTCCTTGAAGCCCGGCAGGGCATCGGCCGCCGGATTGTCGACGAGCGTCACGGTGTCGCCGACCTTGGCATCCTTGAGGTCCTTGATGCCCGCGATCACGAAGCCGACCTCGCCCGCTGAAAGGCTCTCGCGCGCCACCGACTTCGGCGTGAAGACGCCGACCTGCTCGGTGAGGTGCAGCGCTCCCGTGGCCATCAGCCGCACCCGGTCCTTGGGCCTCAGCGTGCCGTCGAAGACGCGCACCAGCATCACCACGCCGACGTAGTTGTCGAACCACGAATCGATGATGAGCGCCTTGAGCGGCGCTTGCGGGTCGCCCTCGGGCCCGGGAATGCGCGCGATCACGCCCTCGAGCACGTCGTCGACGCCCTCGCCCGTCTTGGCGCTGACGCGAATGGCGTCGGTGGCGTGAATGCCGATCACGTCCTCGATCTCCTGAATGGCGCGTTCGGGCTGCGCCGACGGCAGGTCGATCTTGTTGAGCACGGGAACCACCTCGACGCCGAGCTCGGTCGCCGTGTAGCAGTTGGCGACCGTTTGCGCCTCGACGCCCTGCGAGGCGTCGACCACCAGGAGAGCGCCTTCGCACGCCGAGAGCGAACGCGACACCTCGTAGGAGAAGTCGACGTGGCCGGGCGTATCGATGAGGTTCAGCAGGTACTCGCGCCCGTTGCGCGCCGTGTAGCGCAGCGCCGCGGTCTGCGCCTTGATGGTGATGCCGCGCTCGCGCTCGAGATCCATCGAGTCGAGCACCTGCGCGCCCATCTCGCGTGCGCTCAAGCCGCCGGTGCGCTCGATCAGCCGGTCGGCGAGCGTGGACTTGCCGTGGTCGATGTGGGCGATGATGGAAAAGTTGCGAATGTGGTCCATCTGGGGTCCCCGTTCGTTGGGGACTGGTATCCATAAACGCAAAGGGCACGCGGACGTGCCCTTTTGCGGTGCAGCATTTTACTTCATCCTGGCGAGCCGCGCATCCACCGCCTCGATGTCGAGGAAGTGGTGGCAGATCTCGCGCTCGCCGTCGAGGAGCACCGGGACCTTTTCGCCCCATTTCTCCTCGAGGCGCGGATGGCGGTCGACGTCGACCACTTCGATATCGAAGGCGTAGCGCCCCTGGAACTGCCGTAGCCCCGCGAGCATCTCCTCGCACAAGTGACAGTACTGACGCGCCAAGACCGTGAGAACTGGACGAGTCACCATGCGTCAGTACCGGCGTCCCTTCCCGCCCCAAAGCAACACATACGCCGAGTCAGGGCCGCCACTCCCGACTGAGCTCAGCCCACCTCCGGGCGGAAGGTGATGAAGCGCGTGCCGTTCTCGTCGCGGATGAGCAGCGCCACCGGCTTCTTGGCGTCGAGCTTCGCGATGGTTTCGTTGAAGACCTTCACGTTCGCGATGTCGACGTTGTTCACGCGCAGGATCACGTCGCCAGGACCCACACCGGCAGCCAACGCCGCGCCGTCGGCCGCTTCGACCGCGACGCCGCCGTTCACCTTGAGGGACTTCTTCTGCTCGGCCGTGAGCTCGATCACGGCGACGCCGAGCTTGGTGGTCTTGGCCTCGCTCTTCTTGGTCTTCGCGGCCGCGACCTTGGTCGCCTCGTCATCCTTGAATTCCGCGACCGTCACGGTGAGGTCGCGCGGCTTGCCCCCGCGCCATACCGCGAGGTTCACCTTGTTGCCGGGCTTGATCGCGCGGATGGTGCGCGAGAGGTCGGCCGAGCCTTCCACCGCGCGCCCGTCGATCTTGAGGATCACGTCGCCCACCTCGAGCCCCGCCTTGGCCGCCGGGGAGCCTTCCTCGACGTTGCTCACCGCGGCGCCTTCGGCCTTGGAGAGGCCCAGGCTGTCGGCGAGGTCGCGGCTCACGTTCTGGATTCCCACGCCGATCCGCCCACGCGTGACGTGGCCCGTCTTGATGAGCTGGTCGGCCACGTTGAACGCGTAGTCGATCGGAATCGCGAAGGAGATGCCGGCGAAGCTGCCGGTGCGCGAGAAGATCTGCGAGTTGATGCCGACCACCTCGCCGCGCATGTTGAGCAGCGGCCCGCCGGAATTGCCGGGGTTCACCGCGACGTCGGTCTGGATGAAGGGCACGGCGTCGAGATTGGGATCGCCGGAGAGATTCTCGCGGCTCTTCGCCGAGACGATCCCCGCGGTCACGGTATTGGCGAAGCCGAACGGCGAGCCGATCGCGATCACCCATTCGCCCACGCGCAGCTTGTTGATGTCGCCGATCTTCACGGTCGGCAGGTTGGTCGCTTCCACCTTGACCACGGCCACGTCGCTGCGTGTGTCGGCCCCGATCACGCGGGCCTTGAACTCGCGCTTGTCGTTAAGGCGCACCGTGATCTCCTCGGCATTTTCCACCACGTGCGCGTTGGTCACGATGAAGCCGTCGGCCGAAACGATGAAGCCCGATCCGAGCCCGAAGGGGCGAAGCGGGCCGCGGGGCCCGGGCTGTTGGGGCTGGTTCGGCTGGTTGCGCGGGCCATTCCCCTTGCCTTCGGGCGGCATGAAGCGTCGGAAGAACTCGTAGAAGGGATCGTCCTCGGAGAGGCCCGGCAGCTGCTGGCGCGGCGTCGCGCGCGTCTGGGTGTTGATGTTCACGACCGCCCCGCCGTACTTCTCGACCAGGTCGGCGAAGTCGGGAAGCACTTGGGCGGAGGCGCCCGGGATGCTTGGAGTGATGACCTTGGCCGGTCCCTGCGCCGCCGCGGGCGCGGCGAGGCCGAGGGCGAGCACAGTGCCGAGGAGGGATGCGTGCAGTCGTTTCATATCGGGTCTAGTCCTGTTATGCATATGCGGACCTGGATCGGTCACCTCCCAAATGGGGGGTGGGACGGAGGTTTACAGGGGAATGTAGCGAAATTTCAGGGCTTGCGCGCGACGCTGCGCCCGACCTGGCGCGCCGTGGCGAGCGGAACGTCGCCCAGGACGGTCACCAGGCTCTCGCCCATCGGGCGCACGAAGAAGGTCGTCGTCCCGTCCTCGTTGGAGGCTTCGGCCGTGCGCGCCGGGCCCGCGTTGGGCTCGACGAACACCGAAAGGGTCGCCAGGCCGTCGGTGTAGATGAGTTGCGATACCGGCTGCGTGCGCCCCGGCAGCGTGCGCCGCAACTCGGTCACCTTCTGGAAACCGCTCGGAGCGTTCGTCACCTGCCATCCCGTGATCACGCTCTTCGCTTCCTCACGCGGCCGGGCGTCGGTGATCCAGCGCTTGACCCGCGCCTCGAAGAGGGATTTCACGTCGCCGCGCGCGACCTCGCGCCCCAGCTTGAGCTCGGTGAACGTGTACTGCTCGATCACCTGTTTCTGCTCGTTGAGCGTCTTGGCGCGGATCACCAGCCCGGTGCTCGTCTCCGAGCACACGCGCTGCGCGAAGCGCATCGCATCCTTGGGCTCGAGGCGGATCCACTGGCAGTCGAAGCCCAGCACGCGTTCCGAGGCTCCGAGCTTCACGTCGTAGCTCGCCGCGATCGCCGCCGGCGTGGCCTCGAGGATCGCGGGGAAAAACCTCGCCGAGACGCGCCGGTCGAGGCGCACCGTCTGCGCGTCGGGGTAATAGCAGAGCATCTCGTCGTTGCGCCGCACGATCTCGTGCGGCGGCCCGTCGAGCGGCTCGATGCGCTCGTGCTCCTCGCCGCCCACGCTCAGGTGCGTGATGCGCACCGTGGAAGTGCGCTCGCCATTGGTGTGGACGAAGACTCCGGAGTAGGAAGCGCTGCGCGCCGCTTCCGCGGCGCGTTGCAGCCAGGCGAGCGGGTCGGCCGCGGGGGCGCCTTGCGCCGCGCAGGCCACGCCGAAGGCGAGCGCCGGAACCCACCGGCGGCCCCCCGACACGTGCGCTCGGGGGCTGGCGCCGGCGGCGGACGCGACGCTCATCGAGCGGGCGCCGCGCCCCGGTTGGTCACCGGACGGTAAAGGTCCGGCGAGGGAACTTGCCGATGGACTGCGAGGTATTCCTGAACGTTGAGCGCTTGCGACGGCACGATCACCTGATCGGCCACCGGCCGGATCGCCGAGGCGGGCTTCGCGGCCATCGTCGCCGGCCCGGTTCCGCCCTGGGTTCCGATCCAGCCGACCACCGCCACGGTGGCCACTGAAGCGGCCGCGGCGAGGGCCACGCGGGCCGCCGGGCTATCCATGCGCGTGCGCCGTGGCGCAACGACCGTGGGTTGCTGGTCGATCGAGGCGATCAGGGCGCGGGGATACTCGATGCGCCGCGGCGTCTGCCCGCGCAGCGCATCGCCGATCGCGTGGTAGAGGTACCACGTGCCCTTGTGCTCCTCGCTACCGCAACACGAGCCGATCGCGCGCTGCGCCTCGCCCGCCTCGAGCTCGCCGTCCATCAGCGAGGAAAGATCCTGAGTCATGTCCTGCTCCTGTTTCCGGCCCCCATCCCGTAGCGGGCCTCAAGCTTTGAGGGGTTGCAGCCCCGATGAATCGTTGTTAACCGCGTGTGTGCTTTGACGCCATTACCACCGCTTGTCCTTGCTGGTTCCGAGCTGCGGCCGCAGCTTCTCCGCGACGGCCTCGCGTGCCCGGAATATCCGCGACCGGACGGTGCCGATCGGGCAATTCATGATCTGCGCGATTTCCTCGTACGACAAGCCGTCGAGCTCGCGCAGCGTGATCGCGGTTCGCAGCTCCTCTGGCAGCGCCGTGATCGCATCGTTCACCGTCTGGGCGATCTGTTTGCTCGCCAACTCGCTTTCAGGTGTATTGATGTCGCGCAGTCCCGTCGCGTCCTCGAAGCCCTCGGCTTCCTCGCTGTCGAACTCCGTCGACGTCGGCGCGCGCCGGCCGAGCGCAATGAGGTAGTTCTTCGCGGTATTGATGCCGATCCGGTAGAGCCAGGTGTAGAAGGCGCTGTCGCCGCGGAAATTCGGGAGCGCGCGGTAGGCCTTGATGAACGCCTCCTGCGCCACGTCCTCGATCTCGGCGGGGTCGCGGATGACGCGCGAAAGCAGCCGCTCGAGCTTGCGCTGGTATTTGGTCACCAGCATCTCGAAGGCCCGCTTGTCGCCCCGCTGCGCTCGCTCGACCAGCTGCTGGTCGATTTCCCGGTCGCTCATTCGCCCTTGGATGGGTGGTCTGGTCGAGGTGGCAATGCCCGCAAGCCCACCCGGGGCCGATGGCGCCACGAAGGGCTTCCTAGCCTCCTGGGGTATTATAAACGTCAAGCTTTTCATTCCTTTGGCGCGCATTTCTGGTTGTCAATCCAAGGGACAGGGACGTAGGAAAAAGGTTCCTGCAGCCGTCGGTGCGGCTCCCACACGAACGGGTCTATTTTGCCCCTGCACTGTTGAATACCCACGACGTCCTGATCATCGGCAGTGGTCTGGCCGGAATGTCAGCCGCCCTGCGGCTCGCCGACCGGCACCGGGTCGCCCTCGTGACCAAGCACGAGCTGCTGGACGGTGCCTCGAGCTGGGCGCAGGGGGGGATCGCCGCCGTCCTGGACCAGGCGGACTCGGTCGAGGACCACATCCGCGACACCCTGGTCGCCGGCGGGGGCCTGTGCAGCGAGGAAGCAGTGCGCTTCGTGGTCGAGCGCGGGCGCCGGTCGGTCGAATGGCTGGTGTCCCAGGGCGTTCCCTTCACCCGCGACGACGACAACCAGGACGAGCTGCACCTCACCCGCGAAGGCGGGCACAGCCACCGGCGCATCGTGCACGCCGCCGATGCCACCGGTAGCGCGGTGCAGAACACCCTGGTCGGGCGCGTGAAGAGCCATCCCAATATCGAGGTGCTCGAGTGGCACATCGCGGTCGACCTGGTCACCGCGCGCCGCCACCTCGGGGAAAAGGGGGGCAACCGCGTTTGGGGCGCGTACGTCCTCGATATCCGCGCCGGCCGCGTGAGGACGCTCGCCGCCCGCCACACGATCCTTGCCACCGGCGGCGCGGGGAAGGTCTACCTCTACACCACCAATCCCGACACCGCGACCGGCGACGGGGTCGCGATGGGGTGGCGCGCAGGGGCGAGCGTCGCGAACATGGAATTCATCCAGTTCCACCCGACCTGCCTCTTCCACCCGCACGCCAAGTCGTTCCTCATTTCCGAGGCCGTGCGTGGCGAGGGCGGGGTCCTGCGCCTGCCCAACGGCGAGCGCTTCATGACGCGCCACGATCCGCGCGCCGAGCTCGCGCCTCGCGACGTGGTCGCGCGCGCGATCGACTTCGAGATCAAGAAGCACGGCATCGACTGCGTGTTCCTCGACATCACCCACAAGGGCGCCGATTTCATCAAGGCGCACTTCCCGACGATCTACGCGCGCTGCCTCGAGTTCGGCATCGACATGA
>WNFM01338210.1_pt1 | contig 27209 bp, 37 predicted proteins | sample 5400271 | NCBI WGS metagenome assembly WNFM01 (sample SAMN13153352, study PRJNA577476) | soil metagenome | isolation source: 60 cm saprolite on Douglas fir-dominated hillslope | place: USA:California | collected 2013-09-17 | reverse complement strand
GAGCTGTGGCGCGTCCAGTTTGAAGGGGGCGACGAGATCCTGATGCGCGTGGAGCACGACGCAGATCTGCGCGGCGATCACTACGTCGACACGTCGAGCGCGAGGGTGGTAGAGTCGTGAAATACCCGACGGATGGTCAAGTAGAGAAGTTCGTTGAATCCCTTCTCCGTGATCCAGAAGGGAACGGTATGGACAACGTCACACGAGCGCTCCAGGTCATCGACACGATATGCTCGCTCCGTCCGGCTGCAATCGACTACTATGCTGGCGGATTAGTCGATGAGGCATGGGAATATCTTGGTCCAGATTGGCCGAACGATGACTATGCGAACGACTGCGCTATCCTCGCGTCAAGCATTCATTTGCTGCTGACGAGCATGGCGCAGAATGTTCGGGAAGGTCTAGGTATCAGCCCGGAAGCAAAGAAGCGTTTTGATGAAGGTGCACCATGACCCCATCCCGCCGCCGCCTCTATCTGACCATCGCGGACGTGGCCGCGAGCCTGATCGGCTTCCTGTTCTTCTTGCTGGCGGTGCTCGCGTGATTATCCAAGGCTCATGTTCCACTTGTAGGTTCTGGGATAATCCAATCAGTCAAGAACATCCGCATGCTTTCAAGCATGCAGACATGCTGTGCGAAAGCAGATCAGATGAATGGCGTGAAGGAACTTGCAGAAAGCTTCCACCATCTCCACGGATCTATCAGGATACCGATGATGCGGACCATGAGATTGCCGTGCTAGCGATATGGCCTAAGACAAACCAGAATGACTGGTGCGGTGCATATGAGGAGCAAGCATGACCACCACCAACCGCCAGCGTCGCGACCGCGCGTTCGAGACGTTCGTCGAGCCCGAGACCCGCGCCATGCTTGCCCGGGTCGTGCAGCGAATCCATGACAACCCCGGTCTCCTGCTCATCACGCAGGACGAGATGCGGCTAGCGCTCAGGTGCGCCGCGTTTGTGCATGGGTTGGTCTGTCAGGTGTCTGCAGATGGCGTGCAGGTCGAGAGGGGAGCATGACCGACGCCCCCAAGAAGCTTGACCTCGCCGGCATGTGCCGGATCGTGCAAGATGCGGATCTGACGCGAGAGCAGACCCGTGAACTTCTGAACTGGATCATCGAAGCGCGCGAGCTGCTGGTCGTCATCAAAAGTGACCTCATCATTGACATGCAACCGATAGCTGCTAGAGCCGCCGCGCTGCTGAGGAGGCTGAAACCATGACCGACGAGAACAAGGACCCGCGCGAGGCCGCAATGCAGGCGAACCAGCGTGCATTCGAAAATCAGAAAGCTATCGAACGAGTCACGGATGCAGTGGGATATCTGATCCAGCAGGAACGGGACAAACTCCGCGCCGCCCTCGCCGCCGCGAACGACAAGATCGGCGAGCTGGACCAGCTCGTGAAGGACAAGATGGACGAGGTGGAGCGGCTGCGCGCCGAGATGGCTGAGGCGATCACGAAGTCGCGAGAGCCCGAAGCCGAAGTCAAGTCCGAGCGAATTGTCTACCTGGATCAGGAAACGTTCAACACCCTATACGAGTATTCAAGCTCTCTGCCAACGGGCACGACGATCGGCAAGAAGTGGAAGCGCAAGTGCGGAGAGACGTGGTGGCAAGGTCACTACATCAAACTCGACGATGACCATGTCGGCATCGAATGGTCGCGCATCGTGATTGGCGATCCGGCAAAGTCCGAACCCGCGCCCGGCATGTCCATCGAGGAAGACTTCGCCGCGATCAAGGAGAGCAATCGCAAGATCGCGCAGGCCGCGCACACGCATCAGAAGCCCGAACCCGCGCCATCGCAGGCGGCGAAGCCGTGCCCTAGGTGCGGTTGGGATGGCGAGCATTCCCCGCAATGCGATCACTATCGCCGCTCCGCCGACACCGCGCTGCTGGAGCGGCTGCGGGAGTGGCGCGACTGGGCACATCGACAGATGTCGCTCGATGCGTCGCACGACGCCGGATTGAGGAGCGAGGAGTTCACTGCGGGCTGCAACGAGATGAAATGGCATCTGGTGCGCAAGATCGACGAGCTGATCGCCGAAGCGAAGGGGGCTGGCAAGTGAAGCTCTACTGCAAGGGTGATGCGCCACCGGATGGCGGCGATCTCTTCGTCAAGAAGACTCAGACTCGCATGTGGAAGCAGAGCGAACCGTTCTCATGCCAAAGCCGAGAGGGCACTCTCGTCGTACCCGATCAGCGACGAGTTCCACCGCGGGAACTACGTCGGTGCGAAGGAGGCCGGAAAGTGAAGAAGCAATACGAGCCGCAGACCATCGAGCAGGCGCTCGGCTACCTAATCGAGGAATGCGGCGAGGTCTGTGCTGCTGCCGGTAAGACGCTGCGATGGGGACCGCAGAGCGTCAATCCAGAGTTGTCTCGCGAAGAGCAAGAGACCAACGCCGAGTGTCTGTGGCGAGAGATGCGCGACCTGAGCGGCGCCATTGCTCGCATGCGTAAGTTCATCGCGAACGAAGAGACGAACGGAGGATGGTCGTGACCGCCTTCTCTCGCGCGAAGCTGCGGGCGCTGCTGGCGAAGGCGCCTCCATTTGGTTTTGCTACTGAGGCAGACGAAACGACGTTCGCCGAACTATGCACGATGCTTTTCCAGAACGGCGGATTACTCGAGATGCTCGCGCTGCTCGACGAGTGCGAGGAGCATCTTCTTGGCTGTGGCGAGTATGGTTATGATGAAGATGAAGATCTGCTGCAGAGATTCAAGGCTGCCAAGTGACCTGCGCGCACATCATGATCGTCCCGATCCGGTTCACGGTCACGAATGAGGTCCGGATCTACCACTGGGGCGGAAAGCTGGATGACCAATATGCGACCTTCGATCACCAGGAGTTCTGGTGGGAGGAAGGAAATGGCGCGTGCGACTGCAACCGGCGCATGTTCTTCATCCGGGCCAAGCTCGGCGACCAGTGCAGTGACTCGGATGAGCGTGTCGCAATGCGCGAGCTGGCGAAGTTGGAGGGAACCGCGTTTGACGAACACGAGCAGGACGTCGAGGATTGCACCGACCGGTTCTATGACATCGAATACCTGGAGATCGACGGGGTGCGACATCCGCTGGTCGAGTCGCGAAGATGAGCCATTGCCCCTCCCACCCGATGCCGCGCGACTGCCCCACGATCGGCACGTGTCACCTGTGCGAGCCAGGCGGCTACTTCGCTCGATTCGAGAAGATCGACGTCGCGTCGCCGCGCCCGACGATCGTCACGCTAGGCTGCGTCATCGCGGCCTTCGCATTCTGGCGCCTGTGCATCTGGATGGGCTGGTAGCATGCCGACCATGCGCCACCTGCTCGCGTTCCTGCTCCTGCTCGCTTCGCTCCCGGCTCAGGCCGTGCGCCTGCACAACTCGGCTGCCACGCCGTTCTCCGGCTGGCTGCGCCGCACGGTCCTGCCGACCGCCCAGACGCGCGAATGCGGCCTGTTGCCCGACGGCACGACCTACGTGCTCGGTCGCAAGATCGGGCTCGTGGGCCGCGTGCTCGACCTGCGCGTGACGCTCGCGGCCGGCGAGGACCGGACCGTCGATCTGGCGCGCGCTGCGCCGGCCACCTGGCAGCCCGGCCTCGCGCCCGACCCGCTCAACTACTATGGCCAACTTTCCCTTGCGGGACTCGCTCTGCCAATCCTCGATATCGCCGTGGACGGGGCCGCCGTTGTCGTTCACGCCCGCGGGCGACCCGCAGCCGGCCTCTGGGCCGAGTGCTGGTTCCAGATCTACCGAGATCAAGCCTTCGCTCAGGGCGAACTCGTGCTCACGGCCGGCGATCCTGCGAGCCCTGCGCTCTCTGCCGCGTGTCCAACGGATCTTCGACTGGCGTGCGGTGCTGCGACTGTGCTCGTGCCCGGCCTGCCAGTCGGAAGTCCGCTCCTGCCGGCCGGCGAGCAATTAGCCGACGGTCAGTGCCGCGCGTGGCCGGTCGTGTTGCTGTGGACCAACCACGCGGGCGACACGACCGCGCCGCTGCAGTCGGCCGCCGCGCTGGCAAACATGCAGATCGGGGCAGTTGGAAACCTCCGGCCATCGCCCACAGGGCAATGGCCGGAGGTCCCAAACAGCTTCGACGCGCGCGCCTGGATCTCGATCAACCTGCCCGGCGCGATCGCGCGGCTGCATTCGTGGGACGCGGGGCCGCTCGGCGTGGTCGCGGCCAGCGGCGACGCGGGCGACCAGGAGGACCAAGGCTACATGAAGGGCGGCGAGACGCAGGCGGCCAACGGGGCCGGCGCCGAGTTGGTGAGCTACCTCGTCGCGCTGGGGCAACTGCGGCGCCCATGCCACCTGCTCGAGGCGAGCGGCGCGCTGCTGTCGCCGGCGGCGCATCCGCAGTGCGTTGTGTGGTCGGGCCGGCCCGACCCGCGCCTGGGATCCGACCTGCTCGGCAAGCCCGCGCTGCCCGCGACCTGGTTGACCACGACGCACGGCTGGCTCGGGCCGGACCGGCAGCACTGGCTGATGAACCGGCTCGCCGCGGCCTACGAGCTGACCGGCAGCTACGCGCTGCAGTGGGAACTGCGCGCACAGGCGAACCTGTTCCTGCTCGGCGAGACGATCGATCCGGCCTTGTCGACCAGCCACGCGGACGCGGCGCGTGCGGTCGGGTGGACCGGACTGGTCCTGTGCTACCTGCACGACCTGCTGGAGGATCGCGCCTTGGCAGCCTCGATCGACGCGCGCTACCTCGGGCGGATCGCGATCTACGCGCGCGAGCTGGGCGGCCGGCCCGCGTGGGACGTGTCGAACGACCCGCGCTGGCTCATGGACGTCGGTTTGCCCTACACGACCGCGACCGCGCCCTATCAGCAGGCCGTAGGTTGCTGGGGCCTCGCGATGGCGAGCGTGAAGGTCGGGAGTGCAACCGGCTGGATGCTCGCGCAGGCGGGGGCTCGGGGCGTGTGCGACCTGGGTTACTCGATGGTTGGTCCGACCTGGACAGAATGGGACGAGGTGGGCCTATCGGCGGGCGTGATCGTGCAGCCAGTCGATATCGCGGAGGGCGCGGGTGGGCATCGCACGGGCTGGTTCGCCGAGGCTTGGTTCCCGATGGGATCTTCACTCGCCAGCTTCGTCGGCTACTCGCGAGGCGCCGCGATCTGGCAGCAGAACCTAGCGACTGCTCGCTCGCATTCGACCTTGCCCATGACGTGGTATCCGCGGTGATCGACATGCATACTACTTCTGAGCAATTCAAAGAGGCCGGTCGAACGCTTCGCGAAGAACAGCTGCACATCTTCGCCGCGCGACAGGCCGGCGAGGCATTCGCCTTCCGGCTCTGCTGCGACAAGCTGTGCGAGGTTGCAATGCGCCTGCTGAACGAGCCGCAATCGCCGGCCTGCGCGAATGCCATGCGCGACGCGATCCGCGAAATGGCTGCGCCGCCCACTTGGGGCGCGAAGCTGACCGCGGGCTGGTCGTTCGATGCGGAGAAGTTGTGACCCCGCGCCAGCAAGCCAAGATCGTGGCGCGCCTCAAGGCCGAAGGACGCTATCGTGTGCGACCCTACCACTCGCAGCGCCCATGGTGGTTCGTCGTCGACGTCGATGGATCGCTGTGCCTACCATGCCGGTGCCGAGTCGAGGCGGTCGCGCTCGCGGGCAAGATCCGGAGGGTCGTGTGTGCGCGGCTGGTGGTGATGCCGTGACCACCTACGTCGCGCTGATCCGCGGCTTCTCGGTCTACGACGGCGACACGCTGACGAACGTGACGCTCGACCTCGGGTGGAGCGTCTGGCTCGCGACGCAGGAGATCCGGATCAACGGCGTCGACGCGCCCGAGCTCGCCGACGCGCGCCAGAGGCCTGCCGCCGCGGCCGTGCGCGATTGGCTCGCGCGCCGGCTCGATCCGCTGCGCGGCGCGGGCCTGCGCGTCGTGTCGGAGGCGCGCGACCACGACAAGTATGGGCGCGTGCTCGGCGACGTGGCGGGCGGCACGATGCTGTCGCTGCGGAGCGACCTGCTCGCGGCCGGCTTGGTCAAGCCCTACGCCGGTGGCGCCAAGCCTCCGTGGACGGATGACGAGCTGGCCGCGATCTTGGTCGCGGCGGCCGCGGGGAAGCCGTGAGAGAGTTGCATCTATTTGCGGGGGTGGGAGGAGGTGTTCTCGCCGGCCAACTGCTCGGCCATCTGTGCGTCGGCGCCGTCGAAATCGATCCCTACTGCCAGGAGGTTCTCCGTGCACGTCAGGCTGATGGACTACTGCCATCCTTCCCGATCCATGCCGACATCACTTCGTTCGATGCGCGGCCGTGGCGCGGCAAGGTCGACGTCGTCGCCGGTGGTCCCCCTTGCCAACCATGGTCCCTCGCCGGCAAGCGCCGCGGCGTCGACGACCCACGACACCTGTGGCCCCACATGGCTCGAGTCGTTGGTGAGTGCCGTCCGCGATTCGTGTTCGTCGAGAACGTCGCGCTTGCTGCCTTTCAAGAGCCAAAGCGCGACCTGGAAGCAATGGGCTACCGAGTCCCGCCAGCTCTCCGCCTCGGTGCAGCCGATCTTGGCGCGCCTCACCGCAGGAATCGGTGGTGGCTGCTGGCTCACGACCCCGACAGTAGGCAACAAGATCAGGAGCGATGCGTTCGCGAGAGGTCGTCTTCCGAATCCGCGGGAAGAGTTCAAGTGGCCCACGCCGACCGCCCGAGACTGGAAATCGGGAGCCTCCAGCCAAGCGATCCGCGACAAGAATTCGCGCCCGCTCTGCGAAGTCGTGCGCTACCCGACTCCGACGGTCAAGGGCAACCACAACCGGGCCGGAGCCAGCGAGAAGAGTGGCGACGGATTGGCGACCGCGGTTGGTGGCAATCTGAACCCGACGTTCGTCGAGTGGCTCATGGCGTTCCCGCTCGAGTACACCGTCTGCGCAGCTTGGGCAACGCGCAAGTCCCGATCGTCGCAGCGATCGCATTCCGAATCCTGATGGATCGACTGGAGCAACCATGCGCAGCATCCTGACGATCGTTCTTCTCCTGGCCGGCGCGCTGCCGGCGCAGACCAACAACTGGCTCGCGATCGGCGGCGGATGCCGCGGTGCGTGCGGCGGCTACCCCGTGCTCGACTGCCAGGGATTCCCGGCGGCCGTGGGCCAGCCCATCGCGATGGCGGTCTATCCCGTGCCATTCGGCATGCCCGTGTTCCTCTATGGAGGCGCGACCATCCAGGCGCTCGATCTGTTCCCGCTGCTGGGCGAGCACTGCGACCTCGTGATCGACGGTGCGGCGGGCGTCGTGTCGACAGGCATCGCGGCCAGTCCGGCGTTCGGGCTCTATACCGCGTTCGTCGGGCTCGACGTGCCGAACAACGCGGCGCTGGTCGGGCTCGCGGTCGCATTCCAGGCCATGACGTTCGATCCGTGCACGCCGAGCGGAGTCGTCGTGACGGCAGGGGCGGCCGCGGTGTTGCGGTGACGCGCCACGGCGGCTAGCCTTCCGACTCGATGGTCCAGACCGTCACGCGCCGCCTCCAGATCGACCCACTCAATCCGCTCGGCACGCAGCCGTCTCAGATCCGCGACTTCGCCTGGACGTTCGACTCGGCTCCGTCGAATCAGAGCGGCGTGTTCTTCAACGGACGCAACTGGATCATGGACTCGGGCACGCTGCACAACACGGCCCGGTCTCCCGAGCAGATGGGAAGTGGCGCGGGCATCATCCATGGGACGCAGAAGAACGTGCGAGGCAACGCGGCGAAGCAGGGCGTCGACGGGCGCGTTGATCCGAGCATCTTCGACGCCACCTTGGGCGTGGGCGGAACCGGAGTATCGATCCCGCTGGTCGCGGGAGATTGCCTGGTCACGACCCTATCGCGCGCCAGCACCGGGTTTGCATGGCGCGCATGGCCGGGACCGTTGCCGCCCGGATCGTTGGACCGCCCCGGCTGCACCGACTCGGCGGCCGTGATCCACGTGGTGAACGCGGTTCCGGCGGCCGACGCGTTCGCGCCTCCGTGGGGCGGCAATCCGTCCGACCGGACGAACTTCTCGCTCACGTTCTCGCAGGTGCGCCAAAACCTGCTGCCGCGCATGGTCCTGCCCAACTGGGCCGGCGCGGCCGTGCCGCCGAGCTACGACGACCTGCTGTTCTGGCTCCAAACCGAGTGGCTCGACCTGATGTATAGCTGGGACGCGACCGCGACCGAAGGCTGGTCGAACGCGCCGAACTATGGCCAGCTGCGCGCCAACATCATGTCGCAGGCCGGCCTGATGATCTGCCTGCACCAGGATCCGCTCGACCCGCTCTATCCGAAGCAACAGCTGCTGCTCAAGCACTTCATGCAGCACGCGATCGACTACTGGTATCTGCAGAAGGATGGGAAGCGCCACGACAGCAATGGCGGCCACACGATGGGTCGCAAGTCCACGGTCATCGCGGGCGGCATCCTGCTGAACGATCCGCTCATGTCGAACCCGATCGGCGCGGCCGTCCAGGCTAACACGGGATCGAGCGCGACTCCGACCGGCCACTGGTTCCAGGAGGATACGGCGCATTATGACGACCCGTCGCTCGGTCCAAACTGGAAGGGCGGGCCGGGCTACTGGCGCTACAACCTGGACGACGCGCCCGCCAATACGACGAACATGGACGCGGCCCAGTTCGCCGGCTATCAGCACATCAATCCATCCGGGTGGGGAGCGGTCGCGGTCGGGCAAGTCGGCATCGGGTTCCACGAGGGCAACTCCTACTACGCGGCGAACCATGAGGAGAAGGTCGGCCAGACCGTCTTGATGCTCTGCATGAAGGCGATCGACAACTGGAACGGCCAGATCACGCACACGATCGGCAAGCGCAACGTGATCGCGCACACTGGCACGCCCGGCGACCTGAGCTATAGCGCGTCGCTCGCCTACTTCACCGACATGGCCAGATTCATGTCGCCGCACGTGCCCGAGATCGACAACGCGCTCACGGCCACCGCGCCGCAGTCCTGTGGATTCCAGAAGCAGGGCAGCTCGTCGGTCTGGACGGTCAGCGGGAGTCATGCGTCGACGCAGTTCGCTCGCGACATGTGGTATGCGAACGTGGCCAGACTCGGGCAGGCCGACGGATGGATCGCGGTCACAGACGTGGTCGGGTCGTTCGGGCCAGAGCTACCGATTGGCGCGGTGCGCGGCGCGCTAGACCGGCCCCTGCTATGGACCAAGGACTTCGCCACGTCGGGCGCGACGGTCGTGTTTCAGATCTGGTCAGGCCTGACCGCACTGAATTTGCCGGCCAACGTGAGCGTGCAGAGCACGCACCTGATGCTCGGCTTCCCGGCAGTCCTGCCGGTGATCGTGTCGTCGCCACTCGGCGGCCAGAACTTCTATCTGTGGTATGGCGGCGTGGGCGGAGCGTTGCAGCCGGGACAAGTGCCGGCCCAGCAGCCCGACGTCGGACCGCCGGTCGGATTCAGCGACACGACCCTGACCAACATCGCGGCGACGAACGGGTGGACGACCGCGACCGTCGTGCTCCCGACGGCCCAGACCGTCCAGACGTGGTATTGTTTCCAGGTCATCTTCAACCTGTCCGACGGGACCAAGCGAGCAACCAATGCACTTCTCTGCCTCATCTAGCCTGCTCGCCGCACTGCTGTGTGCGCCGCTCGCGGCGCAGTGCCCGCCCTATCTGGCCGAGACGCTCGTCGCGTTCGACTCGGGCGTTGATTGTGGGCCTGACGCCGGGCGCGATCGCGATCCTGACGATCGGGCCTGAGACCAGCGGCACGATCCAGATCGGGACCTGCACGGTCTGGAACATGAGCGCGCAGCAGTTTGCTATCGCGGACTCGCTCGGTCGCGCGACCTTCGCCTACTCCGTCCCACTCCCGGCGTTCGGCTTCCTGCCCGATCCGTGCTGCGGGCCCCCGAACTGCACCTACGACTTCGTCGTGTGGCAGCACCAGATCCTGCAGGTCGACGGCGCGAGCGACCTGATCTTGATGGAGGGGCGATGATCTACGAGATCGTGATGCGCTGCCGCGTCTCTCGTGTTAGGGTTCTGTCTTCACGGGTCCTGTATGCATTTCTGGTTCTCTCCTCCGCTCTACCTGTGTGGGGAGGCTCATGAGCGATACCAATGGACGTGCGCGCCCTTCGCTGGCAGGTCCAGGCCGACCGACCAAGCGAACACCCGAGGTCGAGCAGATCCTGCTCGATGCTCTTGGCCTCGGGCTCTCCTACGAAAGCTCGGCCAAGCTAGCCAGAATCGCGCACTCGACATTCGAGGAATGGATGCGGAACGACAGCGATTTCCGAGCCATTTGCGAAGAGGCGCGAATGGTGCCGGCCAGAACGTGCGCGCACTACTTGATGGAACAGGCGCGCGAGGGAAGTTCGGCGGCCGCGATCTTCTTTTTGAAGTGTCGCGCGCCCGAGTTCCGCGAGCCGAAGGATGAGATCGTGGCCGAGACGCGCGCGATTGGCGAGCGCATCATCGATGGGATCGAGCGTGCGCGGCAGCGGCGTGATGCCGAGCAGGTCACGGCCAACCGCGTGAACTGATGTCAGCGGTCGAGGTCGTCGACGACTTCCTCACGCCCAGATGGACAACGCTGATCCCGCATGGCGAACAGGAACGACTCGTCAATTCGCCAGCGCGGTTCAAGGTGGCGGCCGCGGGTCGCGGCAGCGGCAAGACCGAACTGGCGATGCGCGAGTTGCAGATCGCGTGCTGGTCTCCGCCGAAGAATGTGGAGCTACCGACGTTCGTGGCATGTGGTCCCACCAGGAACCAGATGAAGCGCGTGTGGTGGGAACACCTGAAGGCCCTGACTCCTCCGAGTCTGCGGCGCAGCATTTCCGAGACGGAACTCATGATCACGTTCTGGACCGGGGCGAGGCTCATGCTCCTCGGTCTTGACCAGCCGACGAGTGCGGAGGGTTTGGCGATCGATGGGCTCGTGGTCGACGAGATCCAGGAGGTGAAGCCAGACGCGTGGAAGAGCACGCTGCAGCCGACACTGTCGCGCCGCGGTCGGCGCGGGTGGGCATGGTTCATCGGGAGACCGCGCGGTCGAGGCTACTTCTACCAACTCTGGTCGGAAGCCAGGACGAAGCAGGACTGGGACGCGTTCAAGTGGAAGTCTGAGGAGATCATCGACCCGGAGAGCATCGCGGAAGCGAAGCGGACTCTTGACCCGGTCACCTACGCGCAAGAATACGACGCCGAGTGGGTGACGTTCGAAGGCCGCGCCTACTACGCCTACGATTCGATCAAGAACGTCCGGTCGCTGAGCTACGCGCCCGCGCGGCCCCTGATCCTGACGTTCGACTTCAACGTCAGTCCCGGCAGCGCGTGCGTGCTGCAGGAGCAACTCGTCGACGGCGACCGGCAACTTGCAACTTGCGCGATCGGCGAGGTGCACGTGCCGCGCGGGAGCAACACGCCGATCGTGTGCGAGAGGCTCGCAACAGACTGGGCGCACCACAAGGGCCCGGTCGAGGTCTACGGCGACGCGACCGGCGGGGCGCACAAGACCGCGTCGACGAGCGGATCGGACTGGGACATCATCCGGGCGCACTTCCGCACGTCGTTCCCGCAGGCCCAGTTCTTCGTCCCAAAGGCGAACCCTCTGCAACGCGTGCGCGTCAACGCGGTCAACGGCAGGTGCTGCAACGCGATGGGCGAGCGCAGGTTCTTCGCCGACCCAACCAAGGCGCCGCAGCTGGCGCTCGACATGGAGGGCATGGCACTGCTCGAAGGTGGGAGTGGTGAGCTGGACGAGACGGACTTGCTCCGTGGGCACTGGAGCTCGAGCGTCGGCTACTACATCGCCCTGCGCTTCCCCATCGCCAGTCGCGAGATGCAGGTTTCCTCGTTCGTGTCGCGGTGACCATGCGCGCGCGGTAGACTCGCGGGCATGGGCCCAACCAAGAGCACTGAGACGCGAGCGCTCGACGAGCCACGTGTGCCGACATCGACGATCGAGATGCTGGCGCGCATCCTTCACCAGCATGGCGAGATCAACATCAGCAGAGAGTCGACCGGCAGCTTCATCACGGATCGGATCAGGATCGGCAAGAAGGAGATCCGCATGCGGACAGACCTGCAATCGCAACGCGACTGCTATCCCGACACCGTGATGGCGAGCTTGGCGCAGGGTCTGAACGAGATCGCGCGAGAAGTTCTGGCATGACCGACCATCGCGGCCGACGGCGCAGGCACAAGCGGCACAAGGCGAGGCGCTACTTCGCGCGGCGTTACCTTGGAGTCTGGTCCTTGAATCAGGTCCAGATAGCTGAGCCGTTTGGGGCCAGGATCTTGCATGGCCGTGAGGCTGCGGTCTTCTTGTTCGGCGAGGCAGTGGTGGCCGACATTGATGCGAGGCGCACCCGCGCATGATCACGCTCGCCGACGTGCTCGCGCAGCAGCTGCGAGACCTGCCGATCCGGGTCGTGCGCGAGTTGATGCTTGAGGTCGCGGAGCGGCGGGCGCGAGACTTCGACTTGCAGAGGGAGCGAGTCAGGATCGACCAGGACGTCGATGCTTTTGGCAAGGAGATGCGCGATGACTAGAGTCGCGGCCATTCGTCGTCAGAAAGACGTGATCGGCGACCATGCTCGTCGCATGCGCTGCGACGCCAGATGGCAGCGATCGTTCTTGATCATGGCACTCGACCGATTCCCTGACTTCAAGAAGCCGTTTTTTAGCTGCACCTACTGCGACTGGGTTTGGCCTGCTCAATCGAACTTCATCGTGAGGATGCCATCGCCATGAACAACACCCCATTCCGCGAAGGCCGCACCAAGCTGCTGCGGCTCACGAACCAGCGCCTCGTCGACGTGATCACGTCGCGGCTCAAGCAGGCCGCGAGCGTCGAGTCGCTGTGCTTGCCGGCCGACATGTCGGTGCATGGGGCGTGGTATGACATCGAGCGGGACGGATGGATGGTCAGGCTGGCGAGTGCGGAGTGGCCGGTCGTCAACCGATCACTCGTCGAAGGACAGGGCATCAAGGAAACGATATTGGAGTGGCCGTCGGCGAAGCATCCCGTCGGCGGCGTCTCGCCTGCCATGATGGATGCGCTGATCGACGCGAGTGCGATGGATGCGCTGAGAAATGCGAGTGTCGCGGAGAAGCTTCCACCAGAGGCGCATGATGCGGCGCATCTAGATCGCCTTCGTTCGCCTTGGAACTTCGCCAACGCGCTGGCGGACAAGATCGACGCGGACCTGTGTGCGCTGGCCGGCAAGGTCGCGGAGTCTGGCCATCGTGAGCTTGGAGCGAAAGAGTGACCTCAACGAACGTCGACCTGATCACGTCCCCGCTCGACATCGCGGGCGGCCCGCTGCCCGGCCAGATGACCACGTCGGGCAATGACGTGGGGACGAAGCGGATGGCCCTGCGCAGGATGGAAGATGCGGGCGAGCTGCCCGACGACCTGCTCGGTGGCACGCGCCAGATGCGCAAGCGCGCGGGCGAGTGGTTGCCGATGGAGCCGAACGAGACGCAGGATGAGTATCGCGCGAGGCTTGGGCGCGCGGTCCTGACGAACTTCTATGGCGACACGCTCGGCGAACTGGTGGGCCTGCCGTTCTCGCGCGAGATCCAGGTCGAGGGCATGGACGGGGAGGCTGAGGACAGCACGGGCGTGCCGTGGCTCGACGAGATCATCAGGAACGCGGACGGAGAGGGCCGGAGCCTGACCGTGTTCGCGCGCGACCAGATGCGCAAGTCGATCCACCGGGGCATGAGCCTGATCCTAGTCGACGTGCCGCCCGCGACCGAGATCGCGAGCGACAATACCTATGCGACCCAGCTCGAGCGCCAGCCTTTGTTCCGCATGGTCGACCCGTTCGACCTGTATGGCGCCGAGACCGTGATGGTGGGGGGCAAGGTCGCGATCAAGAGCGTGCGCATCCACTCGCGCGAGACCGTGCCGGACGGGACCTACGGCGAGAAAGATGTGGACATGATCCTGGAGATCCGGGCGAGCGGGCAGAAAGGCGTCGACGGGTCGGTCGTGTGGTGGCAGCAGTCGAGGCCTGGTGATCCGTGGTCACGCGTGCCGGGCCGCGGCGGGCCCTACACCCAGCCCTACATCACGATCGTGCCGTGGTATTGCGAGCAGGTCGGCGTGCTGGAGAGCACGCCCGCGATGGAGAATCTGGCCTGGATCAACCTGGCGCACTGGCAGAGCGACAGCGACCAGAAGTCTTTGCTGTCGATCGCGAGGCTCGTCACGCTGGTCACGACCGGCATGATGCCCGAGCCCCAGGACCCGAGTGCCGCGACGCAGAACAAGATCGTGCTGGGGCCGCGGCGTCGCATCAACATCCCGGACGCGCAGGGCAAGGCCAGCTTCCTGGAGATCACGGGCCCGGGCATCGAGGCCGGCTTCAAGGACCTGGAGCGGATCGAGGAAGCAGCCGAGCGGTTCGGCGCCTCGATGGTCGTGAGCCGGACGGCCGGCGTGACCGCGACGGCGAACATCGCGGACGACGTGCGCGACACGTCGAACCTGCTCGCGTTCATCACGCGGCTGGAGAACGCGCTCGACCAGTCCCTGCAGTTCGCGGCCGACTGGATGGTCGCGGCCAAGCCGGCGGTCAGGTTCCGGATCTTCCGCGAGTTCGGGCTGTCGTCGCAGGCCGCACAGAACCTCGTGGCCATCCAAGCCGCCCGCGCCGCTGGCGACTTGCCCAGGCTCACGTATCTGCAAGAACTGCAACGCAACGGCGCGCTCGCGGCCTACCGCGATGTCAACGAGATCGACCAGGCCGCGCAGCAGGAGAAAGACGACGCGATGGCGCAGAACATGGCGCTGGCGGACAAGCAGATGGCGCAGGCCGGCGGCGTGCCGGCGGACAATGCGGTGCCGGCGGGCACGTGACGACTCCAGTCGGCATGGCCCCGTGCTGGCTCTGCGGCGCGACCTGCCTCGTCGTGCCCGAGTCGAACGATCCGGCCGCGGTCATGTCGGCCGATCGGGCCCTGCTGCATCCTGACCCCGACAATCCGCTTGTCATGTCGTGCCGCGAGTGCCGTGCGGCCATGATCGAGAAGCGATGGCGCGGCGTGTTCGAGCGGGGCGGGGTCGAGAAGTTCCGCAGGTTGCAGGCGGTCGTGATGCGGAGGGTGCGTGCGCGCGATAGGCTGGCACCATGATCGACTCGGTCGTCAAGGTCGGGCGTTGTCGCATCCGGATGTCTCCCGGCATCCTGCCCGTGTTCAAGCCTGGGTTGGCGATCCCCCAAGGATTCCACCTGCAGGGATCGCGCAAGGTGTGCAAGACGACAGCGGCAGCCTCGCGACTGGCTGATCGTCAACAGCGCGCGCGCGAGATCCTGGGCGACTCGCTGCGCACAGACGAACATTGCATGGCATGCGATAGGCATCTCGGTCCTGTCGAGCCTGATGATCAGCTTCGGCTGCGGCCTCGCATCTACTTGCGCGTCTGTCTCGAATGCTTCTTGAAGCTGGAGCGTTGTGCCAAGCGCCGCCGGAAGAACTGACAGGCGCCAGGTCTACCAGGACTTGGCGGACAAGTTCCTGCTGCGTGAGACACGGATCGCGCGCGCCGCGCGCGGCTTTTCTGAGGACATGCTCGAATCTCTAGATGCGGGCACGTTCGAGCCGCTGATCGAGGACATCGCGAGCAGGCTACCCAACATCGCGGCTCGCGGGTTCGCCGCGACTCCTGGTGCAAATCAGCGAGTCTACTTCCTGCGCCGCACCATGCGAGAAGCTTTGACCGATGGCACCGCGTCAGCGCGTGCCCTCGTCGCAGACCGCCTGATGCAGCTTGCCCGGCTGGAAGCCAAGTGGACCGCCAAGACCCTTGGCGATGCGCTGGGCATGCGCGTGCCAGTGCCTGGGGTCGCGCAGGCCATCGCGACTCCCTTCCTCGGCAAGTCGCTGCGCGAGTGGTTCGACTCGTTCCTGCTGCGCCCGACCTTGGCCAACGCGACGGCCGCGGTGCAGGGCGGGCTCGTCCGATCGGACGCCGCGCGTTCGATCGTCCGTGCTGCTGCTCTCTCGTTCGACAAGGCCAGGGCCGGGGCCGTCACGTTGGTCAGGACCGCGGCGGCAGCGGCAGCCCAAGCCGCGCGCCAGCAGGTCATGGTCGCGGCAGGCGTGCGGCAGGTCGTGTGGGTCTCGACCCTGGATGAGAGAACGTCGGCGATCTGCATCGCGCTGGACGGGTCCGTGTTCCCGATCGACCAGGGCCAGCGCCCGCCCGCGCACCCCAATTGCAGGTCCGTGATCGCGCCATGGTTCGGTGGTCAGGCCAAGCCCGAGGGCTACGCCCCATGGCTGCGCCGCCAACCGCGTGATGTGCAGGACGACGTGCTCGGGCCCAAGCGCGCGGCCGCATGGCGGAGCGGCGAGATCGTGCTGGCAGACTTGGCCAAGGACAATCGAGTGTTGACGCTTGAGCAACTCGGGATAGACTGAACTTCCATGACCATCTATCGGCTCAGGTTCGACCAAGGCCCACTCCATGGACAGCTGATGGAAGTAGCGTCAATGCCGGGCCCCTACTACGAGGTGCCGCTGCGCCCGGACTTGCCGAAGATCGGTCTGGCCTTGTCCGAATCGGGAGACTTCCTCCGACCGCGCACCATTCGCTACGTGCCGATCTCGCGCCTCACGATCGCGGCCCAGATCGCTGGCGGAGATGACATCGTAGTGATGGTCATGCGTCCCGCATCGATGGTCGCGGCGAATGGGTTGGACGTGCCAGTGGGCACGAACTAGACTCGGCCCCTGTTGCATCGCCACCACCGGCTGATTCAAGAGTTCCTCCTGCTGCTCGTGACGCGCATCGACGCGATCACGAGGAAGATCCATCCGCACATGGCCAGATCCGACGACGTAGCTGCCGCACTTTCCGCTCTCGAATCCGCCGTCACGGCTCTGGCTGCCAGAGTCGGGACGCCCGGCCTGGATGCCGCCCAGACCGACGCGGCGCTGGCGCGCATCGCGGCCGTCACGGCTTCGCTGGCCGGGATCGCGCCGGCTCCTTGAGCGACAGGTCATGTGGCCGCTGTGCTCGCTGCCGCGCACAGGTCATGCGCGCCATGCCGCGCCGATCGTTCGTCTCCTGACGATCGAGGACGCGCGCCGTGCGTGCCTGCCCAGCGTGTGGGACCTCTACGAGATGGACGACCAGCACGCGGCGCGCTGGCAGGTCGATCTTGATCCCGAGACTCTGCGTTGGATCCCGGCCAAGCCGGCCGTGCAGAACGAGCCGCGATGGACGCCGGAGGAAAAACGCAAGGTCCGGGACGTGCGGGATCGACACACGTTCAACCCGACCATGCTTCACGCGCTGCTGGCCGCAGGGTTGACAGTCGCATAGCTGCAGCGCATCATACCAGTCATCGGGCCGGCGATGGCGTCGGGCCTGCATGGTGTGCGTGAAGGGAATCCTCCTTGCGAGACGGGCCCGCGGCGGCGAGACGAGACGGCGCCGCGGGACTTTGCTGAGCCCCTCGCATCCTTGACAGCGGTGCGGTCCGGCGGTAGACATCCAAGTCCATGGGCAAGCTCAAGGCGCGCGTCAAGGCTCTCGACGGGATTCCGGACAACCTGAAGGACCTCTACGTGCAGCGCGATGGCGCCTACGTCATCGACGCGGACCCGGATGGCGACTACGGCTTCGACAACGTGGGCAAGCTCAAGGCCGAGCGCGCGACCGCGCTGGGCGATCTGGAACGCGCGCGACTCGCGCTCAAGAAGTTCCAGAAGGACGACGGCGAGTTGATCGACCTGGACGAGTTGACCGCGGGCGCGGCCAAGTCGAAGGAACTGGAGGAGCAACTCGCGGCCATCCAGAAGAAGGGCGGCGGGCTGTCGCCGGCCGAGATCGACCAGCGCATCCAGAACGCGACCGCCGAGGCCAAGAAGGCACACGCGAAGGAAGCGGACAAGCTGCGCAAGGACTTGACCGAGACGCGCCAGAAGCACCAGGTCGCGATGCGTAAGCTGGCGGCCGAGCAGGCTCTCAGCGAGTCGCACCCGCTCGCGGACTTCCAGCCGTTCATCCGTCAGCAGTTGCTCGACGCGATCGATCTGGAGGAGCGCGAGAGCGAGATCGTGGCGCGCGTGCGCAGCGAGGACGGGAAGGGCTACCGGCCGTCGATGGCGACGGGCAATGACGGGCCCATGACCCCGACCGAGTATGCGCGCGAGACGCTGCGCACCAAGTTCCCGAAGTATTTCGAAGGCGATGGCCAGTCAGGCGCGGGCTTCAACGGCTCGAACCGGAACGGCTCGCCCGGCAAGATCACGATCACGGAGACCGAGTCCAGGAACAACCCTGGTCTCTACGCCCAGCGTCGCGCCGAGGCAGCCAAGGCCGGCCAGCCGTGGGGCATGGAGAATATCGTTCCGGGGTAGTGGTGGTGACCGGGCGCGCCGCGCAGCGCGCCCTTGCTGATGCGTGCCGGTGACGGGCGCGGAGGCGGTCAGGTAGTAGCGCAGGTCGGTGACGACCGCGTGCCGGTGACGGGCGTGGAGACGAGCAGACGCGGCAGCGTGCCGGTGACGGGCGCTGAGCGGCGTGCCGGTGACGGGCGCCAGAGGTGGTCGGCGACGAGCGTGGCGATGCGGCGGGTCCAACAGGGCTCAAGGCTCGCGGGACGCGGTCGGTGACCTGGACCAACACCTTTGGATCGCCCCCCGGCCTGACCCCGACGAGATCGCGGCGCCGAGTGGCTTTGGGAACGCGCGCCTGACCGGCCCGCGTCGGTCACGATGGCCAACGTTTTCGGTTTCTACAAGCCCGAGTTCTACGCGAACGAGGCGCTGATCTGGTTGCAGAAGGCGCTCGTCATGGGCAAGCGCGTCTACATGGGGTTCGACGCGGAGCGCCGGGCCTTCGACCAGGGCGACACGATCAACATCAAGCGCCCGATGAAGCTCGCGGTCAATGCGGCACCATCGACTGCGCAGGACTTGACGCCTGGCAAGGTCCAGATGGTGCTGAACAAGTGGAACGAGGTGAAGTTCCAGCTGACCGATCAGGATCTGGCCTACACGGGCCCGGACTCCAGCAACCGCGTGATCCGAGACCACATCGGGCCCGCGGCCTACGCGCTGGCCGAGCAGATCGACACGGACCTGCAGGGCCTGTTCCTCGACGTCCCATGGGTCTCGCCCTACACCATGTCGAGCGCGGGCGTGAGCACGATCACGGGCATGCGCAAGATCCTGAAGGACAACCTCGTCCCGCCGGCCAGCTCGAACGACATGAGCTATGTGGTCGGCACGACCAGCTACAACAGCTTCCTCGGTCTCTCGGCCTTCACACAGTGGCAGGGTGCGGACGGTCAGGGTGTCGCGACGCAGAACACGGGTCTGCTGTCGCAGAAGTATGGCTTCGAGGTGCTCGAAACCCAGAATGTCAACGCGGCTGGCGCGGCCGACGTCAACACGGCCCTCGGCGCCGCGACCGTGACCGGTGCGCAAGCGGCCAACGTCACGATCCTGGCGTTCACGACCGGCACCGTGACCGGCACGACCCTGAAGAAGGGCCAGATCATCTCGGTGGCGCATGCAGGCATCGGCACGAAGCGATATGCCGTGACGGCCGACACGACAGTCGCGAGCACCACGCTGGTGGCCGGCGGTTGCCCGATCTCGCCGCCATTGCGTGCTGCCGTCGCCGGCAGCGAAGTCGTGGCCGTGATTACCGCTGCGGCCGCGACCCACACGGAGGAGGGCGCCTTCCACCGCAACGCGTTCGGCCTCGCGTTCGCCCGCCTGCCCGATCAGATCATCCGGGACGGGATGGGCGCGCAAGTCGCGAGCGTGCAGGACCCGCAGACCGGTTTGGCCGTGCGTAGCCGCATGTTCTACATCGGCGACACGAGCAAGGTCGTGGTCGCGCTCGATGTGCTCTACGGCGTGCGCACGCTCGACCCGGACCTCGCGGTCCGCGGCATCGGCACCTGAGAGATGTGGGGCTGCGGTCGCGTCGACCGCGGCTCGGGGCGCGCGTGTTTGCTTCTTCTCGCGCGCGCCTGCGTTTGGCTCGGCGGTCCGCCCTTGGCCGCCGGGCGCTTTCGGAACAAGTCACTGTTGGCCGCCAACAGTGAGTTGGAGCCGGCCGACAGGCCGGGTGAGTGAATGGCCGTTCGGCAAGCGATCGGATTGATCGGCAAGGCGCACCTCGATGGCCATGCGGCCTCGACGAAGGTGCTGTCGCCGGGCGGCAACATCGGCGATGCGGACGCGGCGCGCCTGCCGGCCGCGCTGCGATGGGGGACCTACGGCTGGGCGCACCTGAACGTCAACCAGTTCACGGTCACCGGTAGCTTCCCGCGCAACTGCATCATCACGGGCGGCACGACCGGCGTTCGCGCGCGCGTGATCGAGAGCCGGGTCGCAGATTTGGGCTTCTTGATCATCGAGCGGCTCTCGCTGCCGGTGGATCTGACGGTTTTCCCGCCGGTCACGCAGTGGTTCACGCTCGGCGAGACCGTGACCGCCGACGTGGGCGCGGGCAGCGGCACGGTCGGCAACCCGGCTGGCATCGGCACGCCGATCGGCGAGACCGGCGAGGTCAATACATCGCTGGGCCAAGTCGGCGGCCAGCAGTTCAACACAGAGGCGTTCAACCCGGTCCTGAACTCGCTGATTCCATCCGACGGCGTGACCGGCGCGTCCGGGCCGACGAATGGCATCTTCTACTACCGCGATGCGAAGCTGGCGAATCTGCTGCCGGTCGCTAGCACGGCGGGCGTGCCGCGCTTCCGCACGATCTTTGGTGCGTTCAGTGGCGCGCGCGCGTTGGTTGTCGGGACGGTCGGCAGCTCGGTTGCGATCATGCAGCGCGCGGGCGATCCCGGCACGTTCAACACGACCGAGGCGATCAACGTCGAGGCGCTGGTCTCGGGCGTGGCGACCGGCGGCGGCACGACGTTCCTCGACGACTCGGGCGCGCACTGGAAGCCGAACGGATTCGTCGGACTCAACCTGAACACGAGCGGTGCGCCGGGCGGCGGCCAGAGCCTGCCGATCCTGAGCAACACGGCGACGCGCATCACGTTCGCGGCTGCCACGGCCGTCGGCGCCGGCACGGTCTACAACGTCGGCGCGGTCGCGGCGGTCACGACGATCACGGGCGCGATCGCGGTCAAGACGGTCGGTGAGTGGGGACCGTTCTCCATGCGGCCGAACCTCAACGGCCTGGGGCAAAACTGGGAGCTGCCGCCGTTCGGCTCGGACGCGCAGACGCGGCTCGGATGCATCGGCGTCGACCCCTACATCGTCAAGAATGCGTTCGCGCGCTGGGGCGCGGACACGCGCGTGATCAAGTCGATGACGTCGATCGCGCCAACGACCGGCAACCAGGGCGGCGCGGCCTATGGCGTGATCCCGTGCACGACTACCTCTCCAATTAGCGGGACGCTCACGGTCAACGCGGCCACGCCCACGATCATCGCGGGTCCAGGAGGATTCACCGCGACGGTGGTCGCGGTGAACGTCATCGCCAGCCATCTCCAAATCTGGGTGAAGAACATCACCAAGACGTTGGCCAGTTCGACCTCGCCGTTGCTCGCCAACGGCAGTGCTTTGTCGTGGAGCGGCGCATCGAGCGGGACTGCGACTGCATCAGACAACGTCTACGGCTCGATGAAGGGCGCACAGGACTACATCCAGTTCTTCGTCGATGTGGCCGCAGCCTCGACGAAGCTCGGCGGCGACACGCTCAACTGGAACGCGCTGTTCCTGGAGCCGTGGGAAGGCGACTGCACGCATCCGATCGCCGCGACAGGCACCAGCCTCGGCATCGATGGCGCGACGGTCGTGGCCGGCTACCGCAAGCTCGCGGCCGACCTGCGCGCCGACCTGGTCGCGCCGACCCTAGTCTGCGTGTTCTTCGCGCACCGGCAGGAGTCGCACAAGACGACTCTGCCGAATAACGCGATCGTGATCCGGCTCGCGCTCGCCGGCTTGACGGGCCAGGACCCGAAGTCGCGCGTCACGACGCCGGACGAGTTCGAGATCGCGCCCGCCGGCTACGGCGGCGTCGCGGCCGATGCTGAGGGGCTCTACCTGGAGGGCTTCGCTTACCCGCTGATCGGGCTCAAGATGTGGCAGTCGTTCGCGACCGCCAGCACGCCGCTCTCGATCGGCACGCTCAGCGAGGCGCTGCCGATCGTCGTGGTCTTCGGCCAGAGCCAGGCGGTCGGGCTCGGGCAGGCGACATTCTGGGCGTTCGAGAACGATCCACTGCTTGGCAAGGTGTCGAGCATGACCGACCAGCTCGGTCATCAGGGCACGAGCACGGTGGACCCGCGCGAGATCATCTTCAATGCGCGCAATGGCGCGTGGGAATCGCTCGAGGCATTCACCAACGCGACGACATTCGGCAATGGGATCGTCGGATCGTGGTCGGTCGAGATGTCGCTCATGCAGCGGCTGATCGACCGCTACCCGCGCATCGGCGTGATCAAGGTCCCGTTCGGCGCGTCGAGCATGCAGTTCCTGCCGACCGGGCAGCAGCAGGGCTGCTGGGCGCCGGCCTTCTCGACCCCGACCGCGAGTCCAGCGAGCGTGGTCGTGTCGGACCTTGGCGGTAGCGTCTTCCGGTTCACGGCCTCGGTGACGGGCGCGTTCACCGCGTTCCGACCGACCGAGTGGATCACGATCGCGAATGGCAACGCGCTGCAGTCGCAGGTCACTCGGCCGCACCCGGCCATCGCGCCTGCCCTGATCATGGCGGTGAGCGGGAGCGGCAACTACATCGACATCCAGGCCGGGCTCGAATCGGCGTTCGTCGTGAGCGGCACGTTTGGATCGCCCGCGACTGAGACCGCGCTTACGTTCAAGCAGGGGCCGGTCGATCTCCGGACGAGCGCGCAGCAGGTCGTGACCGACGCGCTGACGCGCTGCATGACCGTGCTCGGTCGCATCCCGGAGGTCAAGCTGATCGTCGCGTGGCAGGGCGAGGGCGACGCGGAGAATGTGGTCGGCAGCACGGCCTACGAGGACGCCTACGTGAGCGCGCTGACGTGGATGCGCGGCCTATTCCCGCGCGTCTACAAGGACGGCGACGTGCCGATCGCCGTGCTCAAGATCAGCACCAAGTCGCCGGTCGGCAGCGGCGACGTCGCGACGCATGTGGCCAAGATCGCGGCGCTGCAGCAGGCGCAGGACAATCTGCGCACGCGGCTCACCAACGTCGTGACGATCAACACGGATGGGCTGCCGCTGACGCTCGGCAGCCAAGGCTACACGCCCACGACCTGGACCCCGACGGCCGGCACGATCGCGTTCGGCGATCCGGACAACTTCAGCGCGCGCGGCATCCACCATACGTCGCGCGGCGCGATCGGCGCCGGATTCCTCGTCGACGCGGCTCTCGACAGCTTCGGAGGGCTGTTTCCTCCGCACCCTCTCGGAACGCTGGGCTCGGGTGAGTTCGAGATCAGTCCATCTGACACGGGCACGACCCAGGCAACCACGATCGTGGTCGAGACCGGGTCGGGCTCGACGACCAGCGAGAGCTACATCGATGTCGCGTTCGCCGACGCCTACTGGGCGAACCGGGGCGACCCGGTCGCATGGATCGGCGCGACCACGCTCCAGAAGGAAGCGGCGTTGCGCGAGTCCGGCCTGATCGGCATCGACGGGCAGTTCGGCCGGCTGTGGAAGGGCCGGCGCCTGTTCCTCAACCAGTCGATGGACTGGCCACGCGCCGGCATGACCAACCGGGACGGGTGGGCCGTGATCCCGGGCACGATCCCGGACCGGCTGAAGGCCGCGCAGGCCGAGATGGCGCTCACGTCCTTGACCGAGCAGATGGTCGTGGACGAGGGCCCGGACGACCGCGGCGTGTCGTCCGTGTCCAAGGAAGCGGCCGACACCGGGTCGAAGAAGATCACGTGGTCGGACAGCAGCGGGCGTGGCGCTCAGACGCGGCGCATGCGTGCCGAGAAACTGCTCGAGCCATTCCTCGACCTGGAGATGAGGGTCTCGAGGGCATGAAACACCGCGACCGCCCCGCCGGGTCCAACCAATCTTCTGCACTAGCCGGCGAGGTGGCCGCATGACCTTCCGGACCGACATGCAGGATCTGGTCACGGAACTGCTGGCCGAGTTCGGCACGACCGGCCAGCTCGAGTTCCCCACGACCGGCACCTATGATGCGAGCACGCGGCGCGCGACCGATCCGGGTCCGACCACGCTCGACGTCGTGTGCTCGGACATCATCGACGCGGTGCGCAAGGTCGAGGTTGACGGATCGAAGGTGACGAGCGGCAAGGTCAAGGTGAAAGCCGAGGGCCTGACGCTCACGCCGCGACCGAACTGCGTGCTGGTCCACGGGCCGCTCGCAACGCGCCTGACGGTCGGCGAGGTCACGACCAGGTCAGTCAACGGGTTGCCGCTGGTCTATGAACTGGCCGTCCGGAGTGGCACATGAGGCCATCGACCGGCGACCAGAACGCGGACCTGTTCCTGCGCGAGATGGACCAGGACATGGCCGCGGCCCTGCAGGATGGGCGCCAGATCGCGCAGCAGATCGCGACCGAGACGCTGGTCCTGATCGACGCGGCCACGTCGGTCAAGACCGGACACCTGCGCCTCAATAACCAGGTCGAGGTCGCGCGGTCGGGGGACGGGAGGTTCGCGGCCGAGCCGGGCGACGACGAGATTGATGGTGTGGATCCGAGCGGCGCGCGGGCGATCGCGGCCGGGACAGCCGCGATCGTGGGTTTGAAGAACTTCGCCGACGCCAGGTTCTTCAACAACGTGCCCTATGCGCCCTACCTGGAGTTCGGCACGGACAAGATCGCGCCCCGGGCCATGTATGCGAGGGCCGCCGCGGCCATCGAGGCGAAATATCAGCAGGTCACGCTCGATCCGGCGCGCGGGCGCGTGGGCCTCAAGGGAGGCAATGCGTGAGCCTGCATCCTTGGATCCGGCCAGGCAGCGACGATGACTTGAGCGCGCGCGCCGGTGTCGCACTGAACGCCTACCAGATCGCCAACTTGGTGCCGATCATCTTCGACGCCAACGACACTGGCGATTGGCGCATGGAAGTGCTGACCGCGCTTGGCCAAGGAGCCGAGCAGATCGGTTGCCTCATCACCAAGTCGAACGATGGACGCACGTTCACGTGGGTCACGGCGACGCGCCGATGGGAGGACTGCGGGCGATGACCAGCACCGTCCTGTCGACTGCCACCACGATCTCGGGGCTGTTCGACTCGCTCGTGGCCGTGCCTCGATCCTTGACCACGTTCTACGAGGGCCAGGACCAGGAGCCGACCCCGACCGGCATGTGGGCCAGCGTGTCGGTCGCATTCGACCGGTCGAACCAGCAGGACATGGGCGACCCGACCGGCCGGCGCTTCCGCACCACCGGCGTCATGTCGGTGGTCGTGTTGAACAAGCCGGGAGTCGGCGACGCCGACATCCTGACCACTATCGACCAGATCATCGACGCGTTCCGCGCCAAGACCATCGTGACGGGCAGCGGCGCGAGCGGCACGACCACCATCACGTTCCGGTCGTGCTACCCGGTCGGGCCCATGATCGACACGCGCAAGGCCGACGCGATTGTGCTCGGACTGCGCACGCAGGCCGACAACTCGTGGGTCTGCAGGACCGTGCAGGCGCCCTTCTACTTCGACGACTACTCCGCTAGCTCCTAGCAAATCTTCTCGACGCTTACCACTTTGCCTCAAGGTGACTTTCCATGACTGACTCCAATCTGCTGCAGGTGGTGATCGCCGAGGAGGCCGCGTTCGGCCTGGGGAGTGACCTCGTGACCGTCGGGGCCAAGAGCACGGACCCGAGCATGATCTTCCCCGTGTCCGGCCAGTCGCTGCGCCAGCTCGTGACCTACCAGCCCGACCCGACCATCCGGGCCGACCGCAACATCGTGGACTCGGTGCGCGTCACGCTGAGCGCGGGCGGGGCCCTGCCATTCGCGCCCAGATTCGACGCGTCGGCGGCGCTATGGACCGTGTTGAAGCGCACGCTGCAGAATGACCCATCGACCGCTGGCTCGTGCACGTCGGCAGGCAGCACGACCACGATCAACGATTCGACCAAGTCGTTCTCTGGCACGCTAGTCGGCCAGACCGTTCGGCTCTACTCCGGCGCGTCCGCGGCCATTGGCACGTCGATCGTGACGGTAGCATCCGGAACCACGCTGACATTCGCGCCTGCGCTCGGCGCCGCGACCGCGACCGGTAACCTCTACGAGGTGACGAACATCACGGAGAACACGCAGGTAACAGGCATCACATTCACGGCCGGCGGCGCCAACACGTTGACCGGTGCTGGCGTGGGCACGGGCGTGGAGGTCGGAGACTACGTGCGCGTGCTCAAGGGCACGGCGCTCTGGGATGGGAACATTGGGGGTACGAACAGCGGCCCGCCCGTCGGCTACTTCCGGGTCAACACGGTCACGAGTTCCTCGTCGATCACGATCGATCCGCTCGCCGCGACCATGGTCGCGGACTCGGCCCTGATCGTCAAGCGCGGCCAGCGCATCAAAAACGGCAAGACCTCGCGCAGCTTCACGATCGAGATCGGGCGCCTCGACCCGGTGACCCCGATCTTCGAGCGGTGGGTCGGGATGCAGCCGGACAACTACACCCTGACCATCACGGACGGCCAGATCACGGCCGCGTCGGTCCAATTCGTCGGGAGCAAGTCGCTCGGGGCCACAACGCCGGGCGCGGGCAACACCGGATTCTTCACATCCCCGACTGCCGCGCCCACGGGCTCGGTGTTCGGGCCGGTCACGTCGATCCCGACCATCCTGACGGGCGGGGCCGTGTTCCCGCTCCAGTCGTTCTCGTCGAGCCTGTCGAACGGGAGCGCACCCAGGACGCAGATCGGGGCGCTCGGGCCCCAATCTGTCCGGAGCGGCCGGGCCAACGTGACGGGCACGTTCCGCGGCTACTTCAACGGGATCGTCGAATACAACAAGTTCACGAACGACACGGCCAGCGGGATCGTCTACGCCATGACCGACGGGGTCGGGACGTGGGTGACGGCCATCCCGCGCCTGAAGTATTCGAGCGGCAACCACGACACGGCGGGCCCCGACCAGGACGAGTTCCTTGAGTTGCCATGGCAGGGCCTGCTGAGCAGCCAGGGCGGCGACAACGAGACCATCCGGGTCTACAGCTTCGCGAGCGCGACCACGTGAGGTCACCACTGCGGATCTATCCGTTCGCGTCGGCCACGACCTGAGGCTAGCCTGTGGCGCCATGGGCAAAGCAATGTCGGCGCTGCGGCTC
>WNFM01336376.1_pt2 | contig 27231 bp, 32 predicted proteins | sample 5400271 | NCBI WGS metagenome assembly WNFM01 (sample SAMN13153352, study PRJNA577476) | soil metagenome | isolation source: 60 cm saprolite on Douglas fir-dominated hillslope | place: USA:California | collected 2013-09-17 | reverse complement strand
CACCTAGACATGGTTCGAGCAGGTATCGGTCTTTATGGATATTGGCCATCAAAGGAGATCAGTAAAAGAGCGAAAAAATTGAAAGTAACTCCAGTTTTAACATGGCGAAGTTCTATTGCCCAAATCAAATGTGTAAAAAAAGGGGAATTTGTGGGGTATGGTAGAGCATGGATTGCAAAAAAGAAAAGTAAAATTGCCATTGTCCCGTCTGGTTATTTTGACGGATTTGACCGTGGATTTTCTAACAATGGCAATGTGCTAGTTAAAGGAAAATCTGTAAACATAATAGGAAGGGTAGCGATGAACATGTTCATGGTTGATATTACAAATATTAATAATGTGAGAATAGGTGATGAGGTTGTACTAATTGGTAAGCAAGGCAGGAATATTGTAACTGCGGATGGTTTAGCCCAGAGAATAGACACCATCCCCCACGAAATTCTGGCTCGAATAAATCCATTATTACCTCGGGTGGTAGTATAATATGGTTATGCTTACTGTTGCAGTTCTATTTGGAGGAGTTTCTACAGAGCATGAGGTTTCGATTATTACTGGTATTCAAATTCTAAATGCCCTGGACAAATCAAAATATAAAGTAATTCCTATTTATATTACCAAAGATGGCAAATGGGTAAGAGGTGATGAGAGTTTTTATAAAGCTGAGACTTTTAGGAATTTTGAAAAGGCAATTGAGAAGCAGGAATTTAAATTTATTTCCCCAGACCCGTCAATAAATTATCTGGTGGATAGGCCTCAGAGTTATACTTTTCTTAAGCCATTAGTAAAAGAACACATTGATGTTGTCTTTCCAGCCTTTCATGGAAGAATTGGAGAAGATGGATCTGTACAAGGCTTATTTGAAATGGCCAATATTGCTTATGTTGGTTGTGGCGTAACAGCTGCTGCAATTGGGATGGATAAGATGTTAAGTAAAAGAATAGCGCAGTCTATTAATATTCCAGTTCTTCCGGCAAATTGGGTAAATAATAAAGAAGATTGGAAGATTGCAAAAGAAGGATTGAAGTATCCAATGTATGTCAAGCCAGTTCATCTTGGTTCTTCAATTGGAATTAAAAATGTAAAGAATGATGAAGAATTAAAAGAGGCTTTGGATGTGGCATTTTTTTATGACACTAAGGTAATGGTGGAGGAAGGGCTAACTAATGCCAAAGAAGTTAACATATCTTTATTGGGAAATAATCCGTACAAAATCTCTGTTTGCGAACAGCCAGTATCCTCAAGTGACATTCTTTCTTTTGAAGATAAATATATTGCTGGTAGTGGCCCATCAAAAGGAATGGCCACTCTAAAGCGAATTATTCCTGCTCCAATTAAGAAAGGGACTGAAGAAAAAATAAAGGATATTGCTGTTAGGTTTTTTAGTGAAATTGGAGGAGAAGGAATTGTAAGAATGGATTTCTTACTTTCAAAAGATGAGAAGAAAATTTATCTTAATGAAATAAACACAATGCCTGGATCAATCTCCTTTTATTTATGGGAGAAAAATGGACTTAAGATGCAAGAGTTGATTAATGAATTAATTAGCTTAGCTATTGCAAGGCAAAAGAAAAAAGAAAAATTAAATACCACTTTCAAGAGTAATATCCTAGAAGGATATGGGGGAAGTAAAGGTAAAGCTTAATAGTTTTGCGTTAAATCGTTTTCCAAAAATATCCACTCATATTTTCCTTTTAAGTCTTCAATAGTTTTGAAATACTCATCTCTTGTATCGTTTATGAATTTGTAATTTTCTTTTAGTCCATTTGCAAAACTTTTTGTTCGATTATTTTCTCCAACTAAAATAACTAAATCAAATGCATTTTGAGATAATTTTCCCAACTCCTCATGAATTTTTGTCTCTTCACTTCCCAGTTCCACGAGCCCTGGTGTTACTAAGACTTTTTTACCTTTTACAAGTTTAGCTGTCTCTATGGTTTCTTTGAATCCTTGGGGATTGCTACTATATGTGTTATTTACCAAAGTTGTCTTGCCATATTGAATAAGAGCTAATCTATTGTCAACTGGTTTAAGTTTTTCAATTTGCTCTACTATGTAGTCTCCAGAAAGCCCGAGCTTTAGGGCCATACTAGCAGCCCCGAGAATATTTTTAATATTGGCAAAACCGAAGAGATTTGTTTCTACTTTATAATTTATATTATTAATTTTAATACCAAAACTGGAACCACTTTTATTGAATTTTATATTTGTAGCTTTCAGGAAATCAGTTGGTTTGTCTATCTTGCGTTGGTCTAATTCCTCTTTAATATTTTCATCTGAAAGATTAAAAACAATATTCTCTTTGTTATCAATCGCATCAACTATCTCAAATTTTGCTTTAATTGTATTTGCAAGACTTCCAAATCTCTCAAGATGTTGTGTAGTTATACCAGTTAGTAATCCATATTTGGATGGAACCATATAACAAAGCTCTTTAATTTCGCCGATTTTGTAAGCTGCCATTTCGCAGATAAAATATTTATAATTTTCGTCTAACTCAAAGTCCACTACTTTTGCTACCCCAAAAATAGTGTTATAGCTCTCTGGAGTTTTGAGAGTAGGAAATTTATCGCTAATTAACTGATAGAGGATTTCTTTTGTCGAGCTTTTGCCAAAGCTGCCAGTAATTGCAATTACTTCAAGATTTTTAAATGATAAAATTTTGTTTCTGGTTTTTTGAATAGTTTTATATTTATTAAATAACTCATAAGGCATTAAGATTAAAACTGCTAGAGTTAAACCAATAAACGGCTCTAGAATTAAAATCAAAAATAAGAAGATATTTATGAATAAACTAATTAAACAAATTAGAACATAAATTAAAATTATATTTTTTACTTTTGGTGTATACACTAATGCTTTTTTGGTTTGAAGATTTCTTTTGAAAATGTTTTTTAAGTTCCACCTGATATATCTAATTGGTTTATACTCTTCTAACTGAAGAATATTTAATTGGAGTTTAAACGGGAAAATTAAATTGATCATAAATTTAAATAAATTTTTCAATAATTTCTAAAAACTTTGCTTGCTTTTCAAGGAATGGATCATGTCCTGTTCCCCAGACAATTCTGATTGTCGAATGTTTAATTAAACTCTTAAGTTTTTTTGCAGTTGCAACTGGAACTTCCTTATCTTTATCTCCCCAAACAATTAATGTAGGTATTGTTATCTTCTTTGCATCTTCTGATACATCTTGGCTAACAATTATTTTGAACGACTCTTTTAAGGCCCCGGCAGTTTTATAGTCGGAGGAAGCAAAAAAATTGAATAGCTTATTTTTTATGCTTATAGGAAGTAGTTTTTGGACTGGTTTAATAAAAGAGAAAACCGATTTTTTGACTTTAGCCGTTAAGGTTTTGTTCTCGACTCCAGATGGATCTACCAAAATTAGTTTTTTGATTTTTTCATTTTCTGAAGCAATTACCATTGAGGTTTTTCCTCCAAAAGAGTGACCCATTAAGGTTATGTTTTTCAGTTCAAGTTTGTCTATAAACTTATTAACTACTTCAGCATATTCATAAGTACCAAATCCTTGGGTATTAGGAACTGAACTACCTCCAAAACCAGGTAAATCAATAAGAATTATCTTAAATTTTTTAGAAATTATTTTTGCAACTGTCGACCAATCGTTAGTTGAGCGGCCCCATCCATGGAGAATTATGAGCGTATTTTTGGGATTTTTTCCAACAACTTCATAATTAATAAGTAGATCATCAATTACAGTTTGCATAAGAGTATTATATAATAGATGTGTTAAAATAACTTATTCGGCCAGAATTTTATGCCTAACATTAATCTTTTGCCCCTCACTCTTGGAATAATTATTTTTTCTTTTCTTATTAACTCCGTTCTGATAGTTCCCTTCATTGATGTTTTGTATAAGCTAAAGCTCACTCGCCGTAAAGAAGGCAAAAAAGGGAGAGAAACTCTTTTTGATAAGCTTCACGACATTAAAGCTGGCACTCCAACTGGAGGAGGAATTTTGATCGTCGCAACTGTGACAATTTTGTTTGCAATATTATTTCCACTCGTATCTTACTTAGGCGTATTTATTTATACAGCTCATAGATTAATTGCGGAACTGATTGTTATATTTTTTACCTTCGTAAGCTTTGGGCTACTTGGGCTTTATGACGACATAATTAAGATTTTTGGAAAGCCAAGAGAAGGAAAAATGGGACAGGTATTTGGCTTAAGTAGAAAAGCTAAGTTTGCTATTCAATGGGTATTGGCACTTATTGTGAGCTTTGTTTTATATAAGTACCTGGGAATTAATTTTATACATATTCCCTTTATTGATAAAGTAATTAACTTAGGAATTTTTTATATTCCTTTTGCGGCTTTCGTGATTGTAGCTTTTACAAATGCCTTTAATTTTACAGATGGGCTTGATGGTTTGGCCAGCGGATTATTGATGATTTATCTTTTTGCATTTATTACGATTGCCGCTACTAATCTTGACACTCCACTTTCAATTTTTATTTCTCTTTGGCTTGGAGGAGTAATAGCCTTTCTTTATTTTAATACTTGGCCGGCCCGTATATGGCTTGGGGATACTGGAGCTTTATCGTTCGGTGCCATGATTGCTGTAATCGGGCTTATTACAGGTAACGTTGCAACACTTGTTGTTATTGGAGGAATTTTCGTGATTGAAGCCATTTCATCTGCTGTTCAAATTCTTGGCTGGCGCTTCTTGAGGCGGCCGATCCTGCCACTGGCTCCACTTCATAATACTTTCTTAGCAATTGGTTGGGAGGAGCCAAAAATTGTCATGAGGGCTTGGCTTGCTGGAATTATGCTTGCCATTTTAGGTCTTTGGCTTGCTAAAATCTAAATGTGCAAAAAAAAAGAAGCTTCTTAATCTTAACTCTCGTTCTAACTTTCCTGGGAATTTTGGCTGTTGCAGACGCATCAGCTCCTTTAGCACTTAATTATTTTTCAGATAGCTTTTATTTTGTGAAACAGCAGCTAATTTGGGGAGTCTTGGGGTTGGTTTTATTGGTGATAGCTGCAAATGTTCACTATAATTTCTGGCGTAAAACTGCCTCAATTATTTTTATTTTAAATCTCGTTTTACTCATTGCTGTCCTCATTCCAGGAATTGGAACTAAGGTATTGGGGGCCAGGCGGTGGCTTGTAATTGGCCCGGTCAGATTTCAGCCGTCGGAATTAGTTAAATTCACCTTAGCCATTTATATGGCAAAACTAATTGAACTTAAAAGGCCTTTTAAAGTAATTATTGCGCCTCTAATTGTAATTGTAGGGCTCATTATGCTTCAGCCTGATTTGGGCACTACTCTAATTGTTATTGCAGTAGCAGTATCTCAACTGTTTGTAGCGGGAATTTCACTTCTACCATTTTTGGGGTTAGAGGAGTTGCTATTGGGAGCTTACTTATTTTTGTTTCCAAATATAGGCGAGAGAGATTAACAGCTTTCTTTCAAAGCCTATCAGACCCACTAACCTCGTCGTATCACTTAAAACAAGTCTTAATTGCCTTGGGCTCCGGTGGAATTTTTGGAGTAGGACTTGGGCAAGGCAGGCAAAAGTATTTATTTTTACCAGAAGCTGCAACGGACTCGGTATTTGCTACGATTGCTGAAGAAGTTGGTTTTGCTGGGGCGCTTATTATAATTTTGCTTTTAGGTTTTTTCATTTATAAAGCGATTAAGATTGCTCAAAAAGCACCAGACACTTATTCGTCTCTTCTTGCAATTGGAATTACATCCTGGCTGGGAGGGCAAATATTTCTTAACCTAGCTTCAATGGTGGCCTTGATTCCAATTACAGGTGTACCTCTACCATTTTTCTCTTACGGAGGCTCGTCTTTGACTGTTATACTATTCGGAGTAGGGATTTTATTAAATATAGAAAAGCATGGACGTGCAAAGAATTAATATCGTTCTAACTGGGGGCCACGGGGCAACAACGGCTGTCGCTACTATTCAAGAAATTATAAAAAGAAATAAATCTTGGAATCTTTCTTGGATTGGACCAAAAACCGCAATTGAAGGCCGCGATGTTCCTACATTTAGCGCTGTAATTTTGCCAAAGTTTGGGGTTAAATATTATGCAGTTACTGTTGGTAGATTGCAACGAAAGTTATCTGCCTGGACAATTTCATCTTTATTTAAAATACCTTTTGGGTTTTATGAGTCTTTTACGATTTTACATAAACTTCGCCCAAAAATAATTATTTCTTTTGGTGGCTTTGCAGCATTTCCAGTCGTAATTGTTGGTTGGGCTCTTAGAATTCCTATCATAATTCATGAGCAAACTGTGGCAGTTGGATTAGCTAATAGCCTGTCATCTTTTTTTGCAAGGAAAATTGCAATTGCGAGAGCACAAAGCTTGGCCTATTTTCCAAAAGGTAAAACTATTCTAACTGGAAATCCGGTTATTTCCTCAATCCGTAATATTAAAACAAAGGTAAAGCTTTCGCCCCGACCAGTTATTTATATAACTGGTGGGTCTACTGGATCTCAAATTATAAACGAGTCAGTTGACAAGGCCCTTCCAGAGCTTTTAGAAAAATATTATGTAATTCATCAAGCTGGGAGACTTGATTATGAGCATTTTTTAAATAAACTAGTTAGTCTTCCGCCACTTTTGAGGAAAAATTATGAAGTATATTCTTTTATTGAAATAGAAAAGATTGCCGATATATTTAAAAGGGCCGACCTTGTTATTGGTAGAGCTGGAGCTAATACTGTAGCTGAAATAATGGTCACCCAAAGGCCAGCAATTCTTATTCCAATTCCCTGGACTCGCTATGATGAACAAACAAAAAATGCACGAGTTGCCGAAGAAAATGGAAATGCTTTAATTTTAAAGGAAGAAGACTTAACTCCGAGCGCTTTAGTTAATGAAATCGCACAGATTCTCAAAAACTGGAAGATATTTAATGGGGCACATAAAACTGGGCTTTCTGATCTTGATCGTGGTGCGTCTTCTAAATTTCTTGATGAAATAGAAAGTATCATGCGCGAGGTGTGAGAAAGTTATTAATTGTACTAGTTGCAGTAATTTTTCCAATTGTCTTAATAATTTCAGTTCCCAGGTTAATTAAAATTTCAGAAATTGATTGTACATCTCAATTTGGGCCATGCGAATCGTTTCTTGAGTCAGCTCTAGCTAAAGCAAAAGGTCGAAATTTAATTGATAGTAAAAGTTATATTGGCAAAGTTCTTACAAAAGATGCAAAAGTCCTGAGATTTTCTATTAGATTTATGCTTCCAAATCGCCTGGAAGTTAATTTAATAGAAAGAAAGCCCATTTTTGCCGTTACTCATGAAGGAAGTAATAGATTTACACTTTTCGATTCAGTTGGAGTGAATACGGGTGAAACTTCGTCAACTCAACTTCCGACTTTAATAGTAAATAGTGATATTGAAAATACAAAATTAACCTTTGCTGGTAATATCATGGCTGATTTATTTAATATTTATTCTGTAAAATCCGGCAAAGTAATTGACGATAGATTGGAAGTATCTGGAATTGAAGGAAAAACTGCAGTCTTCCCTTTAGAGGGCGACCGTGATATTTTATTAGGACTATTAAAACTGATTCTTTCCAGGTTGTATTCTATGAGTGAAAACTCTAGAATAAAAATTATAGATCTGAGATTCAAAAATCCAGTATTAAGATAGTTAAAGTATGGCTAAAGGTAGAATTATTGCAGCAATTGATATAGGTTCCTCTAAAATCGCAACTATTGTAGGGCAAATTCTTACTGATTCTGTTACTTTTGAAAATTCAATAAATATAATTGGAGTTGCCAGTGTGCCCTCGCGTGGAGTTAAAAAGGGCCAGATAGTAGATATTGAGGAAGCAGTGGAAGCGACGATCGCATCTGTTGAAGCAGCCGAGCGAATGGCTGGGTATAACTTAAATAGTGCTTATGTTTCAGTAGGTGGAGCTCATATTTCTAGTACTAATTCGACTGGAGTCGTTGCTGTATCTGATTCGCAAGGGGAAATTACAGGGGAGGATATTAATCGTGTAATTGATGCGGCTCGGGCGATCTCTCTTCCTACTTCACGGGAAATTATCCATGTCATACCACGGGAATATATTGTTGATGGGGAAGGTGGGGTTAAAGATCCGGTTGGAATGACTGGAGTACGGCTTGAAGTTGAAACTCATTTGGTGACGGCTTCAACTCCAGCTCTTAAAAATTTAGCCAAAACTGTTCAGGAAGTTGGGATTTCAATTGAAGGAATAGTTTTTTCAGGTCTTGCTGCTTCGTATTCGGTTTTATCAGATACTGAAAAAGAATTGGGCTGTGTTCTAATTGAAATTGGCGGTGGAGCTACTTCCATTGCGGCTTTTATTGACGGGTCTTTAAGTTATTCTGCGACTCTTCCGATTGGAGCTAAAAATGTAACCAGTGATTTGGCAATTGGTCTACGAGTTTCTTTGGAAACTGCAGAAAAAATTAAGCTTTCTTTGGATGAGGCACATAAATCAAAAGAAAAAACAAAAAGTGATGTGATTGAAGTTCAAGACCTTGAATCAAGGGAAACTAAAAAAATTTCCAGAAGGACATTAACTGAAGGGATTATTAGGCCACGCCTAAACGAAATATTTACGATGATCAAGATGGACCTTGAGAAAGCTGGGATTATAAATAAAATTCCATCCGGAGCCATAATTACAGGAGGAGGGGCTGATACTGTTGGAATAATGGACTCAGCTAAAAAAACTTTGGGACTTCCCACAAGAATTGGAATCCCATCTGGGGTAGGTGGGCTAATCGATGAAGTCATTAATCCGGCTTCGGCTACAACTTTAGGATTAATTTTTTACGGCTCAAAACAAATTCCAGTCCAAACTCCGGGGGGACTGGGGAAGAAATTGAAGTTGCCAAGTTCGGGAATACTTGGTAAAGTGTTTGAAACAGTCCGAGATCTTCTGCCTTGATTTTTTAGATCCAACTAGATAGAATCTGCTCACACACAAAAATGGCATTAGTTAAACCTGATTCTGCAAGGATTGCAAAAATAAAAGTAATTGGAGTGGGTGGTGGTGGTGGAAATGCTGTTGCTTCGATGGTTGAATCGGGCCAAATTGGTGGAGTTGAATTTATAACTGTTAATACAGATGCTCAAGTACTTCTTGCTAATACTGTTCCTACAAAGGTTCAAATTGGAGAAAAATTAACCAAAGGATTGGGAGTTGGTGGAAGACCTGATATCGGCGCACAAGCCGCTGAGGAATCGATTGAGAAATTGAAAGAACTTATTGTTGGCTCTGACATGGTCTTTGTAACAGCTGGAATGGGTGGTGGAACTGGGACAGGAGCAGCCCCTGTTATTGCCAGGCTCGCTAAAGAAACTGGAGCTTTGACCGTCGCAATTGTCACCAAGCCTTTTACTTTTGAAGGAACTCGCCGCACTATTTTGGCTGAAGAAGGAATTGAGAAATTAAGAAAGGAAGTTGATACCCTTATTGTAATTCCTAATCAGAGAATTATGGATGTAGTTGACCGTAAAGTTACACTTCTTGAAGCCTTTAAAGTAGCTGATTCAGTTTTGGGCCAAGCTGTTGCAGGAATTGCTGAGATAATTACAACCCCAGGACTTGTTAACGTAGACTTTGCTGACGTGAAGGCAATTATGAGTGATGCTGGATCTGCTCTTCTTGGAATTGGGCATGGAGTTGGAGAAAATCGTGCTCAAATGGCTGCTAGAGCGGCAATTGCTTCGCCGCTATTGGACTTGTCAATTGATGGGGCAAAAGGAATTTTGTTTAATATTTCAGGAGGGCCAGACTTAACTATGTTTGAGGTGGATGAAGCGGCTAGAATTATTACCCAGGCTACAGACCCAGAAGCAAATGTCATCTTTGGATCTGTTGTAAAAGATGGGTTTGCAGATCAAATTCGAATTACAGTTATAGCTACTGGATTTGATGAATCTCGCTCGCGAATTGCCCAGATGATTCGCCCAGATCCCCCTAAAATGCAAGGAGTAGTAAGTGATGCTCCTGCGAAGGAGCCTGAAAGAGAAACAAATGAGTCTGAAGATGAAACTAACGAGGAAGGCTCTCCTGATACACACGGCGGAGAAGATTTTGATATCCCAGCTTTTTTAAGAAAAATTCATTAATGCGCAGTATTGAGAATATTCAAAATTACTTTTTAGATTCTAAAAGTTTTCGAGATATTGAATCAAAGGTTACGAGCTTATTTGCCAATTTAAAAAAGACAGAACCAGAGTTGGATATTATATATGTAGCAGGGATAATTAGTTCGGACGGTAAGGATTTTATCCAGAGAAATAGGCAAATTTTGGCAAATAATACTGAAAAAGTAAGAGAAGCTACAAGAGAAACAGCGTTTGTTTTTTCGGCTGAAGATATATTTGACGATAAAGTTATAGCAAAACTGGATCCCAACGAGATTTCAAATGAAGAAAATTGGTATCAATTTTGGAGAAATGTTTTAAGAAGCGGTGTAACTCACATTGTTTTAACTCCCAGGTGGGAAGAGTCCAAGGGTGCAACAGATGAATTCTTAACTGCCAATAGTATTGGATTGCCAATTTATTATTTCAATGGTATTAACTCACATGAAATTGCCTGGCTAATTAAAACTTCGAGGAATTCCGGTTAGTTCATCTCTTATTTACTTCAAAAATAAGCATAAGTAGAGTACAATTGCCTTAAGTATGGCTAATTATTTTGACCAAGTTGATCCAAGAGTAAATTTCCCAGAATTGGAAGAGAAGATTCTGAAGTTTTGGGAAAAAGAAAAGATTTTTGAGAAGTCAGTCGCAAAAACTAAAAAAGGTGAACCGTTTGTTTTTTATGAAGGTCCTCCAACTGCAAATGGCAAGCCTGGAATTCATCATGTAGAGTCACGTTCTTTTAAAGATATTATTCCTCGTTATAAAACAATGAGAGGCTATTACGTAGAGCGTAAAGCTGGGTGGGATTGTCATGGACTACCTGTTGAAATACAAGTTGAGAAGCAATTAGGAATTTCAGGAAAACCACAAATTGAAGAGTATGGAATTGAGGAATTTTGTGCGCTTTGTCGTAAAAGTGTTCATGATTATGTTGACGAGTGGAGCAAAGTGACAAAAAGAATTGGCTATTGGGTGGATTTAGATAATCCTTATGAAACAATGGACAATAGATTTATTGAAAGTGAGTGGTGGATATTAAAGCAGATTTGGGAAAAGGGGTGGATGTATGAGGATTATAAAGTAGTACCATATTGCAGTAGATGTGGAACTTCGCTTTCAACTCATGAATTGGCCTTAGGTTATAAAGATGATGTGGAGGATCCATCAATTTATGTAAAGTTTAAGATTCGTGATAGGGAAGATACTTACTTTCTTGCTTGGACCACTACTCCTTGGACTCTTCCTGGAAACGTTGCTTTAGCCGTTAATACTAAAGAAGATTACGTAGAAGTAAAAACTTCTAAAGGAAATTTAATAATTGCTAAGAAAAGACTTGACGGCTTGGATATCAACGGAGAGGTTGTTAAAAAATATAAAGGAAAAGAACTAGAAGGAATTGAATATGAGCCACTCTATAATTTCGTTTCTTACGATCAGAAATCTCACTATGTGATTGCGGCAGAATTCGTTTCCATGGACGAAGGAACAGGAATAGTTCACACAGCAGTTATGTATGGAGAGGATGATTTTAAGCTCGGTAAGAAATATGGCTTACCAATGAAGCATGTTGTTAATGAAAAAGGTCAGTTTATTAGTGAAGTTACTCCTTGGGAAGGCATGTTTGTTAAAAAGGCAGACCCTAAAATTATAGAAGATTTGGAAAGTCGTGACCTAATATTTAAATCAGAAAAAATTAAGCATACATACCCATTTTGTTGGCGTTGTGGAACTCCACTTCTATATTACGCTATGATCTCGTGGTACTTGCGCACTACCGCAGTCAAAAAAGAACTACTTAAAAACAATGATTCAGTTAACTGGATACCAGAACACATTAAAGAAGGAAGAATGGGCGAGTGGCTAAAGAATAACCGTGATTGGGCACTATCAAGAAGTAGATATTGGGGAACCCCACTCCCTATTTGGAAATGTTCAGAATGTGAGGAAATGGTTGTGGTAGGAAGCGTTAAAGAGCTTGAAGAATTAAGTGGAAAAGGCTTGGGCAAATTGGATTTACATAGACCGTTTATAGATGAAATTAAATTTAAATGTAAAAAATGCGATGGCATGATGGCAAGAGTTAATTTTGTTCTAGATTGTTGGTTTGATTCAGGAGCAATGCCTTATGCGCAGTGGCACTATCCATTTGAAAATAAAGATAAGTTTGAAAAGAATTTTCCGGCTGATTATATTTCTGAAGCAATTGATCAAACTAGAGGATGGTTTTATACACTTCTTGCTGTATCTGCACTTTTAGAAAGGGGACCAGCTTATAAAAATGTAATTTGTCTCGGGCATGTCTTGGACGAAAAAGGAAACAAGATGAGTAAATCTAAAGGAAATATTATTGATCCGTGGACAGTTTTAAATGAAGTTGGAGCAGACGCTACCCGTTGGTATTTTTATTCAGTAATTGCTCCAGGACCAAGCTTCAAATTCTCGGTAGATCTCGTAAAGGATGTAACCAAGAGATTTATGTTAATTCTTTGGAATAGTTATAACTACTTCGTTAGCTATTCTAATCTGAATGGTTGGGAACCAAAGAACAAAAAAACCGAATCAAAAAATATTTTGGATAAATGGGTATTAGTACGACTTCAGGAAGTTATAAATAAGGTAACCACTTCTTTAGATAATTATGATTTATATAATGCTACTCATGAAATAGAAAGTTTTGTCTCAAAAGATTTTTCTCAATGGTACATAAGACGTGGAAGAGGCAGAACAGATAATGAATTTTTTGAAACATTTCATAAAGTTTTGGTTACAGTTTCTCAACTAATTGCTCCATTTGCCCCATTTATAGCTGAAGAAATGTACAGGAATCTTACAAATGAAGAGTCTGTACACTTGTCTAATTGGCCGATGACTAAATCATTAAAAATAAAGCAGAATAAGATTATTCATGAGATGAATGAAGTGAGGAAGATAGTTGAAAAAGGACATGCTTTAAGAAGGGAAGCTGGAGTTCCAGTGAGACAACCGTTAAGCAAGTTTAGTGTTAGTAATATAAATAATATTCTTGATGAATATGTATGGATATTTTTAGATGAGTTAAATGTAAAAGAACATAGTTTTACTACAGGAAACGGAGAACTTGAGGTTAAATTGGATACAAATTTAACTCCTGAACTTAAGCTGGAGGGGGAGGCAAGAGAAATTATGAGAAAAATTCAGGATGAGAGGAAGAATTTAAAGACTGATTTAGATGAAAAAGTCGACGTAACTCTTCCCACCTGGCCAAAAGAATTCGAAGAAGAGATAAAGAAAAAAACTCTTATAGAAAATCTTTCTAAAGGGGAATTTAAAGTTACTCGCGTTAGATGAAGACTGCTGCCACAAGACAAAAATTTGATATTGGCATTATTCTTGGGATTATCTTTTTAATCCTAGTGAGCGTTATCGTCCTTCGCTCAATTGCTCCATTTGTATTTCCAGTTTATTTTGTTTATTTAATTCTTGGAATTATTTCTTTTTTAATTTTTTCTCAAATTGATTTTGATGTCTTGGCTATTTTTGGTAAATATTTTTATATAGGAAGTATAATTTTTTTAAGCCTCCCTTTAATTATTGGCCAAGTTACACGAGGAGTTGTTAGATGGATTCCACTAGGGCCAGTTTCAATTCAGCCGGCTGAGCTAGTAAGGCCATTTTTATTAATATTTTTTGCCAGTTATTTAAGCCGAAGGAAAGTTAGTCTAATTGATTTTATTAAAGCATCTATCTTATTTCTTTTGCCATTTGTTTTAATTGTTATTCAGCCGTCATTGGGAGTTGCAATAATGACTGGAATTGGATTTTTGGGAGTGGTACTTTCATCAACTTTTAATAAAAAAATCTTAATCTTATTTTTACTAGCTCTTGCACTATTTATTCCAATATTTTGGCACTTTCTTGCCCCATATCAAAGAGAAAGAATTGTTTCGTTTGGAAATTATAATAGTATTCAAGCGATGATTTCTGTGGGCTCTGGCCAAATTACAGGCCAAGGCCTTGGTAAAGGCACTGAAACACAATTATCATTTTTACCTGAGAAACAAACTGATTTTATATTTGCTAGTATTTCAGAAGAATTAGGATTTGTTGGGGCAGTATTAGTTTTAGGCGTTTTGTTCTTTATTTTATTCAGGGTGAGCTTGGTTATTACACATTCAGAAAGCCCTGCAGCTCGTGCATTTGTGTCTGGGGTATTACTAAGCTTATTCGCGCAAACATTTGTGCATGTTGGGATGAATATGGGTATGCTTCCAATAACTGGCCTTCCACTTCCACTGGTTTCTGCAGGAGGCTCGTCTTTAATTGCCACTATGACTATGCTTGGAATGGTAATTGGAGCTAAAAAGTGATATTATACTCCTTATGAAATACGCGGTAATCGCCCTTCAAGGCCACCAATACAAAGTAGCAGAAGGCGAAGAGATTTTGGTCGATAAACTGGGCAAAACCAAACCTGAGGCAGAAGTACTTCTTGTTGTTAATGATGACAAAGTAACACTAGGTAAGCCTAATGTTAAAGGGGCCAAAGTCAGCCTAAAAGTAGTTACCGAAGAGGTAAAGGGAGAAAAGCTCTACATCCGAAAGTATAAGGCAAAATCACGTTACAAGAAAAAGACAGGATTTAGGCCCAAATACACTAAACTTCTAGTACAAAAGATAACTCTATAGATCGCTTGACAAGCGTGAAAATTTCACTTAATATTGATTAACAATGTCAAAGCATAAAGCAGCAGGTAAAACAAGCCAGCATACATCTCCAGCCGGTAAGAGGCTCGGGCTTAAAGTTTCTGATGGACAAAAGGTCGTTTCGGGTGCTATTTTAATTCGCCAAAGTGGGACCAAGTTTAATGCAGGAAAGGGCGTTATGTTGGGCCGGGATCACACTTTGTTTGCAGTTACACAAGGAGCGGTTAAATTTGGACAAAAATTAGGCAAGAGGGTTGTCTCAATCGTATAAAATGGCCGAAGAAATAATTCAAATAGCAGTAGATGAACTTCAAACAAATCCTCTTCAGCCTCGTGGCGTAATTACACCAGAATCATTAGTTGATTTAGTTGATTCCATTAAAGAGCATGGAGTGCTTGAGCCTTTAGTTGTTGCCAAAACACCAGCTGGATTTCAGATTATTGCAGGGGAGCGTAGATGGAGAGCTTCTAAGCTAGCTGGTCTTTCTCATGTTCCTGCTGTAATTCGTGAAACTTCTCCCAAAGGAATGCTTGAAATGGCCCTTGTGGAAAATGTCCAAAGAGTTGACCTTAACCCGCTTGATCGAGCAAAGGGATTTGAGAGATTGATGAATGAGTTTGGGCTCACAACTTCAGAAATTGCAGTTCGAATCGGAAAATCAGTTGCATATGTTTCAAACTCGATGAGATTATTAGCTCTTCCCGATGCCCTTAAAGATGGTCTTCTTTCTGGGCTTATTTCTGAAGGGCATGCAAGGGCATTAGCTGCAATCGACGATCCAGCTCTTGTAATTGAAGCGTACAAAATAATTTTGCGGGAGAGTGGATCTGTAAGACGGGCTGAGGAATTAGCACGCCGCATGAAAGCAAAGTCAAACCAAAAACCAAAGCCACAAGCAAGACTTTCGGACGTGCGCATTGTATCTGAAGAGATTGATCGTATGGAAGATGGAATTAAAAAAGCATTGAGCTTGTCAGGAGAAGAGGACAAAACAGTTGGCGCAAAATTAGTTAGATCTAGAAGTCAGACAAAATTAACTATAGTTCTTCATGGAACTCTTGAGGAAACTCAAGGAAGACTTGAGAAAATCTACAAGTCTATTGCTGTTTAAAAAGGATTGTGTACTATTCCAGCATTTGACAGTGGCCAATAAACGAGCCATGCACGACCTGTAATCTTATCTCTTGTTATAAATCCAAAATTCCTTCCGTCAAATGAATGTGGGCGATTGTCTCCCATTACAAAATACGAGTTAGCTGGCACTTTGAGAGTCTTTCCATCTGTTGCGATACTGCCGGGAGACGTGAAGAGGTCTTTTTGTAAATATGTTTCGTTGAGTAGTTTCCCGTTTACATAAACTTTTCCACCCTGCACCATAACGTCATCTCCTGGAATTCCAATTATTCTTTTAATGAATTCTTCCTGATAGTCTGGAGGTGCCTTAAAAACTATTACATCTCCTTGTTTTGGTTGACCAAAACGGTAAGTTACTTTATCAGTAAGCAAGTATTCTCCATCATGGAAATTGATTTCCATAGAGCTCCCTTTAATTTTATGAGGCTGAAGGACTAGAAGATATATGAATAGAAAGATTGAAACTGCAAAAATAACAACTTGAATTGTGTCAATAAAAAAAGCGCTCAAACGCTGCCACATAAATCATTATCCCTTACCTTTCTATAGTTTAGCAAGTAGATAAAGAACCTCTCTATGGAGTAAAATAGCTTAATCTTTGGTCGTGTAGCTCAGTTGGTTAGAGCGCTTGATTCACATTCATGAGGTCGCAGGTTCGACTCCTGCCACGACCACCAATGGGATATACCAAAGACACTTTGAAAGGTTTTTCATGGGGAGTGGGGGTTGATATTTCAAGTAAAGGCATAAGTTTTGCAAAAAATATTATTCTTTCCAGATTTATTTTTGGCCCAGCTGAATTTGGAATTTTTGGAGTTGGATTTTTAATTCTTGGTTTCCTTGAGCTTATTACAGAAACTGGTATTAATGTTTATCTGGTACAAGAGAAAGATGGAGTAAAGGAATATCTTGATACTGCTTGGGTGGTTTCTATTGCGAGGGGAATTCTGATTTCAATAATCATTGCCATTTTATCCTATCCAATTGCACTCTTTTTCAAGATCCCGGATTATCGTAACTTCATTTTGGCAATCAGTATAATTCCTTTAGTTCGCGGGTTTTTAAACCCAGGAATTGTGAGCTTACAAAAGAACCTCAAGTTTCGTAAAGATTCTCTTTTTAGATTTACAGTTTATGTAATAGAGGACATCGCAACTTTGATTTTTGCTTTTGCCACTCACTCTGTTTTTAGTTTTGTCCTGGGAGTTTTGATTGGTGTAATTGTGGAGGTAATATTAACATTTGTCTTAGTTACCGAGCGACCAAAGTTTTCTTTTAATAAAGAAAAATTAAATAAAATAATTCACCGGGGAAAGTGGCTTACTGCTGCTTATATTTTCGATTATTTATTTGAGCATGGGGATGATTTTGCAGTTGGAAAATTACTAAACGTTGCCTCTCTTGGAATTTATCAGCTTTCATATACGATATCTATCGTGCCACAAAAAACAATTGCCGAGCGCTTGGGCCGGGTAACTTTTCCAGTTTTTACTAAGATTGTAGAAGATAAAAATAGAGTAAAAAGGGCATTTCTAAGGACAGTTTTAGTTACACTCATATTGGTTGGAGCATTTGGTGTTGTTTTGTATTTTGTAGCGGATCCAGTAGTTAGATTAGTGTTAGGAGAAAAATGGCTTCCCGCAATTCCGGTCCTTCGTGTTCTTGCATTTTTTGGCGTGATCCGAGCAATGACAAACCTTGCATATCCACTATTTCTTGCATATAAAAAGCAGGAGTATATTTCAGCTACAACTCTAGTTGGAATAGTGGTTCTTGGAATATTAATAGTTCCATTGACCTTAAAGCTTGGGCTAATTGGAGCTGGAGTTGCTGCCATAATTGGGAGCCTTGCCTCTCTCCCTGTTGCTGCCTATTTTGTGATAAAGATTCTTAAGTAATGCAAATTAGCGCAGTAATTTTAACCAAAAACGAAGAAAAAAATATCAAAAGATGTATTGAGAGCTTGCTTTGGTGTAATGAAATAATTATTATCGACGATTACTCAGAAGATAAAACTCTAAGAGAAATTAAAAACTTTAAAGTACGAGTTTATAAGCGGCACTTGAATTCTAATTTCGCCCAGCAGAGAAATTTTGGTTTATCAAAAGCAAATAGTGATTGGGTATTATTTCTGGACGCAGATGAAATTATCACATTAGAGCTTAAACGCGAAATTATAGAAGTTAATTTTCAAACAGATGATTACAACGGATTTTATATAAAACGCCAAGATTTTTTTATGGGAAGGCAGTTAAAATATGGTGAGACAGGAAATATAAAATTACTGAGGCTTGGTAAAATAAATGTTGGTAAATGGAAGCGAAGTGTTCATGAAGCCTGGGAAATCAAGGGAAGGGTGGGGGAGTTGAAAAATCCAATTTATCATTATCCACACCAAACAATTAGGGAGTTTGTAGACGATATAAATTTTTATTCAACTATTCACGCTCGGGAAAATAGAAAAACAAAATCGGCAAATATTTTTTATATAATCACCTACCCACTTGGGAAATTTATTTTAAACTATTTCCTTAAATTAGGATTTTTAGATGGAGTAGAAGGGTTTGTGATGGCAATGTTTATGAGTCTACATTCATTTTTAGCTTGGGGGAAATTATGGTTAACCTCTTAAATTTATTTTTCATTTTGTTTCCTCTCGGGAAAATTATAAAAATTGGATTTATTAATCCAATCGATTTGGTAGTTCTTCTAATTAGTTTAAATTATTTATTAAAAAAACCGAAAATACCATCTGTTGTTTTGAATTTATTTATATTTTTCTCTTTCCCACTTTTATTTTCGTTATCTTTTTTCGAGCCCTCAAAAATAATTATTGGAGCTCTTTATTTAGCTAGATTTTTTGCGTACTTATTATTTTCTTTGCAAGTTTATGTATTAATCAAAAAAAATAAAATAAGTAAGGACGATCTTGTTAAGAGACTATTAATAGTTGGACTTGTAATTGCAATTTTAGGATGGCTTCAATATTTCTTAATTCCAGATACCAGATTTCTAAAAAACTTTGGTTGGGATGATCACTATTACCGGCTTTTATCAACTTATCTAGATCCGGCATACACAGGGATTATATTAGTTTTAACGTTTATTTTAAGTACTGGATCATACATTAAAACTAAATTAAAAAAATATCTCTTTCTCTCAGTTTTTCTTCTTGTTAGCATTGGTTTTACTTATTCGCGCGCAAGTTTTATTACCCTTTTCATTGCTCTAGTTTATTTGCTTTATAAATACAGGCAAAAAGTTATTTTATTTTTAATACTAATTCTTTTAGTAATGATTCCCCTTTTACCAAGGCCATATGGAGAGGGAGTGAAGCTGGAAAGAACTTATTCAGTTAATCAGAAGTTTATAAATTACCAGGACAGCTTAAAATTAATTTCTCAATCGCCTATCTTTGGAGTAGGATTTGATAACTTATGTATTGCTAAGGAAAAGTTTTTGAAAGAAGTAAATCTTTCGTCTCATACTTGCTCAGGTCTTGACAATAGTTTCTTATTTCTCCTGGCATCAACTGGAACTGTCGGGCTCATTGGGTTTCTTTCTTTTGTTTCCTGGATAATTAAAAATAGGGAGCAAGGCTTATATGGGAATATTTTAGTGACGTCATTAATTACAGTTAGTATTCATGCACTTTTTACAAACACAATTTTTTATAACTTCGTTTTAGGATGGCTCGCTTTAATAATGGCGATTGGACTAAAGCTTAAGGAGAATAATTGACAGTTAGGGAAGTTTCTTTTTTATTGCCTGCTTTATCTATGGCCGAAATTGTTATTTGATTTGCGCCATTACTTAAGCTTACCTCAAACTTAAAAGCTCCGTCACTTTCAACTATCACAACATGGCCATTGATAGTTAAATCAATGTCAGATTCAGTATGCCCTTGTATTGTAATTTTCTTTTGTCCCTCGCCGTAAAAATTAGCGCCATCAGAGGGTGAGCTAATATCAAGTTTTGGTGGCTCATTATCGAAAGTTACTGTGTAGGTTTGAGATTTGTCGCTAACTACACCAGCTGAGTTTTTGGCCTTAGCGTAAATTTGATTCTGTCCTTTTTGTAAACTCGTATTAATTGAAAAGTTTCCATCTGAATCAGCAGAAGTTTTTTGTTCATTATCATTAACAAAAATACTTACAACTGAGTTTGGTTGGGCGCTACCTTTAATAACGATTCCCGATTGGTTTGTAAACTCTACCGGTGTAATTATATTAGGAGCATAAATTGGAAGACCTTGGTTACTATTTGTAGAGGTATTTTTCCCACGTTTTGAATCGCTTACAAAGCTTGCAAAACGGGCTACTAAAGGAAGACCAAAGAAAATTAAAAATAAAATAAATAAAACAGTTAATCCACCGAAGATAATAGCCGAGCGGATATTTTTCTTTTCTTCAACGCGTGCAAGCCTAGAATATTGTTGTTTCATATTTTAAGAGCCGAAGCTGAGATTTGAACTCAGAACCTGCTGTTTACGATACAGCTGCTCTACCGTTGAGCTACTTCGGCAACTGGTGTATTATATCATCATTATGTATACTCCCAGTAAAAAAATATTAGATAAATATGCCAATATTCTTGTAAACTTTGCATTAGGAAGTGGAAAAGGGATTAAGAAAGGCGAAGTGATATTTTTACAAGTTCCAGCGTGGGCCGAACCTATTCTAATTTCCCTTAAAAATGCAGTAATTACTTCAGGAGGAATTCCAATTATTGAATACTATCCTGACGATATGGTCCGGGATTATTATGATCTTGCCGATAACTCTCAACTGGAATATTTTCCAGCAAAATATCTAAAGGGCAAAGTGGAGGAGATGGACCATGTCATTTCTATAATTGCGGAAACAAATAAACACGAGCTTGAAGGCATTGATCCAAAGAAAATCATGATGAAACAAAAAAGTGTAAAGCCATATATCGACTGGAGACGCAAAAAAGAAAGTGATGGAAAGCATACTTGGACACTTGCTCTATATGGTACTCCTGCAATGGCAAAAGAGTCGGGGATGACATTGGAAGAATATTGGGATCAGATTATAAAAGCTTGCTACTTAAATGAAACTAATCCAGTTAATAAGTGGAAGCAAATTTTTAATGAGGTGGAACGAGTTCGGACTAAATTAAATAGTCTTAATATTAAAAGTATGAGGATTAAAGCTGGGGGAACAGATCTTACTATTGGTATTGATAAAAATAGAAAATGGCTTGGGGGAAGCGGAAGAAATATTCCCAGTTTTGAAGTTTTTATCTCTCCAGACTGGCGAAAAACAGAAGGGATAATTAGCTTTAATCAACCATTATATAGATATGGAGCTGAAATTAGAGATGTAGAACTTAAATTTAAAAATGGAAAAGTAGTATTAGCGAGTGCTTCAAAAGGAGAAAAAATTTTAAATGAGATGATTAAAGTGGAAAATGCTGATAAGGTTGGTGAATTTTCTTTGACTGACAGTAGACTTTCGAAGATCACTAAGTTTATGGGTGAGACACTTTTTGATGAGAATATGGGCGGAAAATATGGAAATACACATATTGCACTTGGTTCTGCCTACAGAGATTCATATAAAGGGAAAGTAAGTGCTGTAAAAAAAGAAAAATGGCAATCAATGGGCTTTAACGATTCTTCAGTTCATACCGATATTGTTTCAACTTTTGATAGAGTGGTGACAGCTAAGCTCACAAGTGGAAAAGAAATTGTAATTTACGAAAAAGGAAAGTTTGTTATTTAATACCCAGTGAATTTTTCAGGCCTAATTTGAGTGACCGGAACTTTTAGCTTTGTAATTAATACCCCTTCCATCGCATCAACCATTTCTGGAGGTCCTGATATCCAGTATGTTGGATTTGCAATATCTTTTGAAACTTCGCTAATGATTTTATCATTAACATGTCCTTCGGTACTTGAATCCACAATCCTCATTTTAAAATTGCTATTTTTTTGTGAGATTTCATCTAATTCCTCTTTAAATGCAATTACTTCTTTATTTTTAACCGAATAAATAAGCGAGATGTTAACACTCATTTTTTTGTCAAAAATAAATTTGATCATGCTTCGGTATGGTGTTATGCCAATTCCTCCTGCTAAAAATATGTGGTTACCGGTTGTGTTTTCATCCATAAAAAAAGTGCCACCAGGGCCTTCTCCTTTAACTTCACCCCCTAAAACTAATTCGTCCAGAGTTTTTTTAAACCCCGACTCTTCTCTGATCCTTGTCGTAAGCCTCAAAGTTTTTCCCTCAGTAGGGGAGGAGGAAATTGTAAAGTGCCTTGTGTCTCCTCGCGCATCAGGATAATTAAGCTTGGTAAGTGTGTAATAAAAATATTGACCAGGTTTGTATGATACCTCAGCTTCTGGCTCAAAAAAGAACGATTTAATGTCAGTGGCTTCATCTTGCTTTTTAAGTAGCTTTAGTCTCATAATTTAATTTATCTTAGCATAAAGGAGGTGAATATAAAATGTGTTATAACTGTGGATGTGGAATGGCAGATAATCCAATGGGACATGGAAGAATTTCTGAGGGCGGTGGATCTTTGACAGAACACGATTTCGAGCACATTGCCCAAAAGTGGGGAATGAAGGTAGAAGACGTTAAAAAGAATACCCTTAGTATGTTGCAAAAAAGCTTAAAACAAAGCTAATATTGCACCCATTGTCACAAGGCTTGCTAGTTGATACCCTGCATTAATTGCATAAAGGGGGAACGAGTCTCTTCCGAAAATAACGTTATTCATCATGGTTGGCGCGACAAAACCCACCCAAGCCATAAATCCAACTGTTATCCCGTCAGTTACGGACAAGGCTCCAAAAGCATTTTTAAATAGGGCTAAGACAAAAGCCATTAAAACAGCCAAAGCCAAACTGAAAGCATACATTGTTCCCATATTCTTATTTTTCTTAGACATTTTCCTTGGATCAATTCCAGAGAGTTTCATCCATGGCTTTCCAAATAAAACATTTGAATACCACACAAACCCAACTACCACCGAGGCAACCGCAGCTACCAATACACTGATTGCATTTACATCTGTAACAAAAGTTTCTTAACTTTTCCTAGATAATATTCATCCCAACCTTCATCAATTTCTTTGTAATTTTCATCAGGAACGCCACTTTGAGTAAGAGCAAGTGTGGTGGAGCCGTTAGAAGGCAGACCAAACTTGCTCCAAAGGAGCCATGATATGGTATTCCTTTTTGATACTCTTCATGCTTATTTGTAATACGACTTAACTTGGAACAATAAATAAAAGCCAATTAAGCTTCCAATTACACTTCCAAAAATAGACATTGCAATAATGCCATAAGCAAGATTAAGAACTTCTCCCCAAAAAAGGAGATTCCATCCACTCATCTTGTTTGCTTTAAGTCCTGGATATGCTGCAAGCATTAATACTGATGAAACAACCAAAACTAATGCTGAGACATAGCCAAATCCGAATCCAGTTGCGCCTCCCACTACTGCAAAAGGCATGAATGCTGTCATAAGTCCAAATCCAGCTAATCCAGCCAAAACTCCAAGTATTCCAAAAATAAGGGCCAACCAAGGCGCTATTTTTACAAGCGTATCCTTTGCGTTTTTAGGTAACTTTGGAAGTTGTGCGAATAAGGGTTCAACCATTCCGATTACGTCGTTTGAATTTTTAGCCATTTGTAATCACCCCCTCTGTCATACTAACTTAATTATTTCTTAAAAGAAGATTAGATGCAAGAGGTGAAGGATAAGAAATCATATTCAGCTCGAACATATGTCGATATAAGCATAAAGAAAAGATTTCAAAAGAAGTGGTAAAATCAAACTACCGAAGTACTTCTGTTGCTATGTGTTAGGGAGCGAATATTCGTACCGGTGCACCAGTAGTCGTCCTTCGGGTTTGTATGAATAAGATAAAAGACGTGTTAAATAAATCCTTTAAGAGTGGCAAAATTATTATTATAATTTTTTGCTTCAATATAATAATTCTACTTTTGCATTTATTTCGTGCCTCTTTTGTTCAGATAGATAATACAACGATACTTTTGATGGTGCTGGTTCTACTGACGCCTTTCGCATCTCATATAAAGAAAATTAAATTTGGAGATTTCGAAGCTGAAATTAATCAAGAAATAAAAAAAGTTGAACAGCAAGCAAAAGAAATCAAATCGGAAGGTGGAGACAAAGAACAATTAATTAAGAAAAATTCAGTTATTGAAGAGTTGGAAGAATTAGCAGCAAAGGATCCCGTCCTGGCACTTGCAAAATTACGAATCGAAATCGAGAAAAAACTGAAAAGATTATATACATTTAAAGAAACTGTCCCTTCGGGTATAAAAATGATGACTCAGGTTTTATCTGGAACCGGTGTGATTAGCAATAAGTTAAAGAATTTAATTTTGGATGTTACTTCCATTCTTAACCGAGTCGTTCACGGAGAAGACATTCCTACAGAAGCAAATATCGATAAAGTTCTCAACATAGGATCTGAGATTCTTGATGAACTAGACTATATTCTCTTTCATAAATTTATAGCTCCGGCCTCTGAGAAAATAATAAGTAAAAAAGAATTGAATGAATACAGGGATGCTGTGTACGAGGTTAAAACTGTCGTTCCTTTAGTTGATAAACCATATATTAATAAGCGGGTACTAAATCAAGAACAGTTGTATGAGTTTCTTGAAGGCTATGAAGAATATGCAGAATTTTTAGTAAATATTAAAAAAATTTAAGTCTCGGAGCGGATTATATGAAGAAAGTTAGTGAAAAATTCAAAAAACAACTTGAGGAAGTAACAAAAAATTATACCACTATGGTTGCAAGTGGAGTCACTATGGATATCATGGACAAAAAAGGAGAAAAAGTGGAAGAGACGTTTACTTCATATGAAGAGTACATCGAAAAATTGTTTGAGAAAAAACGAGCAGTTGCTCTCCAACTAGTCACTCCAATGCCAATAATGCGGAATGACATAGGAAACTCTGTTTTACACTCAATATATGAAGAGATGAGAGATAGTTTAACTTTGGGAATGTTTCCGTCAGCAATTATGCACTCAATCCTACTGTTGGAATACGCATTGAGGATTAAATTTTATAAGGAGCGACAAAAAACCGACCCAAATGCTCATTGGAAAGACGTTGCTGAATTAAAAATAAGACAACTAACCACCCCATTATTAAAAGCTGGAATAATTACAAAAGAAGCGAAGAATGACCTCGATGATTTTAATGATAAAACCCGCAATCCCTATATGCATATCAATGTTTATGAGTTAACAAAGGATGTGACCCTAGATGCTACATCTGTTGATATAGTTAACGAAGAAGTCAAAATGTTGAATGATTTACCTATAACAGATAAACCGTTCCTTTGGTTTGCAGGAAAAAAGAAGTACGATGCTATGAATGTTTTACCTATAATGAGAAAATGTGTCGGTTACGTTAATAAAATTTTCGATAAATAATTCTTCAAGTCTGGTCTAGAGCGGGTAACGGGAATTGAACCCGTATCTACTGCTTGGGAAGCAGCCATTCTGCCGTTAAACTATACCCGCAATAGGGCAATTATAACACGCACTAACGGGGGATTATTAGCTTATTGGTGGGGTAAATTAGGTTTGGATTTTTGAGTTTATTTTCTTTGGCAATGTTAACCCATTTATAACCATCTTGATAAGCTCTGACTGCAATTGCCCAGAGAGTATCTCTTTTAACTACTTCATATGTGGCACCAGTTATTGGTGAATTATCTTTTTGAGTTTGAGGTGTCGTATTTTGGGCTGCGTCTTTTTCTGCCTCAACTGCCGGGATAACTAATTCTTGTCCTATTTCTAACTTATTTGCATCAGTTATATTATTAGCTTTCGCGATCTTATTCCAGTTCATTCCATTGGCATAATATTTTTCAGAAATTTTCCATAAAGACTCTCCTTTGGCAACTTTGTGGGTTTGGCGAGTTTCAGTGCTACCTGAGCTGAGAATTTGATTGGTTGATTGGGCTTTAAAATATCTTAAAACCAAAAATGCCAGGACTAAAATGACAAGAGCTCCTAGAATCATACTGATATTACCCTCCTGAAGCTTGATTGTTTTAAGAATTGACTTTAAGTCTAAGTTCATAGTGAATTACCACTTTGGGTAACTATGGTAGATATAAGACCATTTTCTGTCTAAGTGATCTTTGTCACCTGCAAAACCAGCAAACTCAACTTTAGCTTCAAGATCTTTATTATTCCAAGGCCCTACGACAATATTACCTCTTTTGAGTGCTCCTAATGGGACATTTGCAAAACGAGAATGAATTTTATCGTTAATTTCTAAATGAAGATCTGTGCAAAAGCTTAGTGTGTAATCATCTCTTTTAGCAGCTCTTGTAACTGCATATAATTCTTTGCCATTTGGGTAAGTGAGCTTAACAACTGGAAAGTCGCCTAGTAGTATTTTGTTATTATCGTCTACTGAAGTTTCTAGGGGTATTTGTGTTATCCAATCCGTTTTATGCCTGTCGTATTCCATGCGAGCATTATAAGATGCGATTAGTAATTAGTCAATTAGGCGGGACCGAAGGGAATCGAACCCTCCTCTACTCCGTGACAGGGAGTTATTCTAACCAATGAACTACGGTCCCAAGTAAGGCTAATTATAGCTTAAAATTATGAGGCTAACAAGTGAAGTGGTAACATAAACTTATGAATAATGTGGAGATAGCAGAGCTTCTTCGGGATGTTGCAGCAGCATACCAACTTGAAAACGAAAAACTAAACAAATTTAAAATAATAGCCTATCAAAGAGCAGCTGATGCGGTTGAACATCTATCTAGCGAGGCCCATGACCTTTGGGAAGAGGGAAAGCTCAAAGATGTTGCTGGAATAGGGCCTGGAATTCATGAACATTTGGACGAATTATTTAGGACAGGTAAATCTAAGCATTTTAATAAGCTTCTTGGTTCAATTCCAAAGGCAGTGTTTGAGCTCATGAAAGTCCCTGGGATTGGTGTGAAAACTGCAACCAAACTGGTTAAAGAATTTAAAATTAACGACAAAGATCCACTTAAATATCTTCAAACTCTTGCTGAGTCAGGTAAAATCCGTAATTTGGAAGGTTTTGGCGAAACTTCTGAAAGCTCAATTGTAAAATCTATCTCTGAATACAAGAAAAAGCCACCAGAGAGATTACTACTCCCGTATGCAGAGGAGGTTGCCGGTAGAATTATTGATTGGATGAAAAAAGGGGAAGGAGTGGTACAAATAGATTCCCTTGGGAGTATGCGGCGTAAGGCTTCGACAATAGGGGATTTG
>WNFM01022486.1_pt2 | contig 27292 bp, 27 predicted proteins | sample 5400271 | NCBI WGS metagenome assembly WNFM01 (sample SAMN13153352, study PRJNA577476) | soil metagenome | isolation source: 60 cm saprolite on Douglas fir-dominated hillslope | place: USA:California | collected 2013-09-17 | reverse complement strand
CCAGTCGGCGGCCCGATCTCGCTTGAGTCGGTCTTGAAGCGAAGATTCGGTTCCCAAAAATCGTGTGTCTCCCCATCGACCGTGGTGATGTGATACGTGTCGCGGCACTGACGTATTGTCTTCACCTGCTCGGCGGGTTCTAGCTTCTTCAGGTTGGGGCGCTCGTTAGCTCCCGTCATGCCGCCCATACCCATATTGCCGCCTTGCGCCGTTTGCGGCGTGCCTGCAGCCACTGAACTTGCCCTTTTCAGGTAAGCAATCACCTCCGCCCGCGATTGCGGATCAGGGATACCTCGAATGGTCATGCGGTTGTGAGGAATGAACTGAGCCGGATTTTTGAGCCATTGATCGAGACTACCGGCATCCCATGTGACGTTTGCCGACTTCAGGGCGGGCGAGTATCGGTCGAAGCTTTGGAGCGTTCCAGCCTTTCGGCCCCACACGCCAGCGAGGCTTGGGCCGGTCATATTCTGGTTTGGCTTCAGCGAATGACAGGCGGCGCACGCTCTTACGAACGTCGTTGCGCCGAGGTCGGGTTCTCCGGCTGCCCAAACCGACTGACTGAGAAGACCAAAGCCGACGCAAGAGGCGATCGACAGCAGTGATAGTTTCATGTCTCATCCTCGCGATTGACCGCGCGATGAATGATCATCGCAGCGACTACATGCCCGTCCGAGACTTGGGAGCGTCAGGCCGCGAGTATGGGCGGCGATAGTTCAGGCTCGATGGAGTGCCCTGTCGGCGATAAGGCAAGCTCCCGATATTCCACGGACGCCCAATCTACCGGGAACGGCAGTGAGCCGGGGATCGCCGGGAGCGCGGCTAACACCACGCAACCCACATGGTCGGCACAGGGCGCGAGGTCCTTGCAAGGCTTGTCAGGATCAGCGAAGTGGTCGGGCATGTCCCCGGTTGCGAGGGTACCGCCCTTCGCTACCATTGCCATTGATTCGCGCGTGACGCTCTGCGTCGTCAGCCCGGTCAGTAACGCTAACGTGAGGACGGCGACAGCTAGGCGCTTGAGCATGGCCATGCAAAAGTAGGTTATGATGCCTGCTCACACTGTTCAAGATGCGCCCAACGTCCCATGTTGAGGACACCCCTATCGAGGAGAACGGAAAAATGCGCCGCAAGCTCGCCCTGGTTCTCGGTTCAGCGATATTGGCTTCTGGCCTCGCACTCTCGGTCAGCTACGCTCAGGATCAGCAGCAGAACGCTCCCGATCAGGCGCCGCCGTCAGGCCACGGGATGATGGATCGGGGCATGATGGGTAATGGCATGGGCGGCATGATGGGCAACAGCGACATGATGGCCCAAATGTCGCGCATGATGGAGAACTGCAACAAGATGATGGAAAGTCACATGCAGAAAGATCACATGCCGAGCCAGCCGCAAGACAAGAAGGGCTAGGCACCACCGCCTGCGCGTCCCTAGTGCGCGTTGGCGGCGAGATGCTGCACGATCCGCTCTAGCACGCGGCCATATAGCGGTCTTGCTCACGCTGCCCGCGCAGAAACAATAGGCTGCATCGGAGTCGGTGCAGAGAACGCCTACTCCGCCGCTTGGGCCTTCGGCTGCATCATCCCCGAAAGGCGCGCTGCGATGATTTCTTCCGCCTCGCGCACGATGCGGTGCACCAGTTCCTTGACGCTCGGCACGTCCTTGATCAGGCCCTGCACCATGCCGGCCGACCAGATGCCGTAATCGAGTTGGCCGGCCTCGAGCACGTGGCGGCCTTTGACACCGGCGACGAACTCCTGGACGTCCTTGAAGGTCGCGCCGGGCTGGTGCTCGATCTCGATCACCTTGCTGGCGACGCCGTTCTTGTGCACGCGCGCGGTGTTGCGCATGGTGCGGAAGATGAGCGCCGTTTGCCGCTCGTCGCTGTCGACGAGCTTCTGCTTCACGGAGGGATGGATGGGCGCTTCCTTCGTCGCCATGAAGCGCGTGCCCATGTTGATGCCGTCGGCGCCCAGCGCCAGCGCGGCGACGAGGCCGCGCGCATCGCCGAAGCCGCCGGAGGCGACGAACGGGATCTTCAGCTTCTCGGCGGTGATGGGAATGAGGATCAGGCCGGGGATGTCGTCCTCGCCGGGATGGCCCGCGCATTCGAAGCCGTCGATCGACACCGCGTCCACCTCCAGCCGCTCGGCCTTCAAGGCGTGGCGCACGGCGGTGCATTTGTGGATGATCTTCACGCCGGCCGCCTTGAACACGGGTATGTATTTCTCCGGGTTGTTGCCGGCGGTCTCGACGATCTTGACGCCGGACTTGATGATGGCGTCCATGTATTCGTCGTAGGGCACCGGCTTGATGGTCGGCAGGATCGTCAGATTGACGCCGAACGGCTTGTCGGTCATCTCACGGCAGCGCGCGATCTCCTTGGCGAGATCCTCGGGCGTGGGCTGCGTCAGCCCGGTGAGAAAGCCGAGCGCGCCGGCATTGGCCACCGCCGAGACCAGTTCGGCGCGGCCGACCCATTGCATGCCGCCCTGCACGATGGGGTGCTCGACCCCGAACATCTCGGTGAAGCGCGTCCGCAGCATCGGTTTTCCTTCTCGCAGCCTCTCGCGCCGATAGGGTCGCGGGCGCGCCGGCAAAAGGCAAGCGCCCGATGGTCCCGGCCCTACCCACGGCGCATCCTGAGCGGATCGGCACGACACACGACCACGATCGGCACCCTATCGCCGCTGTTCTTTGTCGGCGATCGGGTGCTGTTGTGGCGCTGGCGCAAGGTCAAGTTGTTCCTGAGGAACAAGTCACCGTCGGAAGCATTCGAAACCGAGCGGCGCGGGTATGTCCTGTCCACCTGGGTGAGTCAATGCGGCTGTTCGGGGCCTTGGATGGCCCGGATGGCTTGTAGCAGGCGCGCTCGCTCGGGATCGCCAGTGATGCCGTCTCGCCGCGCAGACGCCTGAGTCGGCAGCACCGCGACAAGCACAGCACGATCGGCAAAGCGCAATCGCTGGACGCAGCCCATGCTCGCAGCACACGCGCTTGAACAGCCAAGGAACGACGCGCAGCGTTGTCCCAAGTGTCGCTTGTAGAAGGAGCAATGCATGCACCGATCAATCGTCAGTTTCGCCATCGTGGTTCTAAGCGCTGGCTGGCTGATCGCTCAGCCTGCGGTCGCGCAAAACCAACCTGCGACGCCCGGCGTACCGGAGGCGACCGCGCCCGACGCGAGTGTTTCGGACCAGAAGCTCGATCAAACGGCTGCCGCGATCCAAAATGTGCAGGCGGTTCGTGACAACTACGTCCAGAAATTCGACGCTGCTTCACCTGATGAGAAGGACAAGATCATCAGCGAGGCAAACGCCGCCTTTGAGAAGGCCGTTACTGACCAGGGTCTCTCTCTGGACGAGTACGACTCCATCATGAACCTCGCACAGAACGACCCGAGCGTGCGTGAACGGATCGTAAAGCGACTTGGCACCGCAGAGAAGTCTCCTTCGCCGCGATGACGGCGCTGCGGGCGTCGAGATGGCGTCTATGTGGCTTTGTCGCTTGCGCAAGCCCGCCGTCCGAGGCGTGGAGCGCGCCCATGCCGTATGACTTCGCAACAGAGGAGCGAAGTCATGTACGTCACCCGCACGATCCAGCAGAGAACGCCGCGCGAGCGGATACGCAGCCGCAAACCGATACGCAATCCCATCGTCTACGGGCCAGCGCGTGCGTGCCGCTGGATCGCAGATGCGCCCAATGTGATGTTGTCGAAGATCGCGCGCCACGAAGAAATTTACTGCGGCCTGCCGAGCGTGGATAGGTCGAGCTGTTGTCGCGAGCATCTGGCGCGCGTCTATGTCATTCGGGAGCGCAGGCGATGACCGATGAACAGCGACGCGCGGTTGCGGGCCTACGCCGATGAGATCGAGAAGTCGGAAGCAATAGTCACGTTCTTGTGATGAATCGCCAAGCTTTGGCGAAGAGTTTGTTCGCTTCCGCCCGAATTATCAGATACCCGCGCCGGTCATATCTATCACGTGTCGAGAGCGCGGCAGCAGCGCCTCACCAGGGATTCGTAAAGGAGTACCGCAATGTCGAACAAGTTCCGTCTAACGACCGCCGCAGGACTAGGTCTCTTGCTGGCGTTTGCCGACGTCCCGGGATATTTGTTCCGGGATATCGACCAGAACTCGTCGGCCAACGACTCTGGCAGCGCCGCTCGCGCCGCGACCGACGCGCAGATCGCAGCGGCCAACCGGAAAGCCGGTCAAGCGCTCGCAACGGCGCGGCAAGCTCTCCGGGACGCGCAGCAGGCTATGCAGCAGCAGCCTATGCAGCAGGCGCGGTGACATCCTCTCCACCAAGGGAGCGCAGGCGATGTTGAAGATCATGCCGGGCCTGAACGATCGGCTAGAGCCCGCCGAACGGAGCGTGGTCGAGATCGATCCTCTCTGATGCGATTCTAAACTCGGATTGTCGCGCTTTGCTCGGTCTTGCTTGGAAAGCCTGTCCAGGGATTGCCGATCCGATGGGCGGACGCCAATGTGCGCTTCTCGGGGATGCAGGCTCCCCTTTAGCGCGGAATCTGTAGCCCAGGCGCCGGTGCCTGCGGCCCGGCCTGCGACGAAGGAGCTAAGGCAATGGCCGACGGAATGACCCTCACGCTTGCCGGCGATCTAAGGGTCTATCGCCTGGGCTTCGGCGCGATGCGCATCACCGGCCCTGGCATCTGGGGCTACCCGCCGGACCCCAAGGGGGCGATCGCGCTGCTGCGCCACGTCGTCGACAGCGGCGTCGATTTGATCGACACGGCGGATTCCTATGGCCCGGCGGTGAGCGAGCAATTGATCGCGAGGGCGCTCCATCCCTATCCCGCGCAGCTCGTCGTCGCCACCAAGGGCGGGCTCGTGCGGCCGGGTCCGGACCGCTGGGAGCCCGACTGCCGTCCCGCGCATCTGCGCGAGGCCTGCGAGGGCAGCCTGAAGCGACTCAAGCTCGATCGCATCGATCTCTATCAGCTCCACACCGTCGATCCCAAGGTGCCGCTGGCCGATTCGATCGGCGCGCTGGTAGACCTACAGCGCGAGGGGAAGATCCGTCACATCGGCGTCTCCAACGTCAACCTGACGCAGCTCGAGGAGGCGCGTCGGCTGGCGACGATCGTCTCGGTGCAGAACCGCTACAACATCGAGGACCGGACGCATGAGGGCGTCGTGGATGCCTGCACCCGCGACCATCTCGCCTTCATGCCATGGTATCCGCTCAGCGCCGGCAAGCTGGCGGCGGCGCGCAGCCGGCTAAACGACATCGCGCGGCGCCATCGCGCGACGCCGGCCCAGGTCGCGATCGCCTGGCTGCTGCGGCGCTCGCCGATCATGCTGCCGATCCCCGGCACTTTGTCGATCAAGCATTTCGACGAGAACCGCGCGGCAGCGGAGCTTGAGCTAAGCGACGCCGAGTTCGCCGCCCTCGCGGAAGCGTAAAGCTAAAATAAACCAGGATCGACGAGGAACGCCGCCGGCGCGCGCCCGGCCCTGACCGCGGCAAGGCGCGTTCTGACTATATAACCGCTCGCATATACTGGCACTATTCGCGTACCATGCGGCTTGCAGGGCTGTCTAAACCCGCGTAGACAACAGGCCGAGCGAGCGGCAATACCTTTAGAGTTAAGCACATGCTGTACTCGCGCCACTCGGGCAAAAGGGAGAGGACCCGTGACGGAGCAGCATGTCCTGGTCGAGGTGAAGGACGGCATCGGCACCATCACCTTCAACCGGCCGGCGGCGCTCAACGCACTGTCGCCGCAGATGACCGACGGGCTGATCGAGGCGACGGCGCGCTTCGAGCGCGACCCGGATGTTCGCTGCGTGGTGATACGCGGCGCGGGCGAGCATTTCATGGCCGGTGGCGACGTCAAAGGCTTCCATAAATCCCTGACCGAGAACCGCGACGCGCATCTCGCTCAGCTCGAGATGCGCGTCATCAAGGCGCATCAGACGATTTATCAGCTCCGCCGCATGCCGAAGCCGGTGCTCGCCTCGGTGCAGGGTGCCGCGGCGGGCTTCGGGCTCAGCCTGATCCTCGCTGCCGACCTTGCCATCGCCGCTGACGACGCCTATTTCACGCTGGCCTACCGCCATATCGGGCTCTCCGCCGATGGCGGCGCCACGTATTTCCTGCCGCGCATCGTCGGCGAGCGCCGTGCGCTGGAGATCACGCTCTTGGGCGAGCGCTTCACCGCACAGAAGGCGCAGGAGATCGGCATCCTCAACTGGGTCGTGCCCCGCGCGCAGCTGGCGGAAGAGACCGCGAAGATGGCGCGCAAGCTTGCCGACGGCCCGACCGTGGCGCTCGGCAAGGCAAAGCAGCTCATCCGCTCCTCGCTCGACAATTCCTGGGACGAGCATTCCCATCGCGAGGCCGAAGCCTTCACCGTTGCGGCGGCCACCGCCGATCACCTGGAAGGCACTATCGCCTTCGTCGAGAAGCGCAAGCCCGTGTTCAAAGGGCGCTGACGCTGCATGGACGTCCTCATCATCGGCGCGGGCGTCGGCGGCCTTACTCTCGGGCTGATGCTGCACGAGGCCGGCATCCCCTGCCGCATCTACGAGGCCGCCCCCGAGATCAAACCGTTGGGCGTCGGCATCAACCTGCTGCCGCATGCGATGAAGGAGCTGTCGACGCTCGGGCTCGAGGAGACGCTCGCCGCGCGCGGCGTGCTCACCGCGGAGGCGGTGTTCTTCAACCGTTTCGGCCAGCTCATCCACCAGGAGCCGCTCGGGCGTGCCGCCGGCTATGACTGGCCGCAGGTCTCGATCCACCGCGGGGATCTTCAGGCGGCGCTCGTCGACGCCTTCATCGCGCGCGCCGGCGCCGGCCGGTTGATGCTGGGCTGGCAATGCACCAAGGTCGAGGACGACGGCGGTGCAGCGACCGCGCATTTCCGGCGCATGGCAACGCAGGAGCCGCTAATGCCGCAGCGCGGCGCCGCGGTCATCGCCTGCGACGGCATCCATTCGACCGTGCGCAAGCAGCTTTATCCGGACGAGGGCGAGCCGATCTATTCCGGCGTCAATATGTGGCGCGGCGTGACGCGCTGGCCGCCCATCCTGTCGGGCGCGGCGATGATCCGCGCCGGCTGGTTCACCCACGCGAAGATCGTCATCTATCCGATCCGCAACGATGTCGACGCGGAGGGCCGTCAGCTCGTCAATTGGGTGGTGGAAATCGCGACGCCCAAATACGAGCGTTGGAACTGGAGCCGGACGGCGAAGCTCGAGGATTTCATCGCGCCGATGGCGGATTGGCATTTCGACTGGCTCGACGTGCCGGAATTCCTGCGCGGCTCCGAAATCGTGCTGGAATATCCCATGGTCGACAAGGACCCGCTGCCGCGCTGGAGCTTCGGCCGCATCAGCCTGCTCGGTGACGCGGCGCACCCGATGTATCCGCGCGGCTCGAACGGGGCGGGCCAGGCGATCCTCGATGCGCGCGCGCTCGCCGATTGCCTCGCCGGCCCCGGCGATCCCGTCGCTGCGCTGAGCGCCTATGACGAACGCCGCCGCGAGGCCACCGCCAAGGTCGTGCGCACCAACCGCACCACGCCACCCGACGCCATCCTCGGCGAGGTCTATCGCCGCAGCGGCGACAAGCCCTTCGCCTCGATCGACGACATTATCAGCCGCGAGGAACTCGTCGCCATCACCGACGCCTACAAGCGGGTTGCCGGCTACGAGAAGGACAAGCTGCGGCGATGAGGCGCGCGCCCGGCCCGGCGCTCTGGGTCGAGAGCGGCGGCGCTGGTAAGCCGGTGCTGCTCATGCTGCACGGCCTCGGCGCCAACGCCACGGTCTGGCAGCGGCTGCGGCCTCTTGTCGAGGCGCACTGGAGAGGACGTTGGCTCGCGCCCGATCTGCGCGGCCACGGCCGCTCCGGCCACGCCGCGCCCTATGGCATGGCCATGCATGCCGCCGACGTCGCCGGGCTGCTCGACACGGACGAGGAGGTCATCATCCTCGGCCATTCCATGGGCGGCGGCGTGGCGATGACGCTGGCCGGCGGATGGTTCGGCGTGAAGGTGCGGCAGGTCATCGCCTTCGGCGTCAAGCTCGTCTGGACGGCGGAGGAATTGGCGAAAGCGCAGGAGCTCGCCCGCGCGCCCGTGCGGTGGTTTGCGACGCGCGACGAGGCGATCGAGCGCTATCTCCGCGTCTCCGGTCTCAAGGGCCTGATCGATGCAGCCTCGCCCGAAGCGGCGGTCGGCGTCGTCGCGGAGCAGGGCCGTTTCCGCCTCGCCGCCGATCCCCGCGTCAACGCCGTCGTCGGGTCGCCGATCGAGACGGTGATCGCCGCGCTGCGCGCGCCGCTGCGGCTTGCCGCGGGCGCGCGCGATCCGATGGTGACGCTGGAGCAGATGCGGCGCTTCGATCCACAGGCGGCGATCATCGCGGACGCCGGGCACAACCCGCATGTCGAGGCGCCGGAGAAGCTGTGGCGGGCGGTCGAGGACGCGCTGGCTAGAGCATGATCCGACCGTATGGAATTACTTCACCGTCGTTCCTGCGAAAGCAGGAACCCAGGGCGAGCGACGCGCGGTGGCCCTGGACCCCCGCTTGCGCGGGGGTGACGATAGAGTGTGTTCTACCTGCTCGGAAGCGGCTCTAATTCTCAAGCCACGCGCAGCGGGTAATGCAGGAAGCCGCGGAAACGGGCGCGGCCACCGCGGACGAAGGCGCCGTCGCGCTCGACTTCGGCAAAGCGGCGCACGAATTTCACGATCGCCACCTGCGCTTCCATGCGCGCGAGCGACATCCCCGCGCAGGCATGGATGCCGGTGGCGAAGGCCAAGTGGCGATTCGGCTGGCGGCGCAGATCGAGACGCTCGGGATCGGGGAATTGCGCGGGATCGCGGTTCGCGGCGCCGATGCCGATATGGACATAGGTCCCCGCCGGCATGGCGACGCCGCCGAGCGACGCATCCTCGGCGGCGCGGCGATTGCCGAGCTGGTTCGAGCTCTCCATGCGCAGGAATTCCTCGACCGCCGTGTCGATGAGCGCGGGATCGTCGCGCAGCTCCTGCATCGCCTGCGGATGGCGCAACAGCAGATCGATGCCGTTGCCGATGAGGTTGGTCGTCGTCTCGTGGCCGGCATTGAGGAGGAAGATGCAGTTATGCAGCAGCTCGACCTCGCTCAAGCGCTCGCCGGCGCTGCGCGGGTCGAAGGCACTGGCGCCGATGAGGGTGGAGAGGATCTCGCCTTCGTCGCTGTTCTTTTCGCGCAGCCGTCGGCGAACAAGATCGACGAGATAGTCCTTGAACGCGGCGACGGCGCCGGTGCCGCGCGCGAATTGCTCGCGGCTCAACACCGGCTCGAGCGCGCCGAGGATGGCGAGCGACCAGTCGCGCAGCGGCCCGCGCTCCGCCTGAGGCACGCCGAGCATGTCGCCGATGAGCTGCACCGGGATGGCCGAGGCGAAATCGTCGATCAGGTCGAAGCGCCCGCGCTCGGCCGCAGCGTCGAGCAGGCGGTCGACCAGCGCCTCGACGCGCGGCTGCAGCGCCTTCAAGGCGCGCGGCGTGAAGGCCGGCGCCAGCAACTTGCGCACGCGCGTGTGATAGGGCGGGTCGTTGAAGACGAGGGTCGTCGTATGGTGCTCGTAGAGCAGGCTGTCGCCGAAATTCGGCCGGAAATCGACCTTCTTGTCCGAGCTCCAGGTCGCGACATCGCGATAGACCGCGGCGCAATCGTCATAGCGCGACAGGAAATAGGAGCCATCCGGCATCGGGTGCACCGGGTCATGCTCGCGCAGCGCGCGATAGAGCGGATAGGGATCGTCGAGGAAGCGTCGCTCGAGCCGCTTGATGTCGAAGGCGCGCGCCGCCGCGCGCATCGCTTCCGGATCGGCCGACCACAGCGCGGGTGCGTCCGTCACGACCGTGGAACTCAAAACAGCGAGTAGGCGCCGTCGATGACGAGGCAGTCGCCGCTGTGATAGGCGGAAGCGTCGCTCATGAGATAGACGGCGATGCCGCCGAAATCCTTCGGCTCGCCGAAGCGCCGCATCGGAATGCGCGGCAGCACATTGGCGACGAATTTCTCGTTGGCCATCAGCCCCTCGGTCATGTCGCTCTTGATCCAGCCGGGCAGGATGGCGTTGGCGGTGATGCGGTGGCGCGCCAGCTCGACGGCGAGCGCGCGCGTCAAGGCGTTGAGCGCCGCCTTGCTCGCGGCATAATGCTCGTTGCGCGCCGTGCCGAAGATCGACGCCATGCTCGAGGTGACGATCAGCCGTCCGCCGGCGTCGCCGCGTCCGGCGCGCTCCACCATGTGCCTCGCGACCGCTTGCAGCGTCAGAAAAGCGCCGTCGAGATTGACGGCGAGCAGTTGGCGCCATTCCTCGATCGGGCGCTCGATGAAGGAGCGTCGCCCGCCGCCACCGATACCGGCATTGGCGAAGCAGCCGTCAACGCGGCCGAAGGTGTCGAGCGTCTTTTCGAGCGCCGCCGCGACCGACTTGCCGTCGCTGACATCGCAGATGGCCGATTCGGCGCGCCCGCCGCGGGCCCGAAGCTGCGCCACCGCCTGCTCGTTCTTGGTGGCGTTGCGTGCCCAGATGTGGACGGCGCAGCCGGCCTCGGCGAGCGCCTCGGCCATGCCGAAGCCGATCCCGCCATTCCCGCCGGTGACGATCGCAACCTTTCCTTTGAGATCGAAATAGCTCATCGCGCCCTCCCTGTGCTCCAGCATAAGAACATTGCCGAAGCATTGCGAGCGCGTGGAGACGAGGGACCGTCAGGCCGTCGCCTTGCGCTCGACGCCGGACATCGTCTCGAGCACGGCGCAGACAGCGGCGGTGTCTTCGCCGGCGAGGCCGAGGCCGATGGCGGCGTTGTAGATCGGCGCACTCGCCGCGAACAGCGGCGTCGCCACGCCGAGGCTCTTGGCGAAATCGCCGATCACCTCCATGTCCTTCTGCCAGATGCCGATCTTCATGGTCGGCGGCTGGTAGTCCGACTTGGCCATGAGCGGCGCGCGCAGCTCGAAAATGCGCGATGTGCCGGCGCCGCTGCCGATGACCTTGACGATCTCGGCGGGGTCGAGCCCCGCCTTGATGCCGAGCACCATGGCCTCGGCGCTGGCGACATTGTGGATGGCGACCAGCAGATTGGCGAGGAACTTCATCCTGCTGCCGTTGCCGAACGCGCCGACGCAGGCGGCGCGGTCGCCCGAGGCATAGATGACGAGGTCGCGCGTCACCGCCTGCGCGCCGGTGCCGCTCAACGGGCAATCGAGCATGATGATGCCGGCTTCGGCGAGGCCTTCCCGGGCCCGCTGTTTCGCTTCGATCGGCAGCGTGCTCAACTCCGCCAGGATGACATTCTGGCGCGGCTTGGCGAGAATGGCGGCGACGGTCTCGTCGAGCGCAACGACGCTGGGCAGGCTGGTGAGGATTACTTCCGCGGCGTCGGCGACCTCGGCGGTGGAGCGCGCCGCCGTGCCTCCCATGGCGCTGAGCTCGTCGCGCCGCTGGGCGGCGAGATCGAAGCCGATCACGGACGAGCCCGCGGCGATCAGGTTGCGGGCGATCGCCGAGCCCATGATGCCGACGCCGACGATGCCGACTTTCATTCCTTTGCTCCCTCGAGCGCCTCGGGCGCGAAGGTCGCCTTCGCGCCGGCGAGCACGCCTCTGACAGCGCGGCGCACGATCGCGCTCAAATCCTCGGCCACGCGGCTGTGATAGACGTATTTGCGCACGGCGTAATAGAAAATGCCGCCATGCATCACCCAAACATGCTCGAGCTCCGCCTCGGTGACGGCGTCGCTCGGCTCCAACCCGCAATGATGGCGGATTTCCCTGCAGATCGGCTTCAAGATCTTCTCTTCGACGATCCTGATGTAGCGACGGTTGATGTCGTTGCCCATCAGCGCGGAAAACATGTAGATGCGAATCCATTCATAGGTGTAAGTCGCGCGCGCATAGTGCTCGTAGAACTCGAGCAGCCGCTCCTCGAGCGGTCGCGACCGGTCGGCGATGAGCTTCGACCATTGTGGATCGATGCGCGTGAAGAACACTTCCTTGAAGACGCGCTCGATCAAATCCTGCTTGGTCGGAAAGTAGCGGTAGAGCAGCGGCTGCGTGATGTGGAGCCGATGCGCCAGCTCGCGCGTGTGGCCGTTGAACCCCACCTCGGCAAAGAAGCGCACGGCCTCGGCCAGGATCTGCTGCTCGCGATCGGCCGCGGCGAGGCGCTTGTTCGGCTTCGCCGTGGGCGCGCTGCGCCGCGAGGCGGAAGCCACGCCGTCCCGGGCACGCGCGGCGAAATAATCTGAGGCGGCTATCGTCGGCTCCCTTGCGGCGGAATGATCGGCAGCAGCACATAGGCCGGCCGCTCCGGTCCGATATGCAGCGTGGTTCGACCGCCGAAGATCGCCGGCGGGCGGTCGCGCGGGTCGTTATGCAGGAACGGGCCGCAACCCTTGAACTCGGTCTTCATGTTGGATAGCCGAACGCTCGGACCCGGGTGCTCGTAGTCCTTGCCCCGCACGGTGAGCGCGATGCGGTATCCCGGCGGCACGGCGATCGAGGTCGGCCAGAGCTCGATGTCCAGCGCCACCGGCTCCCCGGGTACCAGCTTCTGGCGCTCGTCATGGGTGTGATAGGGACGGTAAGGCGTTGACAGTGCCGGGTCGAGCTTGCGGTGCGACGCTCGGAGCCAGCCCTGGCCGATCGGCGTGTGCGGATCGAGCGCGCCCTGGAACACAACCTCCTTGCCGTCAGGCGCGAAGATGCGCAGCACCACGAAGATATCGGCATCCTCGGTCGAAGACGAGACGAAGAGCTTCACCGCCGACGGACCGGTGATCTCGGTCTCGCGCTCGAGCGGCGGCGAGAAGAAGGTGACACCGTCGCCGAGCGCCTCGAAGACGAGGCTCTGCGCCGATTTGAGCGGCTCGCGGCCGAGGCTGGGCCCTTGGGGTTCGAGATAGAAGCGGGTCCATTCCGTGCGTGCCAGCGGCCATTCGCCCTCGTGCCGTTGGACGAACCTGTCGACATGGCGCACCTGGAGCTGCACGCGTGGCTGCTTGTCCCAACCGGTGTCCTCGCCCTTGAGGAAATGGCCGAAGAAGCGCTTCTGCAGCTGCACGCCGTAATCGGTGTAGAACTCGGTCCAGTGCTCGATGCCATGCGCTTCGAGCCATTTCTGCGGCGACGCCGCGCGCCCGAAGCCCTCGAAATTGCCGCGGGGATGCAGGCCCTGGCCACCCCAATTGGCGGCGGTGAGCAGGGGCGCGGTGATCTTCGACCACACCGGCGAGCGCGCCTTGTGGTAGTCGTCGTCGAGCGGACGGGCGAGAATCTCGTCGCCGAAAACGCAGCGGTTGCGTGCGAGCTCCGCCTCGCTCAGCGTCTCCGGCCCGCAGACGAGCTCGCCGGTGACGCGGCTCTTGGGCCCATGTTCGCCCAACCCGTGCTGCACCGTGCGCACCTGCATGTCGTACCAGTTGGCCCAGAAGGTCGAGAGGATGCCGCCATGATGCGTCATGTCGCGGTACCAGTCGGCGGCGCCCTCCCACACGCACATGGCGGCCAGGTGCGGCGGCTGCAGCGACGCGACATGCCACTGGTTGATGCCGTAATAGGAGATGCCGTTCAGCCCGACCTTGCCGTTGCTCCAGGGCTGCACGCCCGCCCATTCGATGCACTCGTAGAAATCCTTGGTCTCGCGCGGCGAGAAATGGTCGATATATCCGGGCGAGCGGCCGGCGCCGCGCGAATCGACGCGGACGCAGGCATAGCCGTCCGGAACCCATTTCTCAGGGTCCACCACCTCCCAGTTCTGGTACTTGTTGGAGGATCCGGCGGTGACGTCGGGATGCTTCTCGGCCATGCGTTCCCAGGCGGAGGGATAGCCTTCGTGGAAGGCGAGGCCCTTGGCATAGGGCCCGTAGCTCAGGATCACCGGGTAGCGTCCCTCGGCCGGCGGGCGGAACAAATCGGCGCGCAGCACCAGCCCGTCATCCATGGCGATCGGCACGTCCCAATCGATGCGCATGCCGTCGCGCGTCTCGCTCTTCGCCTGATCCATCCCGCCTCCCCGATCGCGCGAACCGCCGCTTACTCGGCGGCGGCTTTCCTGAGCGCCTTGTTGATCCTCGGCATCACCTCGCTCGCCATCAGCTCCATCGAGCGCTTGGCCAGATCGGCGTCGACCCAGTCGTGCCCGGCATAGAGCAGCGTGCCGAAATCGCCGACCTGCTCGCGGAAGGCGAGAAGTTGGTCGACGACGCTATCGACCGTGCCGCAGATCACCAGCGAGTCCACGACATAGTCGAGGGTGATCGCCGAATCCGGCAGAGCTCGGTCGTGCTTGAACAGTTCCGGCCTGCCATTGCCGATGAGCTTTTTCATCAGATTGCGGTAGTAGAAGCGGTAGGGGCTGCCTTCCCCCTTGGCGTAGCGCCGCGCCGTCGCCTCGTCCTTGGCGACGAACACGCTCTTGGCAACGCGCCAGTCGCTGTGCCGCGCCGTCCGCCCGGCATTCTTGCAGCCCTGCTCGTACATCGGCCAATGCGAGGCGACCCAGGGCGGTTGCAGGAAGTTGGCGGAGATCGGCGTCCAGCCGCGCTCGGCGGCGGCGATCACGCCTTTCGAGAAAGGCGCGACGACGGTGACGACGATCGGCGGGTGCGGCTGCTGGAACGGCTTGACGATGACGCCCTGGCCGATCGCCTTGTCGAGGGTCCGCTCGGTCGTGACCTTCCAGAACTTGCCTTGCAGATTGTAGGGCGCCTCGGATGACCAGATCTTCAGCACCATGTCGATCGCCTCGACGAACATGGCGGTACGGTCGTTGTCGAGGTTGCCGAAGACTTCGGCATCCGAGCGCAGGCCGCCCGGGCTGATGCCGAAGAGGAAGCGGCCCTCGAGCAGATGGTCGAGCATCGCCACCTGCGCCGCAACCGCCGCCGGATGGCTGTTCGGCAGGTTGACGGTGCCGCTGCCCAACTTGATGCGCTGGGTATCGCGCAGAAGGCTGGCGATGAAGACGAGGCAGGAGGTGATGGTCTCCGCCTTGTCGGTGATGTGCTCGCCGACGAAGGCCTCGGCATAGCCGAGCTTGTCGGCGAGGATGATCGCCTCGCGATCCTCCTTGAGCGTCTGCGTATAGTCGCGCTCGGGCGGGTGGAGCGGCATGGTGAAATAGCCGAGCTGCATTAACCGCCCTCCGACATCCGTCAACGAGATTGCCTTCCTTATCATCTGATAAGATGCCGACCAAAGGCAAGCCGTCGGCGTCGCAAACCTGTGCGATTCGGCTTCCGGGCAGGCTTTTTTGCTGGACGGGATGCGGCCGCTCCCTATCATCGCTAATCGGTCGATCAATGGGCGGCGTCGCGGCGGCTTGCCTTTGCCGCGATCCGCGGCAAGACTGTGCTTCCCGAATTGCCGCGGCCGGCGTGGCGGCCCGCAGCGGGTAACACAGAAAAAGGCTCGCCAAGGGGAGGGATATGATGGCGCGGACCGTCGATCGTCGCAAATTCCTGTGGGGCACGGCTATGGCGGCGGTGCTGCCGTGGGCGCCGGCGGTGGCGCAGAGCGCCCCGGTCCGCATCGGCCTGCTCACCGTCAAGACCGGCCCGCTGGCGCAGGGCGGCATCCAGATGGAGCAGGGCCTTACCGTCTTCCTGAAACAGAAGAACAGCACGCTCGCCGGCCGCAAGGTCGAGCTGATCTCGGCCGATACCGGCGGCAACCCGGCGGGCGCGAAGACCAAGGCGCAGGAACTCATCGAGCGCGACCATGTCGATTTCGTTGTCGGCCCGCTCGCCGCCTTCGAGCTGCTGGCGATCACCGACTACATCCAGCAGGCGAAGGTGCCGATGATGAGCCTCGCTGCTGCCGACGACATGACGCAGCGCAAGCCCAATCCCTATTTCGCCCGCGCCTCGGCCACCTCCTCGCAATGCAACCAGCCCCTGGGCGACTACGCCGCCAAGGAGATGAAGCTCAAGCGGGTGGCGACGATCAGCGAGGATTTCGCCTACGGCTACGAGCAATGCGGCGGGTTCCAGAAGGTGTTCGAGGACAATGGCGGCCGCGTCGTCAAGAAGCTGTGGACACCCATCGCGACGCCCGATTACACGCCCTACCTGGCGCAGATCAGCGACGTCGACGGCGTGTGGAACGGCTTTGCCGGATCGAACCCGGTCAAGTTCAACCAGCAATATGCCGAACTCGGCCTCAAATCCAAATATCCGGTGATGGGCGGCTGGACGGCCTATGACGACGCGCTACTCAAGAGCTTCGGCGACGAGGCGGTCGGCGCCATCTCGGCCGCGTGGTATTCGAGCGATCTCGACACGTCCACCAACAAGCGGTTCGTCGAGGACATGGTCCACGATTACGGCAACATCCCCGGCGGCTACGCGGCGGGATGCTATATCAACGGCATGTGCATCGAGGCCGCGCTCGAGAAGACCGGCGGCAAGACCGAGGACAAGCAGAAGGTGATCGAAGCACTGCGCGCCGTCTCGCTCACGGACAGCCCGCGCGGCGCCTTCCACTTCGACCATTTCGGCAATGTCGTCGGCAATATCTTCATCCGCCGGATCGAGCGCAAGAACGGCAAGCTCGTCAACACCATCGTCAAGACCTATTCGGATGTCGGGCAATTCTTTACTTATGACGAGAAGCAGTTCCTGGCACAGCCGGTCTATTCACGCGACTTCCCGCCGTTGAAGAGCTAGAAGCCGCCGGTCCAGGGCGGCGAGCGAGAAGGCAGCGATGAGCCTGTGGCTGCTGCTGGCGGTGAACAGCGTGACGCTCGGCGGGCTCCTGTTCCTGCTTTCCGCGGGGTTCTCGCTCATTTTTGGGCTGATGCGCATCCCCAACCTGACGCATGGCTCGTTCTTCATGCTCGGCGCCTATCTCGGCGCCAGCTTTCTCGCCCTCGGGCTCAACCTCTGGCTCGCGGCCCTGGCCAGCGCCGCGGCAATGGCGGTGATCGGCGGCGGCATCGAGCGCTTGCTGCTGCGTCGGCTGGTCGGACAGGAGCTGGCGCAGGTGCTGGTGACGCTCGGCCTCTCCTTCATGATCGCCGATTTCTGCCTGATGCAATGGGGCGGCGACCCGATCCCGATCGATACGCCCGCAGGCTTGCGCGGCGCGCTGCCGATCTTGATCATCACCTTCCCGACCTATCGGCTCGTCATCGTCATCATCGCCGTGGTGGTCGCCGCGGCGCTGTGGGTGATGCTCGAGCGCACGCGGCTCGGCGCCATGATCCGCGCCGGCGTCGACGACGCCCCGATGGCGCGCGTCACCGGCATCCGCGTGTCGCGGCTGTTCACCATCGTGTTCTGCCTGGGCGCGGCGCTGGCGGGCTTCGCGGGCGTGATCGGCGGCCCCATTCTGTCGGTCTATCCCGGTCTCGATGCCGACATGCTGCCGCTCGCGCTCATCGTCGTCATCCTCGGCGGCACCGGCAGCCTGCTGGGCGCGCTGCTTGGCAGCTTCATCATCGGCTTTCTCTACAATTTCGGCCAGGCGCTGTTCCCGGAGCTCGCCTACATCATCCTCTTCCTGCCGATGCTGCTCATTTTGCTGGTGCGGCCGCAGGGCCTGTTCGGCAGGCACGCGCCATGACGCGGTGGGTCGCGCTCGCTCTTGCGCTCCTGGCGCTCGTCACCGTGCCGCTGTGGATCGTCAACGGCTACTACGTCAACATCGTCAGCCAGATCCTGATCTACGCCGTCCTCGCGCTTGGTCTCAACGTGCTCGTGGGCTATGCCGGGCTCGTCTCGCTCGGCCATGCCGGGCTCTTCGGCGTCGCCTGCTATGCCGCGGCCTGGCTCGTGGCCGGCGGCTGGGGCCACCTGCCGGCGGCGCTCCTCGCGCTCGGCGTCATCATCGCGACGTCGGCGGTTTTCGCCGTGCTGTCGCTGCGGGCGACGGGCATCGGCTTTCTCATGATCACGCTCGCCATCGGCCAGATACTCTGGGGCCTCGCCTATCGCTGGATCGGCCTCACCGGCGGCGACAACGGCATCAACGTGCCGTCGCGGCCGGCACCCTTCGGCCTCTCGCTGGCGCTGTCGCGGCCGTTCTATTTCTTCGTGCTCATCGTGTTCCTGGCGGCCGTTGCCGCCATGGCGGTCTTCATCCGCTCGCCCTTCGGTGCCAGCCTCAAAGGCACGCGCGACCAGCCGCGGCGCATGACCGCGCTGGGCTACAACGTCTGGCTCATCCGCTTCCTCGCCTTCCTATTCTCCGGCTTCTGGAGCGGCGTCGCCGGTCTGCTCTTCTGCTATTACAACCAGTTCGTCAGCCCCAATGTGCTGGCGCTGTCGAGCTCGGCGGAAGCGCTGCTGATGGTGATCTCCGGCGGCACCGGCACGCTGCTCGGTCCGATCGCCGGCGCGACTCTCGTCGTGATCATGAAGAATGTGGCGAGCGCCTATATCGAGCGCTGGAATTTCCTGCTCGGCGCGATCTTCGTCGCCATCGTCATCTTCATGCCGGAAGGTCTGGTGCCGGGCTCGGTGCGGCTGTGGCGTTGGAGCTGGTCTCTCCTGCGCCGTCCGCGAGCCGGGGCGGCGCTGCGCGTCGGCGGCGGGAGAACGGGATGAGCGCGCTCGAACTGCGCAGCCTCGCCAAGTCCTTCGGCGGCTTGCGCGTCACTGCCAATGTGAACCTCGACGTCGCTGCTGGCGAGCGGCGGCTGATCATCGGCCCCAACGGCGCGGGCAAGACGACGCTCTTCAACCTCATCACCGGCGAGCTCAAGCCCGATGGCGGCTCGATCCGGCTCTTCGGCCAGGACATTACGCGCGTGCCGAGCCGGCAGCGCGCGCATCTTGGGCTCGCGCGCACGTACCAGATCATCACCCTCTTCCCGGGCGAGACCCTGCTGCGCAACGTCATGCTGTCGCTGCTGGGCCTGTCGCCCCTGCGCTGGAACTGCGTCGCGCGATTCAACCGACAGGAGGCCCTCATCGCGCGCGCGCGCGAGGCGCTGAAGCGCGTCGGCCTCGACGCGCTCGCCGACCGAACCCTGGCGCAGACCTCCTACGGCGAGCGCCGGCGCGTCGAGATCGCCATGGCGCTGGCGCAGCAGCCGCGGCTCCTGCTGCTCGACGAGCCGTTCGCCGGCCTCTCGATCGACGAGCGCAAGGACGTGCAGAAGCTCCTCCTCGCCGTCCCGCGCGAGGTGACCGTGGTCATGATCGAGCATGACATGGATGTGGCGCTGGAGCTGGCCGAGCGCATCACCGTCATGCATTTCGGCGAGATTATCGTCGAGGGCACGCGCGCCGAGGTCGTGTCGCACGCGCGCACGCGGGAGGTGTATCTTGGCGAGTGACGCGCTCGTGCTCAGCGATATCGACGCCTATTACGGCGACAGCCATGTGCTGCAGAAGGTGTCGCTGCGCCTCGGCGAGGGCCGCTTGCTCGGGCTGCTGGGCCGCAACGGCGCCGGCAAGTCGACCTGCATGAATGTCACCGTCGGGCTGCTGCCGCCGCGCGGCGGCGACGTGCTGCTGTTCGGCGCGCCGATGACGGCGCGTTCGCCAGAGGTGATCGCCGCCAATGGCGTGGCGCTGGTGCCGCAGGGCCGCCGCATCTTCAAGAGCCTCACCGTCCGCGAGAACCTGACCGTGGCGGCGCGGAAACCCAGGGTCAGCACACGCCATCCCTGGACCCTCGCCACCGTCTTCGCCACCTTCCCGCGGCTGGCCGAGCGGCACGACCAGATGGCGGGCTATCTGTCCGGCGGCGAGCAGCAGATGCTCGCCATCGGCCGCGCGCTGATGTCGAACCCGCGCGTGCTGCTGATGGACGAGCCTTCCGAAGGCCTCGCGCCGCAGATCGTCGCCGAAGTCATGTCGACCATCCGCAAGCTCAAGGCTCAAGGATTATCGATCATCCTCGTCGAGCAGAATGCCAAGCTCGTGCTCGACCTCGTCGACGACATCGTCATTCTCAACACCGGCCGCGTCGCCGTCAGTGCCCCCGCCGAGCATCTGAAGCGCGACAGCGTCGATCTGCGCCAGCATCTCGGCGTGTTCTGAGGCGAGGAGCACCATGGCAACAAACACCGCCGATCGGGAGAGATGGCGCGGCCGCATCGAGGATGAGGCGTTGCTGCGCGGCCGCGGCCGCTTCGCCGCCGATGCGCGGGATCCAGACCAGGCCTATGCCTGCTTTGTCCGGTCGCCCCATGCTTTCGCCCGGATTCGCGGTGTCGACATCGGCGAGGCGCAGCGCGCTCCCGGCGTTCTCGCCGTACTGACCGCGGCGGATATGGCCGGCGTGGGCAGCATCTCGCGTGCTGTGCCGCAGAAAGGACGCGACGGCGCGCCGCTCAAGGTCCCGCACCGCCCGGCGCTGGCGGGGGAGCGCGCGCTCCATGCCGGGGAGCCGGTCGCGCTGGTCGTGGCCGAGACATCAGTCGCGGCGCAGGATGCGGCCGAGCTGGTGGATGTCGCCTATGACGAGCTCTCGCCTGCCGTCGATCTCCGCGCCGCGGCCGCGGCCGATGCGCCGCAGCTTCATCCCGAGGCGCCCAGCAATGTGGCCATAGACTGGGCGCTCGGCGGCGAACCCGAGACTCAGCGCGCGCTCGACGAGGCGTTCCGCAACGCGACGCATGTGGCGCGTGTCTCGCTGGTCAACCAGCGTATCGTCGTCGCCTCGATGGAGCCGCGCGGCGCCACGGCGACCTACGACGCGGCGAGCGACAGCTATGTCCTGCGCTGCGGCTCGCAGGGCGTCACCATGCTGCGCGACCAGCTGGTTGGCGTGCTCGGGTTCGAGCGCGCGCGCTTGCGCGTCGTCACCGACGATGTCGGCGGCGGCTTTGGTATGAAGGCGCCGGCCTATCCCGAATACGCCGCGCTGCTGGTCGCGGCGAAGCGCGTCGGGCGTCCGGTGCATTGGATGTCAACGCGCTCCGAGGCGTTCGTCACCGACCAACAGGCGCGCGACACCATCACCGATGCCGAGCTCGCGCTCGATGCCGAGGGACGCTTCCTGGCGCTGCGCGTAACCGTGCTCGCCGCCATGGGCGCCTACATCACCTCGCACGGCGCCTTCATCGCCACCAGCAATTTCGCGCGCTGCCTCAGCAGCGTCTACCGCATCCCCCGGATCGCCGCCGGCATACGCTGCATCTTCACCAACACGGTCCCGACCGGGCCTTACCGCGGTGCCGGCCGGCCGGAAGCGAATTATGCGATCGAACGCGTCATAGATGAAGCCGCCCGCGTGACGGGCATCGATCGCATCATGCTGCGCCGGCGGAACCTCATCCCTGCCGCCGAAATGCCCTATGAGACGCCGATCGGTGTCACCTATGACAGCGGCGATTTCCCGGCGATTTTCGAGGAAGCGCTGAAGCGCGCCGACGTCGCCGGCTTCGCCCAGCGCCGCGCGCGCTCGGCAGCGGCGGGCAAGCGGCGCGGCATCGGCATCTCCTGCTTCCTCGAGCATGCCGGCGGCGCGCCGATGGAGGGCGCGGCGCTGGTGTTTCCCGGCGACGGCACCGTTGCCCTCGACCTCGCCGTCGGCCCGAGCGGTCAGGGCCATGCCACCATCTTTCGCCGCCTCGTCGCCGAGCGGCTCGGCGTCCCCGAGGCGCAGGTGGTGATGCGCACCGGCGATACTCAGCTCGGCGTGGACGGCGTCGGCACCGTCGCCTCGCGCGGCACGATGACCTCCGGCGCTGCCTCCGTGCGCGCCGTCGAGCTGGTGATCGAGAAGGGGCGGCGGATGGCGGCGCGGCTGCTGGAGGCGGCCGAGGCGGATATCGATTATGCCGATGGGGTCTTCCGCATCGCCGGCACGGACCGCTATCTCGCGCTCCTTGCCGTGGCCGAGAAGGCGGCGGCGCTGGGCGAGCCGCTCGACAGCAAGGCGCGGACCGAGGTGCCGCAATCCTTCCCCAATGGCTGCCACATCTGCGAGGTCGAGATCGATCCCGAAGACGGCACCATCGCGATCCCCACCTATACCGCCGTCGACGATTGCGGCAACGCGCTCGACACCGTGCTGGTCGAAGGCCAGATCCAGGGCGGCGTCGCCCAGGGGATCGGGCAGGCGCTGTGCGAGGACGCGGTCTACGACCCCGCGAGCGGACAGCTGCTTGCCGGCTCGTTCATGGACTACGCCATGCCGCGCGCCGACAACGTGCCGGATGTCGCCGGCACGCTCCATCCGGTGCCCTGCCGCACCAATCCACTGGGCGTCAAAGGCACGGGCGAGGCCGGAACCACGGCCGCGCTAGCGGCTGTCATGAACGCGATTTCGGATGCGATCCCCGGCAGCATGATCGACATGCCGGCGACGCCGGAGAAGCTGTGGCGCGCTTGCCGCGACGCATCCCGCCGACCCTGATCGATCCCCACACCGGGCGCAGAAAAAAGGAACGAGGAGGAATTTGACGATGCTCTACACCTGCAGTCCCGCCGCGCCGCATGCCATGCGGGTCGTGGCCAAGCGCTCGCGCCGGGGCGCGGCGCCGCGGCGGCATTTCACGATCGACATCCATTGCCATGTCTTCACGCCTGAGGCCGACCGGCTGGCGCAGCCGGGCTTCCGCCCCGATTACGAGCCGATGCTGCGGCACGCCACGGAGGCGACGCGCGAGGTCAACCGCAAGCAGAACGAGACGATCCGCGACAAGATCACCTCGGTCGAGACACGCCTCGTCGCGATGGATCGGCTTGGCATCGACATGCAGGCGATCTCGCCGGCGCCGCCGCAGTATTATTATTGGGCGCCGGCCGAGCTCGGGCGCGACGCGGCGCGCCTCATCAACAACCGCATCGCCGAGATCGTCGCGGCGCATCCCGACCGCTTCGTCGGCATGGGCACGGTGCCGCTGCAGGCGCCGGAGCTCGCGGTTGCCGAGCTCGAGCGCATGGCGAAGGAGCTCGATTTGCGCGGCGTCGAGATCTGCACCAACGTCGCCGGCGCGGAGCTGTCGGAGCCGCGCTTCCGCCCGTTCTTCGCCAAGGCGGAGGAACTTGGCATCCTCGTCTTCATGCATCCTAACGGCTTCACCGAGGGCCGGCGCCTCTCTGACCATTATTTTATCAACATCATCGGCAACCCGCTCGATTCGACCGTGGCGGTGAGCCATCTCATCTTCGGCGGCGTGCTCGACGCTTATCCGCGGCTCAAGATCTGCGTCGCCCATGGCGGCGGGTTCCTGCCGGCCTATTCCGGGCGCAGCGATCACGGCCATGGCGCGCGCAGTGACGCCCGCTCCGCCATCACCCGCGACCCGACGAGCTATCTCAAGAAACTCTACTTCGACAGCATCGTCTTCACGCATCATCAGCTCGAATATCTCGCGAGCGTCTGGGGCAGCGATCACATCCTGCTCGGCAGCGACTATCCCTTCGACATGGCGGAGCCCGATCCGGTCGGCTTCATCGCCAGCGCAACGGGCCTCACCAGCGCGGACAAGGCGGCGATCATGGGCCGCAATGCCGCCAAGCTTCTCAAGGTCCGCGTGCCCACGGCGAAGAGGCGGAAATGAGGGCCGCCCGCCAGGCCCGAGCGAGGGCCTCGACACCGCGCATCCTGCGTGCGACGCTTGGGCAAGCAATGTTCAATCAAGATTAAGGGAGGGGTCGGGTGAAGATCTACACCTATTGGCGCTCGCAGGCGACGTTCCGCGTCCGCATCGCGCTCAACCTCAAGGGATTGAAGCGCGAGGAAGTCTTCATCAACCTCGATCGCGGCGAACAGTTCAAGCCGGAATACAAGGCCACGAACCCGCAGGCGGTCGTGCCAACGCTTTTCGACGGCAATGCCAAGCTTTTCCAGTCGGTCGCGATCCTCGAATATCTCGAGGAGAAATACCCGAAACCGCCGATCCTGCCGATGGATCCGCTGGCGCGCGCCTGGGTGCGCGGCTTCGCGCTGATCAATGTCGCGGATTCGCATCCGCTCATCGTGCCGCGCATCCGCAATTACCTGACGGACGTGCTCAAAGTCGATGAAGCAGCGAAAACGGCATGGATCCAGCATTGGCTCGGCGCGGGCCTCGAGGCGATGGAGCAGCTGCTCGTCGAGAAAAATCCCGCCGGCAAGTTCTGCCACGGCGACAGCCCGACGGTCGCCGATATCTGCCTGGTCACGCAGGTGACGCCGGCGCAGCTGTTCAAATGCCCGCTCGAGCCCTACAAGCGCGTGATGCGCATTTACGAGGCCTGCATGAGCATTCCGGCCTTCGCCGAAGCGCATCCGCGCAAGCAGCCGGATTACGAGGGACACTGATCCGGCGATGCCGACGCTCGACGTAAGACCGATTGCCGGCGCGCTCGGCGCAGAGATCCGCGGCATTGACCTCGCGTCCGAGCTCGATTCCGGCACAGTGGCCGCGATCCGCCGCGCGCTGCTCGACCATCTCGTCATCTTCTTCCACGATCAGGAGCTGCCGCCCGAGCGCTTCCTCGCTTTCGCGCGCCGCCTGGGCACGCCTGTCGAATATCCCTTGGTCAAGGGCATCGAGGGCTATCCCGAGATCATCCGGGTGGCGAAGCTCGAGGACGAGACGGTGAATTTCGGCGGCATCTGGCACAGCGACACGACCTATCTCGAAGCGCCGCCCATGGGCACAATGCTGGTCGCGCGCGAGGTGCCGCCCTTCGGCGGCGACACGCTCTTCGCCAACATGTACCTGGCTTATGAGACGCTCTCGGACGGGATGAAACGGCTGCTCGAAGGGCTGAAGGGCGTCAGCACTTCCGTCAAGGCCGACGCGACGCGGACGCGCGAGGACCGCATCAAATCCGATCCGACCGCGCATTCGCGCCAAGAATTCGTCGCCGAGCATCCCGTGGTGCGCACCCATCCGGAGACCGGGCGCAAGGCACTCTACGTCAATGTCGCGCACACCGTGCGCTTCGCCGGCATGACCGAAGCGGAGAGCGCGCCGATCCTGGGATATCTCTTCCAGCACCAAGTGCGGCCGGAATTCACCTGCCGCTTCGCGTGGCGGGTCGGTTCGCTGGCTTTCTGGGACAACCGCGCGACCCAGCACAACCCCGTCAACGATTACCACGGCTACCGCCGCGTCATGCACCGCATCACGCTCGCGGGGGATCGCCCGCGGTGAACGATCACGTCCGGTAGGACGGATCCTCGCGGTCGAGCTGGCGCAACATCGCTTCCCATTCCATCTCGCCATAGGTGCGGCGCACGCCCGGTGAGAAAAGATGCGCGGTCCGCTCGGCGGTATCGCCGGGCGGCAGCGTCAGCTCGGTGTTGGCGGCCATGGCGTCGACCTGCGCCTTGCAGGCCATTTCGAGCCAATAAAGGATATTGAACGCCTCGGCGACCGAGCGGCCGCAGGCGAGGACGCCATGATTGCGCAGCATCATCACGTCGTTCTCACCGAGATCGCGCACCAACCGCTGGCGCTCGTCGAGATCGATCGCCGGCCCCTCATAATCGTGATAGCTCACGCGGCCGTGGAAGCGCATCGCCGTCTGCGTCAGCGGCAGCAGCCCGCATTTCATCGCCGACACTGCCATGCCGGCCCGGCTGTGCGTGTGGATCACGCAGGCGATGTCATGCCGCGCGCCATGCACGGCGCTGTGGATGACATAGCCGGCATGGTTGATGCCGTAATGCGTGTCGGGCTTGAGCACGACATTGCCGTCGAGGTCGATCTTGTAGAGGCTCGACGCGGTGATCTCCGTATAGAGGAAGCCGTAGGGATTGATCAGGATGTGGCCGGCCTCGCCCGGCACGCGCGCGGTGATGTGGTTATAGATGAGGTCGGTCATGCCATAGCGCGCCACCAGGCGATAGCAGGCGGCGAGATCGACGCGGGTCTGCCACTCTTCCTCGCTGACCCGGTCGCGCACGGGCTTGAATTCGACGATCGAGACCTTGCTCATCGGCTCCTCCGACTACGGCTACACCATCATGCCACGAACCCGCGTCCCCACCAAATGGCTAACGGATGAGACCGGCGCTCCGCGGCAGGAAGAGCGACAGCTCGGGAATGCAAATGATCAGCATCAGCCCCAGGAGCAGGGCCAGCACATAGGGCCAATAGGCCCGCGCGTGCTGCCCGACCGAGATTTGCGCAAAACGCAACGCCATCAGAAGCCCGACGCCCAGCGGCGGCAGGAAGAGGCCGATGCCGACCGCCGCGGTCTGCACGATGTCGAAATGCACGGGGTTGATGCCGAGCTTGGTGGCAATAGGAAAGACCACGGGGATGAGCACGACGGCGGCCGGCAATCCTTCGAGCACCATGCCGAACAGCATGGTCATGAGCGCGACGCCCGTGAGGAACAGCCAATGCGTGCCGGAGAGCGGCTTCAGGATCTCCGCCAGGAACATAGGCGCGCCGCTGACACCCATGAGGTATTGGAAGACGGTGGCGACCGCGAGCAGGAACACGACCGCTGCGCTCAACAGCGCGCTGTCATAAGCGATGTTGATCATCTCGCGCCAGGAAACGTTGCGATAGTAGAAGCGTGCGGCGCAGAAAGAATAGAAGGCGACGACCGCGCCGGCCTCCGTGGCGGTGAAGGCGCCCATGTAGAAGCCGCCGAGGATCACCACGGGGACCACCATCGGCACCAGCGCCTCGCGCGCGGCGCGGAGGAGGAACCGCCAACTCGGCCGGGTATCCTTGGGCCAGCCCAGGAGGCGCGCCTGCACGAAGACCAGCGCGCAGAGGCAAAGGCCAATGACCGCCGCCGGAATGAAGCCGGCGAGGAAGAGCGCCACCACGGACGTGTTGGTGACGTCGCCGATGACGATCATGAAAATGGCCGGCGGCACGAGCATGCCCATGGCGGTGCCCGCGGCGATGAGCGAGGCGCCGTCCTCGGGCCGGTACCCGGCGCGGCGCAGCGGCGGCATCAGGGTCGAGCCCAACGCCGACACCTCCGCCATCTTCGAGCCACAGATGTCGGAGAAGAAATAGGACACGACGATCACGGACATGCCGAGCCCGCCGCGCACCCAGCCGACGAGGGCGCGCGCCAGCTCGACCAGCGCATGCGACATGCCGCAGCGCTCCATCAATGTCCCCGCGAAGATGAAGGAGGGGATGGCGAGCAGGACCCAGTTCTGCGAGCCGCCGACCAGGCTTGAGGGCAGCATCTGCAGCGGGAAGCCGCCGAGCACGAGGCCGACGATGCCGGCGATGCCGAGCGCGAACACGATCGGCATCGACAGCAGCACGAGCACGACGAAGACCACGGCGGTGACGGCGAGGAGCATGGCTCAGTGGACCTCGACGCCACGCGGGCGGAGCACTCCCAGCGCCACGCCGAGGCCGTAAAATGCGATGAGGCCGCCGCCGA
>WNFM01302200.1_pt2 | contig 27307 bp, 25 predicted proteins | sample 5400271 | NCBI WGS metagenome assembly WNFM01 (sample SAMN13153352, study PRJNA577476) | soil metagenome | isolation source: 60 cm saprolite on Douglas fir-dominated hillslope | place: USA:California | collected 2013-09-17 | reverse complement strand
CCCGCCGCGGGTGCCGGCGCCTTGACGGCGCTCTTGCCCGCGCAACCGCCGAGTGCCAGCAGCATCGTACCTGCAATCGCTACCATGAGATTTCTGTGCATGACACCATTCTCCAGTTAAGTCTTCAGGGACCCGCGAACGGGCCCCAGACCGGTTCGCGTACGTCGGCGCGCTCGGACTTCAGTCGCTGCGAGACCAGAGCATCCACCGCCACCGTTGCCAGCGTGCCATGCCCCGCCTCGCGGCCCGCGTAGATCAGGCTCATCCCGTTGGGCGCAAAACTCGGCGATTCATCCAGAGTGCCATGCGTCAGCACCCGCACCGTACCGCTGGCAAGATCCTGGAGCCCGATACGAAAGTCTGAACCCTCGCGCGACACAAAGGCCAGCGACCGGCCGTCCGGCGACAGGCGCGGGCGGGCATTATAAGAGGATCCGAAGGTCAGGCGCTGCACGCGCCGATGCGCCGCCACGTCGGTCACGTAGATCTGCGGTCCTCCCGAGCGGTCGGAGGTGAAGTACAGCTGCGAGCCGTCCCCGCTCCACTCCGGTTCGGTGTCGATGGCCGGATCATCGGTGATGGGCGTGAGTGCCTGGGTCGCCAGGTCGAGCACGTAGATGTCGAGATTGCCACCCGAGCCGGACAGCGTCAGCGCGAGCCGGCGGCCGTCCGGCGACCAGGCTGGAGCGCCGTTCACGCCCGCGCGCGCCGAGACCACGCGCCGCTCCCCGCTGCGCAGCTCCTGCACCACGATCGAGGCGACCCGGTTCTCGAACGAGACGTAGGCGAGCCACCGGCCATCGCCTGACCAGGCCGGCGACATGATCGGCTGGTGCGAATCGAGCACGATCTGCGGGTTCTCCCCGTCCGCGTCCGCCACGAAAAGCTGGAAATGCTGCGCGGGCGGGACACCGTCGACGGCGACATAGGCGATGCGCGTGGCAAAGGCGCCGCGCGCCCCGACGATCTTCTCGTAGACGAAATCGCTGATCAGATGTCCGGCAGCGCGCGGATTTCCCCGATTCACGCTGACACGCTTGCTGCCGAGCGCCTGCCCGGTCAGCGCGTTGACCAGCTCGCAGTCCAGATCGGCGTGCGTCGCATCGCCGGTGCTGACGCGCCCGACCAGCACGTAGTCCTCGCCGTCGGCGTGCCAATCGGCGGCCACGACGTCCGCGGCGCGCGCCGGCCGGCTCGGCAGCTGCTGCCGCGGCATCGACCGGAAGCGCCCGCTCCCATCCAGGTCGTGCTGCACCACCGCAGCAAAATCGAATCCGCCCGTGACAGACCCGCCGCCCGCGAAGGGAATGATCGCTATCGGGACCGGATCAGTGACTCCCTTGGTGATATCGATCTGCAGTTCGGCTTGCGCGCTGCTTGCCAGCAGTGCTGCCCCAATCAGCAGCGTGATCGTGTATCCACACTTGAAGAGATTCTTCACTTCAAAGTACCTATTCGTCGGGATGGAAGGAAAATGTGAGATCGCGATCAAAAATATCTGCGTTCGAAGGCGTCGGCAGCGGCGAGGCCCGATAGACCGCGGTCTCGATTGAGGCGCGCACCGCCTCATCGCCATTACAGCTGCCGATCCGCACGCCTGTCACGACACCGCCTGGCACCTGTGTCACATGCACCTCGCAGCTTACTCCCGGTCGGGCACTGGGCGGTCGAATCCAGGCGCGCGTGACCCGATCGCGAATCAGTGCCTGCCATTCCGCCATTGCCTTGCTGCCGCGCGCGGCATTGACCCGTTCTTCGGCTGTCAACTGTGCCTGCAATTCCGCCTCGCGCCGGGCCTTGTCTTCGGCCCGCGTGCGCACCGCCCGATCGGCGGCTTCCTTGAGCTTGCGCGCCTGAGCCTCCTGCTCCGCCTTCCGGACTGCGGCTGCTCTGTCCTGTGCCTCACGCTCGCGCTGCTCACGCTCTTCGCGCCGGTGTTGCTCGGCGCGCTCCTGCTCCTCGGTCGCCTGGTCCACCTTCGCCGGTTCGGGCGCCGGCGGCGGGCTGGCCGGCACGGCCGGGGCCGGCGCAGGAACCGGAGCGGCCGGTGTGCTCGTCACCGGCGCCGGCGATTCGCTGACCGGCGCCGCGCTCACAACGGTCGCTTCGATGGCCAGCCGCTGCGCCACGGGCCTGTGGGTATGAAACCGCCACCAGCCCCAGAACAAGGCGCCCACCACACCGGCGTGCACCAGCACCGACAGCAACACTGCCGCCAGCCACCGGTCGCGGTGACCGCCATCCGGTTCGCGAGCACTCATGGCGCGCGGGGCGGCGGCGGCGGCTCGGTGAGAAATCCCAGCTTGGTGGCGCCCGCCTGCTGCAGCATGACCATGGCCGCGACGATTCTTCCGTAGTCGACCGCGCGGTCTCCCTTGACCAACACCACCCGTTGCGGTGCCCGCCGCAGCGCAGCGGTCGCCCGCACCAGCGCGGTGGCGTCGTCCAGCGGCAGTTGCGGGTTCGCGCCCACGTTCAGGTACAGGCGCCCGCGTGCATCCACCGACAGCACCAGGGGTTCCATATTGTTGACCGCGCGCGCGTCGATCGGTTCCGCACCCGCCTTGGGCAGCTCAACCTTGATCCCCTGCGTGAGGAGCGGAGCCGTGATCATGAAGATGATCAGCAGCACCAGCATGACGTCGATATAGGGAACGACGTTGATCTCGCCCATGAGCCGCCGCCGCGGTCTGCCGGACGCGGCCATGCTCAGCTTCCGCCCACGCCACGCGCGGCGTGGCGCTGCAGGATGGTGGAGAATTCCTCCATGAAGGCGTCGTAGCGCATTTCCAGGCGGCTCACCTGGTCGGCGTAGCGGTTATAGGCGATGACCGCGGGGATCGCCGCGAACAGGCCGAAGGCCGTGGCGACCAGGGCTTCCGCGATGCCCGGAGCCACCGAAGCCAGCGTAGCCTGCTGCACGTTGCTGAGCGAAGTGAAGGCACTCATGATGCCCCAGACCGTGCCGAACAGACCGACGTACGGACTGGTGGAGCCGACGGTGGCGAGCGAAGCGAGATTGTGCTCCAGCCGCTCGGTTTCCTTCAGCTGCGCCACGCGCATGGCGCGGCGGGCCCCTTCCAGCAGCAGGTCCGCCGCGGCACTGCCCTGCTGGCGGAGCCGGGCAAACTCGCGAAAGCCGAACTCGAAGATGCTCTCCATGCCGGTCGCGCCACCGCGTGCCTCGATGGAGCGGTACAGCGTGGCCAGATCGCCGCCGGACCAGAAACTGTTTTCAAAGCGCTCGGCGTCGTTGCGCGCCCGGCGCACCATCATCCGCTTGCTGAATATGATGGCCCACGACACCAGGGACGCGGCCATGAGCAGCGCGATCACGACCTGCACGACGGGACTGGCCTGGACGATGAGCCGCAGAATAGACAGGTCACCGTTCATCAGCTGAACTCCCTGGATAGCGCGGGCGGGAACCGTCGCGGGCGAAAACTCTTCGCACTGACGCAGGCCACGCGCACGCTCGCGTCGGCCAGCAGTTCCCCCGACTCGCCACCGCGATGGATCTGCTGTGTGAAAATGACGCTCGCGGCGCCGTCGAGTTCCGCTTCGCAGCTGACCAGCAGCAGGTCATCGAGCCGCGCCGGCCGCCGATACCTGATCTTGACGTCAATCACCGAAAATAACACGCCCGCGTCGGCGGCCAGCGCGGCCTGCGAGTGCCCGCGCTCGCGCAGCCACTCCGTGCGCGCGCGTTCGAGAAATTTCAGATAGTTGGCGTAGTAGACCACTCCGCCCCCGTCGGTGTCTTCCCAGTAAACGCGCGCCGGCCAGACGAAGCGGCTCACGGATTTTCACCGAACAGCGGCAGATTCGCTGCGGCGCGCTCCGGTACCTTCAGCCCGAAATGCTGCCAGGCGCTGCGCGTGGCGATGCGTCCGCGCGCCGTACGCGCCAGGAACCCCTGCTGGATCAGATAGGGCTCGATGACGTCCTCGAGCGTGCCGCGCTCCTCGCCGATCGCCGCCGCCAGGCTCTCGATGCCCACCGGCCCCCCGTCGAACTTCTCCATCACGGTCAGCAGGAGCTTGCGGTCCAGGGCATCGAAACCCAGCGGATCGACGGCCAGCAGATCGAGCGCCGCCGTGGCCACCCGGTCATCGATCAGGCCGGAGCCGCGGACCTGGGCAAAGTCACGGGCCCGGCGCAGCAGCCGGTTGGCGATGCGCGGCGTGCCGCGCGCGCGCTGGGCGATGCGCGTCGCCCCCACCGGCGCTATCGGCACCTGCAGGATGCCCGCGGAGCGGGTGACGATGCGCTCGAGCTCGGCGACGCTGTAGAACTCCAGGCGTTGCACGATGCCGAAGCGGTCGCGGAGCGGCGAAGTGAGCAGTCCGGCACGCGTGGTCGCGCCGACGAGCGTGAAGGGCGGAAGCGTGAGCTTGATGGAGCGCGCCGCGGGGCCTTCGCCCACCATGATGTCGAGCTGGTAGTCCTCCATCGCCGGGTACAGCACTTCCTCGACGATCGGGCTCAGACGGTGGATCTCATCGACGAACAGCACGTCGCGGGGCTGCAGATTGGTCAGGATGGCCGCCAGATCGCCGGGGCGCTCCAGCACCGGACCGGAAGTGTGGCGCAGACTGACGCCGAGCTCGGCGGCAATGATCACCGCGAGTGTGGTCTTGCCCAGGCCGGGCGGGCCGAAAATCAGGACGTGATCGAGTGCCTCGGCGCGTTGGCGGGCGGCCTCGATGAACACACCCATCTGGTTCTTGACCTGCTCCTGCCCGACGTACTCGCTGAACACCCGCGGCCGCAGGCCCCGATCGACGAGTTCCTCCTCGCCCTTGCCCACGGCGCTCACCAGGCGTTCATCGGGTTGCGGCTCGCTCATGCGCCTATTCGCGCGCCGCGCTCTGCAGCGCGCGCCGTATCAGCTCTTCGGTGCTCCCGCCCGTTCCGGCACTCTTGAGCAGGCGGGTGGCTTCCGCCGGCCGATACCCGAGCGCCACCAGCGCACCGTAGGCCTCGCCGGCGACGCCCACAGGTGCCACCGGCTGATCGCCCGTGCCCGCAACGGAGACGAGCCGGTCGCGCATCTCGACGATCAGGCGATCGGCGATCTTGCGCCCGACTCCGGGGATGCGCGTCAGAGTGGCGGCATCGCCCGCCTGTATGCAGCCCGCAAACGCTTCCACGGTCACACCGGAGAGTATCGCCAGCGCGATGCGCGGTCCGACCCCGGACACCTTCAGCAGCCCGCGAAACAGCGCCCGCTCGGCGCTCGTCGCAAAGCCAAACAGCACGTGCGCGTCCTCGCGCACGACCAGGTGCGTCAGGAGCTGCACCGGTTCGCCCAGCGCGGGCAAGCCGTAGAAGGTCGACATCGGCGCCTCCAGCTCGTAGCCGACACCGGCGACCTCAAGCAGCAGGGCCGGCGGCGCCTTGTGCCTGAGCAGGCCAGCCAGCGAGCCGATCATGCGCGCATTCCGGGCCGCGCCGCGCGAACCGCAACGACCCGGCGAGTGCGCGGCGCCGCGAGCAGGGCCGCGAGGCGGCGGGTCTGCGCGTGACACAGCGCCACGGCGAGTGCATCGGCGGCGTCGGCCGCCGGGCGACGCTCGAGACTCAGGAGCGTCGTGACCATCCGCGCCACCTGCACTTTCTCCGCGGCTCCGAAGCCGCTGACGGCCAGCTTGATGGCGCGCGGCGCATATTCATAGGCGCTCGCACCCAGGCCGACGGCGGCACAGATGGCGGCACCGCGGGCCTGGCCGAGCTTGAGTGCGCTGTCGGGATTGCGGTGCACGAACACACGCTCGATCGCGATTTCGTCCGGCCGGTGTTCGGCCAGCAGCGCAGCCACGGCATCGAAAATACGTCGCAGACGCAGCAGGAAATCGCCGCCGCCGACACTGATGCAGCCGTGGGCGACGTGCCGCTCGCCCGCGGCGCCACAATCAATCACACCGTAGCCGGTGCGGATCGAGCCCGGATCGAGGCCTAGGATGCGGCATTGCACCGCGGCCGCGGGCCGCGGCGCCGGCATGGCAGCGCCAGCACCGACGCCTTCAGGCCGAAAGCTGCGCCAGGAGCTGCCTGAATACCGCGCCATGCCACCACTTGCCGTGTCCGCCCATTGCTTGAATGATAGCCGGAAGTACCCTCCCCCACACGCCCAATCACGTCGCCAGCGCTTGGAAACCATCAGCAGAATCGCCGCGCCCCCTGCCGCTGCAATCGCCGCGGCCCAGGCCGCATTTGCCGAGCTGGGCCTGAGCTTATCGCTGCAGGAATACGGCACGGAGGCGGCGCGTCTCGTCGGGCAGATCACCGACGAGCCCGACATCGCCGTCGCCACCTGGCTCGCGCAGGCACGCGCGGCGGGCTTTGAGTGCAGCACCGCGACCGCGATCGCCCGCTTCGGCACCGCGGCGGAACGGCTCGCCGGGCAGCTCGGGCGGCTCGGTGATATCGGCCTGCCCGCAGACTGGAGCGCGAGCCGCGGACTCAATGCCCGCCAGGCCGAGACGCTGCGCAAGATGCTGCTGGCGATCGCCGCCGATCCGCGCCTGATCGTCGCGCGCCTGGCCGTCGAGCTGGTGCGCCTGCGGCACAGCCGGAGCCGGCCCGAGCCGGAGCGTCAGCGCCTGGCGCTGGAGGCGCGCGAGATTTACGCGCCGCTCGCCAATCGCCTGGGGCTGTGGAGCGTCAAGTGGGAGCTGGAAGATCTGGCCTTCCGGCAGCTCGAGCCGGCGGATTACCACCGCATGGCTGCGGCGCTCGCCGAGCGGCGCATCGATCGCGAACGTTACATCGAGCAGGCCTGCGCGCAGCTCGATGCCGAGCTGGAACGCGCCGGCATCAAGGCCGACGTCTACGGGAGGCCGAAACACATCTACAGCATCTGGCGCAAGATGCAGCGCAAGCACCTGGCTTTCGAGCAGGTGTTCGACGTGCGCGCCGTGCGCATCGTGGTCGCCAGCACGGCCGATTGCTACGCCGCGCTTGGCCTGGTGCACGGGCGCTGGCCCTACGTACCGGGTGAGTTCGACGATTACATCGCTACCCCCAAGGATAACCATTACCGCTCGATCCACACCGCAGTCACCGGTCCTGAAGGCAAGTCGCTCGAAATCCAGATCCGCACCCGCGACATGCACGAGCAGGCCGAACTCGGCGTCGCCGCCCACTGGCGTTACAAGGAAGGCGGCGCCCGCGATCTCAACTATGAACGCAAGATCGAATGGGCGCGGCACATGCTGGATCCGGCGCGTGCGGAGGGCGCCGACGGGGATTTCATCGACCGGGTGCGCGGCGATCTGTTCTCCGACCGGCTCTACGCGCTCACGCCACGGGGAGAAGTCGTCGATCTGCCGCGCGGGTCCACACCGCTTGATTTTGCCTACCAGGTGCACACCCAGCTGGGCCACAGCTGCCGCGGGGCAAAGGTCAACGGCCGCATCGCACCGCTGAATCAGACCCTCGCCAGTGGCGAGATCGTCGAGATCATCACCGGGCGCAGCGGTGGACCCAGCCGTGACTGGCTCGCCAGCGACGGCGGATTCCTCGCCTCGGCACGGAGCCGCGCCAAGGTGCGCGCCTGGTTCCATCAGCACGATGCCGCCGCCAGCGCCGCGACGGCAGGCACCACCACTCCAGCCGGCCCCACTCCGCCACAGATCGCCGCGGAGCCGGTGCCCGAGACCGTTCCTTTCCCGGGTCGCACCAAGCGCCCGCGCGGGACCCACCGCTCCGCCGTCGATATCGAAGGCGTCGGGGACATGCCGACGACCATGGCGCGCTGCTGCGCGCCCGTGCCACCGGAACCGATCGCGGGCTACCTGACCCTCGGTCGGGGCGTGACGATCCACCGCGCCCAGTGCCGGAGCCTGCTCCGCATGGCGGCGGCCAAGCCCAAGCGCCTGCTGCATGTGCAGTGGAACCTGGCCGAGGACCAGCTCATGCCGGTGCAGATCCGGGTGGAGGCCTACGACCGCCGTGGTCTGCTGCGCGACGTCTCGGACGTCTGCGCGCAGGAGCGCCTGAGCATCGAGGGCGTCAACTCGAACACCGACGCGGCCGATCGCATCGCCACCATCGTGATGCGCACCGCGGTGCGCGACCTGGCGCAGCTGCGACAGGTGCTTAAACGGCTGCGCGGCGTACCGAGCGTCCTGCGCGCCGAACGCGCCGCCTGAGGCGGCTGCAGGGGCAGCGGCCCCCTAGCGATTGATGTTGTCGATCGAACGCTTGTCGGCGGCGAGCGCCGCTTCGTGCAGGGCTTCCGAGAGCGTGGGGTGGGCGTGCATGGTGCGCTGCAGATCTTCGGCACTGCCCCGGAATTCCATGGCGAGCACGGCCTCGGCGATCAGCTCTCCGGCCAACGGGCCGATGATGTGCACGCCCAGGATCTCGTCCGTGGTGCGATCGGCGATCAGCTTGACGAAGCCGGCGGTCGACTCCATCGCCCGGGCGCGGCCGCTGGCGGCGAACGGAAACACCCCGATCTTGCACTCGATCCCGGCCTCCCTGGCCTGGGCCTCGGTTTTCCCGGCCCAGGCAATTTCCGGCGCGGTGTAGATGACGGAGGGGATCAGCTCGTAGTTGACGTGCCCATACTTGCCGGCGATGCGATCGGCCACGGCCACGCCCTCTTCCTTGCCCTTGTGCGCGAGCATCGGCCCACGTACGGCATCGCCCACGGCCCAGACCTGTTCCGCCCCGGTGGCACAGTGCTCATCGACCACGATGTAGCCGCGATCATCGAGGGCGACGCCGCTGGCGGCGTCCAGCAACCCGTCCGTATAGGGGCGGCGGCCCACGGCGACCACGACCTTGTCGGCGAGCAGCGATTGCTCGCCCTTCGCGTCGCTGTAGCGCACGGTCACACCTTCCTTGCCGGGCACGGCGGCGCTGACCTTGGCGCCCAACCGTATGTCCAGTCCGAGCTTCCGGAAGTGCCGGCCCGCCTCCGCGGCCAGTTGCGCATCCGCCACGGGCAGCAGTGCATCGAGCGCCTCGAGCGTCACCACCTCGGCGCCCAGCCTGCGCCACACGCTCCCGAGCTCCAGGCCGATCACGCCGGCGCCGATCACGCACAGCCGGCGCGGCACGGATTCGAGCTCGAGCGCACCCCAGGAATCGACGATGTGCGTGCCGTCGAAGGGCAGGCCTTTGAGTTCCGTCGGGACCGAGCCGCTGGCCAGCACCACGTGGCGCGCCGCAAGCTGCGAGGTCGTGCCGTCGGCCCCCGTCACCTCGACTACCCGATTGGCGAGCAGCCGGGCCTTGCCGAAGATCGCGCTCACCCCGGCAGCCTTGAAGAGCGAGGCGACGCCGCCGGTCATGTTGCGCACGATCGCCGCGCGGCGCTTTTGCATCGCAGCCAGGTCGAGTGCCAGGCTGCCGGCCTTGATCCCGTGCGCGCTGAACTCGTGTTGCGCACGATGCCAGAGCTCCGAGGATTCCAGCAGGGCCTTGGAAGGGATGCAGCCGGCGTTGAGGCAAGTGCCGCCCAGGGCACTGCTCCCGTCGCGATTACGCCAGGCATCGACACAGGCGACCTTGAGGCCGTTCTGCGCCGCGCGGATCGCGGCCGGATAGCCGGCCGGTCCACCACCGATCACGACGACGTCATATTCAATGCGCGCTGCGGTCATTTCAGACTCCAAGCAGGATGCGGCCCGGATCCTCCAGGCAGTCCTTGACCGTCACCAGGAACTGCACGGCTTCCTTGCCATCGATGAGGCGATGATCGTAGCTGAGCGCGAGGTACATCATCGGCCGCGCCACGACCTGGCCTTCCAGCACCATCGGCCGCTGCTGTGTCTTGTGCATGCCGAGTATGGCGCTCTGCGGCGCATTCACGATTGGTGTCGACAGGAGCGATCCGAAGACACCGCCGTTGGTGATGCTGAAGGTGCCGCCGGTCAGATCCTCGAGGGCAATGGTGCCTTCGCGGGCGCGCTGCGCGTAGGAGGCGATGCCACGCTCGACACCGGCGAAGTCCAGCGCGTCCGCGTCCCGCAGGACCGGCACCATGAGCCCGCGCTCGGTCGACACCGCCACGCCGATGTCGAAATATTCGTGGTAGACGATCTCGTTGCCTTCCACGGCGGCGTTGATCAGCGGATATTTCTTCAACCCCTCGATCGACGCCTTCACGAAGAAGGACATGAACCCGAGCTTCACCCCATGCTGCTTTTCAAAGGCTTCCTTGTGGCGGTTGCGCAGTTCATTGACCTTGGTGAGATCGACCTCATTGAAGGTGGTGAGCAGCGCCTGCGTGGATTGCGCCTGCACCAGGCGTTCCGCAATCTTCTGGCGGAGCCGGGTCATCGGCACGCGGCGCTCGGCGCGTGCGCCGCGCGCCGCCGCCGGAATGGCCGGAGCGCTCACCGCTCCCCTTGCGGTGGGTACCGGCTTCGCCGCCGACGGCGCGGTCGCTGGCGCAGCGCTGGCGACGCTCACCAGGTCCGATTTCGAGACGCGCCCGCCTTTCGCCGCCGCGGCAATGGTCGCCTGCGGCAGTCCAAGCTCCTCGGCCACGCGCTGCGCAGCCGGTCCCAGCTTGGGCGCCTGCAACGGGGCGGGCGCAGCCGCCGCTGCGGGCGCCGCAGCCGCAGTCGCCGCGGTCGCCGCCATGCCTTGTGTGGCCGCCGGCGCCGCAGTGGCGGCAGCGGCCCCGACCTCAATGACCGCGAGCAACTCGCCACTCTTGACGCTGGTCCCCGGAGCAATTCGAATCGACTGCAGCACGCCCGCCACCGGCGCGGGCACTTCCAGCACCACCTTGTCGGTCTCCAGATCGGCCAGGTTTTCATCGCGACTGACCGTCTCACCGGGCTGGCGGCGCCAGGCGACCAGGGTTGCGTCGGCCACCGATTCGGGGAGTTGCGGAACGCGAATCTCGACGCTCATGAGCTCTTCCTCTTCCTGGTCGTGGCGCTCTGCCCGTTGCTGGCGGGCAGCGCCAGTCGTGGCAGGTTGGGCAGCGGCTGTTCCACGGGTGCCGCACTCAACGCGCATTGCACCAGCTCGCGCTGCTCGCTCTCATGCATGCGCGGCAATCCGGTTGCCGGGGCCGACGCCGACGCCCTTCCGGCGTAGCACACCGGACGAGCCGCACCGGCGATATCCTGCAGGCGATTGCGGATCTGGTACCAGGCGCCCTGATTCTGCGGTTCTTCCTGGCACCACACGAGCTCGGTGGCGTTGGGGTAGCGGGCGAGCAGCGCGGCATATTCCTGCCGTGGAAACGGATAAAGCTGCTCGAAGCGCACCACCGCGACCGTGGCCAGATTCCCGGCGCGCCGCGCCTTCAGCAGATCGAAGTAAACCTTGCCGCTGCAGAACACCACGCGCTGCACGCCGGCTGCAGGGAGCGGGTCGATTTCATCGATCACCTTGGCAAAGCCCCCGCCGGTCAGGTCGGCCAGCGTCGAGACCGACAATTCATGGCGCAGCAGGCTCTTGGGCGTCATGACGATCAGCGGTTTGCGCAGCCGGCGCAGCATCTGCCGCCGCAGCATGTGAAACATCTGCGCCGGCGTCGACGGGATGCACACCTGCATGTTGTTCTCGGCGCACAACTGCAGGAAGCGCTCGAGCCGCGCGGAGGAATGTTCCGGACCCTGGCCCTCATAGCCGTGCGGCAGGAACAGCGTCAGGCCGCACAGCCGGCCCCACTTCGCCTCGCCCGAGGAGATGAACTGGTCGATCAGCACCTGCGCGCCGTTGACGAAGTCGCCAAATTGCCCTTCCCAGATCACCAGGCAATCCGGGCTCGTACTCGCATAGCCGTATTCGAAGCCGAGTACCGCCTCCTCGGACAGGAGCGAATCGATCACCGCGAAGCGGGGCTGTTGGTCCCTGACGTGCTGCAGCGGAATGAAAGTGCGATCGCTGTTCTGGTCGTGCAGCACCACGTGGCGGTGAAAGAAAGTGCCGCGGCCGCTGTCCTGCCCCGTCAGGCGCACCGCGCTGCCGTCGTCCAGGAGCGCGGCATAGGCCAGGCTTTCGGCGCAACCCCAGTCGATCGGCAACTCGCCGGCGACCATCCTGGCGCGATTGGCGATCACCTGCGCCACGCGCGGATGGAGCGTGAAGCCTTCCGGATACTGCAGGATGCGCTGCCCCAGCAGGGCGAGCTTCTGTGGCGTCAGGGCGGTCTGGACCGCCTCGCCCGAGTCGACACTCTGGTAGCGCGACCAGTCGATCGTGTATTTGTTGCCGATCATGCCCAGTGACGGATGCACCTGGTGGCGGCCCTCATCGAGAGCGCGCCGGTACTGTTCGGCGAGCTGCCCAGCATCGCCCGCCTTGAGCACGCCCGCCGCGACCAGTCGCTCGGCATACAGGCTGCGGACTGGTACCTGCTGGCGGATCGCCCGGTACAGGAGCGGCTGCGTGGCCGCCGGTTCGTCCGCTTCGTTATGGCCCAGGCGCCGGTAGCAGACCAGGTCGATGACGATGTCCTTGTGAAAGCGCTGGCGGTAGCGCAGCGCCAGGCGGGTCACGAAAATGACGGCCTCCGGATCATCGGCGTTCACGTGCAGGATCGGCGCCTCGATCATCTTGGCGACATCGCTGCAGTAGGTCGTGGAGCGCGCATCGCGCGGATCGCTGATGGTGAACCCCACCTGGTTGTTGATCACGACATGCACGGTGCCGCCCGTGCCAAAACCGCGGGTCTGGGACAACTGGAGCGTCTCCATGACGACGCCCTGGCCGCTAAAGGCCGCATCGCCGTGGATCAGGATCGGCAGCACTTTCTCGCCGCGCTCGTCGCCGCGGCGCTCCTGGCGGGCGCGCACCGAGCCTTCCACCACCGGATCGACAATCTCGAGATGTGAGGGATTGAAGGCCAGCATCACGTGCACGTTGCCGCCGGGGGTACGCAGGTCGGCGGAGAAACCCTTGTGGTACTTGACGTCGCCCGATCCGGGGTCCTTGCCCTGCTTGCCCTCGAACTCGGAGAACAGTTCGCCCGGTGATTTGCCGAGCACGTTCACCAGCACGTTCAACCGGCCACGGTGCGCCATCCCGATGACGACCTCCTCCACGCCGCCCCGGCCACTTTCCTGCACCAGATCGTCGAGCAGCGGGATCAGCGAGTCGCTGCCCTCCAGCGAGAAGCGCTTCTGCCCCACGAAACGCGTATGCAGGTAGCGCTCCAGTCCCTCGGCGGCGGTGAGCTGCCAGAATACATTGCGGCGCTCCTCGGCACTGAAGCGCTGCTGGATGCGCCCGAGCTGGAACTCGTCCTGCAGCCACAGGCGCTCGTCGGTATCGGACACATGCGCGAACTCGGCGCCGATCGAGCCGCAATAGATCTGCTCGAGGCGCGCGAGGATCTCGCGCAGGGTGGCACGCTTGTCGATCCACTCATTGCGGCTGCCGGTGTAGAACTCGGTGTCCAGATCGCCTGCGCCCAGTCCCAGGTGGGCAAGATCGAGTACCCGCGGCCGTTCGCGCCGCATCAGCCCGAGCGGGTCAATGCGGGCGATCAGGTGCCCGCGATTGCTGTAGGCCTGCATCAGTCGTGAAACGGCGCCCTGCTTTTCGCTGGCGACACCCTCGCGCCCGCCACTGTTGCCCGGCGCAGCCGACCGTGCCGGGAGGGCCACGAGGATCGGAAGCTGCGGCGGCTCGCGGCCCGCGCGAGCCGCCAGCGCATCGAAGTACGCCCGCCACTCGCCGCTCACGCCCTGCGGGTCGCGCAGGTACGCCTGGTAGAGCGCCTCGACATACGGTGCATTGCCCGCCGACAGAGGCGTGGACGCATTCCACTCGGACAGGGAGGGGGCCATCAGCAAAGATTACCTGAATTATGCGTCACGGATCTGGTGCAAAAAACCACGTCAAGTCAATAAGATAAGACTAATATCTACACTAATATCTAGTTTATAGGTCGCCCGCTGCGTCGCCCGCCTGACCGTTCGGGCGGCTCGCGGGCCGACGCCGGGACGATCCGCACTAGCGCCCGTAGCGGCCCAGTAGCTTCGCCGTCGCCAGCGAATTATCGTTCACCACGTAGCCGATCAGGGACGCCGTGGCGCCTTCGGGCAACTGGAGTTTCCCGACCTTCAGCGCGTACAGTGTGAAACGGTAGTGGTGCCGGCCGTGACCGACCGGCGGACAGGGCCCGCCCCAACCGGGCGTACCAAAATCCGTCCGGCCCTGCGCACTACCTGCCGGCAGCCGCGCACCCTCTGCGGTGCCTGCGCCCTGCGCGATCTGCGTCGCGCTGGCGGGAATGTCGTACACGAGCCAATGCCACCAGCCCGCACCGCCCGTGGGGGCGTCGGCATCGTGCACCAGCAACGCAAAGCTCTTCGTGCCGGCGGGTGCTCCGCTCCAGCTCAAGGAAGGCGAGACATTCTCGCCCGAGCAACCGAAGCCCTTGTAGACGAACTTGTTGGCAATGGCGCCGCCGGGGGCGATGTCCGCGCTGCTCAAGCGAAACTCGGCAGCGGCGGCCGCGAGCGACGTGCACCAGACGACCAGGACGATGGCCAAGCTTTTCATGATTGTCCCTCCGGCAGTCAGTCAAGCGCCGCCATTATAATGTGCCGGGGCCCGCTGGCAGCGGGTGCTGGGGCCGGAACAGCCGGCCTCGCTCGGCCAGCAGGGCAAAGAGCAGGCTCGCCAGCCCGCTGCACAGGGCACCGGCCGCCAACGGTACAGTCGTAGCATTGAACAGCCGCCCGATGGCCGCGCCCAGCAGGGCGCCGCCCAGGGTCGTGATGAAGCCCTGGAGTGAGGCGCCGATGCCGGCGACGGCACCGACAGGCTCCATCGCCATGGCGCCGAAGTTCGAGGCCGTCAGGGCGAAGCAGGCCATGGTCGCCGATTGCAGCAACACGAAACTCGCCAGCCCTTCGAGCCCGAACGTGGCGATCAGGGCGTGCAGCGCGCTCACGCCGATGAACAGCAGCAGCGCGGTATGCGAGACCGCGCGCATCCCCAGCCGTTCGACGATGCGCGAATTCATGTAGGCCGCGGCGCCCATCGATAGGGCGCACAGCGCAAACACCGCGGGCATCCAGCCCGGGCGGCGAAAGACGTCCGCGAAGATCTGCTGCACCATGCCCACATAGGACAGCAGCGAGCCGAACATGATCGCGATGGCCAGGGAGTAGCACAGCGAGGCGCGCTCGCCCAGCACCAGCCGCACGGCACGGACGATGTGCGGCACCGTCAACGTCAGGCGATACTCCGGGTGGAGCGTCTCGGGCAGGCGCAGGTACGCCCACAGCGCGATGGCCGCTCCGTATACGCCGAACACCACAAACACGTCGCGCCAGGGGGCCACCAGCAGGATCAGCTGCCCCAGGCTCGGCGCGAGAATCGGCACGATCAGAAAGACCATGAAGGTCAGGGACATCACGCGTGCCAGCCTGCGGCCGGAGTACAGGTCGCGGATCACGGATCGCGACACCACAACGCTGGCGGCGGCCAGGCCATGGATCAGACGCCAGCCCAGCAGCGCGATGAAATTCGCGCTCAGTGCACAGGACACCGACGCCAGCACGTAGAGAGCCAGGCCACACAGCAGCACCGGTCGCCGGCCCACGCGGTCGGAGACCAGTCCCCAGAGCAGCTGGCCCAGACCGACGCCCGCGATGTAGGCGGTCACCACCCACTGTCCGTGGTTGGCGTTGGCGACGCCCAGCTCCCGCACGATCGTGGGCAAAGCCGGCAGCATGGCATCGACGGCCAGTGCCTGCGTCGACATCATCGCCGCAACCAGCGCCACGAATTCGCCAAAGCCCGGCGGCTGCGCCCGAGGGGTCGCGGGCCGCAATGCGTGCATCCGTCCTCCAGTGCCGCCACCGTCGCACAGAGCCGGCGCCGCGCGTAGATTATACGGGATGATGCATGTGCTGTTGATCTACGGTGGCCACGGCGGCGGCCGGACCGCCGCGATGGTGAGTGCCGTCGTCGAGGGCATCGAGAAAGCCTCCGAGGAGATCGACTGCCGGGTGAAATCGGCCCTGGAGGCCGGGATCGACGACCTGCTGTGGGCGCGGGGTCTGCTCATCGGTACGCCGGAGCACTTCGGCTACATGTCGGGCGCCGTGAAGGATTTCATGGATCGGACGTACTATCCGGCGGAGGGCCGGGTCGAAGCGCTCCCCTACGCCCTGTTCGTGAGCGCCGGGAACGATGGGAGCGGCGCCGTCAATTCGATCGAGCGCATTGCCCTGGGGTACAAGTGGAAGCGGGTCGCCGAACCGCTCATCGTTCGGGGCGCTCTCCAGCCGGAGGATCTGGAGCGCTGCCGGGAACTGGGCCAGACTTTTGCGGCGGGCCTGGCGTACGGCGTGTTTTGAATCGCCGGGGAGGCCCGACACCGCGTCCCGCAGCCCGCGGCCGGTTCAGCACTCCGGAACGTTGACGGCGAGTCCGCCCTGCGAAGTCTCCTTGTAGATGGACGACATGTCCTTGCCGGTCTGCCGCATGGTGGCGATCACCTGATCGAGCGACACTTTGTGGCTGCCGTCCCCGCGCATGGCCAGGCGCGCCGCGTTGATGGCCTTGTTCGCCCCCATGGCATTGCGTTCAATGCAGGGGATCTGCACGAGGCCCGCGATCGGATCGCAGGTAAGTCCCAGATTGTGTTCCATGCCGATCTCGGCCGCGTTCTCGATCTGCTCGTTGCTGCCGTTGAGTGCCGCCACCAGGCCCGCGGCCGCCATGGAACAGGCGACGCCAACTTCGCCCTGGCAGCCCGACTCGGCCCCAGAGATCGAGGCATTCTTCTTGTAAAGCATGCCGATGGCACCGCCGACCAGCAGGAAGCGCAGCACGCCCTCGTCCGACGCGCCCGGTTCAAAGCGGCGGTAGTAGGACAGCACCGCCGGCACGATGCCGGCCGCACCGTTCGTCGGCGCCGTGACCATGCGCCCGCCGGCGGCATTTTCCTCGTTGACGCTGAGCGCAAAGGCGTTGACCCAGTCCCAGACCTGAATGGGTGAGCTTGCGTCCGTTTCGACGAGCTGACGGTACAGCTTGGGCGCACGCCGGCGCACTTTGAGGACACCCGGCAGCAGGCCCTGGGCCGCAAAGCCCTGCTCGATGCAGGATTGCATGATGGACCAGAGGCGCAGCAGCGCGGCACGGGTCGCGCCCGGGTCCCGAAATGCCGCTTCGTTGGCCAGCACCAGTTCGTGCAGCTCCAGCCCGTGGCGCCGGGCGATCTCGAGCAGCTCATCGCCCGAGTTGAACGGGAAGCGCACCTGCTGCGAAAACCTCGCTTCGGTGGGATGAGCCAGCTCCTCGGCGCTCGCGATGAAGCCACCGCCCAGTGAGTAGTACTCATCGCTCCGCAGCACCTTGCCCGCCGCGTCGAAGGCCGTGAAGCGCATGCCATTGGGATGTCCGGGCAGCGCCTGGTCTCCATGCCACAGCAGATGCCGGGCTTCGTCAAAGCTGATCTCGCGCTGCCCCGCGAGCGACAGGGTGCCGGCCGTGCGTATACGCACGAGCGTGGGCTCGATCGCCGCCGGATCGAGCGTCTCGGGCGTCAGTCCCTCCAGTCCCAGCAGGATCGCCCGGTCCGTGCAGTGGCCGCGGCCCGTCAGGGCGAGGGAAGCGTAGAGTTCGGCGGTCAGCTGCACCGTGCTCTGGAGCAAGCCGCCCGCGGCCAGGTCCAGCACGAAGCGGCGCGCCGCGTTCATCGGACCCATGGTGTGGGAACTGGACGGTCCAATGCCCACCTTGAAGATGTCCAGAACGCTCAGCATCATGCCGCCGCGCTCCAGTCCAGGATGACCTTTCCGCTGCGCCCGGAAGCCATGGTTTCGAAGCCGAATTCATATTCCTCGATGGGCAGGCGATGCGTGATCACCGGGGAAATATCCAGGCCGCTCTGCAGCATGCTCGCCATCTTGTACCACGTCTCGAACATCTCCCGGCCGTAGACGCCCTTGAGCACCAGGCCCTTGAAGATGACTTCGTCCCAGCGGATGCCCGTGTCCTGCGGCATCAAGCCGAGCAGCGCGATGCTGCCGCCGTGGTGCATGGTGCGCAGCATCTCGCGGAAGGCGGACGGCACGCCGGACATCTCCAGCCCCACGTCGAACCCCTCTTCCATCTGCAGGCTCTTCATGGCGTCATCGAGTTTTTCGGTGCGCACGTCCAGGGCGCGCGAGGCACCCATCTTGCGCGCGAGCTCCAGCCGGTAGGGGTTCACATCGGTGATCACGACGTGGCGGCTGCCCACGAAGCGGGCGATGGCCACGGCCATGATGCCGATCGGGCCCGCCCCGGTGATGAGCACGTCTTCCCCGACCAGGTTGAAGGACAGCGCCGTGTGCGTGGCATTGCCGAGGGGATCGAGGATCGAGGCGATCTCGTCGGAGATGGCTTCCGGCAGCTTGAAGACATTCGAGGCTGGCAGCGACATGTACTCGGCGAAGCAGCCGGGGCGGTTGACGCCGACTCCGACGGTGTTGCGGCACAGGTGCCGCCGGCCCGCACGGCAATTGCGGCAATGACCACAGGTAATATGCCCCTCGCCCGACACGCGGTCACCGATCGCCAGCCCGCGCACTTCACTGCCGAGCGCGACGATTTCGCCGGCGTACTCATGCCCTACGGCCATCGGTACCTTGATGGTCCGCTGCGCCCAGTCATCCCAGTGCCAGATATGCATGTCGGTGCCACAAATGGCGGTCTTCTTCATGCGGATCATCACGTCATTGGGTCCGTAGCTGGGCTCCGGGATCTGTTCCATCCAGATCCCCTTCTCAGCCTTGGCCTTGACCAGCGCTCTCATGGGCATTCCTTAAGATATGAGTCCGAATTCGCGCCCGGCCGTGACGAAGGCCTGAACCGAGCGCTCCAGCTGGGCGGGCGTGTGCGCCGCGCACATCTGCGTGCGGATGCGAGCCTGGCCCTTGGGCACCACCGGAAAGGAAAATCCGATGACATAGACACCGAGCTCGAGCAGGCGGTTCGCCATGCGCGCGGCCAGGGCGGCATCGCCCAGCATCACCGGGACGATCGGATGTTCGCCGGCTATCAGTGTGAAGCCCGCCGCGCCCAGTCCCGCGCGGAATTGTTGCGAATTGCTCGCGAGCTGCGCGCGGAGCGCCGCGCCGTCAGCGATGAGTTCAAGCACGCGCAGGGTCGTCGCGGCGATGACGGGCGGCACGGAATTGGAAAACAGATAGGGGCGCGAGCGCTGGCGCAGCCACTCGATCATGGCCCCGCGACCGGAGACGTAGCCGCCGGCGGCGCCCCCGAGCGCCTTGCCCAGCGTGCCCGTCAGCAGATCGACGCGCTCGGCGACGCCCGCGCGCTCGGGCGTTCCGCGCCCCTGACTGCCGATGAATCCGGTGGCGTGCGAATCATCGACGACCACCAGCGCGTCATAGCGCTCCGCGAGCTCGCAGATGCCGGCCAGCGGAGCGAAGGTCCCGTCCATCGAAAACACGCCGTCCGTGACGATCATCCGTGTCCGCGCTGGCGCAGTCTCACGGAGCCGCGCTTCAAGTTCCGCCAGATCGCGGTTGGCGTATCGAAATTTCTGCGCCTTGCACAGACGGATGCCGTCGATGATGGAGGCGTGATTGAGTGCATCGGAAATCACGGCGTCCGCTTCGCCCAGCAGGGTCTCGAACAGACCGCCGTTGGCGTCGAAGCAGGAGGAGTACAGCAGGGTATCCTCGGTGCCCAGAAAAGCGGACAGGCGTCGCTCCAGTTCACGATGCAGTTCATGCGTGCCGCAGATAAAGCGCACCGAGGCCATGCCATAGCCGTAGCGGTCAAGCGCCTGGTGCGCCGCCTGGATCACGGCGGGGTGATTGGCCAGGCCGAGATAGTTGTTCGCACACAGGTTGATGCGCTCGGCGCCTTCGCCCACCAGGACGAGGGCGCCCTGCGGCGAGCGCAGCTGCCCTGCTGCCGAAGCTCATCGAGGGCGGTAGCCGCCGAGCCGTAGAACGCTGCCGCCTTCACTTCTCCACCTCTTGAACTCTGCCTGCTTGCCCGGGTCGCTGTTTGCGGCCTACAGTCTACTGGACACCCGCCCCTTATCAAGAAAGGCGCCGCGCCACGCCCATGGCGCCGGTCAGCGAGGAGTTGTAGCGGCATGCATGAGCACAAGGATTCCGGCCTGAGCAAGGTTCCGGCGCTGACCCTGTCGTTCTGGCTCATCAAGATTGCCGCCACCACGCTCGGGGAGACCGGTGGGGATGCGGTCTCCATGTCCTTGAACCTGGGCTATCTGGTCGGGACCGGGATTTTCGCGACCGTCTTCCTGGTCGCGGTGGCCATGCAGATCAGGGCCCGGCAATATCGCCCCTATCTGTACTGGGTGACCATCATCGCGACAACCACGGTGGGAACGACGCTGGCGGACTTTGCCGATCGTTCCCTGGGCATCGGCTATGCAGGGGGGAGCAGCCTGTTGTTGGCCCTGCTGCTGGCGACGCTGGCAATCTGGTATCGAACCCTGGGTTCGGTTGCCGTGGCCACCGTCAACGCACCCAGGGAAGAGATGTTCTATTGGCTCACCATCATGTTCTCGCAGACGCTGGGCACGGCGCTGGGTGACTGGACGGCAGACAGCGCCGGGCTGGGCTACGACGGTGGCGCCCTGATCTTCAGTGGCCTGCTCGCTGTGGTGGCTGCGGCGTATTACTGGACCGCCGTGTCCAGAACGCTCCTGTTCTGGGCGGCATTTATTCTCACGCGACCGCTCGGAGCGGTACTCGGTGATTTCCTCGACAAGCCGCTCAGTGCAGGCGGCCTGGCCCTGAGCCGGTACACCGCCTCGGCGGTGCTGCTCGCCTTCGTCATCGCCACCGTCGCCTTTGTCCAGCGGCGCCGGCGTCAGGCTGCGTAGCTATAACCAAGATCGTGTTATGGTCATAACTAATTAATAAATCAGACTTTCTTATGCAACTGTCAGGGCTTGCGCCGGAAATCAAACATCCCGGTCAGATCACCGATCGCGGGCCGGTTGAGGGGCACGTAGGGATCGCGCTTGCCGGGTACCGGATTGGGCAGGTTATCGCGGCTGCGCGCCGACAGGCGCGGCAGGCTCCAGTTGTACTCAATGAATTTAATGATCGAAGCGTGATCGTAGTAGGTGTGATCGACATGCCCGGGCCGCGTGTATGGTGAGACGGCGATGAGGGGAATGCGCGTACCGTCTCCAAAGAAATCCAGCGGCTGCACGTAGCCGGAATCGTAATAGCCGCCGCCTTCGTCAAAGGTGACCAGCACGACGGTGTGCCGCCAGAGCTCCGGGTTCGCCTGGACCCGGGCGACGACGTCGCGCGCGAGTTCATCGAATGCGGGTTCGATCGCGTAGCCCGGATGCCCGGAGATACTGTCGTAGGGAGCGATCACGCTCACCGCGGGAAAACTCGCCGCATCCTTCACGTCGACATAGAACTGCTGCAGGTCCTGCAGTCTCGCGCGATCGGGCCCCGTCATGGTGGAGCGGAAGAACACCAGCGTATCGCACATCGCACAGTACTCGCGGTCCACGAGTTTGCCGTCGTTGCGTCCGCCCGTGTACCACTTCCAGGACACGCCGCCCGCGCTCAGCAGGTCCCCGATGTTGGGAATCGTCTGGGGCGGCAGCAGCAGATTGTCGGGGCGGGCGGTAGGCCGGATTGAGATTGTTGACCATGTAGTAATGGCCCGGCTCGCAGTTGCCGTCCCTGAAGACCGGGTATGGCAGGCTCGCGAGGTAGGCGTGTATCGGCGCAACCCCGGCCGCCGCCTGATCCGCGCAGGCCACGTAAGTACCCCCGCGGAAGCCATCTTCCTTGTACCAGTTGTTCGTGCCGGGTTGCGGATCGGGATTCTCGATCACACTGGAGGGCGGCACCGCCGGCTGGCCGCCGGCGGTGTGGAAGCCGACATCCCCGGTCGCGAGCGCGAAGTAATTGACCGTGGTCCCGCCAAGGATCGACTGGTGGTAGTTGTCCGCAATGGCGTACCGGTCAGCAAGCGAGCGGAAATAGGCGCCATCGCCAGAGGCCATATTGAAAAAGCCCATCGCCACGCCGCCCTGCAACGTGTGATTCTGTGCGAAAAAGGCGTCGGTGTTGCTCGGGCCCAGCCCCACCGATTCTGCAGTCCACACGAACAGATCCATTTTTCCGCCATCGATCTGCTGCCACATCTGGAAGAAGCGGTGCACCGGATTACCGGTGTGTGCGCCGTAGCTCACGTGTTGCGTGATCTGGAAGGGTCCGTTCGGCATCGGGTCGGTGAAGCGCCGGTCGGGAATGTCCTGGCGCTGGCCAAAGGCATCTGCGGCGTAGGGCTGCGGCAGCAAGGTGTAGGCGCCGGTCTGCTTCGGGGTGGGCGCAAAGCTGCCGGTGACCTCGGCCATGTGCTGCTCCGCGAGCCTGAAGTTCGGGCCGGGCGAGCCGTCGGCGCGCACGATGCCCCGCGACAGCAGGTTGGCGATCGTCTCCCCGGCCTTCGGCTGGTAGGTTGCAAACAGGTTATCGAAAGTGCGGTTCTCGCCCACAATGACGATCAGGTGCTCGATCGGTGTGCGCGGATTCGCCGCCCAGGCATCCGCGGCGATCAGGCTGATCGCGGCCGCAAGTACAGTTCTACGCAGGATCATGCTTGCTCTCCCTCATCCACACGGGCCGGCCGGACTGGAACGCTCACTTCAGCAGTGTCCGGCGCAAAGCGGTGCTCCAGCCGGCGAGCAGTTCCGAGCGGCGGGTCGGTGCCATGCTCGATCTGAACACCGCGCCCGACGCCCAGGTCGCGCTGAGCGCCTTCAGGTCCGGCCAGACGCCGACGGCGAGTCCGGCCAGAAAGGCCGCGCCGAGCGCCGTGGTTTCCAGTTCGGTCGGCCGCTCCACCTGGGCATCGACCACGTCGGCGAGGAACTGGCAGAACCAGTCGTTGGCCGCCATGCCGCCATCGACGCGGATCGCCGCCGCGCGGCGCGCGCCATCGTTGGCCATGGCTGCCGTCAGGTCGCGCGTCTGGAAGGCCACCGATTCGAGCGCGGCGCGCGCGAGATGGGCACCGGTGGCGTCGAGGGTCAGTCCGCAGACGAGGCCGCGTGCATTCGGCTCCCAGTGCGGCGCGCCGAGCCCGACGAAGGCAGGCACCATGTAGACGCCGTGACTGTCCGGCACGCGCCTGGCGAGCGCCGCCGTCTCGGCCGCGTTGCCGATAAGCCCGAGTCCGTCGCGCAGCCACTTGATGGCGGCGCCGGCGGCAAAGATGGAGCCTTCCATCGCATAGGTGGTGCGCCCTTTGATGCGATAGGCGGGCGTCGTCAGCATCCGGTTCTGCGACAGCACCGGCGTTTCGCCGGTGTTGAGCAGCAGGAAGCAGCCCGTGCCATAGGTGGACTTGGCCATCCCCGGTTCAAAACACGCCTGGCCCACGAGGGCCGCCTGCTGGTCACCGGCGATGCCGCCGATTGGAATGGCCTGCTCGAACAGACCGGGCGCGGTCTCACCGTAGATCTCACTGCTGTCCCGCACCTCGGGCAGCAGCGCGCGCGGCACGCGAATGAGGCGCAACAGTTCCTCGTCCCATTGTCCGCGATGAATGTCGTACAGCAGCGTGCGCGAGGCGTTGGTCACGTCCGTGGCGTGCACCTGGCCGCCGGTCAGCCGCCAGAGCAGGAAACAATCGATGGTGCCGAAGGCGAGCTCGCCCCGCTCCGCCCGCGCCCGCGCGCCGGGCACCTGATCGAGCAGCCAGGCGACCTTGGTGCCGGAGAAATACGGATCGAGCAACAGCCCGGTCCGCTGCCGGACGAGGTCCTCGGCACCCTCGCTCTTCAGGCGCGCGCACTGTTCAGCGGTGCGCCGGTCCTGCCACACGATGGCACGGTGGATGGGGTTGCCGCTGCTGCGCTCCCACACGACCGCCGTTTCGCGCTGATTGGTGATGCCCACGGCAGCGATACCGCCTGCGCCAACGCCGGACTTTTCGATGGCCTCGCGCGCCGTCGCCAGCGTGTCGCGCCAGATGTCCTCGGCGTCGTGTTCCACCCAGCCCGGAGCCGGGTAGTGCTGGGGAAATTCGCGCTGCGCGATCGACACCGTGCGCGCCTGATCATTGAACACGATGCCGCGCGTCGAGGTCGTGCCCTGATCGATCGCGAGCACATGCCGCGGCCGGCTCATGAGCGCCCCCCAGCCTGCCGGCCCGGAAGAAACGGCCGGATCGCGAGCTGGTACAGCCCGCCGCCCGCCACGCCCCCGAGCAGCGGACCGGCGATCGGCACCCACCAGTAATTCCCGGGCCCGGGTAGGGCCTGCGCACCCCAGCCATTCAGGAAACAGAACAGGCGCGGTCCGAAGTCACGGGCCGGGTTGATGGGCCAGGCCTCCAGGTACCCGGCCGACGCGCCGATCGCTGCCACCAGCAGCCCGATCATCAGCGCACCGGTATTGGCCGCCGGCGCCAGGGTGTTGAATTGCTCGGTAATCGCGAATACACCCAGCACCAGGATCCCGGTGAGCACGATCTCGTCGACGAAGGCATGGAGCGAGGTGATGCCCTCGCTCGGATGTGTGAAGAACACCCCCGCTGCGCCGCCGTCCAGACTGCGGCTGAGGTGGTGCAACTCGTTATAGTGATCGATCACCGGTGAGAACAGCAGGTAGGCGACCGCGGCGCCGATAAAAGCGCCGGCGACCTGGGCGCTCATGTAAGGCAGCGCCTTGCCGCGCGAAAAGCCACGAAACAGGGTCAGTGCCAGCGTGACGGCCGGATTGGCGTGGGTGCCCGAGACGGCGCCCGTGACATAGATGGCCAGCGTGACCGACAGCCCCCAGGTGATGCCCCCGCCCCAGTAGGCGTGCTGATAGGGGCTCGGATCGTAGAGCGTGTACATCGCCGCCGCCGAATCGCCGATGGCCAGGATGATGAAAGTCGCCATGCATTCGGAGATCATTTCACCGAGCTGCACCCGGTTCTTGTTTTTCTCTGCCATCAGCACTCCCCCTTTCAGACACGGCCATGCTCGAAACGCGCGAGCAGGCCGGTGGCTACGGTCGTCAAGAATACGACTCCCACCAGCAGCAGCAAGACCGCTTGCGAGCCGTGGGTTTCCTTCAGCCAGCCGATCAGCGGCTCCTGCACGATCGGACCGATCGAGCCGAGCCCGTTGATCACGCCGGCGGCGAGCGCGGCCTGGCGCCGGCTGCCAATGTCCATCGCACAGGCGCCGGAGAGCAGGGAGTCCGGACCCATCGCCGTGAACCCGATCAACCCGAGCATGGCGACGAAGAGCACGGGCGAAGACAGGCCGACGAGCCACATGAGCGTCGTGAAGACGAAGCAACCCGCGGTCATCCAGAAAATGACCGGCGTGCGCCGGGCGCCCGGGATGCGATCCGACCACAGGCCACCGACGATCACGCCCAGGAAGCCGATCCAGTCGAAGGCCGTGGACAGGTAGGCGGCGATCGTCGTGGACAGGCGGAATTGCTCGACGAGGATCAGCGTCGACCAGCTGTCGAGTGCGTAGCGGATGAACTTGAAGCCGAAGTAGATCAGGCCCATCGCGACGATCGAACCGATGAAGCCCGCCGGCAGGGGCGCCGGTCTCGCCGGGGCGGACTCACCCGCCACCGGTGCGGGCACATCAGGCTCGGCATCGTCCTCCAGTGACAGGCCGACCGATTGCGGCCGCTCGCGCGCCAGCAGGACGAAGACCACCGTAATCCCGAACAGCACCAGGCTCGAACCGTAGAAGGACCAGGCCATGCCCAGCCAGCCGAGCAGGAAACCGGCCAGCGCCTTTCCCGCGACCGCGCCGAGCTGGTAGCACGTACCCCACAGCCCGAACAGCGTCCCGCGCTCGGAACGGCGCGTCCAGTTGGCGAACAGGGCGACATTGTGCGGCCAGCCCGTCGCCTGGGACAGGCCGTGGATCGCCATCGTCACGCACATCCACGCGAATACGTTCGCGATGTGGGAGTCCACCAACGCACCGAGCACCACATTGCAGGCCGCCGCGACGCACATACCGTAGGTCAGCACGCGCCGGCTCTCCATGCGTTTGCCCAGCCATGCCGCCAGGAACTGACCGAGCATGTAGGCGACCAGATAGATGGTCCACGGGTAGGCAATGTGGACGTCGTCCAGGCCGAACCGCTCCTTGAGCGGGTGCTTCAGGACCGCGTACACCTTGCGGCACAGGTAGAAGCCGGCGTAGGACAGCCAGGTCGCGGCGAACAGCTGCGCGCGGTAGCGGCGCAACAGCGCGGGGTTCGCAGCGCTCATGCGCTGGCCTGGTTCCCGAGATCGATATTGCCGGAAGCCAGATCTTCCCAGAATCGTGGCGGTAGGACGCCGTAGTGTTCGACGGCCGCGCTCGCCAGTCCCAGGTTTCCCTCCACGTCGGTGGCGCGGCAGGTGATGAAGATACTGCGCATGTGGGCGGCCCTGGCCGCGAGCAGGCCGGCGTTACTGTCTTCAAACACCAGGCATTCGGCGGGTTCGACCGCGAGTACACGGGCGGCGAGCAGGAAGCCCTCCGGGTCCGGCTTCGTGGCGCGCACGGCTTCGGCGCCGATGCGCGCGCGCGCATCCACGTAATCGCTGACGCCGAGCCGGTCGAGGAAATAATCGATCACGGAGCGCGGACTGGAGGAGACCACCCCAAGGCGGAGATTCGAGGCCGCCGCGGCGCAAATGGCCGCCGGCGCCCCTGGGATAGGCCTGGCGCCGGCCGCCCCGGCGATCCAGTGCTCCAGCAGCTCGGCGGCAAGCTCCGCGGTCCCGATGTCAACATGAGTGCGCCGGCGGATCTCCTCGGCGACACTCTCCCAGGTGCAACCGTGCGTCAGCGTGGCGGGCAGTGCGAAGCCTGCGACGCCGTGCTCCGCCATGACGGCCGCGATCGCCAGTTCGGTGTGCTCTTCCGTGTCGATCAGGGTGCCGTCCAGATCGAAAAGCACCGCGCGCACGGGCTGGACGCCACTCATTTCACGGCCCGATCGCAGGGATTGCACATCCATCGCCTGGGTACCTGTTCAGCTGCGCGCGTCCGGCGACACACCGGAGCGCCAGCCGATTGCGCGCTCCAGCATAGCGTACCTAGCTGTCGGCAAGTTCTGAGCGCCGCCGTGCGCAGGCTGCACATCGAGACGCCGGAAGTGCCGGCGAATATCGAGCGCATCGGCCTGGTCGAGGGCGTGGGTCGCGGGATTATCGCGCCTTTGACTTCCAGGCCAGAACGGGCAGCGTGGCGCTCGCGCGTGTACAGAATCACTCGTTGGTGGTCCGTTCCCCTACGATTCCCGTACCGGGGTTCGAGACCCTGGCGCTTGCCGGACCGGTGCGGCGGACTGGCGCGTCGGACCGGGGAACGGCGGGAGGCGGC
>WNFM01229092.1_pt4 | contig 27327 bp, 24 predicted proteins | sample 5400271 | NCBI WGS metagenome assembly WNFM01 (sample SAMN13153352, study PRJNA577476) | soil metagenome | isolation source: 60 cm saprolite on Douglas fir-dominated hillslope | place: USA:California | collected 2013-09-17 | reverse complement strand
GGGCGTTGTGTGGACCGAGTGGGAGCCGAGGACGAGATCGTACTTGTGCGGGACAGCCGAGCCGAGAACGAATTCAGCGTCGGTACGCGCCTCGAACTCGACTGCTTCACTCGACGGCTCGAAAGCCGCCAAGTCGCCGTGCCGCAACTCGTCGGGAACCGATACGGTGCCTGATCCGACGGCGGTCCAGAGGACGGTGTGGCCCGTTGGAGGCTCGTAGCGCCAGCGCTCGCCGGCCTTCAGGCGTACCGCGAGATAGTTGATCGACGAGGGGGACACGATGGCGCTCGATGCGGACCCGTAGCTGCCGAGGAGGACGCGCGCCGGACCGTCTTGCGGCACATCTTCACGGGACTGGTAGATGCTTTTTGCCGGACCCAATTCGAGTTCCGGAGGCAAGGCGATCCATAGCTGGAAGCCGCGCGTCCGGGCTGCTTTGTCGAGCCCGCCGCCGTGCCACATGCCGCGTCCAGCCTGCATCCATTCGACGCCGCCGGCCGACAGTGTGCCCCTGACGTTATCCGGATCAATGAAGCTGACCGCGCCTTCCGCGACGTAAGTCAGAGTAGCAATACCCGAGTGAGGGTGGAGCGGCCCATTGAAGGGTGCGCCTACATGGTCGAAGAGGTCGAGAAACACGAATGGCTTCAGGATCTCGCCGAAGTCAGACGGGCTCATCAAACGTGTTACCGGGCCGTCCGTCCGGCCACGGGTGCGCTGCACGATCGCCGACGCCAAACTCGATGGTCTCCGATTAGCAAAACGTTTCATGATTCTTTCCTTTCACGATAAATCACTTCGCACATCCACATTCGCCCTCGAAGTCCCGACTACTGATGAGCGCTCATGAATGTGCCAGACCTGGCCGCGGCGCAGAGGAGGCGGCCGCGATGGCGATTCCACCGATACGTTCTGCAGCGGCTGCGAAAAAGGAGGCGGCCTCCTCGCGAGCCTGGTTCTCGGCATGAATAAACATAACGTCCGTAAGTCCGATGAAACCCAGAATGTGGCGCAGGTAGGGTTCCTGAAAATCGAAAGCTTCCATCGCAGTGCCCTTTTCATAGGCGCCCCCACGGGAAGTGATGACGACAACTTTCTTTTTTTCGAGAAGGCCTTGCCCGCCGTTTGGCCCGTAGCCGCGGGTCTTCCCGATCCTCACTATCTGATCGATCCACGCCTTGAGCAAAGAAGGGATCGAGAAGTTGTACATCGGCGCGCCAATCACGACCGTATCTGCCGCCTTGAGTTCTTCGATCAGTTCGTCCGAGGTGGACAGATACGCTCGCTGCGCCGCCGTCAGCTTCGATTCTTCGAGCTGGGTCGCGCCCCAGTCATCGGTAATCAATGGAAGGGCTGTTGCAGAAAGGTCCCGCTGGATGACTTCGCCATCCGGATGGTTCGTGCTCCATTCTTCGGCGAATTTGGCGGTCAGCCGCCGGGTTACGGAACTGGCCCGTGCACTGGAATCAATTTGAAGCAGTTTCATCTGAACCTCCGCGTCCAGGAAATTCATCTAACGTACCGGAATAGATGTCCGTGCATCTGGACTCGAACCGTCCTTTAGTCCACCTAACTTGTTCAGGAGTCCAGAAGGGAGATGTAAGTTGGATCCAATTACCGATCTCTTCCAAACCATGCAAATCGTGGGCGTGGTTCACGCCCGTCTGGAAGCAACTGCGCCCTGGGGATTGAAGAGAGATGCAGATGTAATAGAGGAAAGCTCAAGAGACAAACATTCGGCGGAGTCCGCAACTTCGCCTTTCCACTTCGCTCATTTCGGAATGCTTTCCCGCGGCAACTGCTGGCTCAGCGTTGAGGGTATTCCGGATCCGATACCACTCGCCGGAGGGGACTGCTTCCTGCTTGCGCCGGGAAGCGCATACACGCTGCGGGACAGTCCGCACACGCGCGCTCGCAGCTTCTGTGAGATCGCGCCGAAAAATGGCAGCCAGGTAATCGAGTACGGTGGCGGAGGAGCACCGACCACGATCATATCGGGATGGTTCAGATTCTGTGGGACCAGCGTGAAGCCCCTGACACGCTTGCTTCCTCCGCTGATACTTGTCAAAGCCGATCAAGCGCAGAGCCTGGCCCTGCACACAACCTTGAGCATGCTTGCCTCCGAAACGGCGGATTCGGCGCCTGGGTCAGAACTGGTGGTTAACCGTTTGGCAGATATGTTGTTCATACACTCCATCCGTGCCTACATCGGATCGCAGTCGGAAGTCTGCAAGAGCGGTTTGCTACGGGCGATTTTCGATCCGCAAATTGGTGTTGCTCTCAAATCCATGCACGAGAAAGTGGAGCATCCATGGACAGTCGAATCGCTGGCCGCCGCCTGCGGCATGTCACGATCCGCTTTTGCGGTTCGCTTTAAGGAACTGGTTGGAGAAACACCTCTGGAATATTTGACAAATTGGAGAATGCAGAAGGCAACAGGATTGCTGCAGAAAGGTGATAGGAAGCTGTTCGAAGTGGCAAAATCCGTTGGCTACGATTCCGACGCCTCCTTCAGCAAAGCATTCAAGCGAGTATTCGGTGTCGCACCCAGGGAGTATATTTCAGTCGCTCGGAGAAATGGTGCTCCACTAAACCACCAATCGACTAATTTGGCGGCGATATGATCCGGGGATTCGCAATCCAGATACCCTTTCAGTCAAGAACTCTGCCTTTGTTTCCACGCGACAGGTGGACAGTGGCGCGTTGTTTTCGATAAGCTGTTTACTCGAACGGAGGCCCTATGCGACACGATCCACCATCGGGCCCGTCAAATCCGACCCGCCGGCAATTTCTTTTGACCACGGGAGGTACTGCGGCAGCGACAGTCATTGCGGCGTACATACCGGTGCACGCTAACAGCACTGCTGCGGAGAGTGGCTCAGCCGCGGCCAATGCGGACGGGCCGAATATCGAGGGCGCGGTTCCGATCACGCTGCGCATAAACGGGAAAGACCACCAACTTCGCATTGACCCTCGCACGACACTGCTGGATTGCATCCGTGAGACTGTTGCTCTCACGGGAACGAAGAAGGGATGTGATCACGGGCAATGCGGCGCATGCACAGTGCACGTGAACGGCAGGCGCGTAAATTCATGCCTTAGCCTGGCCTTGATACACGACGGCGAAGAGATCACAACCATTGAGGGCCTCGGCACGCCCGAGGCATTGCATCCCATGCAGGCAGCATTCGTGTCCCACGACGGCTACCAATGCGGGTATTGCACGTCAGGCCAGATCATGTCGGCCGTGGCGTTGCTCAAGGAACCGTGCGGTCCTGACGATGCGGCCGTAAAGGAATTGATGAGCGGCAACATCTGCCGTTGCGGAGCCTATGCCAACATCGTGGCGGCGATCCAGCAAGTTCGCAAAAACACTTAGTTGCGAACAGGAGCGATCCCATGCACACCTTTGAATTCAGTCGGCCGAAAGATCCCGCGACGGCGATAGCGACTGCCGCGCGGGCAAAAACCGCGCAACAGGGCGCGGATGTACGGTTCATCGGCGGCGGGACGACGCTGCTCGATCTGATGAAGCTGAATGTCGAAACGCCTGCGCGGGTCCTCGACATCAACCGCTTGCCGCTCGATAAGATCGAAGCCACGCCTGACGGCGGGCTGAAGATCGGCGCTACCGTTCGAAATTCAGATCTTGCCCACCATCCGACGGTGCAGCGAGATTATGCGGTGCTGTCGCAGGCCATTCTCAATGGCGCATCGGCACAGCTCCGCAATATGGCCACGACTGCCGGCAACCTGCTGCAACGCACTCGGTGCATGTATTTCCGCGACACCGCCATGCCCTGTAACAAACGCGAGCCCGGAACCGGCTGCCCGGCCATCACCGGCAGCAATCGTTCTCTCGCCGTCCTTGGCACAAGCGAACATTGCATTGCCACCAACCCATCAGACATGTGCGTAGCAATGGCGGCATTGGAAGCGACAATCCATGTACAGGGGCCGAAAGGATCGCGCGCGGTCCCTATCGGTGACTTTCATCTTCTGCCCGGCAACACCCCGAACCGTGAAACCGTGCTCGAGCCGGGCGACCTCATCACGCACGTCACGCTCCCGCCGCCCATCGCCGGGAGCAAGCAGGTGTACCTGAAGTTGCGCGATCGAGCGTCATACGAATTCGCGCTGGCGTCGGCCGCAGTCGTGATGACGGTCGCGGGCGGGAAAGTGACGCGGGCTCGCATTGCTCTGGGCGGTGTGGGCACCAAACCGTGGCGATCCCCCGAGGCCGAGGCCGCCCTCGTTGGTAAGCCTGCCGATGCAGCCAACTTTCGCAAAGCGGCGGAAGCGGCTATGCGCAACGCCAAACCGCAGAGCCAGAATGGGTTCAAGATTGAGCTGGCCAGGCGCTGCCTGACACACGCCCTCCAAATGGCGACAAGCTGATTCCACCGAAGGAGCGAACATGCCGACAACACAAAAAACCCAAACCGCTTCTCCGGTTGGTCGCGACACGCCGCGAGTGGATGGCCCGCGTAAAGTGAGCGGCCTGGCACAGTACACCTCTGACTTCCACTTTCCCGGGATGCTGTATGCCGTGCCGGTCGAGGCGACGATCGCCAACGGCAAAGTGGTCAAACTCGATACCGCTGCGGCGGAGAAGATGCCGGGCGTGCGCGCGATTTTTCATCGCGAGAACATCGGAAAGATCTTTCGCTCGACGCTGGGACAGGGATTCGAAGGAGTTTGCGAAGAGCGGCGCCCGCCTTTCGAGGACGATGTGGTTCGCTATTACGGCCAATACATCGCGCTCGCTGTGGCAGACACTTTCGAGACCGCCAAGGCTGCCGCCGATGCGGTTCGCGCGACGTACGCGAAGGAGAAGCCGAACGTCGAGACCGACCTCAAAGCGGATGACGATCCTGACGAGGTGGTTACGACTTTTGGGACGCGCCAGCGCCTGGACAGCAAGCGCGGAGACGCCGAGGGTGCTTTCGCAAGCTCGCCGGTCAAGCTCGACCAAACCTACGTCACGCCGTCCGAGACGCACAACCCACTTGAGTTGCATGCAACAACGGCGATCTGGGACGGCTCGACGCTAACGCTCTATGAGTCGTCGCAGGGAGTCGTCAACCTCCGGGGCGTGCTCGCGCAGATGTTCGGCTTACCGAAGGAGAACGTTCGCGTCATCACCAAGTTCGTTGGCTCGGGTTTCGGCAGCAAGCTGTGGCCATGGACGCAATGTCCGCTCGCCGCGGCCGCGGCGCGGCAGGTAGGCAAGCCGGTGAAACTCGTGCTCAGCCGCAAAATGATGTTCCAGTCGGTCGGTCATCGCCCGCGCACCCAGCAGCGTGTGCGCCTCGGCGCGACGCGGGACGGCAAGCTCGTCTCGCTCCAGCACGACTACGTCTATCAACGGTCGATTCTCGACGCCCACCACGAAGACTGCGGCGAGGCCACGCCGTTCCAATACAGCGTGGCCAACCTCCGCGTGACATTCGGACGCGCTCGGCGCAACGTCGGAGCAGGGGCTGACATGCGCGGCCCCGGCCGGGTTCCCGGGCTGTACGCGACCGAGTCGGCGATGAATGAACTGGCCGATCAACTCATTCCGTTCTCATCGCGCCATTTGCTCGAGTGCTTTGAACTCGGCGCGGAGAAGTTCGGCTGGTCCAGGCGCTCGCCTGAGGTCGGCTCGATGAAGCGCGACGGCTTGACGCTGGGCTGGGGGATGGCCGGGTGCTCGTGGATCGCTGGCCGCTTCTCCTCCGAGGCGAGCGTGGAGCTACGCGATGACGGCACTGCCCGCGTCGCCTCTGCCACGCAGGACATCGGCACCGGCATGTACACGATCCTCGCGCAGCTCACCTCGCAGAAGACCGGCGTGCCGCTCGACAAGGTCGAGGTCGCGCTCGGCGATACGTCACTTCCAGAAGGCCCGCTCTCAGGCGGCTCAATGGCGACCGAATCAGTGGTCCCGGCCGTTTTTTCGGCGGCTGACAACGCGATCACGTCGCTGCTGACCATCGCAGCGACAACGCCGGGGTCGCCGTTCGAGAAGCACAAGCCCGACGATCTTGCGTTCGAAGGCGGCCGGGTCTTTGTGAAAGCCGATGGTCCTGCAAAGGGCGTGCCGTTCGATGATTTGCTCCGCCGCGCGAATCTCCGCCTAGTCAGCGGGAGTGGCAGGTCCGAAGCGACCTTCGGGAATCCCAAACCGAAGTTCTCGACGCACTCGTGGGGCTGCCACTTCGTCGAGGTGACATGGCAGCCGGAGCTCGCCCGATTGCGCGTCAGCCGTGTTGTGACGGTCATGGATGCGGGCCGGATTATCAATCCACTGGCCGGCCGGAACCAGATCGTGGGTGCTGTCGTGATGGGAATCGGCATGGCACTGTTAGAGCACACGTCTTACGATCCGCAGAACGGCGCGCCGATCAACAGTAATCTGGCCGACTACGTGGTGGCGGTAAACGCCGACGCGCCGCCGATCGACGTGCATTTCCTGGACTTTCCCGACAAAGAAATTAACGAACTTGGCGCCCGCGGGATTGGCGAAATCGGCTTGGCCGGCTTCGCTGCCGCCATCACCACGGCGGTACACCATGCGACAGGCGTTCGCGTGCGCGAACTGCCGGTGAAGATCGAGAATTTGTTGGCATGACGTCAGCTCTACGAAACTAGAACAATTTTGCCGAAGGCGCCCGGCTCGAGAATTTCTTTATGAGCGCGCTGAACCTCTGCAAGCGGCAGTTCTTTGCCGACGATCGGCCGCAAAGTGCCGTTTTCCAGGCCAGCGAGGAGCCCGGCGTGAATCTCCTTTTCTTCAGCTTCGGTTAGACCCCACAGGGTAAACGCGTGAATTGAACCGCGGCGCGTCATCAGGTCGCGGGGAGAGAGGCTAACGTCGCCTCGGCTGCCTATGACAACAACACGGCCGTGCCGAGCAAGCAGCTTCAAGTCGTGGCCAAGGTTCACGTTTGCGAGCATTTCGAGGATAAGATCGACACCCAGTCCGCTAGTCGCGTTCAAGATCTCCTCCCGGTAGCTCGACTTAGTGTGATTGAAGGCGTGATGCGCGCCTTCCCGTTTGGTCAGATCCAGGCCTTTGTCCGTACCCGCCGTTCCAAGTACCTTCAGGCCGATGGCGCGCGCCATCTGCACAGCCGCCACGCCTACACCGCCGCTGGCGCCGTGAATCAATACAGTTTCACCAGCACGAGCTCTGGTGCATTGATACAACGCATGATACGCGGTCCCGTAAGGCACCCAAAGGCCCGCTCCCTGGGCGTATGAGATTTTTGCCGGAAGTGAATGAACCTGGCTCTCCAAAGTGAGCGCATACTCCGCATAAGCGCCGGTCAACGTCCTGGCAACATAAACGCGATCTCCGGGCTTCACGTTATCCACGCCTTCGCCGACGGAGTCGACGACGCCGGCGCCATCAGAACCCGGCGTATAAGGCAAGGGCGGCTTAATGGCATAGGTGCCGTTGCGCATATAGGTGTCATATGGGTTCACACCTGCCGCGTGGATTCGCACAAGGACCTGACCAGCGGCCGGACGCGGTGTGGGAATCTCTTCCAGCTTCAGGACTTCTGGACCGCCGAATTCATGAACAACGATTGCCTTCATTGTCGTCTCCAGAACTTTCGAGTCGTTTCAGCGGCACGATACTGCCTGGTTGAATCTGGATAAACTTACTCACCCAGCAGTGTCATCGCCAGGCGTCGTTCTCGAATTCAGGTCGTGTTGTCAGTATCGGTAAATCCGAGTGGCACAATGAATAAATCGCGGCCCTCCATGTTAATGACATTTCCAGTCGGGCTGGCGTGGCCTCATGATAATTGATTGGAATTTCCACGGTTCTCTCACCATATTTAACAGCCTACTTTGGAGCCAGAATGATCTGTCCCAAATGGTAGGAGAGGTGATTGGTTCGACTCAGTAAAACACTGAGGCGATTGCGAGTTGGATCTTTGGCGTAGTCCGCATTAGACATAGCCATATGGCGTTGCAGCCACTCTTCTGGCAAGAGACGAGCATATTTTTCCAACAGGCTGCTGTTCACCTCTGTCCAGTATTTCTTCAATTCTGAAATTGAGGGAAGCGGCTCGATTGCTCTATCCGGCTTGGAGACGAATATGGCTTCGAACTCGGGATGCATTCGTTCACCAAGCCCGAGAATCGTATGCAAGCCATCATGAACCGCCGTAAGGTGACCGAGAAGATAGAGAATTCTGTTTTTGCCCGGTGCTACCTCCCGCAGGAACTGTTCTTCTGTCAATGTCGAGAAGAGCTTGTCGGCGCGTCCAAGGGTGTTCTTCCAGGAGGCGATAATGATGGTGACTGTCAATTGCGCGGTTGTCATCGTGATGCACCTCTCTCTCGTGGAAACGAAGACGGTTGATGAGGATATGCCGTGGGCCTGAGGCGCCGATCTGCTTCGATCACCAGGTTCAACAGATTGTTCGTCTCAAACCTCTGGTTAACTTACAGGAAGCCAGGACGCAAGTTATAAGGCCCTTCGCAACCCTTCAGCAGGAATAGCCGTATTAAAGCTAAGATCATCGAACGTCAATGGGCCGCCGATTTGTTTGTGGTCATAGTGATGCTCGTAGACCACGTGTCCCCCGTCCCATTTGCGAAGGGTCCTCCAACTCAGCGTGCAGGTGTTACCGGACGCTCCGACGAGTTCCAGGGTCCAGGCGGAATGCGTCTCGCCAGCAACATCTCCAGGAATGGCTGTTTCTCGGATCGATACCGAGAGACCGCCGACTTCGGCCATTACATGAAGCGGTATTAAGAAGTTGAGGAGAACTGAGCGAACTCTCGCCTTTCCCTGGACCGCGTCCTCTCCGGTGTCACTGGTTGCCTCGATGTCATCGGCGTAAAAGCTGTCAAAGATTTCGAGATACTCTTCGAAGCTTCTGCTGATGTCGGCCCGAATGATCGCCGCGTTCAGGGCACGCTCCACGGTCTGAGAATTTGCATATAAATCGCGATTAAAGTGATCGGCAGAGGTGAAGATAGATTGATGAATCATTGAATTTTCTCCAAGCAAAACCTGGCCAAAGCGCATCTGCCGCGCTTCTGCCTTCGTGCTCAACTGATTTTCGCGGCAAATGTTCGTCATTGGCTCAGTCATCAACATATGTGATAGCATTTGAGACCGAATGGTCGCAAAATAAATATCCCGAAGCCCCGTGCAGAGACCAACCGGTCTGTGAGGCATCGAAATAGCGAGGAAGACGGTCTATGTCGAAAGGTGGAAAAACTCGACAGCGCATCGTGGCTGAAGCGGCCACACTGTTCAACCAGCATGGGTTTGAAGGCAGCTCAATGGCCGATCTGATGGAGGCAACTGGGCTCGAAAAGGGCGGCATCTATCGGCACTTTTCCACGAAAGAAGAGCTGGCAGCCGAGGCATTTGACTATGCCTGGCAGGCAGCGACCGATGTGGGGATGCACGATCTCGATTCCATCCCAAATAGCATCGACAAGCTGAAGCGGTTCATGGCGAACTTTATCGAGCGGCGCCCGTCCGTACCTGGAGGCTGTCCCCTGCTTAACACGGCAATCGAGGCAGATGACGGTAACCCTGTCCTTCGCGAACGTGCCCGCAAGGCATTGCAACAGTGGCAGGACCGCCTTTCGGAAATCGTCCGCACAGGGCTGAAGCGGAAGGAGATAAGAAGCGGCGTCGATCCCAGGAAATTAGTGACCTTCATCATCGGTTCGCTTGAAGGAGCACTGATGATAAGCCGACTCGAGCGCAATCGAAACGCCCTGCTTGAAGCCCAGTCCCGCCTGGAAAGCTATCTCGAATCTGAAATCAGGTTACCGCAGCGCAAGAAATGAACAAGAACGGCGGAAGGCGCTTGCTTGGATTATCAAAGAGACCGTTCGGTCGCAAACAAATTCAAACCTTTTGGAAAATTAACGAGACCGTCATCCAGGAGCTTCTCGATGACCGTTGTACGCGGCCTGATGTCGGAAGAGCCGCAATCGAGAATCACGGAAATAGTGTTGGTGGCGGCTAGGGCGCTTTCGATATAGCGACTCGTAACGAAACCTCTGGTGCCGTGAACGCCATGGAATTGTTTGAATCAGGGAAATGAATCCAACATGGTATGATACTCATCATATACAAGACATGCGTTATTCAGCCCAACATAAAGCGAAGACCCACGAGCGGGTCCTGAAGAAGGCCGCGGAGCAGCTGCGGCGTCGCGGTGTGCAAGGTACTGGGATCGCGGGCTTGATGGGAAAAGTGGGATTGACGCACGGCGGTTTCTACGCCCACTTCCCGGACAAGAACGCGCTGATCGCCGAGGCTATGGGTCCGTTGCTCGAAGAAGGAGTCGCCGGAGACCTCGCGGCAGCCGAGGCAGCGCCGGAAGGCCAGAAGATCCGAGCGATCGTCAACAGGTACTTGAGTACGCAACATCGCGACTACCCGCAGGCATGTCCGGTTGCGGGGCTCGCCGGCGAGATGGCACGTCAATCGGAATCGGTACGGAATGCTTACACCCGGGCTATCGAAGATCGTCTGAAGCTGATTGCAAGATTCTTCCCGGGCGTGAGTGAGGGGGAACGACAGAACCGGGCCCGGCTGATGCTGGCAGGGATGGCAGGGACGCTGATGATCGCCAAAGTGATCACCGACCGCAAGGCCAGCGACCAGTTTCTGGAGCAGGCGCGCGAGTTCTATGCCACGGCTTTCGAAGCGACCCCGACACAAAAGAACAAGAAGCCATAATTTTTTTGCGTCGTAATATGATGAACATCATCTCATAGTTAAAGAAGGAGACGGTAGCGTGCACTTGATAGCTCTCAAAATGCTGACGGGCGATCGCGCCAAGTATCTCGGGCTGATCTTCGCGATCGCGTTTTGTACCTTCCTGCTGGAGAACCAGACCTCGATCTTCGCGGGGATCCTCAGGCGTACAGGCAGCCAGATCCTGGACGTCACCGAGTCTGACATCTGGGTCATGGACGCTAAGACGGAATATTTCGACCAAACCAAAGCCCTGAAGGACACGGATGTTAACCGAGTGCGCGGCGTCGAGGGCGTCCAGTGGGCGGTGAGGTTGTTTAAGGGAAACGCGGTAGCTCGGACCATGGATGGGAAGTTTGCCGCTTCGTTGTGCTTCGGGCTTGATGACGCCACCTTGACCGGCGTTCCGCGCAAGATGCTGGTGGGATCTTGGGAGCGACTCCGCGAGCCCGACGCGATCGTGGTCGACAAGGCCGGCTACCTGTTGTTATTCCCCGACGAACCATTGCAGGTCGATCGCACGTTGGAGCTTAATGACCATAAGGCGGTAATCGTCGGAATCTCCGACGCCTCCGCACCCTTCTTAAGCGTTCCGATCATCCATACTAGGTACAGCCAAGCCATCAATTTCGTTGGCCGCGAGCGCACCCAGCTTTCGTTTGTGTTGGCGAAATCAGCGGCCGGCGTAAACCTGGACGAAGTTACCCACCGTATCCAGGCGCAGACCGGATTGCTCGCGCGGACCACAGACGAATTCCGGTGGGACTGCATCTGGTACTACCTGAAGAACACCGGCATTCCCGTGAACTTCGGAATCACCATCACCATCGCCCTCATTGTGGGTACTGTGGTTGCCGGCCAGACGTTCTATCTCTTTACGCTCGAAAATCTCAAGCAATTTGGTGCGCTGAAGGCGATCGGCGTTACGAACTGGCGCCTGACGCGCATGGTGCTGCTGCAGGCGATCACCGCAGGAGCAATCGGATTCAGTCTCGGCACGGGGATGGCAGCGCTTTTCTTTGAGCTCACCTTGCGCAAGATCGCGACCCGTGGACTTGTCCTGTGGTGGCAGAGCGTTGTGCTCACCGCCGGCTGCATTTTGCTGGTAATCATCATCGCCAGCCTGCTCAGTATTCGACGCGTGGTCGTCCTCGAGCCGGCGGAAGTGTTCAGGGGCTGACATGAATCGGGAGAACTCCATTGCGGTTTTGACCCGAGGGCTTAAGAAGCGATTCGGCGGGAATGGCGCAAGCGTAGAAGCGCTGCGCGGTGTCGATTTTCAGGCAAGGCTCGGTGAGCTGACGTTCATCGTCGGCCCCAGCGGGTGTGGTAAGACGACCTTATTAAGTGTCATTACTGGCTTGCTCGACCCAACAGAGGGCGAGGTCGATCTCTTTGGCCAAGGGATCCATCGGTTGCCGGGGACCCAACAGATCGATTTTCGCCGCCAGAACCTCGGATTTGTCTTCCAGCAGTACAACCTGCTGCCAGCATTGACGGCCGCGGAGAATGCCGCCGTGCCCTTGATCGCGGGCGGCGTGAAGTGGTCTGAAGCCGTGGATCGCGCAAAGGCTCTCCTCGACCACCTTGGCCTGAATGGCCGCCGTGATGCATTGCCGGCCAAGCTTTCCGGCGGCGAGCAACAACGGGTGGCCATCGCTCGCGCGCTCGTCCACGAGCCACGTCTGGTGGTTTGCGATGAGCCCACCGCCGCACTCGATCATGCGACCGGCGAGAAAGTCATGGAGCTGCTCGCGGCCAAAGCGGTGCATCCGGACCGTGCCGTCATCGTTGTGACGCATGACTCCCGCGTGTTTCACTACGCGGACGTAATCGCAGAGATGGACGATGGCCGGATCGTTAAGACCGAGGACAAGAGATTGAAAGAGGTGCTCGCATGAAACGTTGGATCATTCCTATAATCGCCGGATTTGCGCTCACATTGGGCATCATCTCAATATTGCGTTCCCAACCCCGGAGGGAAGCGACCACTCCGCCTGTGCAGCCGCCGGCATCAGCCTTTGCCCATAACGTTGCCGCGGTCGGCTTGGTCGAGACCAGCACGGAAAACATAACGGTGGGCTCGCACCTGCCCGGAGTGGTCGAGAAAGTGTTCGTCACCGTCGGTGATTCGGTGAAGGCCGGGGCGCCGCTATTCAAGATTGACGATCGTAACCTGCAGGCTCAACTTGTTCAAGCCGAAGCTGCTGAGCACGCCGCAGGAGCCCGCGTTTCTGTGGCCTCGGCGTCACTCGATGATCTGAGACTGCAGCTCAAGTTCGCGGAAGACGTGACTGATCCCCGAGCCATCAGCGCCGAAGAGGTGACTCGTCGCCGCTCCGCGGCCCAGACGGCCAAGGCAAAGTTGAGCGAGGTGGAGGCCGAAGTAGGCACCGCGAGGGCGCAGATTGCGATGGTTAAGACCGAACTGCAGCGCAGTGTAGTGACTTCGCCGGTTGCCGGCGAGGTCCTGCAGGTGAAGATCCGCGCCGGAGAATTCGCCGTTGCCGGCGCTACCTCCACGCCGATGATCTTGCTGGGCCGTGCGAAACCTCTTTATCTGCGGGTGGACGTTGACGAGCACGAAGCCTGGCGGGTTCATCCCGAAGCCAGTGCAACCGCAGCGGTTCGCGGCAACGCGGATCTGACGACCCCGCTAAAGTTCGTGCGCTTTGAGCCTTTTGTCCTACCCAAGAAGTCGCTGACTGGAGACAGCACCGAGCGGGTAGATACCCGGGTGTTACAGGTTATCTATCGCGTCGAGCGTAACGACCTGCGGTTATTCGTGGGGCAGCAGATGGATGTGTTCATCGATGCGCCTGTTGTCAGCGCGAATTCCAAGGCGTCCAACAACGTTACCGGTGCACGCAGATGAAACTCTCACGACTCATTATGTTAGTTGTCCTCCTCAGCGGCTTAGGGGCGGCCGCACGATCGCAAACGCCCGCTACATCGTCCACTGCCTGGGCCACGACTTCGACTCGCGGTACCGTGTCCCAACAACCACCAACGCCAGAATGGTGGACCTCGTTTCAGGACGCGGAGCTGACGCAACTTGTCCAGCGCGCCGTCGCCAGCAATCTCGATCTGAAACTTGCTGCCGCGCGGGTCGAAGAAGCGCGTGCGGTGCGCGGCATTGAAAAGTCTGCGCTCTATCCATCCGTTGCTGCCGGCACCAGCGTTACTCGTCAACGTGAAAGGGTCCCAGTGGTGACAAGCACCGGATCGTCAGCGTTCCGGGCTCTGGAGTTGAACGATTTTCGGATCGGGTTTGACAGCTCCTGGGAACTGGATGTGTTCGGTCGGATCCGCAATGAGGTAAAGGCCGCGACCAACGACTTCCGCGCGGCCGAAGAGGATCGTCGCGATGTGCAGGTGATACTGCTTGGTGATTTGGCCACTACGTACGCCGATCTTCGTGGCTTCCAGCTTCGACTGCAGATCGCCGAAAGGAACATCCAGAGCCAGAAGGACACCGTCGCTCTGACACAGGCCAGAGCCAAGGCTGGATTAGCCACAGATCTGGACGTGGAACGTGCGATCGCACAGCAGGAGACCACCAGTGCGGTCGTGCCATCGCTCCAGGCTGCGATCGCTTCCTCGATCTATCGACTCAGCGTTCTTCTCGGTGCAGAGCCGGGCGCTTTGCGGACGGAGCTTGAGGCCTCCGCCCCGGTGCCACCGGTCCCGCCAGAGGTTCCGATCGGTCTTCCCTCTGATCTGCTGAAGCGGCGACCCGATGTTCGCCGCGCCGAAGTAGAGATTGCAGCCGCCGCGGCCCGCGTCAAAGGGGCAAAGGCCGAATATTTCCCTCGCTTCACGCTTTTGGGAACTGCGGGAAGGCAGGCGACCCAATTGCACGACCTGAGCCTTTCGTTGGGGAACTTCTTCTCCGTGGGCCCAGCCATCACTTTGCCGGTATTCACTGGCGGCCGGATTCGTTCGAACATCGCCCTGCAGAACGCGCGCTTGACCCAAGCCCAGCTCCGCTACCGCTCGGCAGTACTAGGGGCGTTGCGGGAAACAGAGGACGCCCTGGTCAACTACTCCTTCGAGCAGGAACGGCGCGACCATCTTCAGGACGCCGTCGTCCGAAGTCAAACGGCGGTTCAATTGTCTCGAGAGCGCTATCGGTCTGGTCTCGCGGACTTTCTGACGGTCCTCGACGCTGAGCGGCAGCTTTACAACAGCGAAGATCTGCTCGCGCAGAGTCAGATCGCGGTGACTACGAACCTGATCGCTTTGTACAAGGCGCTGGGCGGTGGCTGGGAACTAGCCGCTCCCGGTGCTCCGGTCCAACCCGGCGTACCTAAGCCATGAGGGCAAGGAGACTCTATGAGCATACAAAGCAGCTTTTTCTCAGCAGACCATGACGATGATCCCTATGCAAGTTCCCATGCAGGGGAACGGGCGTTAAACAGAGCCATCGTCACTGCCGAGATCAGCCGGAGCTTTGAAGAATATCTTGAGATCTTCGACAGGTTTTACGCCGAGGATATCGAGGTTAGCAGCGCCACCAGCACTGGGCAGATTCGTGGCAAGAAGACCTGATCCCAGATTACAGCATCCTCGAACAAATCGAATACAAATATCCAGTCAACGACGCTTACTTTGCTTACGCGTCACGAGGATGCATCCGTAAATGTAGCTTTTGTGGTGTGCCTAAGTTGGAGGGTGACCAACGAGACGTTGCTCCACTCTCTTATCTGGTTCGTGGCGTCGAAGAACTATACGGACCGAAGAAAGACCTCACGCTGATGGACAACAATGTTGTCGCCTCGCCACGTTTTAAGGAAATCGTTGCCGAAATACGTGATCTCGGCTTTGTGCCAGGAGCCAAGCTCTCACGACCGGGCCGGGTTCCCGTTCAGCGACGAGTGGACTTTAACCAAGGCGTTGACGCTCGCATCCTTTGCAAAGACCCGATGTATCTGCGGGAGCTGTCAACAATCTGTCTGAAGCCACTCCGCATCGCATTCGACCACTGGGGACTGCGGAAGCCTTATGAGCAGGCGATCCGATACGCGCATGAATTTGGGTTGCACGAGCTTTCCAATTACACGCTTTACAATTTCCATGACACACCTTCGGACTTGTATCAGCGGATGAATCTGAATGTGGAATTGAACGTCGAACTTGGCATTCGCATCTGGTCATTTCCGATGCGCTACCAGCCGACAGACCTCCCGAGTCGATCTCATATAGGTGAGAAGTGGTCTCGGTACCAACTGCGCTCTATGCAGATCATCCTGCAGGCGACGCACGGCGTAGTTAGTGGTGCACCGCAGTTCTTTAAGCGAGCATTTGGTGAAACCGAGACCGGATTTCATGACCGACTCCTGTGGCCGCACAAATTCACCTTCAACCGCGACTACTACGAGAAGTCCGATGGCATGCCGGAGTTCGATGAGTTCAAAGCGAAGTTCGCCAGACTGTCTGATATCGAAAGAGCAGAGCTGCTGTGCTTGCTTTCCTCCAGTGATCCTCGCAATTTCAAGGAACTCCCAAGGAAGACGACGAACCATCTGATCAGTGAGATTTTGAAGTTTTATATTCCGCTGGCGAAAGAAGAAGAACTTGCCATTTGGGAGCAACGTAAGATTGCCAACACTGATCCGAGCCCGGACGTCCCTGATGACGAGAAGGTTGAAGACGCTGGTTTATCCGACAATTTGGTTGAGTTCCCGGCTCCGGTGTCACTTAAGAAATTACGGGTCGTTTCAGGTCATCCACAACAATGAACACTGGACTCGTAAGTTTGCACACACCCGAAACGTCCTGGTCTTACCGTCAGGAATCGATCATTGTCGGCAAAGACGTCTTGGAAGTGCTGAGTAGCGCGATGTATGTCGATCCACTGGCCATCTATCGAGAATATCTCCAGAACGCTGCAGACGCGATTGATGAAGCCCGTCGAATTGGCGTACTGACTGCTCAGGAGGCTGGTCTTGTTGAGATTGAACTGGACTTGGATAAACGGACAGCAAGAGTCCGGGATAACGGTACCGGCATCCCCGCAGCAGACTTTGAGACCCGGATGACATCGTTTGGCGCAAGTGCCAAGCGGGGCACCAATGCGCGTGGGTTCCGGGGAGTGGGCCGTCTCTCTGGCCTTGGCTATTGCCAGGAGCTTTTGTTCCGTTCGCGTTCCACCGGAGAGTCGAAGGTCACCGAATTGCGTTGGGACTGCCGCAAGGCCAAGGCGTTGCTGCGCTCCCCGGACTTTGCAGGAGATCTTGCCGCCGTGGTTGCCCAGTCCGTGCAAGCTCGCCGCATCGACGGTCGGAATTGGCCAAAACATTTCTTCGAAGTGGAGCTTCATGGAGTGCCAAGGCTGCGCAATGACTGGCTTCTCAATCCTTCCGTGATCGAGGAATACTTGTCTCAGGTGGCTCCCCTGCCTTTCTCTCCAGAATTCCGCTTCGCCGGCGACATTAGCGCCATGCTCAGTGAGCATGTTGGCATTACCCACATCACACTGAAGATCGCCGGCAACAATGACTCGATCTTCCGCCCCCACCGAGATTCCTTTGATGTCACTGGTGGCGTTGACAAGTTTCAAGAACTCCAATCAATCCAGATTCCCGCGACTGACGGCGGTACCGCTGCTATCGGATGGATATTGCATCACGGCTATAAGGGAGCGGTCCCCAACGCCAACCTTAAGGGTCTTCGGCTGCGGTCGGGCAATATACAGGTTGGCGGGAACGGCCTCTTGGAAGATCTGTTCACAGAGATTCGGTTCAACTCCTGGTGTGTGGGAGAAATTCATGTGATCGATTCTCGTATTATTCCGAACGGGCGCCGGGATCATTACGAACAGAACGTTCACTACACTAACTTAATAAACCAGCTCTCGCCTATTGCTCGGCAGATTAGCATCAGGTGCCGACAGAGTTCCACCCGCCGAAATTGGCTGCGTCAGGTTGAGCGGCAACAGGATCAGGTGCACCGGGACTTGGAAATCGTGAAGCAGGGCTCACTCGGAGCACCAGAGCGCCAGCTGATTGCGTCGCAGATTCAACAGACTCTTGACTTGATAGACAAGGCGTTGACTAAGGACGCGCTGAAATCAGATGCGCGCACCCTACTTCCGGTGCTGGCAAGGTTACGCCGTGATTTTGCAAGGGTCAAATCCACCAGCTACAGCGCGAAGGTTCTTGCCCGGCTCGCGCCTGTCCAACGCAAGGCTTATGAGCAAGCTTTTGCGCTGGTCTATGAGTGTTCCAACGACAAGGCCCATGCCAAGCTGCTGGTTGATCGCATGTTGGCACACTTGCCGCGGAGACTGAAAAAGAAAAAATCTTAGCTGCGCTCGATCGCGTAGCGTTTGCGATGAGTCGGATATTGATGGTCTTTCCAGAGAACCCTAACGACCTTTTTTAGCGGTGATTAATTGCAGGTTCTACTCTGGAATTAGCGTAGCGGTCTTATTAGTTTACGCATGTGCTGTTCCCTGGAAACTCGACAAGGAGAATCTTCGAGGTCACCACTGTCTCATTTTTACCTACGGCGCGGATTTTTAGGGATTTAGAAGGCGTGTATCTGCTTGAAAATAAATGGTCGGGGAGAGAGGATTTGAACCTCCGACTCCCCTGGTCCCGAACCAGGTGCTTGACACCAGCGGGAGAAATCCGTCTTAATCTTCCCGAACTTACAGTTGCTTGGCGTAGACGAGAGTCGTCCTGAAGGAGCTGCCAGAGAAATGTGCGGAAGCCGTTCAGCCCTTGCAACTCGCTCCTTATAGAGAAGCTAAATCATAGAGAAGCTAAATCCTACACAAGCGCACACCTCCGGGGCGGTATTCGCTAGTTGATCGATTTTCAAGCTTCTTGGGATCGGCAGAAAGGGACTAGTGACTAGCCGTGTAGAGAAAACAGGGGAAACTCAGCATCCTCCACGTATGCTAGTGCCCATTTCGAGCTCGCCCAATTGATAAAAAGCCCCGAAAAGCGGCAAATTCATGGGAAATCAGAGAGCAATTCTCTGGTCTGCAGACTGTCTGGCGGAGAGGGAGGGATTTGAACCCCCGATACCCGTTAAGGTATGTCCGCTTTCGAGGCGGATCGTTTCAACCACTCACGCACCTCTCCGCGCCGTGAGAATCGTGGTCGCCCTCTATTTTATCAGGTGCTACATAGGGTACGATTTTCAGGGGCTAAAGCCCCGGAATTTCTTACGCTCTATGGCACGGCTGAAGCCGTGCCCTTTCAAGGCGGAGTAATGAGATCAACCGAAGCTATTCGTGCCGCAAGGCTTCCATAGGATCAACTTTCATGGCCCTTCGTGCCGGAACGTAGCACGCCAGCAGCGCGATGGCAGAGAGCAGGACAGCGACTGCCGCAAACGTGAGAGGATCTGTAGGCTTAACGCCATAGAGCATGCTTGCCATCAGGCGCGTCAGCGCCAGCGCGCCGACCAGGCCAAGTGCAACTCCAAAGAGGGTCATCCGGGCGCCATCTTTCAGGACCATGCGCAGCACGTCAAACTTTTGCGCGCCCAGCGCCATGCGTACGCCAATTTCCCGGGTGCGCTGTCCTACCATATAAGAGAGGACGCCATAAATACCGATGCTGGCCAGCAGCAGTGCCAGCACCGCGAAGACGCTCAGCAATGTCATGGTAAAGCGCTTGCTCGAGATCGAATCAGCGACGGTTCTTTCCATGCTTTCAGGGTTATGCACGACCAGTTCGGAGTTAAATTCGAGCATGCGGCTGCGGAGAGCAGCCAGGCTGGATGTTCCCGGCGCTTGTTGGCGAAGGAACACTTCGCCGCCCAGGCCGCCGCGCTTGATGTCCTTATTTGGAATCTGGGCCATGGGCAGGTAAACCTGGGCGCGCAGCGCAGCGGCTCCTTCATTGTCGAGGCCCCACTGATTCACATGGCCTACAATGCCGATGATTTGCGGGTTTGGGACTTTGTCAGGATCAGCAGGATTGGTATTGAAGTTCAGGTACTGGCCGATGGCGTCGCGGTCAGGGAAATACTTCTCCGCCAGGCTTTCGTCGATGACGATGACGGCGGAGGAATGTTCATTGTCGGCGGCGTTGAAAAAGCGTCCGCGTTTCAAGGGGACCTGCATCACTTTCAGGTAGTTTGGCTCCACAACGTATACCACGGCCATGGCGAGATCGCTTTGGTGCGTCGGCATGGGTTTATCAACGAACCAGAAATACTCTTCATCGTCGCTACCCATGGGATGGGCGCCCTCACTTAAGGACACAGCTTCCACTCCGGGGGTTGACGCCAGTTTGTCATGAATCTGCCGGAACGCCGACCGGATCGCGTCAGGCGATTGTGCTTTATAAGAGGAAGGACCGGAGAGCGCAAAAGTCATCCAGGGTGCGAATCATCAGTCCCGCGCCGATGAGGAGGACCAGGGCCATTGCCATCTCACCGATTACAAAGATTGCCTGCATGCCGCCTCGGGCGCCCGCCACTGCTCTCCCGCTTTCATTCAAGGTCCCGCCCAGACTGCCTCGCGCAGCCTTCCATGCGGGAGCTAGCCCAAAGACGATGCCGGCAAGAATCGAGATTGCCAGCGTAAACAGAAGCACTCGAGGGTCAAGGCCAATATCTTCTGAGCGCGGTAAAGTCCGTGGAACCGCGGTCAGAGCCGCTGCTGTGCCAAACTTTGCCAGGACCAGACCAAGAGCACCGCCGATCAGCGAAAGAAGCAAGCTCTCAGTCAGCAATTGGCGGATGACCCTGGGTTGCCCGGCGCCCAGGGCGATGCGGATGGCAAACTCACGCTGTCGGGCGGTGGAGCGTGCAAGCAGAAGGTTGGCGACGTTTACACAGGAGATCAGCAACACAAACGCGACGGCGCCCAGCAAAATCAGAAGGATCGGGCGCATTCTGCCCACCATTTCATCTTTTAAAGAAACGACGTTGGCTCTCTTGTCAGAGTCGATGGCAGGATAAGCCGCGGCTAGATCGCGTGAGACCCGGTCCATGTCTTCCCGCGCCTGTTGCAGAGGCACGCTCGGCTTGAGCCTGCCGATGGCGTCCAGTCCCCAGCCTGCGCCGCGCTCAGCATAGAATTTGGGCTCGTTGTATTCGCCCACCGGCACGTAGACTTCATTCATCGGCCCGCCACGCTGGAAATTCTGAATGCGTAAACGAAAACTCGACGGGACTACGCCGATAATGGACCGCCCCACATCATCCATGACCATTCGCTGGCCGATAATGTCCTTGCGGCCTCCGAATTTACGCTTCCACAGCCCTTCAGTGATCATTACTGTCGGATTGGCTCCCAGATGGTCTTCGTCCGCGGTGAAGGTCCGGCCCATCAGAAGGTTCACACCTAAAATCTCAAAGAACCCTGCGGAGATCATTTCTCCATGCAGGCGTTCGGGCTCTCCATTGCCGGAGAGATTAAATCCGGTGGAGCGATACGCAGCCATGGCCGAGAACGTGGTGTTCATCCGCCGCCAGTCAATGAAGTTCGGGTAGGAGATGGAGCCGTTCTTGAAATTGGGAATCTCCTGGAACATGGAAACGAGCTGGTTGGGATCATGAAATGGCAACGGATTGAGCAGAACGCCGTTGACCACCGAGAAGATCGCCGTGTTGGCGCCGATTCCGAGCCCCAATGTCAAAATTGCGATGAACGAAAATCCCGGTGACTTTATCAGGACCCGAGATCCGTAACGCAAGTCTTGCGGCAGGGACGAGAAGAGATTGGCAGCCATACGCACTTTGACTTAAGGACGAGTCAACAGGTTAGCAGCCGGAGTTTTGCCTTTTGCGGCGAAAGAACTCCTGCAGAATTTCCGAGCACTTGCCGGCCAGCACTCCTGAAGTAACTTCCATCCGGTGGTTGAGGCTGGGGTGGTTGAGCACCTGAAGCACCGAACCCGCCGCGCCGGCCTTAGGGTCACTGGCGCCATACACCAGACGGGCAATGCGGGCGTGGACCAGAGCTCCGGCGCACATGGAGCAGGGCTCAATGGTGGCGACCATCACGCAGCCGCTTAGGCGATGGTTTCGCAGCCGCAAGGCGGCCTGGCGCAGGGCGATGATCTCAGCATGGGCCGTGGGATCGTTATCGAGCAGGTTGCGATTGTGCCCCTTGCCCACGATTTCGCCGTCTTTGATTACTAAAGCGCCAACAGGCACTTCGCCGGCCTCGGCAGCCAGCCGGGCTTGCTCCAACGCCAGCTCCATCCAGGCGGCATCTTCTCGCAAGCGCATGTCTGCTGTGTTTTTCCGGGTCTCTGCCATAAAGCTACCGGCGGGTCGTATGGAAAAATTCTACAACGAGCAGCAGCTCTGCTTATGTTTTATTTCGAGTCAACCCCGCGGGGTTTACTAGTCTCTAACCAATATCGGCGTCCATACCTCAGCGGACGTTGGCGGGAAAACCTCGCACTAAGCCCCGAGGGGCACAGATAACGAAGGAGCAACGACATGAACAAGAAATTCATACTAGCGCTGATGCTGGCCTCCGGCATGGCATTTGCGCAGACAGGGAGTTCTGGCTCAACACCGGACCAACAGCCGCAGCCGAGCCAGCAGCCCTCGACCACAAGTCCATCTACCTCTCCCTCCACGACCGACCAGACCAATCAAACGGCCACCAGCACGAGTGATCAACAGAACTCGATGCGCGGCTGTCTGAAGCAATCAGGCGGGAACTGGGTGCTCGCCGCCGACAACGGCCAGAGCGTCAACCTGCAGGGCGACAGCTCCATTTTGAAGCCCCATGACGGACACCAGGTTCAGGTCCAGGGAACGCGCGCAAGCGATGGTTCCATACAGGTCAGCTCGGTCAACATGATTTCCGATTCCTGCACCAATAACCAGGCTTCGAGCGCAGGCGCGGCAGCGGGGACTTCCGCGGCCGGTGCAGCGACCTCAACCAGCCCAAGCGCCAGCAGCAGCGCTCCGAGCTCTGCCGCTGACCAAAGCGCGACCGCAGGCAGCAACCCGCCGGCAGCTACGGGAAGCAGCCAAACGGCCACGACGGACCAGAATAATGCGAACGCTCCGGCAGCAACTACCACCAACCCAGCCGGAACATCTTCTGAAAGCGCCAGCGCTCCGGTAAATCCGCCGGCGCAAACGCCGAGCGCTCCCAGCAGCAGCACCGCTGATCAGAGCGCGGCTGCTTCCAGCACGACCGCACAGAATCCTCCGGCCAGCAGCACGATGGGAAAAGACCAGAACGCAGCCTCTGCCAGCAGCGCCACCGCCGCTGACCAGAGCGCTACTTCTGCTGACAAAAATGCCGCGGCAGCTGATCAGAACGCCACCTCGGCTGACGCTAACGCGGGCCAGAAACTGCCCCAAACCGCTTCTCCGCTACCCTTGCTGGGACTGCTGGGCCTAGGCTCATTGGTCGCCGGCCTGGTTAGCCGCAAGAAGAAATAAGAACACTTAGCCGACTCGATTCGAAACCGCCCGGAGACATGAATCTTCGGGCGGTTTTATTTGTCGGCGCGGTTTGTGAAAAGCCTCGCTGCCAGCTACGATTTAAGGCGAAATGGCTGGGAGGTTTGTAATGTCCACATCGGTTGAAGCGATCCAATTTGATATCTGCTGCGCGGCGCGAGCGCTATATCGCGCCGGCCTGAGTGCCGGCGTCGCCGGACACCTGAGCGTGGTGGTCGGCGAAAACAGAATGCTGATGAACCGTTTTGGACCGTCGTTTGGCACGCTGCGCCCGGCGGATATCTGCACCTTCGATTTCAATGGCAAAGTTCTGGAGCACGATCCTTCGGTCGATCCCTACGTGAATGACACGATCGCTCTGCATGCTGTGATTCATCGCCACAATCCGCAGATCGTGGCGCTGGCGCACACCCATCCGCCGGCCACCGTGAGTTGGGGGACCTTCCGCCGCCTGCCTGAGATTTATGACCAGGAAAGCTGCATTTTGGCGGGCGACGTGGGCATTGTGGAAGAGGACTACACCGGAACAGCGGCCAGCGAAGACCGCGTACGCCCGTTTGCTGACGCGGTGGCGAAATATCCGGCGGTGATTTTGCCGAATCACGGCGCGCTGACTTCCGGTCCAAATATTCAGGTGGCGCTGCTGCGCATGATGCTGCTGGAAGGCATGTGCGCGCGCAACATTTCTGTCGCCGTGGCCTCGCAGGCGACAGGATTGAAGCCGATTCCCATCAAGATGGAGCATGCGCTTACTGCCAAGAAAGAGATTGCCAGCATGCCGGCCATACCTGCCGTATGGAAAGACACGCTGGAGCGTTTGCAGAAGAGTGACCCTGATTTGTTTGAGTACCGGCCGAGGACCGCAGCCGCGGCCGACTGAAAAAGATCTGGTGATCGGGTGATCGGGAGATCGGAAAGTCAGAGGCTTACGGCGGGTTGACGTGGATGAGCGCGGATCAGAAAGCTTTACCGGAAAAGTTTCGCAGGCGAGGGCTTCTCTACCCATGCAAGCCAAAACCGGGCTCGCATGGGGCCCGGCGCCTGCGGTCCACATTCATAATTGTAAGTAGGACGCGTTATTTTTCCGCAGGTTGTTGTTGCGTCATGCAATGGATGGCGCCCAGGCCCCAGATGAAGTCTCCGCAGTGTATGCCGACGATTTCCCGTTTGGGAAATAAACCTGCGATCAGGCTAAGCGCGATGCGATCATTCGGATCGTTGAAGGTCGGGACCAGAACAAGATCATTGGCGATATAGAAGTTGGCATAGCTGGCAGGCAGCCGTTGTCCTCGGAAGATGACGGGGCGGGGAAGTGGCAGTTCGACGATCTGCAGCTTGCGTCCCTGAAGGTCCGCGGCGGCGCGCAACCGGCGCAAGTTTTCCTGAAGAGGTTCGTAATTGGCGTCAGCGCGGCTGCGCTCAACCACGGTGAGCACAGTATCAGCCGCAACGAACCGCGAGATATCATCGACGTGGCCGTGCGTATCATCTCCCTTGATTCCATTGCCCAGCCAGATCACTTTTTCTATTCCCAGGTAATCGGCAAAAACCCGTTCCAGGTCATGCTGGGCGAGACCCGGGTTGCGCTGCTGGACCTTGCTGAGATGGCACTCTTCCGTGCTCAGCATCAGACCCTGGCCGTTTACATCGATGCTGCCGCCCTCCAGAACCACGTGATGCGGTTTGCCGTTGCGCTCAACCAGAGGTGTGAATTGCTTCAGCTTGAGCTTCTTCGTGATGCGATCAGGAAGCTGATTGTCGTGCTTCCAGTCTGAATATTTCGCCCAGGCATTGAAGCGCCAGTTGGTGAGCGCGACGGTTTGCTGGTTCTTGATGAAGATGGGCCCGGAATCGCGCGTCCAGATCCGGTTGGTAGGCCAGCTGTGAAACTTCAACCGCCTGGTATCGACGTGGCTGCGCTTCAGCACCGCCCGAGCTGTTTGCTTTTCACGCGGTGAAGCCACGATGAGATTTACGTCTTCCACGCGGGAGAGGTGGCGGATGATATCGGCAAAGATCCAGGGAATGGCGTCGAATTTTCCCGGCCAGTCTGTGCGGTTGTGGGGCCAGGCCAGCCACGTGGACTGGTGCGGCTCCCACTCGGCCGGCATGCGGAAACCGAGGGAGCGTGGTGTGACTGGAAGAACAGCGGAGGTCTTCGAGCGCACTATCAATCCAGAAACCTGTGCGTGATGCCGCCGTAGCTGTCAATTCGGCGGTCGCGAAGAAACGGCCAGTTGCGGCGGACATCTTCCAGATGCTTCAGGTCGCACTGGCCGATCAGGATTTCTTCTTTGTCGTGCGATGCTTCCACGATCATTCGTCCAAAAGGATCGCAAAGAAACGAGCCGCCCCAGAACTCCAGACCTTTGCCCTGGGCGCGGTTGCCGCGAATGTCGCCAAACTCGTGGCCTACACGGTTCACGACTCCGACGAAAACACCGTTGGCGATTGCGTGGGCTCGCTGGATGGTGCGCCAGGCATCGTGCTGGGTCGTGCCGAACTCGGTTTTCTCGTCGGGGTGCCAGCCGATCGCGGTTGGATAGAAGAGGATGTTGGCCCCTTGCAACGCTGTGAGGCGCGCGCCCTCGGGATACCACTGGTCCCAGCAGACAAGGGTTCCCATCCGACCGTATTCGGTATCAAACGCCTTGAAACCGAGATCGCCCGGAGTGAAGTAGAACTTCTCGTAATAAAGAGGGTCGTCCGGGATGTGCATTTTGCGATAGAGGCCCCTGGTGCTGCCATCGGCGTCAAGAACGACTGCCGTATTGTGATACAGCCCCCGCGCGCGCCGTTCAAAAACGGAAACCACAACTGCCGTTTTGGTTTCGCGGGCGACAGCAGAAAGCGCTTCGGTGGTCGGGCCGGGAATGGGTTCGGCCAGATCGAACAGGGCCGCATCTTCCCGCTGGCAGAAATACTGCGTGCGGAAAAGCTCCGGCAGGCAGACCATCTGCGCGCCCTGCTTGGCGGCAGCGCGGACTTTCTCCGCGGCCCGGCGCAGATTGTCGTCAGGGTCGGGCGAGCAGTGCATCTGGATCAGGCCGACAGTGAATGTGTCTGGGTTAGGCATTGGTATCAAAGATTGCCAAAATCGCCGGAATTGCCAAAAGTGAGAATTGAAGACCCGCTGGAACAACAGGTTTCAATTTCGGCGATCTTGGCAGTCTTGGCAATATTGGCAATTGCGAAACATCTCAAGAATATCAAATAGATTCATCGCTGGCGCGATGAACGTCCGCCTAAAGGCCCGCGATTCGCAAGCGAATCGCTAGACGCTGATACCCGGAGTCAAACGGAGGACTCCGTTTGACTCTGCGCTCCGCAGCGTTTACTTTTCTAAGTTTGCCCCACCACGTTCAATTTCTGAGGTGAAGCGTTGAGCAAGAAGCAGGAAGGCACAGGCATTGACCGCAAGCTCCACGATCCGGTGCAGGACAAGCTCTCTCCGGTTTTTCCGCTGGACCTTTCCAAGGCCAAGGGCATCAGCGATCTGGTGCGCGGCATGGCGGACACGGCATTTACCGGTCGCCAGCTTGGCGAGTCGGTGGACGTGCTTGAGGCCATGGCGCGAGACAAGGACTGCTTCGTGGTCATGACCCTGGCAGGCGCCATGACCGTGGCCAAGCAGGGTTTGATCATCTGCGACCTGATCGATAAAGGGCTGGTCAACGCTGTGGTATCCACCGGAGCGCTGATGGCGCATGGACTGGTTGAGGCCACCGGCTGCAAACATTATCGCTATGACCCAAGGATGAACGATGTTGAGCTGTATGAAGCGGGCTATAACCGCGTTTATGACACGCTGGAGCCGGAGCAGAACCTGGACCACGTTGAGCTGGTGATGGAAGAAGTTCTGGGCAAGTGGGACCCGCAGCAGATCATGTGCTCGTGGAAGCTGAACCGCGCCATCGGCGAGCACCTGAAGAACCACGCCAAAGGGCGGGGAATTCTGAAGTCGGCTTATCAGAAGAAGGTTCCGGTATTTGTGCCGGCGTTTACCGATTCAGAGATGGGGCTGGACGTGGCACTGAACAATCGCATGCGCGCCCGCGAGGGCAAGCCCCAGTTGCGCTACGATCCATTCCTTGACCTGAACTACTTTGCGGAAACGCTGTTGCAGCAGAAGAAGCTGGGAATTTTGACGATCGGCGGCGGCGTGCCGCGTAACTGGGCGCAGCAGTTTGGCCCCT
>WNFM01331007.1_pt1 | contig 27352 bp, 31 predicted proteins | sample 5400271 | NCBI WGS metagenome assembly WNFM01 (sample SAMN13153352, study PRJNA577476) | soil metagenome | isolation source: 60 cm saprolite on Douglas fir-dominated hillslope | place: USA:California | collected 2013-09-17 | reverse complement strand
CGATCTGCTCTCGCTTGCTTCCGGAATGCTCTATGCCGCCCAGAATCTGTGCACTCGCGCCGCCGATCGCACCCCGCTGGATGCCAAATCGCTGATGGCCTTCGTCGGCTGCGGGCTGATGTCCGGCGCGATCGTGTTCGGCACCGGCCAACAGCTGCCGCCGATGTCCCCTCTGCTGATCGCACAATTGTTCGCATTCGCCGGCATCTGGATGCTGGCCGCCATGATGGCGACGGCGTGGGGCGTGTCGCATATGGAAGCCGGACGCGCGGCCATCCTGCTGGTGTTCGAACTGGTCGCCGCGGTGGTCTCCGCAATGTGGATTGCCGGCGAACGACTCGACGGCACCGAATGGATCGGCGCCGCGATGATCGTCACCGCGGCGCTGCTGGAAACACGAACCTCCGACAATAAAGGGAGCAAGCTGGAATGAAAGAAACACTGATGAACCGCCTGACGTGGATGGAGTACCAGGAGCGGGTGTGCGACGAACAGGCGCCTGTTTTCCTGCCGCTCGGGGCGCTGGAGCAGCACGGACCGCACTTGCCGCTCGGCACCGATGCGATCCTGTCGTCGGCGGTGGCCGAAGGCGTAGCGGGCGTGACATCCGGACTTGTCGCGCCGGCCCTGGCGTACGGATACAAATCGCAACCAAAGTGCGGCGGTGGCCAGCATTTTCCCGGAACGACCAGCCTCGACGCGATGACGCTCGCGCATACCGTGCGCGACACCGTGCGCGAGTTCGCGCGGCACGGCGTGGAAAAACTCGTCATCGTCAACGGCCATTTTGAGAACCAGTGGTTCCTGATCGAGGGCATCGACCTGGCCATGCGCGAACTGGGCAAGACGCAGTTGACGATCATGCGCCTGGAGTACTGGGATTTCTTCACCGCGCCGACCCTGGCGAAAGCGTTTCCCGAAGGATTCCCCGGCTACGCGCTGGAGCACGCCGCCGTGCTCGAGACCTCCATGATGCTTCACTACCATCCCGAGCTGGTCCGGCTCGACCGCATCCCGAACGATCCCCCCGCAGATTTTCCGCCCTACGACATCTATCCCACCCGAACCGAATGGGTGCCACCCTCCGGCGTGTTGTCGTCGGCCAAATCGGCAACCAGGGAAAAAGGAACGGCAATGGTCGCTGAACTCACAACGCTAATCGCTGCTGCGGTTAAGAAGGAATTCTAGTGATTACACCCAACACGGAGGCACGGAGGACACAGAGGGCACGGAGAAAATCAAGAACGGGAGAGAAACTGTGACCAATTGGACGTGTTCGATGTCTCCAATCACCGCAGCGGGCATGCGCAACCACGTGCAACCAATAAACAAATATTTCGTTTTCCTCTGTGTCCTCCGTGTCCTCCGTGCCTCCGTGTTGGGTGTAGACGCATGAACTTGCTTGAAGGCCTAACGGTGGAGAAAACGGCGTTGCTGGTCATAGACATGCAGCGGGACTTTCTCGATCCGCGCGGCTACGCGGCCAAGGCGGGGCTGGATATTGCGCCATTGCAAGCGGCCATCGCGCCTGTGCGCAGACTGCTCGATGCGGCTCGCGCGGCGGGAATGATGATCGTGCACACGCGCGAAGGCCACGTCCCGGATTTGTCCGACTGTCCGCCCTACAAGCTCGCGCGCAGCCGCAACGCCGGTGCGCAGATCGGCAGCCCCGGGCCGCTCGGGCGCCTGCTCATCCGCGGAGACCCCGGGCACGACTTCATCGCCGAATTGCAGCCGGCTGCGGGAGAGATCGTGATCGACAAACCCGGCTACAGCGCCTTTGCGCATACCGACCTCGATCATCGTCTGCGCGTGCGCGACATCGACACGCTGTTGCTGAGCGGCATCACCACCGAAGTGTGCGTCAGCTCCACATTGCGCGACGCGGTCGATCGCGGCTACCGCTGCATCACCATCGCTGACGCCTGCGCATCGGGATTTCCCGACCTGCACGCTGCCGCCTTGCGCATGATCGGCGTCGAAGGCGGCATTTTCGGAAGCGTCGCGAGAACCGATCAGATAACGGCGAAACTCACCGGAAGGATGGTCGCATGACGGCGGTGCGCAAACTATGGCCGTTGCTGACCGCCACGCATCATTACGAGAAGACCCTCTCCACCCGCAATCGCGGCGCCGGCACGATGATCGATGCGCCGATCCTTGCCTACCTGATTGAGACGACCAACGGCCGCATCCTTTACGACGTCGGCTGCGACTACGCCAAGATTGCGGATCCGCAAAAGCGCGCGCGCTGGTATGACCCCGCCGTATTTTCTTTCGGCGCACCGCAGATGCGTGAGGATCAGCGCCTGCCGGCCTGGTTCGCCCGGCTTGGCATTTCGGCTGCGGACATCGATGCCGTGTTTCTCGGGCACATGCATTTCGACCATGCCGGCGGCCTCTGCGATGTGGCCGGATGCGAAATCCACGTGCAGCACGACGAACTGGAATCGGCACGCAATCACGAAGATGCCGGCTACTTTCCCGACGACTTCGATGGCGACTACCGCTGGAAGATCATGCGAGGCGAATACGATCTGATGCCCGGTATTCGGGCCATCTCCACGCCCGGCCATGCCGCCGGCCATATGTCGCTGCTCATCGAACTGCCGAAAGGCCCGCCGGTGATCCTCTGCGGCGATGCCGCCGACCTCGTCGAGAACCTCGACGACGAAGTCGCACCCGGCCTGTGCTGGCGCGAGCAGGAAACGATGGCGATCGGCAGCATCCGCAAGCTCAAACGCATCGCCCGCGAAGAAGGCGCGCAACTCTGGCCGAACCACGATATGGCTTTCTGGCGCAGCCTCCGCCATTTCCCTTTATTCCACGAATAGTCTCAAGCTCTCCACCCAACACGGAGGCACGGAGGGCACAGAGGACACGGAGGAAAAGAAAATGAACGGGATTTGGAAAATTGAATCGCCGCCAATGTGCTCCGATGATTCCATGGAGTGTCACGGAGAGTCGTCACTGGTTTGTTGCCGCCATTGCCTTTCTCCGTGCCCTCCGTGTCCTCTGTGCCTCCGTATTGGGTGTAGATCATGAAACTAGCCGAAGGGCCTGAAGTACCGCCGGCATACCTGGGCGTATGGAAGCGCACGCTGCTGCGCACGCCGAAGATCGAGGACACGACTACGCAGGTGTACTGGATGCAGACGAAGTCGTGGCACGCAGACATCCGCGTACCGGCCAGCCGGCCGGCGTTCGCCGGCAAGACGGCACTGGATCAGTTGAACAAGACCGAACTGATGGAGCTGGCAAGGCAGCAGGGATTCTGCGGGACGACGGTGGTCGACGAAGAAATCTGCCGCTGGCTGCGGCGCCACGACTTCCAGCCGCCCAGCGGGGCGAACGACATCGGCCGCATGGAATTCGACGGCCCGGATCGTGTGCTCGAATACGGTGTGGAGGCGGAATACTTCGAGATCTGGGAGCGTTTGCCCGGCAGCGGGGGCAAGACTTCCGCCGTGCTGGTTTCAGAGGATCCGGTGTCGCTGCAGCTCTCGGCAGGCGAATACGTGATGTCCGTTCGTCCTCGCGCGACGAAGTTACCCGCCGCGGGCAATCTGATCGCCTTCCTCGAAGGCAAGAACGGGCAGATCCTGCGTGAGGCGCTGGACTTCGAGATCAGCTTCGGCAGGTGGGTCTCGGCGGATGCCTGGAGAATCGACCTTTCCACATTGCCGTGGATGACGGGATTGGAGATTTAACCGCCACCTGCTTCGTCTAGCGAAAGAAAAACGAGCCCACGACCCCGGCGACAAAACAGGAAAGCAGGATCAGCCCATTGATCCTCGCAAGTCCGTTGTTATTAGCCGGGATGATCAACGCCAGACCCGCGCAGAGAAACGCAATCCCGATCACCAGGATCTGCCAGTGATAGGGATCGCAGAATACAGCCCGGCATTTTTTTGGAGGCGTCCGAATGACGCCGAAATAGGAAAGGATGAGCACGAGCGCCGGAATGCACACAGTGCCGCCCAAAGCCGCCGGTGCTTCGGCAATTGCAGCTTCCATTCCTCGTCGACGAGGTCGGTTAGTCGGCTGTTCCATATATACCGTCATCTCCGCGCTTAACTCAGATCTAGAGCCATGGAAAGCAGGCCGGGGGCAGCCCGGCGGCTGGTCACCTTTCTTGCGCGGCCAAGAAAGGTAACCAAAAGAAGGCCGCCCCTGGAGTCGCGCCCCGTGTTCACGGGGTGCCCCTGTGCTGCCTGTCCCGGTAAGGCGGCTGCGGAACTCGACCTGGCGAGGCGCACACAACGCGCCTCACTGCAGTCCTCGCCGACTTCCCCTTACCGGGCCGAGCTGCTCGGCGCGCCTCAAGGGGAGAAAGGCAAAGGCCCTAGGGCTTACGGCTTTACTTAGTCCTGAGTCCTACGTCCTGAGTCCTGCCTTTACCCCGTCACGATCGTCACGACCGTCACGCCGTCACGGGTTTTCCCAGCACCCAGTACGCAGCACCGAGTTCACTTGACGATCGCCTGATAAACCAGTTGCTTGAATAGATATCGATCATAGCGCCGCGACATGCCGGGTTGCCCCTGCGTCATCCACACAACGACGATGTCGTCCTTCGGATCGACGTAGAAGCCGGTACCCGCTGCGCCCGCCCAATAATATTCACCCTCGTTGCCGGTGACTTCGAAGCGGCCGGTTTCCTTGCGTACCGCGAAGCCCAGGCCGAAACCGGTTCCGGGAGGCAAGGTGGTTACGCCGGAGAACTTGATGTCCGGCCCGAGATGGTCGACGGTCATGTATCTCACGGTGGTCGGGCTCAACAATCGAACGCCGTCGAGCTCGCCGCCGTTGATCATCATCTGCAGGAAACGCGCGTAGTCCGATGCCGTGCCGACGCTGCCGGCGCCGCCCGCGTCGTTCTTTTGGGCGACCGTGACGTCGAGCAGGCTGATGGGCGTATTGGTCGCAGAATCCGTCGCGAAAGGCTGCGCCAGGCGGCCGACTTTATCCTGCGAAACAATGAACGCGGAATCCTTCATGCCGAGCGGAGCGAACACGCGCTCCTGCAGGAATTCACCAAGCGACTTGCCCGAAATAGCTTCGACCACGCGGCCGAGCACGTCGATCGAAAGCCCATACTCGAACGTCGAGCCCGGCTGGTGCGCAAGCGGGACCTTGGCCAGGCGCTCGATCTGCTCTGCCCCCGTCAGGTCTTTCCAGTCGACGTTTTCCTTCGCATAGAGCTCCTTGACCTTTGGATTCGATGTGAAGCCGCCGTAAACGAAACCGGACGTGTGACGCAACAGATCCTGAATCGTAACTTCGCGTTCAGTGGGCACGTTGATGTACTTCGTCGCGCCGGTGTACGGATCCGTCACCGGCACGCTGACCTGCAGGGTCGCGAAGGCCGGAATGAATTTCGAAACCGGGTCGCTCACACGCAACTTCCCTTCCTCCATCAACATCATGATCGCGACCGACGTATACGGTTTTGTCATCGAGTACATGCGGAAAATGGCGTCCTTCGTCATCGGCTTGCCACCGGCGAGTAGACGACTTTGCCGTGGCGTGCGACCAGCATGACCGCGCCCGGATACTGGCCCTTCTCGATTTCCTTCTTGATGGCGGGGGCGATGCGCGCCAGGCGTTCGGAAGAGAAGCCCTGGCTCTCGGGCGTGGCGGTAGGCAGGTCCGCGGCCCACGCCAGCGTCCCGGCGCACAGTGCCAGAACGAAACTGCAAGTGATATTGCGCAGTGTGTTCATGTCAGTTCCTCCATTATTTTTGTAGGTGCGACACGGCAGTTTAACCGGGGTGCGCGATCTTGTGCGTCCGCGGACGGGTACTCGGCTATGCTGTCGGCCGCCGGTTTGGAATCGGCCGCTTTTTTTCTCCACGGAATCGAACCGATGTTGGCGGGTATCTTGTGCGGCCTCGCTGCAGGCGCGTTGTGGGGCATCGTCTTCGTATTTCCGCGCCTGGTCGACGGCTACTCGGCAACGGACCTGACCGCCGGGCGTTTCTTCGCCTATGGCCTGGTGGCGGGCATCGCAATGGCGTTGAGGGCTCGCCGCAGTCGGCGGCCCACGCCGGCGCAGATAACTGCGGCGGCCTGGATGAGCGTGCTGGGCTTCACCGGCTATTACCTGGTGCTCGGGTTCGCCATCCCTGACGCAGGGGTCGCGGGTCCGTCGCTGATCATCGGGACCATCCCCATCTGGATCATGCTGCTCGGCAAGCCGGATCATCTGCGCTGGCAGGCGCTGCTGCCGGGCCTGGTCCTGACCGCGGCGGGCCTCGCGTTGATGACGAACGCAACATATGGTCTGCAGAATCCGGGCGGTCCGATCTACTGGCGCGGGATCGCCCTCGCCACCGTTTCGATGCTGAGCTGGACCGCATTTGGCGTCTTCAATGCATCATGGCTGAAGAAAAATCCGGAAGTCGACGCGACCGACTGGGCAAATTGGCTGGGCGTGACGACCGGCGTGGGCGCACTGGTCCTCGCGCTCGCCGTCGGGTCGCCGCTTGCGGAACTGATTGCCCGGCCGCACTTCACGACCTTCGCCGCGTTGTGCCTGCTCTCCGGGTTCGGCTCCTCCTGGCTGGCGACGATCTTGTGGAACATCGCCAGCCGGCGCCTTTCGGCCAGCCTGTGCGGGCAGCTGATCGTCAGCGAAACGCTGTTTTCCCTGCTGTATTCCTTCTGGTTGGATGGACGCTGGCCCACGCTGGCACAGGGTACAGCGGTGATTCTGTTCGTACTCGGCATCTTCGCCTCGATCAGGGCGCACCGCTAAGTGCGTTCAGTCTTCGCGAAGGATTCCGCGATCTACTGGCTGGCCGACGGCGCCGCTACAGCCAGACCTTTCAGGCCCGCGTTGTCGAATGCGCGTTGCACCATCCCCGACCTCTTGGCATCTTCGATGAATGTGCTGGCGTAGGCCAGCGCATTCGGCCGCTCCTTCGGCACCGCGATGGCCACGCCCGCCTGCAGAAAAGCCCCGTCGAGAATGCGCGAACCCGGCAACCTGGCGGCAAGCGCAGGAAGCGAATCGTGCGTAAGCGCGAACGCGTCCGCACGGTCGGAACGCAACATCTCCATCGCCTCGTCGACTGATGCCGCGGCGCGAATCGTCGTGTTCTTCAACCAGCGGCCGGCGGCGCGGATTGTCGCCGTGTTGGCAATGCCGACGACGCGGATGCCCGGCCGGTCCACGTCGCCGAGGCTGTGGATATCCGAATCGGGACGCGCCAGGAAAGTGCTTTCGATCACGAAATAAGCTGGACCGAAGTCCAGCTTTTTCCTACGTTCATCGTCCATCGGCATGAAGGCGACATCGATCACGCCTGAAGTGGTTGCGTTGACCAGTTCACCGGTATTGGATGCGACAAAGAATTCCACCGGCACGCCGAGCTTGTGCGCCAATTCCCTGCCCAGATCGACGGTGACGCCGCTCGGTTCGCCGTCCGCCTCTCTTATGACAAAAAGGGCCGACCGCGCCGGCGCCGCGGCTACACCTACCCTCAGCTTTCCTGTCGGCGCAAATTCCTCGAGCACGGCAGGCGTCGGGCCATCCGAAGGCGAGGCCGACCCAGCCGGCGTTGCGAAGAAAAGAACTGCACAGAATGTGATCACCCTCATGAGTTCCCCCTTTAGGCAAATAAGTAAAGTTGCCCGAGTCTGGAGTATTTTCCGTTTACGCCATTTCCCGCGCCCATCCGCCGGTCACTCCATGCCGATGCGCCTGGCGCCTTTGCGGAATAGTGCGGCGCCGTGCGAATCAAATCGAAAGGCGCCTAGCAGGTCGGCGACGCTGTAGCGCGGAAGCGTCCTGTGAATCGCAGCGGCATAGGCGCGTGCCTCACCGAGCGAGCCGGCCAGCGCCAGGCTACAGGCCGCAATCGCGAGGATATGTGAATGCGCGTTGGGGCGGGCGGCGGCCTTGACGGCCCAATCGGCGGCTTCCTCGAACCGGTCGAGACGCACCAGCGCCATGGCGCGTGCGCCGAGCATGCCGAAAAGCAGCGGGTCGAAGGGGCTTAGCTCGCGCGAGTGATCGGAGGAAGAGATGGCGGCGAGTGGATCGCCAGTCTGCGATTGGATAAACGCGAGCGTGTAATGCCCTAGGGCGAAGTTCGGGCTCAGGTCGATGGCCTGCTCCAGTTCGATAACCGATTGGTCATGGCGACCACGCAGCCAGAGCGCGCGGCCCATGGCCCAGTGCGCGGCGGGATCGCGATCATCGACTATGAGGCTTTGGCCGGCAGCTTCGAAAGCCCGGTCGATCTCCGGCTCGCGCTTCGCCCAACCCTGGAAGACGTTCTGGAAATGCGTGAAGGACAAGCCGGCATAGGCGCGTGCGAAGGTCGGATCGAGTTGCACCGCTTTCTGGAAAAAATGCCGGGCTAGCTCGTTGTCCGATTTGTTGAACAAGTACATATGCCACAGGCCGCGATGATGAGACTCCCATGCGTCCAGCGAATTCGGCGGCTTCAGGATGGCGCGGTTGCGTTCGTTCGTCTCAATCTCGCCGGCGATGGACGCGACGATCCTGTTGCCGATCTCGTCGAGCACGAGAAACGCGTCGTCTGGCTTCTGGTTGAAGATCTCCGCCCAGACGATCCGGGCGGTCCGCGTCTCGGCCAGTTCGACGCTCACGGTGAGGCGTTTGCCATGGCTCCGCACGGACCCGCTGACAACATAGCCGACGTTCAGCATCCGACCGGCCTCTTCGGCACCGATGTGCCGCTCATGCAGAGCGAACACCGTCCCTTGTGCAATGACGAACAGGCTTCGCAGTTGGGCGAGCCTGGTGATCACGTCGTGCGCGAGAGCGTCGGCCGTTCCGCCGCGCACACCCGTCGCAGTGGACTGGTCGACAAACGGCATCACCGCTATGGACGCGCGGCGAGGTGCAGCGATGGGGACGTTGTCAGGGCCGCTGCTTGCTGCTGCCGTCAAAGAGGCAGCGACGGCTCGGACACTCGATGCACCGGCTTGCGATTTGGCCGACCGCCATGCGTCGCGAACGGGCATGCAATCAAGGCCCTCGTTTTCGAACAGCCGGACGGTTGCCGCCAGATGCTCTTCACCCTCCCGAATCCGGCCGCGACGGGCGAGCGCGGTCAGCAGGATCTCATGGACACGCCGGTCGAACGGCGCAAGCTGCAGCCACGTCTCCAGATATCGGAAAGATTCGTCATCGGGAACGCTTCTGACGAGATGCTCGAGCAGGGCGGCGAAGCAGCCGCGGAATCGTCGCCGCTGGGCGATGAGCCACCCGTTAAAGACCGGGCTGCGGTCGATTTCCAGGCCCTGCAGAAAGTCTCCATTGATCAGCGTGGACAGCGTTCGCTGCCGCTCCGGCGCGAGCGTCTCGATGCCTTCTTCAGCCGCGCGCGCGATTTCGATGGCATCGACGAAGCAATCCGCCAGATCGAGTCCGATGGCGTCCCCGCTGGTGTAAACGCGGCGGCGGCCGGGCTCGTCGACGATGTTTCTTATCTTGCTCAGGCACCAACGAAGTTCCCCCCGCGGATCGTTGGGAACATCCCACAGAAGATCGCATAGCTGGCTCCTCGAAACGGGGAGCGGCGCAAAGGCCAGATAGGCGAAGAGCGCACGTACCTTGCGCGATGCGGGCAGTGCCAGAGTGACGCCGTCCCGGACGATCTTCATGGGCCCGAGCATGCGCACAACAATCGAAGGCTCGCCGCCCGGCCGGCCCGGGAAATCGGATTCCACGGGCAATTCCACGCCGGCTACCACGTTCGCCCCCACGGCTGCCCGTTATGGTTGAGCCCAATCGTCACGGCGGGCGAGCGGAACCAACCCTCGCTAACGCCCACTTCGCATACACGGGGCGAAACGTTGCAAGACCAACCACCGTCAAGGAGAAGAAACATGGATAAAGCCGCTGCCATCATCAGTGAAAACTGCCCAACCGTCGGTCAGACCGACCTCAAGGCACTCAAGGCCCGCCAGCAGGCAGCATGGTCGTCTGGCGATTATGCCCTCATCGGCACCACCCTGCAGATCGTGGGCGAGGAATTGTGTGAGGCGCTCGATGTCCGCTCGGGACAGAAGGTGCTCGACGTTGCCGCGGGCAACGGCAATGCCTCGCTCGCAGCCGCCCGTCGCTGGTGCGATGTGGTTGCCACCGACTATGTGCCGGCGCTGCTCGAGCGCGCCCGCGAGCGCGCCACAGCCGAACGACTCGATATCGAGTTTCGCGAGGCCGACGCGGAAGCGCTGTCGTTTCCGGACGGCAGCTTCGACGTGGTCGTCTCGACGTTCGGCGTGATGTTCGCCCCCGACCAGAACCGCGCCGCGGCCGAGATGGTTCGCGTCTGCAAGCGCGGCGGCAAGATCGGCCTGGCCAACTGGACGCCCGAGGGCTTCATCGGCCAGCTTTTCAAGACCATCGGCAAGCACGTTCCGCCGCACCCTGGCGCCAAGTCGCCGGCGCTCTGGGGTACCCGGGCGCGAATCGCCGAGCTGTTCGAGTCGCCCGTGACTTCGGTGAAGTCCGTGCAGCGAAACTTCGTGTTTCGCTATCGTTCGCCGGAGCATTGGCTGGAGGTTTTCAAAACCTACTACGGCCCGGTGCTCAAGACCTTCGCCGCGCTCCAACCCGCGGCGCAAACAGCGCTCCAGCACGATCTCATCGCGCTGATCGTTCAATTCAACCGCTCGGGGGACGGCACCATGGTCGTGCCCAGCGAGTACCTCGAAGTCGTGATCACCAAGCACTGACCAAAGTCGTGCACGCGCCTGATGAAACAGGAATGGACTGAACCATGAAATATGTTGCGCGTTCAATCGCTGTCATCTGGCTGCGCGGCCCGTCGCTCGGTGTCACCGCGATCATCGGCACCGCCATGCAACCGCAGGCCACAATCCAAGCGAATTAGGCAGTAGTTGCATCGGGCTGCAGCAGCTACTTATTTTCCCATGCAGCCCTACAAAACTGAAAGGAATTCACCATGACCACTACACTCTATCAACGTCTGGGTGGAGCTGATGGCATTGCCCGCCTCGTGGACGATGTCATGGCTGCACATCTGGATAACCCCATCGTCAAAACTCGCTTCGAGAAAATAAAAGACTTGGAGCACGCCAAACGGATGGCACGCGAATTTTTCTGTGCGGGCTCCGGCGGCCCGGATCCCTACACGGGTAAGGACATGCTCGCCGCACATAAAGGCATGAACATCAGTGAGCAAGAGTACTTGGCGGCGATGGACGACATTGTCGGCGCAATGAACAAACATACACTGGATGATGACACGAAAAATGACGTGATCGCCATTCTCTACTCGCTGAAGGGCAACATCATTCGCGTTTGAAAATGCCAGTCCATCAACCGGACCGTTAAAAGTTGCGCTTTTTCCGTCCGGTTGTATGCAACGTTGGACCTCATTCCAGTCGTACGAAAATTTCTACCAAATGGAGAAATCACCATGTGCCGCCAGACCCTGATTAGCCGTTCACTGCAAGCGGTGTTTTTGTTCTTGTCGAGCTTTCTCAGCGCATCCGCCTTCGCACAAGCACCCGTTCCTGAGCAAGCACTTACGCAGTCGGCCGATGATGCGCAGCTCACGTGGGGGGACTGCCCTGCGTTCTTGCCCGAAGGATGCGCGATGGCTGTTCTTCACGGCGACCCGGCGGAAGACAATCTGGATGTTTTCTTCAAGATGCCCGCCAAATCGACCATCCCACTCCACTGGCATAATTCCCCAGAGCGCATGGTGCTGGTAGCAGGCAAGCTTCAACTCACCTATGACGACCAGAAAACGGCGGTTCTCGAGCCTGGGACTTATGCCTATGGCCCCGCTAAACGACCACACAAGGGCTACTGCGCAAGCGTCGTCCCATGTGTCCTCTTCATTGCCTTTGAATCACCGTTAGACGCATCATGTCCAGTTGAGAGCACAAATGAATAGGACAGGAATCAACGTGACCAGCCGCCGGGCTGCCCCCGGCCTTGCCTTAATTCCGCCACCAGATTGGCGCCGTCGAACAAACCCGACTTGAGTGCTTCGCCGTATTCGTGTTGCGCGGCTAACGCACGGGGATCGGTTTCGCCGGACGGCGAGGCGACTATTTTTTGTCGCTCACAAATTGGAGGCCGGCAGGCCCGATGGCAGTGACCTGAAGATCGACCCCCTCATCCTTCGTCGTCGCGAAGTGCGGCCCTCCCTTCGCCTCGATGATCACGCTGCCGGGGCCGAATCCCTGCAATTTCGACTCATCGAACGTGTCGCCTTTCGCCCAGTAAAACGTCCCCGTTATGACCGTGGCGACGCGTGCTTCTTCGGGATGGGTATGCGGTGCGATATGCCAGTGCGGCGGGATCTTTGCCCGCACGCCGTAGGGTCCCGGCTCCCTGGGGTTGCCGAGGAAGACGGCGATCTGCACGCCGTTCGGCTGCTCGGCCCAGGTGAGCGCAGCCAGATCGACGGGGCCTGCCGCGGTTTCCGCGGACAACGCGTGAGAGCTCTGTAGAAATGCAGCCGAAAGGACAAACAGTGCTATTCGGGTTCTTCTCATTCTTGATTCTCTTCGGGATCAAGCGGCATCAGCTTCTCTTTCTATTCCATGAAGATGGACAATCGACTCTCACTCCATTTAAATTTAATCGCCGAGGCACATCGACCTATCGCCCGATGATGATAAGGATGCCTGCTGCGATTGCGAGAACGGCCATCACGGTGCCCAGCCCCGAGAAACTGAAATTGAGCAGCGGTATCAATCCGGTCAGGATGAGCCAGATGGCCAGCAGCAGCATTCCGATGTTGCGCGTCACTTTCATGGTCGGACTCCTTTGATTGCCTGCATTCCTCAAGTTAGAACCCTGCACTGCACTTTGCAAATCTTCTTCAAGCATCGGCCGGAAAACGGTCGACTCAGTTATTATGCCGTTGCAATTTAGACCCTCCTGGTGGAAAAGACAAACGGGCAAGCGGATGCTGTGTGCCAGATTCTGAGTGCCGTGCAACAAACTATCCGAGCCATCAAACGGAAACGCCGGCAAAGCCGGCGTCGTGACGTGGATTTTATCGATTGGAAATCAACTGGCAACCAGCCTGTCCGAAAAAGTCTTGAGGTCGACAACCTCCCCGTAAGCCGAAGCGAGTGCCGCCATGAAAGCACCGTGCACCAGCGTTGCGGGAATCACGTTGCCGCCGAACACCAGATCGCAGGCGGCACAGGCATCTTCGATCACTGTGCAGCGATAGCCCATGTCGAACGCCGCCCTGACGCTGGCGTCGATGCACATATTGCTCATCGCGCCGCAGAAGAACAATTCCTTCGCGCCGAGAACATGCAGAATCTTGGCCAGCGTCGTATCGCGGAATGCATTCGGATAGTTCTTGGTGATCAGCATGTCTTCGCCCTGCGGCGCGACCCGCGGGTCGATCTCGACGCCGGGCGTGCCTTCGAGGAGGAAGCCGACCGCCGGGTCCCGCTCCACGTGCCTCACATGAATGACCGGCATGCCGTTGGCGCGGAACAGCGCGACCAGCAGTGCAGCCCGCTCGACCGTGCGCTCGATGCCGGGCAGCTCGAATTTTCCGCCGGGAAAATAATCGCGCTGCAGATCGATGACTACGAGGGCAGTATCGAACATCTACTTCTTCTCTTCGATCAGGCTGACATGGGCCGCCACCACTTTCCACCCTTCCGGCATGCGTGTCCAGACCTGGCTCTGCCGGCCGATGCGCGTGGCGGGCGGGCGCAGGAATTCGACATTGGCGGTCGCGAAGTCTTTACCGAACGTCGTGATGATCCTGCGCAGCACGGTGCGCCCGAGATTCTGCGGCGAGCGCGCGGCGCGGAAGCCGGCGATCTGATCAAAACCATGGAGATTTTCCGCCGGGCCATAGCGCAGCACGTGCGGGCTGTTCCAGAACAATTCGCCGAGCGTGGTGACATCGTTGGTCACCAGCGCTTTTTCGTAACGGTCACAGGCGGCGGTCACTTCGGCGACCACCTCCGGCCGGTTGATTTCCATGTTCATCCTCCCGCAATGCGTGCGTTCGCCACGCCGGCTTTCTCGAGCCGGGCGGCAGCCGCGAAGCACAAGTCTTCGCGCCAGGGTGCGCCGATCAACTGCACGCCGATGGGCATCTGCCCGGCGACGTCGACCGGCGCCGCCACCACCGGCAGGCCAACGAAGGAGATCGGCTGGGTGAACAGGCCCATGCTTGCTCGCAGCGGCAGCTTCTCGCCGTCCAGTTCGATCCACTCGGTTCCGATCACCGGTGCGCTGACCGGTGTCGCCGGCGCGATGAGAATATCGTAGCGCGAAAAAACTTCAGCCATGCGGCTGCGAAACCACACGCGCAGCCGTTGTGACTTGAGCGCCCAATCCGCGGGCATCAGCGCCCCGGCCAGGAAGCGGTCGCGCGACAACGGCTCGAACTGCGCGTACTTTTCCTTCAGTGTGCGCAGATGCAGCGCCCCGCCTTCGGAAGCGGTAATGACGAAAGCGGCGGCCCGGGCGCGATGCACTTCGGGCAGTTCGATCTCGTACCTGGCGCCGAGTGCTTCGGCTGCCCGCTTCGATGCGGCCAGCGCTTCCGCGGAGGCGTAGCGATCGAAATATCCCGTCAGCCGCGCAACCCGCAACGGCCTTTCGTGCGCCAGCGATGCCGAAACCGGTTGTGCCGGTCGCTGCGCGCAGGCTGGATCGCCCGCATCCGCTCCCTGCAATACGTCATAGCAGGCGGCCAGATCCGCGGTCGTCGTGGCAAAGGGGCCGACGTGGTCCAGGCTGTCGACGAAAGGATACGCTCCGGTGCGCGGCAATCTTCCGTAGGTCGGTTTCAGTCCGAACACGCCGCACAATGAAGCCGGCACCCTGATCGAACCGTTGGTGTCCGAACCCAGTGACAAGGGCACGAATCCCGCGGCCACCGCGGCACCCGATCCGCCGGACGAGCCGCCGGCGACACGCGAGGTGTCGTGCGGATTGCGCGTCGGTCCGAACGCGCTGTTCTCTGTGGTGAAGCCGTAGGCGTAGGCATCCATGTTCAGCGTGCCAACCAGGATGGCACCGGCTTCGCGCATGCGCGCGACCAGCACGGCGTCTGCCGTGGCGGGTGGTGCACTCGTGTTCAGCGCCGATCCGGCGATGGTGGGCAGGCCGGCGACGTCGAACAGATTCTTGACCGCATAAGGCACGCCGGCCAGCGGCGGCAGGTTCCCCCCCTGGCTGCGCAAACGGTCGACGGCCTTCGCCTCTTCCCTTGCGCGTGCCGCCGTGACTTCGATGAAGCAATTGATGACGGGATTGCGCCGTTCGATGGCCGCCAGCGCGGCCTCGACGACTTTTTCGGCTGTAGTTTCCCCGGCACGAATTCGTGCCGCGGTTTCCAGAGCATTCATTCAAGAACGCTGGCCACAGAGGGCACAGAGCAAAACAAGAGTTCCATGGATGAGTACGACAGGGGATTGGGCAGACGAGGAGTGGATGCGTTATTCAAATCCGAAAGTGCCAACTTGATATCGCAACGCTCTTCGGGACACTTCGACATATCAGCGAATAAATTCAAACAAACACGTGTTTCCGCCTTTCTCTGTGTCCTCTGTGACCTCTGTGGCAAAAGGTTTAATTGATGTCACGGCTTGAAAATCGCCGTGGTTTCAATCGATTCAGGAAGATCGAAGTCCATGACCAGTCTGGCGATGTCGGCGTTGCGCGCATAGATCGCGGCAACGCGCTGCAGTTGCTCCGGATCGAGCGTCAGGCCTTGCGCCTGCGCCGCGGCGGCGACCTGTTTCTCGATATCGATGGCGTTCATCGCGCCATGATACCGGCTTTCATTTGTGAAGCGCAGCGGCGAGTTGGTCGCAGGTTGCCGTCCAGCCGACGATGGCACCTTGCGCGCGGATCATGTCCATGGCGGCGCGCTTGAATTCGGGGAAGTAGCTCTCGGTCGCGTCTTCGATCAGCAGCGAATCGTAGCCGCGGTCGTTCGCCTCGCGCATGGTGGTCTGCACGCAGACCTCGGTGGTCACGCCGGCGAACAAAAGGTGCGTGGTGCCGCGCAGGCGCAGGATGTCCCCGAGCGCCGTGGCGTAGAACGCGCCCTTGCCCGGCTTGTCGATGACGATCTCACCGGGGAGCGGCGCGCAGCCGGCGACGATGTCGTTGCCCGGTTCGCCGGCAATCAATATGCGGCCCATCGCGCTCTGGTCGCCGATGCGGTGCTTGGGATTGCCGCGTTTGAGCTTCGCCGGCGGCAGATCGGACAAATCGGGACGATGCGCTTCGCGCGTATGGATGATGGTCATTCCCGCCGCGCGGCAGGTGTCGAGCAATCGCCGTACGGTCGGCACGATCGCAGCCAGCAGCTTGACGTTGTTGCCCAGCGTTTCGCCGAAACCGCCCGGCTCGATGAAATCGCGCTGCATGTCGATGACGACGAGAGCGGTCGACGGGACGGAGAATTCGTAGTCGAACGGTTTCGCGTGTACCTTGGCCATGTCAATGTCCCTCCGCGGTCCTGGATGATCCGGCGGGAGTGGCGCCGCCGGCGGCGTGGCCCGCCATGCACGGGCCGATCACGCCGATATCGGCCTGGGCCGTCGGCGTTTCATGGACGATGCGCCCGTCGAAGATCACCAGCAGCCGGTCGGATAATTCCAGCAACTCGTCGAGGTCTTCGCTGACCAGCAGCACCGCCGCGCCGGCATTGCGCGCGGCCAGGATGCGATCGTGGATTTCCGCGACGGCCGCGAAATCCAGGCCGAACACCGGATTGGCGACGATCAGCACGGAGACGCTTTCGGAGAGCTCCCGGGCCAGCACGGCGCGCTGCACATTGCCTCCCGACAAGGTCCCGATGAGCGCATCCGCACCCTGGGTTTTCACCTTGAACTCCCCGATCCAGCGTTGCGCCTGCTCCAGCATGGCGCCACTGCGCAGCCAGATGCCCGAAGCGAGCGGCGCCTGGTCGAAGTTGCGCAACGCCATGTTCTCGGCAACGCTCATGCTGGGCACGCAGGCATTGCGGAGCGGTTCCTCCGGCAGGCTGAAGGCGCGGTGCAGGCGGATCTGTCCGCGCGAGGCAGCGTAAGGTTTGCCGTTGACGCGAACCGAACCCGTGACCGCCTGGCGCTGGCCGATGAGCGCTTCGACCAGTTCGCGCTGCCCGTTGCCCGACACGCCGGCGATGCCGACGATCTCGCCGGGGCGCACGTCGATGGAGAAATCCTCCACCGCCGGCAAGCCGGTGTCGTCGTCCACATAGAGCTTGCGCACCGACAGCCGCGGCTCTTCGACGCTCGTGCCGGCCTTGGTGCCGTGCGCTTGCGGAATGTCGCGCGAGCCGACCATCATTTCCGCCAGCTTGCCCGGGGTCAGATCGGCGATGCGCCCCTCCCCGGTCAGCTTGCCGCGCCTGAGCACGGAGGCCGCATCGGCAAACGCCATGACCTCGCGGAATTTATGGGTGATCATCAGGATGGTCACCTTGTCCGCGCGCGTCATGTCGCGCAGCATGCCCAGCACTTCGTCCGCTTCGGACGGCGTCAACACCGAAGTCGGCTCGTCCAGGATCATGAAGCGGCGGTCGAGGTAGATCTGCTTGAGGATTTCCAGCTTCTGCTTCTCGCCGGCCGCGAGCTGCGACACCGGTTTTTCCAGCGGCACCTTGAACGGCACCGTATCCATGAAGGCCGCGAGGCGAGCCCGCTCCTGGCGCCAGTTGATGATGGCCGGCACGTTCGTGCGCGACATCACCAGGTTCTCCGCGGCGGTCATGCTCGGCACCAGAGTGAAGTGCTGGTAGACCATGCCGATGCCCAGCGCATGCGAATCGTGCGGCGAATAGATCGTGCGTTCGCGTCCATCCACCGAAATCTGCCCGGCCGTCGGTTCATAGAAACCGACCAGGCATTTCACCAGCGTGCTCTTGCCCGCGCCGTTTTCGCCCAGCAGCGCGTGAAACGAACCCGCGGCCACGCGCATGGAAACATCGTCGAGCGCGGTGAACGGGCCGAAGCGCTTGGTCATGCCGGTGACCTGCACCTCGAGCGCATGGTCGAGCACGATTTCGTGCTCGGGCTTCATCCGCATCATTTGATCTTCGGACATCAGGCGCTCGCCTTGATTGCTTCGATGACTGCAGTGGAGCTACCCACTGCGCCGAACACGCCGCCCTGCATCGTCACCATTTTCAGGGCCGCGAGATGGTTGCCCTGATCGGTGGCCGCGGTGCAATCCGACAGGATCAGGCATTCGTAGCCGCGGTCGTTGGCATCGCGCATGGTGGTGTGCACGCACACGTCGGTGGTGATGCCGGCAAGAATCAGGTTGCGGATGCCGCGTGTATGCAGGATCAGGTCGAAGTTGGTGGCGTAGAACGAGCCTTTGCCGGGTTTGTCGATGACCGGCTCGCCGGGCAGCGGCGCCAGCTCCGGAATGATCTCCCAGCCCGGCTCGCCGATCGTGAGAATACGGCCGCACGGTCCCATGTCGCCGATGCCGATGCCGTTGGTGCCGATCTGCCGCGAACGCCAACGCTTGTTGGCGGGAAGGTCCGACAGATCGGGCTTGTGGCCTTCGCGCGTATGAATGACCGCGTAGCCGCCCCGGCGCATCGCGGCCAGTAGTTTCTTCAATGGCTCGATGGGTCTGCGCGTGAGCGAAATGTCGTAGCCCATCTTGTCGACATAGCCGCCCTCGCCGCAGAAGTCGACCTGCATGTCGATGATGATCAGCGCGGTGTTGGCCGGCGTGAGGTTGCCGTCGTAGGGCCAGCGGTACGGGTCGGCGGCAACATGGCGGCCGAGATTGACGGTTTCGTCACGCATGCTTGCGCCTCCTTGCCAATTCGGCGGTTGCGGTTTGCGGCTGATAGTCGCGGTCCGGTGCGGGAAAGCCGCAGGACGTACCGTCGGTCACTTTTACATCGCTTTCCCAGGGCAGTTTGTAGCGGCCCGCCACCAGGTCCTGCATGTAAGTGTAAGGACAATCCTGCGCCCCGCTCTTTACCGCGACGTAGCCGCGATGTCCGAACTGGTAGATGTTGTTTTCCACTCCCCACTGCGCCCGCGCTTCGCGCACCAGGTCCGGACGCAATTCGCAGGTGATGATTTCGTCGGGCCGGCTGCTTCCTTCCACCAGCACGGTGCCGTCGAAGTTGACGAACATGCCCTCGCCCATCGAATCGAAGCTGCCGTCGCTGCCGCACATGCATACACTCGCGGTGTAGATCAGATTGCAGAAGGCGTTGGCCTGGTTCGTGACTTTCCACGAATGGCGGATGGGAGCGGTGTAGCCAGCGGTGCGGATCATGATGTCGGCTCCCTTGTACGCGGACTCGCGCGCCATCTCCGGGAACATGCCGTCGTGGCAGATGATCAGCGCCAGCTTCGAACCGTTCGGTCCCTCGCAGACCGGGATGCCGAGGTCGCCCGGCTCCCACGGTTCCACCGGCACCCAGGGATGCAGCTTGCGGTAGTAGAGCTTGATCTCGCCCTGGTCGTCGATGATCAGCCCGCTGTTGAAGGGATTGCCGTTCGGGTTGAACTCCATGATCGAGAAGCAGCCCCAGATCTTGTTTTCGATGCAGGCCTGCTTGAACGCGGCGACTTGCGGTCCGTCGAGACGGCACATGGTGTCCGGATTGGTGTCCATCGACAGGCCGTGCAGCGAATACTCAGGGAACACCACCAGGTCCATGGTGGAAAGATTGCGCCTGGCCTTGGCCACCATGTCGCAGATCCTGCGGGTCTGCGCATCGAGGTCGTAAGGGGTCTTCACCACCGGCAGCTGCAACTGCACCATGCCCAGCACGACGCCGTGAGGAGATTTGTTCAGTCCGCCCAGTCCGCTCATGGTTCACCTCCGTTGGTTGGTGCGCCCCCTCAGGGGGTATTGAAAAGAATGTCAGCGATTGATGCTCAGTTCGCCCGGCGCGCCGGCCAGCGTGCGCCGCGTCGAACAGGTCGCGATCATGATGCCGAGTGTGAGCACGTAAGGCGCGGCATTGAACAGGTAATAGCCGCTAGTGATGCCGACCGATTGCAGCGCGGGGCCGAGCGCGCCGGCGCCACCGAACAGCAACGCCGCATAAAAACAGTAAAGCGGATTCCAGCGCGCGAAGATCACCAGCGCCACCGCCATTAACCCCTGGCCGCTGGACAGGCCTTCGCTCCAGCTGCCGGGATAGTAAAGGGACAGGAAGGATCCGCCGATGCCGGCGAGAAATCCGCCCACTGCCGTGGCCAGCGTACGCACCGCCGGTACCCGAAAGCCCATCGCGCGCGCCGCATCGGAACTGTCGCCGACCATGCGCACGATCAGTCCCCAGCGCGTATTGCGGAACGCCCAGGCCAGCAGGATCGCGAGCAGGATGCCGATGATCAGCAGCGGATTGACCTGCAGCGCTGCCTGGATCTGCGGCGAGTCGCTCCAGTTGCCGAACGGAATCGACGGCAGCGTCGGCGCCTTCGGTTGTACATAAGGCTTGCCGAGGAAGAAGGCGAGGCCGGTGCCGAACAACATCAGGCCGATGCCCACCGCGATGTCGTTGACGCGCGGCAGGCTGCAGATCAAGCCATGCAGAAGCCCGAGCAGCAGTCCGGCGACGCCCGCCGCCAGCACACCCAGCCAGGGGCTGCCGGAAAGATACGACACCGCGTAACCGCTCATTGCACCCATCACCAGAATGCCTTCCAGGCCGAGGTTGATGCGCCCGCTCTTCTCCGTGATGCACTCGCCGAGGCTCACGAACAGGAACGGCGTGCTGACGCGGATTGCGCCGCCCAGCACCGCGATCGGAACACCCCAGAGGCCGAGGTCCATGTTTTAAATTCCGTGAATGACGTGAATGTCGGAAAGGCCGGAAGGGCCGTGAATGTCGTGAATGTCGCAAGGGCGATACGCATGTCGCTCGAAAGATCGAGGCAAAGCGCAACCGTCAAGCTCTAACACGGCATTCACGACATTCACGATATTCACGTCATTCACGGTTCACTCACGCCGATACGACCTTCGGCTGAAAAATACGAAACCTTCCATACAACGTCTCCGCTGCCAACACGAGCATAAACGCCATCCCCTGCAGCACCAGAACGGTCGCATCCGGCATGTCGAGGCGGCGTTGCAGCATGCCGCCGCTGGCGGAGATGCCGCCTAACAATACGGCGACCGGCAGAATCGCGATCGGATTCTGGCGCGCGATGAAGGCAACCAGGATGCCGGTGTAACCGTAACCCGCGATCAGCGACGCATTCGCCGCGCCATGCACCGCAGCCACTTCCGCCATGCCGGCGAGGCCGGCGGCACTGCCGCCGAGGAAACACGCGACCAGCACCAGCTTGCTGACGGGGAGGCCGGCAAGCCGCGCGGCGCGCGCGTTGCCGCCGACGATGCGCAGCGAGAACCCCAGGGTGGTGTGTTTCACCAGCACATACATCGCCACACAGAACACGATGCCGAAACCCAGGCCCCAGTGCACGTCGAATCCGAAAAAATTGCCGAGCATGTTGGCCTCCCCGATCGGGAACGTGGCCGGCTTGTTGAGGCTGCCCGGATCGCGCAGCAGGCCTTCGACGAAGTGATTGAACAGCGCGATCGCGATGTAGGTCAGCAGCAGGCTGGAAATCGTCTCGTTTACGCCGCGGTATTGGCGCAGCCCGCCCGCCAGCGAAATCCACAGGCCGCCCACCAGCATCGCGAAACCGGCCATCGCAATCTTCACCACGATCGGCGGCATGCCACCCAGCAGATGCCCGGCGACCGCCGCGGCCAATCCGCCGAGCACCAGCGCGCCTTCACCGCCGATGATCATCAGCCCCGCCTGCGCCGGCATCGCCACGCAAAGCGCGGTGAGGATCAGCGGCGCAGCCCGCACCAGCGAGTTCTGCCAGGCAAAGCTGCTGCCGAATGCTCCCTGATACATCAGCGCATAGACCTCGAGCGGATTCTTGCCGAGCACGGCGACGAACAGCCCGAACAACACCATCGATCCCAGCAGCGCGCCGACCGGGATCGCGAAGGCTTCCATCGCCCGGCCGAGGCGGCCGGAATCGGAGAAGGCCACGGTTTGCCTTTCAGACCTTGCCGCTGACGCCTTCGACCAGGTAGTTCATCCCCTCGAGCACCGGGTCCGTCTGCTTCAACGAGGTTCCCGCCGGAATCACGACCTTGCCAGTGTTGTCCTTCAGCGGACCTTTGAAGATCACGTAGTCGCCGGTCATCATCTTCGCCTTGATGCCGTCGGCCTTCTTCTTCGCCGCATCGGGAACGGCCTTGCCATAAGCGGACATTTTCACGAATCCTTCCTTGAGTCCGCCGCGTACGAAGTTCTTGAACGGCGCGCCGGACATCGCGTCCTTGATGTGCATGCTGTAGACCGTCATCCAGTTCCATTCGGCACCGGTGAGATAACCCTTCGGCGCCAGAGCGGATTGATCGGCATGATAGCCGCACACATAAATGCCGCGCCGCTCGCAAGTCTCGACAATGACTTTCGGGCTGTCGACGTGGCAGGTGATCACGTCTACGCCCTGGTCGACCAGGCTGTTGGTGGCTTCGGCTTCCTTGACTGGGAGTGACCAGTCGCCGGTGACGATCAACTGCGTGGTGATCTTCGGGTCGACGCTCTGCGCACCCAGCGTGTAGGCGTTGAGGTTGCGCAGCACCTGCGGAATCGGCTTGGCGGCGATGAAGCCGAGTTTCTTGCTCTTGCTGACGTGGCCGGCGATGACGCCGTTCAGGTACTGGCACTCGTCGATGTAGCCGAAATAGCTGCCGGCGTTTTTCGGGTGCTTGCCTTCCGTCCACATGCCGCCGCAATGGGCAAATCGCACCTTCGGATACTTCTCCGCCATCTTGATCATGTGCGGATCGAAATAGCCGAAGGAAGTCGCGAACACCAGGGCCGCGCCATCCTGCTCGATCATCGACGCCATGGCCTTCTGCACTTCCACGGTTTCCGGCACCTTCTCCTGCTCGATCACTGTCACGCCCGGCATTTTCTTGACCGCCGCGGCCGCCTGCGCCTGCGCCTGGTTGTAGCCGTAGTCGTCGCGCGGGCCGACGTAGATCACCCCGACGACCAGCTTGTCCGCAGCAAATGCGCGGCTCGCGAGCCAGGGCGCGGTCCCGGCCAGGCCGGCTGCGCCGAGCGCCTTCAGCAGATCGCGACGATTGAAGTTGCTGGACATGTTTTGGTCTCCTCTGATTGGTTGGGATTCGCGGGCGTTAACCCGAACCGATTTCGCAAGAGGCATGCCAAACACGGAGACCAGGATTTCCGCTGCTTTATCAATGACAACACACAGGGGTTGCGGCGCAGCCCTTGACCCGCGAGCGGACGCAACCGTTCGTGGTGCACGCGAACGGCACTGCGCTCCGGCTTGGTGCGCCCCCACCTCACCCCAGCGCGCGGACACGTTAGTGATGAAATCACCCGGACTCGGCTCTCCGGCGGGCGTAGCTTGTGCCGAGTCTGGCTCGCGTTCCCGCAAACGGGCGTACCGCTAACGAGTCACGCTCGCGCGGGTAGCGCGCCAAAGCATCGCTTCCCGCCCCGCCAACAACCCCCTTTCGCCGAGTCAGCGATGCCCTCTCCCCCCAACGGGCAGAGAGGGAGCTGGATGCAGGAGCGCGACCAACGGGCGCACGGTTTTCCATCTCCCTCTCCACCCGCTCGCGGGGGGAGAGGGTTGGGGTGAGGGGGGGCGGTGAGCGAGTGTTCTCTAAAGTAGCTAAAAGCTATTAACTGCTTTTCGAGGCCAGCCAGGCGCGCCAGCCGCCGTGAACGGTGATGTCGATCGCGCCGGCCGCTACATGGGCTTCGCATACGAAGCCCTGCACCTTCGAACCGTCCGCGAGTTCGATTGTGCCGATGCCGAGCGGCCCGGCGATGCCGGCGACGAAACTGCCGAATTCCCGCGCCGGCAGTTCCCAGACTTCGAGTTCGATCGCCTGGCCGCCATCGGCTCGCACCATGCCCGGCCGGTGCGGCGGACCGCCGGGCAACGCATATAACTTGTAGTGCGGCGCGCTGCGCGTTGCGGCGACCAGCCGTGCGCCGCGGCTCAGCAACTGATGATTCAGCGGCAGGACGACAGCGGGCCCCGCCTCGGGCAGCGACCGGTTGGTCGCGCCGGCCGTATTCACGCAGGCGCGCTGCAACTTCGACGCAAGATGCAACAGCGGCACGTCCTGATGGGCCGGCGCGAATAGCGTCACGCCCAGCGGCAGGCCATTGGCCTCGAACCCGGTCGGCACCGCGGTCGCCGCATAATCGAGCAGGTTCATGAAATTGGTGTAATAGCCGAGATTGGAATTGAGCTGGATCGGATTGGCTTCCAGTTCGGCAATCGTATAAATGGTGCCTGCCGTCGGCGTGATCACGACATCGACCTCACTCCAGACTTTGTCTGCAATGCGCTTGAGTTCGCGCAGCTTGTACAGCGCGGCATAGGCGTCGGCCGCCAGCCAGTGGCGGCTCTTGCCGATGATTTCGCGCGTGACGGGAAACAGGTCATTGGAGTGGGTGTCGAAGAATTCGCGGATCGCGGCGTAGCGTTCCGCCACCCACGGGCCGTCATAGAGCAGGCGCGCGGCATCGAGAAAGGGTTGGAGGTCGATCTCCACCGCGGATCCGCCCAACTCTTCGAGTTCCTCCACGCCCACGCGAAACACCTTTTCGCATTCGGCGTTGCCGAAGAAATGCAGGCTGGTCGTCTTCGGCACGCCGAAGCGGAATTTCGGCGCAGCGCCGAAATCGAAACCGTAAGGTTCCGCGGCGCGCGAGAAGGGATCCTCCGCATCGAATTGCGCGGCGGCTGAAAGCACGCGTTGCGCATCCTCGGCGGTCAGGGAAAACACCGAGATGGTATCCAGCGAACGGCAGGCCGGCACCGTGCCGCGCGCCGACAACAGGCCGAGTGTGGGCTTGTGCCCGATCAGGTTGTTGAATGCGGCAGGAACGCGTCCCGAACCCGCGGTGTCGGTGCCCAACGAAAAACTCGCATAGACCCGCCGGAAATGTAGTCGGGATGGAAACTGTTTTTGCACGCGCCGTACGGCGAGCGCGTGCCGACCAGCCCGGTCGCGAACTGGTCGAGGTTGGTTTTGCCGATCGGAATCGCCCCGGCGTCGATCAGGCGCTGCACGACAAACGCATTCGCTTTCGGCGTGTACGCGAACGCGGGACACGCGGCCGTGGTCGGCACGCCGGCCAGGTCGATGTTGTCCTTGATTGCGAACGGCACACCATAAAGCGGCAGCGCCGCGATGTCCTTGCCCTCGAGCGCGTGTGCGTACTCGCGCAACTTCCCGATCGGCAACCGATGGATCCAGACCCGGTTCGGGTCCTCGCTGGTGGCTTTGACGATGTGCTCGACGACCGCGGTCGGCGTGACTTCGCCCTTCAGGTAGCGCTGGCGCAGGTTGCTAATCGATAAATCCATCACTGTTCCTCGAAAAATCTAATTCGAAGGTCTCACCACGAAGGCACGAAGGTCACGAAGGGTCACGAAGGGTCACGAAGAAAAACAGGATGCGCATGAGACCGATCGATAATTTTTGAATAGCACGGGATTTTCCGCATGGCCAATACATTCCATAAGCGACAAATTATTTCATTCAAATTTTTGTTCACCCTTCTTCGTGCCACTTCGTGACCTTCGTGCCTTCGTGGTGAGATTTAGGCTTCACGCGGCTTCGAGGACGATCAAGTCCTGCCCTGCGGAGACCTGGGAGCCTTCGCGACAGAATACTTGCAGGACCTTGCCGGCAAAAGGAGCGGACACCGGGAATTCCATTTTCATGGATTCGACGATGACCAGCGGGTCGCCCTCCGAAACGTTGTCGCCGGGCTTGACCGAAATCTTCCAGACGTTGCCGGCCAGATGCGTGGCCACCGCGCGCCCGTTGGCAGCAAGCTCATGCTCGCTGTCCGCAGAGGATGCGGCCATTGCAGCTTCGGCAGCATAGTCCGCCTGCCCGGCCTCGCGCCAGCGTTCGCGTTCGTCTTCGAAAGCCGACTGCTGGCGCGACTTGAACGCGGTGATCGATTGTGCGTTGTCTTGCAGGAAATCGTTGTAGTCGCGCAATGAAAATACCGATTCCTCGATGCGCAACGGATAGCGGCCAAGCGGAAAATCTTCGCGAATCTTCAGCAGCTCGTGTTCGGTGACCGGGAAGAAGCGGATCTGGTCGAAGAAGCGCAACAACCAGGGCTTGCCGCCGGTGAACGCATCCGTCTGCTTGTAGCGGTTCCACATCTGCAGCGTGCGGCCGACGAACTGGTAACCGCCGGGGCCCTCCATGCCGTACACGCATAGGTAGGCGCCGCCGATGCCGACGGCATTTTCCGGCGTCCAGGTGCGCGCCGGATTGTATTTGGTGGTGACCAACCGGTGGCGCGGGTCCACCGGTGTCGCCACCGGCGCGCCGAGATAGACGTCGCCCAGGCCGAGCACCAGATACGAGGCATCGAACACGATCCCGTGCACGTCGTCGATCGAGCCGAGTCCGTTGATGCGGCGAATGAACTCTATGTTGCTCGGACACCACGGCGCATCCTTGCGCACCGACTGCGTGTACTTCTCGATTGCCAGCCGCGTCGCCGCATCGTCCCACGACAGCGGCAGGCGGACGATGCGCGTGGGCACCTCCATGTCGTCGATCGAAGGCAGTTCCTTTTCCGCAGCGACCAGCAGGTCGAGGAGTTTCGTCAGCGGCAGGCGGCGGCCGTCGAAATGCACTTGCAGGGAACGGATGCCGGGCGTGAGGTCGATAACGCCCGAAATGTTCTGTTCCTGCACCCAGCACATCAGCGCATGCACGCCAGATCGAGCATCAGCGGCCCGTATTCGACCAGCAGGTAGCGGTCGCCGCTTTGCCGATAGACGACCTCTGGTCGTCCGCCTTCGCCGGCTTCGCGGCGAAGGATCGGCGAGTGAACGGTGCCCGACTTCGCTGGATACCGGGCTTTGCCCATAAACGGTGAACGGTGAACGGGAAAAGCGACCTGCTCCGGCATTTCTAACGTCTCGATCGCGCGGTCGGCGGCGGCGGACATTTGGGCGGCCCAGTCCTGGGTCACTTGCCGGAAGCGGACGCGGTCGCCGGGTTTGAGCTGGCCCATTTTCCACAGCTCGCAATCGACGATGACTGCCGGGCAGACGAATCCGCCCAGGCTCGGCCCGTCCGGGCCGAGGATCACCGGCATATCGCCGGTGAAATCGATTGCACCGATGGCGTAGGCGTTGTCGTGGATGTTCGACGGATGCAACCCCGCCTCGCCACCGTCGCGGCGTGCCCATCGCGGCTTCGGTCCGATGAGCCTGATGCCGGTGCGGCTGGAGTTGTAATGCACTTCCCAGTCGGACCGGCATCAGGCTCATCGGA